>Ga0105047_10002030_pt1 | contig 36277 bp, 31 predicted proteins | sample MAT04_FD_78384 | JGI IMG/M metagenome (GOLD analysis project Ga0105047, IMG submission 78384) | Freshwater microbial communities from Lake Fryxell liftoff mats and glacier meltwater in Antarctica - MAT-04 (megahit assembly) | ecosystem: Environmental > Aquatic > Freshwater > Ice > Liftoff... | reverse complement strand
TGTTCTTGCTCCCAAGTGTTTTTACGAATCTCAAGAGTCTTGTTGTACAGCCATCGGCAAGACTCAAGTGTTCTTTCGAGACTCGTGCGTTCCGCCTTGGTTATAGAAAGTCGGTACCTGTATTTCAATCGCATAGAGACATAGAGACATTATACTATGAATTATACAATTCGCAAATAATATAAAGGATATGGCGCAAGGAGCGCCATGCGGCTTACATCCCCATAGCCAAAGCAAGGGGTATTGCGCCGCAAAATTGATAAAGCCAGCCTCGTGGCCTTGACTGCGTGCGTGATCGATTGCGCCAGGCTGGCACAACTCACCCATCAAGAGGTCTTCAATGCCGAACACAATGACATCCCTTGAACGCGTAGAGACGGTATTGCGTGGGGGCATCCCCGACCGTGTCCCCACGGATTTGCATAACGTGATGATGATTGCCCATGCGTCGGGCATGCCTTTCCCCGAATTCTTTCAGGATGGCGAAGCCATGGCCGAAGGGCAACTGCGCGCCTGGCGCGAATTCGGGCACGATGTGCTCATTCTGGAAAATGGCACGGCGGCACTGGCCGAAGCCTGTGGCTGCCAGGTTATGTATATGACGGAGACGGCTCCGGTTTCGCATGGGGCGGCCATTCAGTCGCTCGATCAACTGGATCGGCTCGAAGTGCCGGACCCGTACAAAGTGCACCCGCTCACGGAGAATCTGAAGGCCACGCGCATCGTCGCCCAGGAGCTTGGCGACAAAGCCTTTATCATCGGCCGCGCCGACCAGGGCCCGTTTTCGTTGGCGTCGATGATCCTGGGGATGGACGTTTTTCTCTTCCAACTGGCCGTGTCACAACGGCGACGGCGTGGCAGCGCGCTGGCGGATGATCCGGATCTCGCAAAAAAGCTGCATCACCTGCTAGAGTTCTGTCTGGAGGTGGTCAGCCGGTACGCCTATGCGCAAATCGAACAAGGTGCACACATGACCTCAATCGGCGAGTCGCTTTCAGGGCCGGATGTCTGTTCCCCGAAAACCTACAAAGAATACGAGTGGGGCTATGCCAAACGGCTCGTCGACCGCCTGCACGAAAAGCACATCCGCCTGGCCTATCACATCTGCGGCAATGCCACGGCCATTGTCGACGACATGGTGGCGACCGGTGCATCTGTACTCGAGCTTGACTACAAGTGCGATCTGGCTGCAATCAAGCAGGCCACCCTGGGCAAAGCCACGATTTTGGGCGTAATCGATCCCAGTGCCGTGCTTGCGCTCGGCACACCTGACCTGGTGCGGCAAGAAACTAGAAAGACGATTGCGGTTCTGGCGCCTGGTGGTGGGTTGATCCTGGGGCCGGGATGCGCCCTACCGCCGAAAACCCCGCCCGAGAATGTTCATGCGATGATCGAGACGGCACATCGCTACGGGCGTTATTCGCCAGAGTAACACCGGCTTATACGCGCCGGTTTCGCTGGCATCCCCGATAGACTCAGCGGCGCCGCGTGGCATGGCTTGCTGCATCAATCACGCCACGCGGGTTCCCAGCGCTACCCCATCGGAAAGGCTGTGATATAATCACCTCCTATGAAAGCATTCCGTGTCATGGGGCGCATCGTGAAGGGCGCCTACGAAGAACTTTTCCTCATGGTCGGCCTCAGTGTGGCGTGGTGGGTTGGCACCCTGCTGATTGTGACGGCGCCAATGACCACCGCCGGGATCCAGAATGTCGCCAACCGGATCGCCAACTACAAGCGCGCCGACTTTGACTTCTTCTGGGAGGGCGCACGCGCCCATGTCGGGCATGGCTTGCTTTTGTTCCTGTTGCTCCTGTTCGTGCCGCCGCTCATGATTTTCAGCGTCACCTTCTACTTTGATCGCACGGGCTGGCTGGTGGTGCTGGGCGTGCTGATGGCATGGGTGCTGCTGGTGGGGTTGATGGCCGGACAATATTGCTATCCGCTCTTTTGGCAGCAGAGCGACCCAGGGCTGAAGCTGGTGATCCGCAACGCACTCGTGCTGGCCGTGCGCCACCCGCTCTACTCACTGTTGATGCTGGTCTTCCAGCTTCTGCTGGTCGTCTTGAGTGTTGGGCTTGTGGTGCCCCTGGTGCTGTTGTTGCCGGGCCTGCTGGCATTGAGCCAGAATTATGCCATGGTGGGTCTGCTGCAAGATATGGACATGGCTCCCCAGCCGCCAGAGATGTCCGGCACCTGACCCGGTTTGCTACGCCCGCTAACGAAACCGTGAACGCGCCATGAATGAGACACTGACAATCCCGCTGGCCGACCGGTTGGTCTCTGTGGCCGAAATGCAGGCCATCGAGCGTGCGGCCGATGCCGGCGGTCACTCCTTTGCCGCCATGATGGAGGCGGCGGGCAAAGCGGTCGCCACTGCTGTCCTGGCGCGCACCGGCGCGGCGCCGGTGTTGGTGCTGGCGGGTCCCGGCAACAATGGGGGGGACGGGCTGGTCTGCGCGCACTATTTGCATGAGGCCGGTGCAGTGGTGCGCGTCTATTTGTGGCAGCGGGGCACGGAAGCGGCCTACGACTACGCAGGGCGCCTGGCCAAACTGACGCGACTGGGCGTGCCGGTTGCCAACGCCGCCGATGACGGCAACCGCACACTGCTCACGCAGTGGGTGGAGGGGGCGGTGGTCGTCGATGCCTTGCTCGGCACGGGCGCCAACCGGCCGATTGAAGGCCAACTTGCCGCGATCTTGCAGGGTGTGCAGGCGGCTCAGCAGCGTGGGGCGTGCCGGGTAGTGGCGGTCGACTGTGCCTCCGGCTTGAACTGCGACACCGGCGCCGTGAGCGCGCATACGCTGGCGCCGGAATTGACCGTGACCTTTGCGCATGCCAAGCTGGGGCACTATCGCTTTCCCGGCGCTGATTTTGTGGGCGAATTGGTGGTGGCCGATATCGGCGTCCCGCAGCAACTGGCCGGCGACGCGCGGGTGTTTCTGCTCACTGAAGCCGTGATCCACCAATGGTTGCCGGCGCGGCCGCGGGCGAGCCACAAGGGTACCTTTGGCAAAGTGCTGCTGGCCGTCGGCAGCGAGCACTTTGCCGGCGCGGCCTACCTGAGTTGTGCGGCGGCCGGTCGCGTGGGGGCCGGGCTGGTGACCGGTGCGGTGCTGCGCTCGATCTGGCCCATCGTGGCGGGCCGCCTGGCCGAGCCGACGTGGCTGCCCTTGGCGGTGCGCAGCGATGGCGAACAAGGCGGTGTCCTGGATTCGGCGGCGGCGGGTACGGTCGCTGCGGTGCTGGGCGGCTACGATGCGCTGGTGTTGGGCTGCGGATTGGGGAACAATGCGGCGACGTGTACGTTCGTCGACCAGGTGCTGCGCCAGCCGGCAGCGGCGACGCTGATCGACGCCGATGGACTCAATTGCCTGGCCCAACTGGCGGACTGGCCCACGCGTTTGCCGGCGCGCTGCGTGCTGACGCCGCACCCGGCAGAGATGGGCCGGCTGTGTGCGCTGTCGCCCGCTGCGGTGACGGCGCGCCGGTGGGAATTGGCGCGTGAAAAGGCTGCGGCGTGGGGATGTGTCGTCCTGGTCAAAGGCCCATACACGGTCGTTGCTCACCCGGACGGCTGGCTGGGGGTGCTGCCGGTGGCGACGCCGGCGCTGGCCACGGCGGGCACCGGCGATGTGTTAGCCGGCGTGATCGGCGGGCTGCTGGCGCAGGGCTTGGACCCCTTTGCGGCGGCCTGTGTGGGTGCGTGGGTGCATGGGGAGGCGGGCCTGCGAACGGCGCAGGCAATTGGGGGAGCGGGGGCGATCGCTTCGGATTTGCTTGTGCATCTGCCTGAGGTGATTGGCGCGGTGCAGCGTCATGCGGCGATTTACCCAATCACCCTACATGAGGAGCCAGACCTGGATGCGGCCGATGTGGTAGCGATGTAATTGAGTGGAGGAACCGATGGGCGCAATTCCTGATTTGCTGACAGCCACCAACACACGGATTGTCGTGGACACGAGCAGCAACGTACCGGATGAATTGTTGGAGCGCTATCGTATGCTGGAGGTGCCCACCCTGGTCATCTTTGGCCAGGAGTCGTTCCGCAGCAAATTAGACTTGAGCGACGCCGCGTTCTATCAGAAACTGGCGGCGAGCAAAACATTGCCGACGACCAGCCAACCGCCGCCGACGATGTTTGCCGCCGCCTACGCGCAGGCATTTGCCGAAGGCGCCGAACACATCTTCGTGGTGACCGTCTCCAGCAAACTGTCGGGCACCTTCCGTTCGGCACAGATGGCGGCCGAGGAGCTGGGCGGCGAGCGTTTCACCCTGTGGGACTCCAACATCTTGAGCATGGGCGGCGGGTGGCAGGCGATCATGGCGGCGCGGATGCTCGAACAAGGAATTGATTCGGCGAGCTTTATTGCGCGGATGACAAAACTGCGCGGCGACATCATTGGCTTTGCCGCCCTGGAGACGTTAAAATATGTGGCGCGCAGTGGGCGGGTCGGCAACCTGCAGGCCGGCATCGGCGAGCTGTTGCAAGTCAAACCGATCCTGGAATTGTGGGACGGCGCCGCCACGGTGATTGCGCGGGTGCGTGGGCGAAAGCGTTCGTTTCAGGAAGTGATCGAGCGACTGCAAAAATTTTACGGCACGCGCCCGATCAATGCGGGGATGTTGCATGCGAATGCATTGGCAGATGCCGAGGCATTGCTAGAGATGGCGCGCCAGACGCTCGACATCCAGGAAGTCTTTTTCACCGACATTGGCCCGGCGATTGCGACGCTGGCTGGACCGGGCGTCGTTGGTCTGGCTGGGTGCCCCACCGACATCTGAACCAGCCATCGGCGGCGTGCAGCGTCACCGGACAGGGAACCAGTGCAGTCATCAACCAGACGCAAGAACGCGGAGGGAACCGATTGAGTATGATCAACATTGCCCTGGACGCTATGGGTGGCGACCACGCGCCCCATGCGATTGTGGCGGGTGCGGTCGAGGCCGCGCGTGCCTATGACAACATCATCGTATCGCTCGTCGGCAACCCCGACGTGATTCAGGCCGAATTGAAGAAGCATGACATCGCCGGATTGAAGCTGCCGATCGTGGCGGCTTCCGAGGTGATCGAAATGGACGAGAAGCCGGTGATTGCGGTGCGCACCAAGACGGACAGCACCCTGGTGGTCGGCTGCAAGATGGTCAAACGGGGCGAGGCGCAGGCCTTTGTGAGCGCCGGCAATACCGGTGGGGCGCTGGCGGCGGGCATCATGCACGTGGGGCGGATGCGCGGCATCTTGCGGCCGGCGCTGATTGGTCCCTTCCCTACCCTGAAGGGTGCGACGCTAATCCTGGACATGGGCGCCAACGCCGATGTACGGCCGGAGCACATCCAGCAGTTTGCGGTGATGGGGTCGCTCTACGCGCAGGCCATTTTCGGCGTCGAACAACCCTCGGTGCGGATTCTTTCCAACGGCGAGGAGACCGGCAAAGGCAATCAGCTTGTGATCGCCGCCTACAAGCTGCTGGAACAGACACCCGGCATCAACTTCGCCGGCAATATCGAGAGCAAAGATATCCCGACCGGTCTGGCCGACGTCGTGGTGACCGACGGCTTCACCGGCAATATATTTGTCAAGACCGCCGAGACGACGGCACGGCTGATGACGGCCGTGATTACAGAAGAGGTGAAGAAGAGCGTCATCGCCACCTTTGGCGCGTTGTTGGCCAAAAAGTCGCTCGCGCGTGTGCGCGATCGCATGGACGACAGCCACTATGGGGGCGCCGTGCTCTTGGGGCTGGCCGGGCTGTTGGTGGTGGCGCATGGGCGCAGCAATCCGACGGCGATTCGCCATGCGATTCGCGTGGCCAAGCAGGCCAATGAACAAGATATTCTAGGCAAGATTCAACAAGGAATTGAAGCATCGGCGTCGCTCATTGCGTCGGCCGCCGACGACGTCGAGATCTGACCCTGATTCGGCGGATTCGGTGGATTGAGCGGATTAAACCTGGGCCGTAGGGCCTTCTATTGGGACTGAGGAAAGTATCGCGTACATGAAAGTTTATCGGAACATCAAAGAGATCAAGAAAAAAGAGTCAATGGGGCGGCGGTTCAGCCTGGTAGGTATGGCCGTGCTTTTCGTCGGTTTGCTGGTCAGCTTTGTGCCAACCTGGTATCCCCCCACGGCGCCGCTGCAGCCTGGCATCGTGGGCTTTGCCCAGCAGTATTGGTCGTGGCTGAGCTTTGGCGCGTTGTTTGCCGGCTTCTTTTGTGCCAGCATCGGCAGTTATTACATCAACCGCTATGCACGGCGGCGCTGGCCGGGCAGTCGCTTTGTCGAGCGCCCCGACGAGGTTTTTGAGCGCAGCCTGAAGGGCTTCGACGACAAATTCACGTACTTTTCGCAGAGCCTGCCCGCCTCCTATGTGGTGGCCGGACCCAACGGCGTGACCGTCTTTGCCGTGCGCAGTGACAAGGGCAAAGTCGAAGTAAACGGTGAGAAGTGGCGAGAGCCATTCTCCTTTAGCCGGCTCTTTACCTTTTTTGCCCGTGAAGGCGTCGGCAACCCGGAAAAAGACCTGGCGGATCAGAGCGCGCGCATGCGCGAAGTGTTGGCCAAAGCCAATGGCACGACCACGGCTGGCGACAAAACCAACCTCAGCGAAGTCCCGATCGACGGGGCCACGGTTTTCTTGAACACCGAGATCCAGTTGACGCTCAACAACCCGACGGTCACTGTGTTGCGCGCCGACCAGATCAAGGACTACCTGCGCGCCCGCGCCAAGGAGGCCAAGGTCTCCAATGCGACGCAGCGCGCCTTGACCGATGCGCTGGTACAGAGCGCGGTGTTTCAGGAGGAAATTACGGAGTAATGGGGTGAGGGGGGGAAGCTGTCCCAGTAGGTGCGTGTCAAAATTTCGTGTGTGCGCCGCCGATCTGCTCATAGACGGCCAACAGTTCTTCGGCGGCGCGCCGCCAGGAGAAGCGCGCCGCTTGGGCCAGCCCGCGCGCGCACAACGCGCCACGCAGCGCCGGTTGGCCGGCCAGCAATGCGATTGCCTGCGCCAGGGCTTCCTCGTCATCGGCCGGGAAGGTCAAGGCGGCGTCGCCGGTTACCTCCAACAGGCTGGCGCTCTGGCTGCACAGCACGGGCAAACCGCACGCCATCGCCTCGAGCACCGGCAGGCCAAAGCCTTCGAATAGGCTGGGATAGAGAAAGGCGTGCGCGGCGCGATACCAGTCGGGCAATTCCGCGGCCGGCACAAACCCAGCAAAGCGCACGAGATCCTGCAGCCCCACCGCCTCTACCTGGCGAAAGATGGTGTCATAGTACCACCCTTTGCCCCCCGCCAACACAAGGGCGATCTCCTGGTCTGCAGGCGGCGCCTGTGCCCGCCAACGCGCAAACGCGCGCACCAGCAGTTCCAGGTTCTTGCGCGGCTCGAGCGTGCCGAGATAAAGCAGATAGCGCGCCGGCAGGCCTTTGGCTTGGCGAAAGCGCGCTGCCGCCGCCGCATCGCCGGGCGTAAAGGTCGGCGCCACCCCATTGGGGATGACGGTGATCTTGGCTGAGGGCACGCCGAGCCAACGTTCGACATCCTCAGCCGTCTGGCGGCTGACGGCGATCACACGCCGTGCGCGCGCCACACTGGCCGCACACAAGCGTGTTTGGTAGACACGCTTGAGCGGCGGCAAACTCTGCGGCGTGTGCACAAAAGAAAGATCATGGACGGTCACCACACCCGGCGTGCGCGTGGCCAAAGGCAACACATTGACCAGGCCGTGCACCACATCCGCGCGCTGCGTGATGAGATGCAGCGGCAGCAGCGTTTGCTCCCAGGCGACGCGGGCAAGCGGGCGCTCCAAGGGCAGGTGTGAACGCATCAGGTCGATGCCGGCGACCTGCAGTTCGTGCGCATGCACAAAGGCGATCAGGCGGTGCGGCGTTCGTCCTTCCTGCACCAGTTGCCCAAGCGCGCCCAGAAGCTGGCGGCCATAGTTGTTGACGCCAGCGCCGCGGTAAGTTTCCTGGTCACTGATCAAATGGGCGTTCAGGGCAATTCGCATCGGCAATCGTCTACCTACCCTCTCCCTGGCTGGGCGCCCATCCGCTGATAGGCTGCCAGCGTCTGTTCGGCAATCTGCTGCATGGTGTAGCGTGCCAGCACGCGCTGGCGCCCACCTTCGCCCAGGCGCCGGCGTTCGTTTGGGTCGTCGGCCAGGCGCTGCAAGTGGGCGCGCAGCGCAGCGGCATCATCTTCATGGAACACCAGCCCGGCATCGCCGATGACGTTGGGAATCTCACCGCTGTCACTGCCGATCACCGGCACAGCGCAGGCCATGGCCTCCACCAAGACGCGCCCAAACTGTTCCTTCCAATTGAGCCGTGTGCGGCTCGGCAGCACGAACGCATCTAAGGTGTGGTAGAACGCCGGCATCTGGCTGCTGGCGCGTCGACCCAGAAAAGCGACGCGCGCGCCGACCCCCAACTGCATCGCCAGCGCGGCCAGCGCCGGTTGTTCGGCGCCTTCGCCCGCCACGCGCAACTGCCAATCAGCGTCCAGGCCAGCACAGGCACGCAACAAGAGATCCACCCCCTTTTCCGGCAGCAGCCCCCCGGCGTAGCCAATGTGCAGTGCGGCCGGCGCGCCCCGTGCGTCGCCAGGCTGAAAGATCGCGGGGTCGACGCCAAATTGCGGAATCACGGCGATTGTGCCGGCATACCCCTTGCGTCGCAGCACCGCGCCGGCATCCTGATTTCCCGCAATGGCGACCGCCGCGCGCCGATAATTGGCGCGTTCCATGGCAGCAAACGGTTGGGGATAGCGGCGATAGAGGTTCTGCCAGGTGAAGAAGGTGGCGGCGGCGCCCACTTGCCCGGCGGTACGCAGGGCGAGCCAGGTCGCCAGGTTGTAAGGCTCCTCATCCATGTGGAAGACGTCGGGCCGCAAGGCGGCCAACTCGGCGCCCAGCGTCGGATAGTAGTGCAAATGAAAGTTGCCATTGAAACGCAAGGGGATCACGCGCAGCGTGTAGCCGAGCGTGTGCACGCGCTCGGCCGGCTGCACCCCGCGACGGTCGCCCCATGCCGGCGGAATCAGCACGGTCAACTCGACACCCAGCCGTGCCAGTTCCTCTGCCTTGCGTTGATAGGCGCCCGTGACAAGCGCTTTGCTGACCATGACGACGCGCATCCCGCCATTATAGCCACACCGGGGATAAAAGTGATAAGCAAATTACCCGTGGCGGGTGTCTCTCACGCTGTCAGCCATCGGCGGTAGGGAAAGCGCCGGTTTGGGATCACACAAGATCTACGGATATCCCTTACGAGTGCGTCGATCGGGCTGTGATATACTTGAACGGCTACTATTGACACAAGGCAAGGCTGGCGACACGAAGTCGCCCACAGCGCCGGCGCCGCACAGCCACCAACCAATCTTTGGGCTGTTGCCGCCGGCAGTTTCTGCGAGGCACAGGCATGCGAATTCTGCTCTACACGGGTAAAGGCGGCGTCGGCAAGACGAGCATCAGCGCGGCGACGGCGGTGCGGTGTGCCGCCCTGGGGTACCGCACGGCAGTTCTGAGCACCGACCCAGCCCACAGCCTGGGCGACAGCTTCGACCGGCGCATCGGTCCTCAGTTGACCGAATTGGCGCCCAACCTATGGGGCCAGGAAATCGATCTGCTCAGCCAGATGGGCCAGTACTGGGGCACGGTGCAAGGCTATCTAAACACGCTCTTTGCCTGGCAGGGCATGGATACCCTCGTCGCTGAAGAGACCGCCGTGCTGCCGGGCATGGAAGAACTGGCCAGCCTGATGCAGATCACGGCGCTGGCCGACAGCGGCCAATACGACGTGATCATCATTGACGCCGCCCCGACCGGCTCCACGTTACAGCTTCTCAGCTTCCCGGACATGGCGCGCTGGTATATTGAGAAGATTTTTCCTTTGCAGCGCAAAACCTTTCAACTGGCCCGGCCCATCGTCAAACGGATGACCGACATGCCGCTGCCCGACGAAGACATCTTTGATAGCATCGAGGAATTGGTCACCCATCTGGAACGGATGAGCGATCTCCTCAGCGACGGCACGATCTGCAGCGTGCGCGTGGTGCTCAACCCCGAAAAGATGGTTGTGAAGGAAGCGCAGCGCGCCTACACCTACCTGAATTTGTATGGCTATTCGGTCGACGCCGTGGTGTGTAATCGCGTCTTTCCGCGCGAACTGGCCGACGACTATTTTGACATCTGGAAGACCTCGCAAGCCGCCAACCTCGAGTTGGTGCACCAGTGTTTTCACCCGCTGCCCATTTTCGAGGTGCCTTTGTTTGATCAGGAAGTGACCGGGATCCCTATGCTGGAGCGCATGGCTGACACCGTCTTTGGCCCCAACCCCGAACGCGACAGCCACGGCGATCCGACACGCAAATTTTACGTCGGCAAGCCCCAGGACATCTTCCGGCAGAATGGCGACTATGTCCTCAGCATCCCGCTGCCGTTGGTGGAACGCGAAGCTGTCAACCTGCATCGCAGCGTGTTCGATGAATTGGTCGTACGCATTGGGAATTGGAAACGCAACGTGGCCCTGCCGACTGGCCTGGCAAAGCTGGAAATCAGCGGCGCTCGCTACGAGGGGGATCGACTCAACATCTTATTTGCCGCCGAAAAAGGCGTGATAATCCCCGCCGAAGAACTCAAGCCGAAACGCTGGGATTCGCTCAAAGCACGTTTCCGCCGCAAGTAGCCGACGTCGCCGGCTACTTCACGATCAGGGGTAAGTACATCTGCCCGATATTGGTCAATTCGACATCGGCCGAGTTGTCATACACCGGCAGGTCGATCGCCACGGTCGCGTTGACTTCGCCGATCTCGATCGTCGTGGTGGCGACGGCGGTGAGCGTGAGATCCGCAGCCCACAGTTGATAGACGCCGTACGGAATATTAGTCAGAAGGTAGAAGCCATCGGCATCGGTCAGCACCGTAAACTCGCTGGTGGGATCGGCAACCAAACGCAGGTGCACGAGGGCATTCGCCACGCTGGCTTCGTTTGGCTCGGCTTGCGTGTTGAGGTTGGCATCGATGAAGACACTTCCCGACACGGAACCAGCCCCAATGGCAAACGCCGGCGCCACCGCGGCCAGCACCCATAGCAGTTGCACCAGAACCAGAATCGCCGATAACTTCGCCAGTCGTTGCATAATTTTCCTTAGGCTACGCTTGCTTGCCGAACCCCGCTGCTTAGCGGGCCATTGTCATTGCCTGACTGCAGCATAGCACCAAACGCGGGCAGGCGGGCTGTCAGTTTCCTGTCAGGCCAACCGCCCCGGACCGACGCGGCGCCGTCACGGCCCTCCTGCGTATGCAAGCACGCATTGGCCCTATGAGAGAAGCACTCCTTTGTGGTAAAGTACGTGCGATTCATCGGCTGCCGGACAAATGCGGCAAGGGGAACAACAGGATGTTGATCGAAACCAACGTCAACCTGCAGGAAATGGGCCTGGCGGCCAGAACAGCCAGCCGCCAGTTGGCGACGCTGCGCACCGACGCCAAAAATCGGGCGCTGTTTGCGATCGCCGACGAACTGGAGGCCCAGGCGGCGACCATCATCGCCCAAAACGCGCGCGACCTTGCCGACGGACGCGCGCGTGGGCTGAGCGAAGCACTGCTGGACCGCATGCTCCTCAACCCGGCACGCGTCGCTACGCTGGCCAACGACACGCGCCACGTAGCCGGTCTACCCGACCCGGTCGGCGCTGAGCTTGATGGCCGCGTCCTGCCCAATGGCCTGCGCCTGAGCAAGCGACGCATCCCGATCGGCGTCATCGGCGTCATCTACGAAGCGCGTCCCAATGTCACCATCGACATCGCCACCCTCTGCCTCAAGACCGGCAACGCCGCGATCCTGCGCGGCGGCAAAGAGATTCTGCGCAGCAACCTGGCGTTGATCGACGTAATCCAGGCGGCATTGCGCAGCGTCGACTTCCCTGCCGCTGCGGTTCAGGTCATCGAGAGCCCTGATCGCGAGCTGGTCACCCAATTGTTGCGCCTCGATCACTACGTCGACATGATCATCCCGCGTGGTGGCGCCGCGTTGCACAAGCTATGCAAAGAACAGGCCACCATTCCCGTGATCACCGGCGGCATCGGCGTTTGTCACTTGTTTGTCGACCACGATGCCGATCTGGAACGGTCGCTCGACGTGATCGAAAACGCACGCGTACAGCGACCGAGTGTCTGCAACTCATGCGACACTGTGCTGATTCACCAGGATGTGGCGCCGCACTTCTTGCCCATGCTGGCCGCACGGATGGCCCGCTGCAAGGTGGAACTGCGCGCCGCCGGGGTGGCGTTGGATCTTTTGCAACGCGCTGCGCACGGTGGCCAGGTGGTGGCCGCCGGCCCCGACGATTTTGACCAGGAATGGATGACGTTGATCCTGGGGGTCAAGGTAGTCGACGACGTGGAGGCAGCCATCCAGCATATTTTTGACCATGGCTCCGAACACTCCGACGGCATCCTGACCAACGATTGGCGCAATGCCACGCGCTTTGTGGACGCCATCAATTCGTCAGCCGTGTTTGTCAACGCCAGCACGCGTTTCAACGACGGTGGCCAATTCGGGCTGGGCGCCGAGGTGGCCGTCAGCACCCAGAAGCTCCATGCCCGCGGCCCGATGGGGCTGGAGGAACTGACCACCTACAAGTGGGTCTGCCTAGGCGATTGGCATGTGCGACCGTGAGCATTGCTATTGAAGCGAGAATCTTCCAAAAATGACAGCGACCATCTATTACATCAATGGCGAGTTTGTCCCAGCCGTCGCCGCCACCGTCGGCGTCAATGATCTGGGGCTGGTGCGTGGCTATGGGGTGTTTGAAGTGCTGCGCACCTATGGCATCACCCCGTTTCGTCTGCCGGAGCATCTGGCGCGGCTGCAGCGGTCGGCCAGCCAGATCGACCTGACGCTCCCGTGGTCGAGCGCAGAGCTTACGCAGATCGTTTATGCGACGCTGGCGTACAATGACCCCACGGACGTCACGATTCGGATCATCGTCACGGGCGGCACATCCGCCGGCTTCTTGATGCCGGACAGCGCACCCAGCCTGCTGGTGATGCTGGCACCGGTCAAACCCTACCCCGAACACGATTTCGCCGAGGGCGCCCGCCTTATTACCATCGACTTGGCGCGCTTCATGCCGACGGTCAAAAGCATCAACTACATTTCGGCGATCATGGGCCAACAACGCGCCCGGCGCGCCGGCGCGATCGAGGCGCTTTACTGCACCGCAGCCGGCGCGATCACCGAATGCACGACCAGCAATTTCTTCGTCTTTCATGGGGATCGTTTGTGCACACCCGACGTCGACATTCTTCTCGGCATTACACGCGCGGTTGCGCTTGAAATCGCCAGTGACCTGTTTGAAGTTGAAATTCGCCCCTTGCACTATGCCGAATTGGCGACGGCCGACGAAGCCTTTATTACCAGCACGACGAAAGAGATCATGCCGATCATTGGCGTCGACGACATCGTCATCGGCGATGGGCGTGTCGGCGCCCGCACACAACGCTTGCGTCGCCTCTTCCGCGCCTATGTGGACCGCTTGTGCGTTCTCGCCTAGCGTTAGGAAGGGGCAGCGGCGCACGTCGCCCTTCCAACTGGTGAACGGCGGACTGCCTGGTGTTCCTTTTGCGCCTTGGCGAATTTGCGACTATTCTTTTGCTAGATCATTCAACGGGTTCCATTCTACTGTCGTCCACTCTACTATCTCGATCTGCCTTTCACCACTATGTTGCGACATCTAGTCCTGTCATTTTCACTTGTGGTGCTTTCTTCTGTGGTGCTGACCGCGTGCGGCAGCAGCCAGGCGGCGCCGACGGCCACACCCACCAAGACACCCATGGCGGCAACTGCTGCTCCTACGGCAGCGCCCCCCACACCAACGACGGCGGTGCAGCTTGCCACCCCGACGCCTATCCCGACCAGCGCGCCCACACCCCCGCCGGGAAACATCGCGCCCTTCACAGGTCTGCCGGTCGCTGACCCGGTGAAGCTCAGGCAATTACCGATTTTTGTCTGCGTAAACAACGACCCGGTGGGGCGCAGCGCGCATTGGGGGCTGAGCCTGGCCGATTTTGTCTATGAATATATCGTGGATGGCTTTGCGTTGACCCGCCTGACGGCCATGTATCAAAGCAAAGACGCCGACCGCATCGGCCCCGTGCGTTCGGCGCGCAAACCCAACATCTGGATGGTGCAGATGTACGGGGGGGTGCTGGCTTGCTCCGGCGGCAGCGACAAGATTCGTTATCTGCTGAAAAACGAATCGGGCTTTCCTTATCTGGATGCCGATATCGATGACCCCTCCAACAATGTCTACTTCCAGAGTCTCGGCAGCGACTATCGCACGCGCATGCAGGCGAACACGCAGGGCGTGCGCCAGTGGCTGATTGACCAGGGTATCTCGCTTGACTGGAACAAACCGGGCTTTCCCTTTGCCGAGCAGGCGCCGGCCGGCGAGACCGGCCCGGCCACGGTGATCGACATCACCTACCCTGGCGGCAACAGTGTCGAGTGGCAGTATGAACCGGCATTGAATGGCTATGTCCGCTTCCAGGGCGGCCCACAGGAAATCGACCCCGCCACCAATCAGCCGATCTTGGCGTCCAACATCATTGTCATTGCCGCACGCCATGAAGAAATCCCCGATATGATTGAGGACGAACTTGGCACGCATGGCGTAGACATCAAGCTGCACGAATTCGGTGATCTACGCCTCTTCCGTGATGGCAAGGTCTACGAAGGCACCTGGCGTGCCAGCCAAGAGGCGCCCCCCAAGTGGCTTGGCGCCGGCGAAGTCCCGCTGACCCTGAAACCTGGCCAGAGCTGGATCCAGGTCGTTCAAGAGATTCCGGATGTCACCTATCAATAAGCGTTCTTTGGAGTCCAAGATGAACCGCACCCTTCGTCCGTCACTGCTCCACGTTGCGGCATCACTGGGCGGCGCCGCGGCCGTTGTCGTCATGCTCATGCTGGTGCTGTTGGCCGCCAGCCCCGTGGCCCGCGCACAGACTGCCACACCGGCGGCCACGCGCACGACCGCCACTTATAAAGTGAAGGTCGGTGACTCGTGGTCTAGTGTGGCCGCGAGCATAGGGGTCAGTGTTGCCACACTGCAAGCCGCAAACCCCGGGTCGATGCGCGCCAACGAATGGTTGATCGTCGGCGAAACGCTCGTGATCCCAGGAGCGGCGAGCGCAGCGCCGGCAAGATCGACACCGGCACAAACCCCGACCCAGACCCCGGCGCAAATGCAGACCCCGACCCAGACCCAGACCACCACCGGCACGGTCACGTATGTGGTTGGGGCCGGCGAATCGTGGAACAGCATCGCCCAGAAGTTCGGGGTTCCCGCCAAAGTCCTGCAGGCAGCCAATCCAGATGCCGTACGCGAGGATCTGGTGCTTTTACGCGGCGCGGCGTTGGTCATTCCAGCGCCAGGCACCAGTGCGGCGCAAGCCGCCGCTGCCGTCGCCACGGCAACGCCGTTGCCGACCGCAACGGCCACACCAGAGCCAACGGCAACGCCAACCACGGTGCCAACCACGGTGCCAACCGAGACGCCAACCGAGACGCCATCGGCCACGGCGACGACGTCGTCTACTGAGGAAGCCACCGAAGCCGCCGCCGCGCCGGTGGAAGCCACCCCGGCCGCCGCCACCACCGAAATCGTCACCGCTACTACCACAGCCACTGAGCCCGCTGCCGACGCTGCCGCCATCGCGGCGGTTGCCGAAGCGACGCCACCGCCCTGTCCTGTGGTGTTTGCCGCCTTTCCCGAGCTGCTGGCCGATCTGATTAACTCACCGTTTGGCGGCATCGAGGGGACGCTTGCCTACCTGCGTGAGTGTAATTCGCTCGACGAAGCCGGCGTGGAGACGGGCGACTGGACCGGTGATGGCGCCGATGATCTGGTCGTCGTGCTCGTCGACCCCAAATCGGACGCCGCCAACCCACAGACCGACCTCCTCATTTTCAACAGCAACGGCGAAAAATATGATCTCGCTTACCGCGCACGCGCCGCCGGCCAGGTGAGCATCCTGGCCGCCGCGGACATCAACGCGGACGACAAACCGGATGTGGCGTGGGTGGACACGACCTGTGGCGCCAGCACTTGCTTTGACACAGTAAACGTCCGCAGTTGGGATGGTTCCACCTGGCGCGATTGGACCAACAAGACCATCACCATGGCCTACGCCGACATTGCGCTGGAAGACGCGCGCGACACGGCGCAGGGCCAGGAAATTCAGTTAAAAGGCGGCGACTATGGCAGTGTGGGCGCCGGGCCGCAACGCGTGCGCACCGAGATTTGGGGCAGCACCGACGGCGCACCCTATACGTTGATCGAAAAGGTCTATGACCGCAGCCAGTGCCTCTATCATAAGGTGCTCGACGCCAACGAAGCGCTGCAGCGCTACCAGGAAATCGGCCTGGTGCAGGCCAGGGAGATGTATACCGAGGCGGTCACCAACAAGAACCTGACCCAATGCGGGCAACGTGACAATGAGATGGAGGAACTGCGCAGCTTTAGCCTCTTCCGGCTGGTGCTGATCAGCGCCTACGAAGGCCAGCCCGACGGGGCCATCGAAAACATCAGCCAACTGCAGCAAGCCTATCCCGATGCGGTCTTCACCAAGCTCGGGCAGGCGTGGCTGAGCGGCTATCAGTCGAGTGGGGACATTGCGACGGCATGTTCGGCCGCCACGCAGTTTGCCAAGGACAATCCGGAAAGCTACACGAGCCTGTCTGACTATGGGTATGCCAATCCGACCTTCGACGCCGCCGACCTCTGCCCGGTGCTAGCCATCGACGTGCCTGAGACAGCGCCGGCGAGCGACGCCACCGGTGAGACGACGCCGCCCGCCGCGGCCACACTGGAAGCCACGACCACGCTGACCACCCCAGTGACGGCGCCGGTGATTGCCGGCCAGGAAGGTGAACTGCCGGCCTGCCCGACCAGTCTCGACGGGTACGCCGCTGCGCTGCCTGACGTGATCGAAGTCTCGGCGGGCGATTCGCTGATCGTGGAGACCTGGCTGCGCCTCTGCGACGGCATGGCCGACGACCGCGGGGGGATGCTGCTCGACGATTTCAACGGTGACGGTGTGCAAGATGCGCTCTTCCTGCCCACCATCGTCAGCGACCTGGGCTTTGGCCCCAAGGGTACGCAGGGCGCCGTGCTGCTCTACCACGGCCTGGCGGAAGGTGGGTTCGAGTTGGCCTACGCACCGGAGATTTTTGGCCAGCCGACGATCGTCACCACGGGTGACGTCAACGGCGATGGTCGCATCGACGTGGCCTGGACGGTGGAAGGGTGCTCCACCTTCTGTATCAAGGAAGTCCAGGTGCTGACCTGGGATCCGGATGAAGAAAACTACGTGTCGATCATCGACCCTGGCGCCACCATTGCCCAGGGCACTGCCCGCTTCGAAGAGTTGCCGGAAGGGGCCATCGGCCAGGGCAAGCAGTTGGCGCTCATCGGTGGCGTCAGCGGCACGACCGAAGGCGGGCTAGAAGTGCCGCACACGGAAATCTGGCAGAGTGTGAACGGCCAAAATTTCCGCCGCCTGAGTTGGACCTATGATCGGACGATGCGCGGCAACGACTGCCTGGGGCTGCGCCTGATCGAGGCTGACGCCGCGCTCCAAACATCCGATATCCTGGGCTTCGCCCCGGCCGGCCAGTTATACCGCGCGGCGCTCGACCCTGCTCTGGGCGCCTGCAGCATCTTTGGCATTCCGGCGGATCAGGAGTTCCTGGTGCTGCAAGGGCTGGCTAGCTTCCGCCTGGTGCAGACCAACGCCCTCAGCGGCACGCTAGACATCGCCAAGCAGATCCTTGACGCCCTGACGCAGGGGCAGCCGGACAGTGGCTACACCGAGGCCGCCACCACGTGGCTGGCGGAATTCGAGCGATCGGGCAGCGCCAAAGCCGCCTGCGCCGCCGTGCAACCCATCTTTGATCGAGACACCGTCACCTGGCAGATCACCGACCACTTCGGCTATAACCACCCCGCGTTGGGCGCCGAGCAGCTCTGCTTTGTGCCGCGCGGGGAGTGAAGGGATAAGGGGTGAGAGGGTGAGAGGGTGAAGGAATGCTCCTCTCACCCTCTCACCCCCTCACTCGTCACCACCACTGTCCCCGCCTGCATCGCCTCCAAGACCATCATCCCAAAGCCTTCATACAGGCTGGGGAAGAGGAAGGCGATGGCCAGGGCATAGAGCGCCGGTTTGTCGGGTTCATCGATCCAGCCGCAGAAGTGCACGTGCTCAGTCAGGTGCAGCGCTGCGGCGGATTTTTTTGGGTCGGGAAAAAAGGCGGTATCGACCACAGGCAGTTTGCCAGCAATCACGAGGCTCACTGCCGGATCACCACCCTGATCGAGGTAGCTCCGATAGGCGGCCAGTGTGCTGCCCACATTCTTGCGCACATCGAAGCCGCCCAGGTACAGGAAAAAGCGCGCCGGCAGCCGGTATTTTTGCCGCACAACGGCCAACTGATCGGCCGATGGCACTGGCTGATCTTCCTGATTGGGGCCATGATGGACGACATGCACGCGCTCCGCTGGGATCCCCAGGTGCGCGACGATGTCACGCGCACCGGCCTGGCTGACCGCGATCACGGCGATCGCGCGCCGGCTGGTATAACCAACCAGGCTCGTGTAGCCGCGCTGCAGCCACCCACCGCGATAGGCAGGCAGAAGCAAGGGAATCAGGTCATGGATGGTGACGACGGTTGGCACGGGCTGCCAGCAGGGGGCCGCCCAATACGGCACCCACAACACGTCGACGCCTAACTGCCTGGCCGCCCGGGGCACGGTCACTTGTTCCCACCACAGCTTGGCGAGGCGTCGGGGCAGCCGCGGTGTGGGCAAAAACACCGGATCGATCCCTGGCCAGCGGCTTGCAAGATCGCCCAGCGCGGCGCCGCGACCGGTCGGCAACAGCAGTGAATAGCGCACCATTGGCGCGGCCGGCGGCAGGTGCGTCAGCAGGTGGTCGACATACTGCCCGCTGCCCGACGCCAGATCGCCGGCAAACCACCCGTTGATAGCGACATCTAAGGCCCCGCGCATCTCGATCATGATACTGATTCTAATCGTCCTGGTTCCAATTTAACAACCAGCAGCAGGGCCTGGCTCCCGTCTTGACCGCCCATATCTTGGTCGACGAGGGCGAGCAGCACATCTACTGGGTTTGCGCCTCCGCGTGGTATTGCGATAACCGCGCTCGTCGCTTCGCGCGCAAAGCATGGGCATTGCGGTGACCAACATTGCAGCATTTCTGCTTGCCTGCAAGCCGGCCGGGGTGCTCGACCGCGACGATGTTCGTCAGATCGTTGCGGAATTGGGTCGTCTTGACTACCACCGTTTCCGCGAAGACGTGTTGGCACAGCTAGTGAGTTGACTGACTCGAGCTTGTGATTACGGCGAAACCCCAAATCGCCGCAGGATAATTATGTGTACAGCCAGCAGCAAAGCCGGTTGCCTGCCTGACAATCCCATGCTATGCTTTCAAATCGATCTTATCTTCAACACTACACACCCGCTCGCTTACGCGCGCGGCTCTGACGGAAAAACGCAAACGCCATGATTATCCACAACGCTACGGTCGTCACCTTTGACCACGAGAATCGCATTATTGCGGACGGCGCGGTGCGTATGGATGGCCCGGTCATTGCCGCCGTGTCTACCAGCGCCGACCTGCTGGCGCGCTTTCCAGAGGAGGAACGCTGGGATGCCGGCGGGCTGATCCTGATGCCAGGCCAGATTTGCGCCCACACACACTTCTACGGCGCCTTTGCGCGCGGCATGTATATCCCCGGCCCGCCCGCCAAGGACTTCCCAGAGATTCTGGAGACCCTGTGGTGGAAGCTGGACAAAGCCCTCGATCTCGACGGCGTGCGCGCGTCGGCCGAGGTTTGCCTGGTGGACGCCATTCGCAACGGCACGACTACCTTGATCGACCACCACGCCAGCCAGACCGCTATCGATGGCAGTCTGGATGTGATTGCCGGCGCTGTAACCCAGAGCGGGGTACGCGCCTGCCTCTGTTACGAAGTGACCGACCGCGATGGCCCGGCGGCGACGCAGGCCGGCATTCGTGAGAACGTGCGCTTTGCGCGCGCGGTGGCCAGCGGCCAGTGGCAGACGCCCGGCGGCCGGCGACTGGCGGCGACCTTCGGCCTGCACGCCAGCCTCACGCTTTCCGATGCGACCCTGGAGGCCTGCGCCGGCGAGGGATTGCGCTTTCACATCCACGTGGCCGAACACCCGGTCGACGAGTACGACAGCCTGGCCAAGTCGGGCAAGCGCTGTGTCGAGCGGCTACATGCGTTCGGCATGACAGGCGCGCAAAGCATCATGGCGCACTGCATTCACGTCGACGCCTGGGAGACCGGCTTGCTGCGTGAGACGCGCACGTTTGTAGCGCATCAGCCGCGCTCCAACATGAACAACGCCGTGGGTTCTGCCGCGATCACGCCCATGCTGCGCGCCGGCATGCCCGTGTGTCTGGGCAACGACGGCTTTAGCAACGACATGTTCGCCGAGATGAAGGTGGCCGACATGTTGCAGAAGATCGCGCATGGGGACCCACGCTATCTGGGCGCCGACAAGGTGATCCAGATGGCGGTACACAACAATCGCACCCTGGCCGCCATCTTTTTTGAGCGCCCGCTGGGCGTGATCGCGGAAGGGGCCTACGCCGACCTGATCTTGCTTGACTACTACCCCCCGACGCCGTTATCGCCCGACAACCTGCCCTGGCACATCCTCTTTGGCGTCAGCGGCAGCCACGTACACAGCACGATCGCGCATGGCCAGGTGCTGATGCGCAACCGGGTGCTGCTCACGCTGGACGAAGCGGCCATCACCGCGCGCAGCCGGGAGATTGCGCAGAATACTTGGAAACGTTATTGGGCGATGTTCTGAACCGTCACAAAAAGGAAGCGAACGACACTATGCAGAAACCTACCATTGCTGTGATCGGCGGCACCGGGGCCGAGGGTTCAGGACTCGCCGTACGCTGGGCGAAAGAAGGCTATCCGGTCATTATCGGCAGCCGCAGCGCTGAGAAAGCCGTCGCCGCCGCCCTCGAGTTGAGCGACCTGCTGCCCAGCGGCAGCGCGCCCATCACGGGCCAGACCAACGCCGGCGCCGCCGCTGCCGGCGCCATCGTCGTGCTCAGCGTACCCTATGCGGCACAAACCGATACGGCGGCCCAAGTTGTGAAAGGCAGCCAGGGCAAGACGCTGATCAGCGTCGTCGTGCCGTTGAAACCACCCAAGGTTGCCACCGTCTGGCACCCGGAAGCCGGCTCGGCGGCCGAGGAGTTGCAGACGCAGATGGGCGACCAGGTTGCCGTGGTGGCGGCATTCCAGAATATTTCGGCCGGCCATCTGCGCGATTTGGCGTGGGAAGCCGATTGCGACGTGCTCTACACCGGGGACAGCAAAGAAGCCAAGGCCGCGGCATTGGCGTTGATCCATGCCGCCGGCTTTGTTGGGATCGACGCTGGGCCGCTGGCCAATTCTGCTGTTGTAGAGGGGTTGACCGCCGTGCTGATCGGCATCAACGTCCGCAACAAGGTGCAGGGTAGCGGTATCCGCATCACGGGCATCGCGCGATGAGCGCACCCGATGCCACCGGGCTGCTCGCTCACGCTGGCGGCTCTGACGGAGCGAGTGTAAGCGAGCAGAGCCACGTGCGCGGTGACGACAGGCGGATCGAGACGCTGGCCGTTCATGCCGGCCGCCACACCGATCGGGCTACGGGCGCCGTCATGCCGCCCATCCATTTGTCGACCACGTTTGAACGCGACGCTGACGGCGCGTATCCGTCCGGCTTTGTCTATACGCGTGCCGAGAATCCCAATCGCGCGGCGTTGGAGGAATGCCTGGCGGCCCTGGAAGGCGGCGCTGCCGCGGCGGCATTCGGGTCTGGGATGGCAGCCATCACGGGCATTCTGCAGACGCTGGCCCCCGGCGACCACGTACTTTTGCCCGACGACCTGTATCACGGCACGCGGCGGATCGTGCGTGAGGTGCTGGGGCCGTGGGGATTGGCCTATACCTTTGTCGACATGACCGACCTGGCCCAAGTGGAGGCTGCGCGGCAAGGGTCGACGCGGCTCATCTGGGTGGAGACGCCCTCCAACCCCCTGCTCAAGATCACGGACATCGCCGGTGTGGCTGCGATTGCGCACGCCGCCGGTGCGATTTGCGCGGTGGACAATACGTGGCCGTCCCCCATAGGCCAACGCCCGTTCGAGCAGGGCGCCGATCTCGTGATGCATGCCACGACCAAATACCTGGGCGGCCACAGCGACGTGTTGGGCGGCGCCGTGATTGCGCTAAAGGACGACGACTTTTTCAAGCGTATCCGGCTGATTCAGGTGTTGGGCGGCGGCGTGCCGGCGCCGTTCGACTGTTGGCTGCTCCTGCGCAGCATCCGTACGCTGCCCTATCGCATGCGCGCCCACAGCGAGAATGCCGGCAAAGTGGCGCGCTTTCTCGCCGGACACCCAGCCGTAGCCACGGTGCATTACCCAGGGCTGCCGGATCATCCGGGCCATGCGGTGGCGGCGCGGCAGATGCACCTCTTTGGCGGCATGTTGTCGATCCAGGTGCATGGCGGCGCCGCCGCGGCGATGGCGGTGGCCGCCAAGGTGACGGTCTTCACACGCGCCACCAGCCTGGGGGGCATCGAAAGCCTGATCGAACACCGCGCCTCAATCGAAGGCCCGCACGGCAATACCCCGCCGAACCTGCTGCGCTTGTCGATTGGGCTGGAGCATCCCGACGACCTGATCGCTGACCTTGCCCAAGCACTGGAAGCATAGACACCCGCGATGGATCTGCGCTTCACCCCAATCACCGAAGCCGAGGCCCGGATCGTCCTCGGTTGGCGTTACCCCGATATCGGCACGCTGTATGACCCCGATCCAGACGAAATGGAAGACGATGTAGCGGTGTTGCTGATGCCGTCCTACCATTATTACACAGCGCGCAACGGCAACGACCGGTTGATCGGATTTTGTTGCTTTGGGGACGACGCCCGCGTGCCGGGGGGCGAATATAGCCTGCCCGCGCTGGATATCGGCCTGGGCCTACATCCCGACCTGATCGGGCAAGGGCTATCGCATCACTTTCTGGCGGCCATCCTGGATTGGGGCCGTGAGTGCTTCGACCCCGACTACTTTCGCGCCACAGTGGCATCGATCAATGCCCGCTCGCAGGGTCTGTTTGCCCGCGCCGGCTTTCTGATTGTGCAGCGCTTCAAGGCAACCGGCGGGGAGCCGATCGAGTTTATCGTGATGCTGCGCGCAGAGGGGGTGAGGGGGTGACATTGCTTCACGACACCCGCTCACTGCGCTTGCCAGCCATCGCGTATGCCGCCACGATACCGCCGACAAAGCCAAACAGATGACCTTGCCAGGAGACGCCCTGGTGCAGCGGCAACACGCCCCACAGCATGCCACCGTAGAGCAAGAGGGCAAAGACGGCCAGCGCAATGGAGGCGATGCTGCGTTCGTAGTAGCCGCGTGCCAGGAGATAGCCGAGTAACCCAAAGATTACGCCGCTGATGCCCAAATGGATCGTGTGGGCGCCCCCGAACAGCCAGATGCCCAGCCCGCTCACGATGGCGGCGGTCAACCCGACGACAAACAGGTCAGACGTGCGGCGCATCATCACCATCCAACCCAGCACCACGAGCGGGATCGTATTCGTCAGCAGGTGGCCGAATCCAGCGTGCAGCCACGGCGCAACCAAAATCGCCGGCAGACTGCCCAGTGTGCGCGGTTGGATGCCAAACCCATCCAACGCCCCACGCAAAGCCAGGGCGTCGAAGACCTCGATCGCCCAGAGCACGGCCACAAGGGCGCCCAATAGCAGCGCCTGTCGCAGCAACTGCCGCCGCAAGTTCACGGTGCGCGTCATGGCTGTGGCCCGCCAATCGATATTGGCCATTGCTCCCATCCGCCTTGCTATAGTAAGATGACGTTCACGATTCGACATTCTAAATTCCACTTTCACATGGCTTACACACTAACCGACCCATTTAGCCCGCTGCGCACTGTTTTCCGCCTCAGCAGTTCCACCGCCCTCCTCTTGGGCGGCTTCATGCTGTTCATGCCGCGCGCCGTTCTGACGGAATGGGGCACGCCCGATGTCCAACTGACTTGGCCGCTACGGCTGGCCGGCGCCCTGCTGTGCGTGTTTGGCGTAGTTTACCTGCTTGCCGCCAACGAACGCTTGATTAGCGTGTCCACCATGGTCGCCTGCACCCTCAGCAACGGGCTGACGGCCCTCGTGCTGCTCGTCGGCTACCTGCAGCGCGAGTTCGCCGGCCTCACCGTCTTTGGGCTGATTACTTTCGTCGTCGTCTTTGTCATCTGCCTGATCGGCGCCGTTGCACCGTTGCGCTATTTGCGTGCAGAATACCGCGACGATTGATTTCCCTGCTGATTTGATACGTGGGCGACGGCGAAAAGTCGCGGCCAGGCCGCAAAGGGAGGTTCACGGTTCAGAAACAGGGTCGCCGCAACACATTAAACAAAGCCTCTACAAGAATTGTATAGACCATCACGGAATCTTAACGACATACCTGGCATACTGATTGTGTTTCTTCCTCCTTTGTGTGTAGGGCGTGGCACGATTGTTCGTGTCACGCCCTATCCATATCGCTGTGCGGAAAGACACCCCTCCGCACAGAGCGTTTGCACCTGAGCACAGGATGACTATAATTAGCCTCCATGTATACTCGTCTACGGCATCATGTTGGCCCGGCGAGTGCCCGCCACCTTTCTTCTTGACCTCAGGCAGCGACGATTATGAGTCAACGACAAGCCGCAATCGACTTCTACCATGAGTTGTGCACTTCGGGCACGTTAGCCCAGGATACGTGGGCACATTTGTTGCCCGGATTGGGCGCGCGTGGCCTGGTCTTCGGCAACCGGCCGTTGACCACGGTGCTACGCCCGCTCTTCCACACCGGCATGGATTGGCATTATCTACGCTGGCAAAGCACGCTGATCATCGGCGTCTTCCGCAAAATGGCCGACGCCATGCTCGAAGACCCCGTCCTGCGTGCCCAGGTCTATCTAACGCCAGAGGAAGAGGAATTGATCCAGATTCCCACCGGCTTCCGCACCGTGCTGCCCACGGCGCGGTTGGACAGTTTCTTCACCGTGCACGACGACGGCTCGTACACCCTGAACTACATCGAGCTCAATGGGGAAAGCCCGGCCAGCATGGCCTATAGCGATGTGCTCGCCGAGCTCTTTCTGGAAACGCCCCTCATGCAACGTTTCCAGGAACGCTACCACGTCGACACCCTGATGGGCCGGCGCCATGCGGTCGACGCGCTGCTGCGTATCTACTTCACCTGGCGTGGCAACCGCGACAAACTGCCGGCCATTGCCATCGTGGATTGGAAGGGCGTGCCCACGACCACAGAGTTTGATCTTTTTGTCGACTACTTTGCCCGCTACGGCATCACGGTCACCATTTGTGACCCGCATGATATGGCGTTTCGCAACAATGTCCTCTACGCCGATGGCCGGCCGGTGGACTACGTCTACAAACGTGTGCTGTCTACCGAACTGCTGCAAAAATTCGGCCTGAATCATCCAATCATCGACGCCCTGCGCGCTGGCGTCATCTGCATGGCCAATCCGTTTCCCTGCAAGATGGTGCACAAGAAAGCCAGCTTTGCCGTGGCTTCAGACGAGCGCAATGCCTATCTTTTCTCGGCAGAAGAACGCGCGGCCATCCGCCAGCACATTCCGTGGACGCGTGTCGTCGAGGAGCGCACCACCTATGATTCTGCCGGCGACGCCATCGACTTGCTGCCGTGGGCCAGCCTGCACAAGGACAACCTGGTGCTCAAGCCCAATGACGAATATGGCGGCAAGGGTGTGTTGATCGGGTGGGAGACCGACCACGACACCTGGAATGACGCCTTACAAGCCGCGTTGCAGGATCCAGCCATCGTCCAGGAGCGTGCCCTGATCACCTACGAGGACTTCCCGGCCTTCCTGGCGGACGGCGAACTCGACATCAGCCACCGCCTTGTGGATTGCGACCCGTTTGTCTTCAACGGCGACACCATCGATGGTTGCCTGGTGCGGTTGAGCAAAGTGACCCTGCTCAATGTGACCGCCGGCGGCGGGTCGGTCGTGCCGGCGTTTGTGATTGACCCAAAGTAAACTCAAACACCGCCTGCGGAGCAACCATGTACTATCCCTCCTTCAACATCGGCATCGAAGAAGAATATCAGGTCATCGATCCAGAGACGCGCGAACTGCTGGGGTATGTTACGCAGTCGATGGCGCGCGAAAAGATGGTGGTCAACGAGCGCGCCCCCACGGTTGAGCTGGGCGAGCGCATCAGTTCCGGTTCGGTGGCGGTGGGCACACCGGTGTGCGTCGACATCAACGAAGCGCGCGACAAGCTGCTGCGCGTGCGCACCCAGATGCTCGAACTGGCCCACGCCGGCGGCTACAAGATCGCAGGCGCCGGCACGCATCCATTCACGCGCTGGGAAGGGCGGGAGGAGACGCTGGCCCAATATCGTCAGCTTGCCGAAGACACCCAGATGATCGCCCGCCGGCTGTTGGCGTTCGGGCTGCGCATCCACATTGGCGTCGAGGATCGCGATCTGGCCATCGATGTCATGAACACGATGCGCTACGTGCTGCCACACATCTTCTGCCTGAGCACCAGTTCACCCTTCTGGCACGGGCGCGACACCGGTCTCAAAAGTTACCGCGCGGTACTCATGGATTCGTTGCCGCGCACCGGCATTCCCGGCTACTTTGCCAGCTATTACGACTACCGCAGCTATGTGGATACCCTGATGCGCACCAACTCCATCCCGGACGCGCGGCGCATCATGTATGACATCGTCCCCCACTACCGCTTCTCGACGCTGGTCATTCGTATCTGCGATATGATGCCCAATTACCGGGATGTGTTGGCGGTTACGGCGCTGCTCCAGGCCGCGGTAGCCTGGATGGTGGACCTGCGCCAGCGCAACATGTCCTTCCGCCTCTACGAACGCACCCTGATCGCCGAGAACAAGTGGCGCGCATTGCGCTATGGGTTGGACGGCAACTTGATCGACTTTGGCATTGAGCGCTCACTGCCGGCGCGCGCATTGATTCGCGAACTACTGGAACGTGTCGAACCCCTGAGCCACAAACTTCATTCATGGCACGAATTGGAACACTGCTACGTCATGCTAGATCGCGGCGCCAGCGCCGACCAGCAGTTGGCCGTCTGGAAAGCGACCGGACAGGATGACAGGGCCGTGGTCGATTTTCTGATCGCAGAAACGGAGAAGATAGCATGAGCGAGCGACCCTCCCTCACGATTGGCATCGAAGAAGAATATCAGATCATCGACCCGGAGACACGCGAACTGCGCTCCTTCATCACCCAGTTTCTGGAAGGCGATCGCATCGTGATGGTCGAGCGCGACCTCAAGCCTGAGTTGCACCAGTCGATGGTCGAGCTCGGTACACCCATCTGCTACACGCTCGACCAGGCCAAAGAAGAACTCTCGAATCAGCGGCGCTTCATCGTCGATCTGGCGCAGCAAAAAGGCTTAGCCGTCGCCGCGGCGGCCACGCATCCTTTCAGCCGCTGGCAAGAACAGTTGGTGACCCCGCTGCCGCGCTATCAGGGCGTACTCGAAGAGATGCAACTGCTGGCGCAGCGCCTGCTCATTTTTGGCATGCATGTCCACATCGGCATCGAAGACCGTGCCTTTGCCATCGACACCATGAATGTGGTGCGCTACATGCTGCCGCATACGCTGGCGCTCAGTACGAGCAGCCCCTTCTGGCAAGGGCGCAAAACGGGCCTCAAGAGCTACCGCTCGCTGATCTTCGAGGATTTCCCGCGATCGGGCACGCCGGAAATCTGCCGCACGGTGGCCGATTGGGACAACCTGATCGGCACGCTTGTGCGCACCGGCTGCATCCCTGACGGCAGCAAGATCTGGTGGGATTGCCGGCCGCACCACAAGTACCCGACGCTGGAATTCCGCATCTGCGACATCTGCACGCGCGTCGATGAGGCCATCGCCATCGCCGGCTTGTTCCAGGCTATCGTGCTATGGCTGTGGAAACTACGCCAGCACAACATCACCTTCCGCACCTACCGCAAGGAACTGATCGATGAGAACCGCTGGCGCGCCTCGCGTTATGGCATCGACGGCAAAATGATTGATTTTGGGAAAACGGAGGAGCTGCCGGCACGCGCGCTTGTGCGTGAGTTATTGGATCTGATTGGCGAGGAAATTGACGAATTGGGCATCCAACACCACGTCAAGGTGATCGAAGATGTGTTGATGCACGGCACCAGCGCCGACCGCCAATTGCGCGTCTTCGACGCCAACGATGGCGACATCAAGGCAGTCGTCGACCATCTGATCGCCGAAACCAAGTTGGGCCTCGACTAGCGAATTGGTTGGTCGCATTGATCGATTATCTTATATTGGTTGAGGATCAACAGCAATGCTGAAGGAATTCCGTGAGTTTATCAGCCGCGGCAATGTGCTTGACCTGGCCGTGGCCGTCATCATCGGCGGCGCCTTTGGCGCGATCGTCACCTCGCTCGTCAATGACATCGTCATGCCCATTATCGGTGTGATCATCGGCGGGATCGACTTCACCGGACTGGGCATCACCATAGGCAGCGCCACCATCTTGTACGGCAATTTCCTCCAGGCGATCATCAACTTTCTGGTCATTGCCGTCGCCGTGTTCCTGATCGTCAAAGCCGCCAACTCGGTGACCAAAAAGAAAGAGGCCGCGCCACCACCACCGCCGGCGCCCACTGCTGAAGAGAAACTGCTGGGCGAAATCCGCGACCTACTCAAGGCACAAAACACAAGAGCCTGACCAGAACAGTCGAATGGTCTGAACATCCATTCGACTGTCATGGGTTTTCTAGTTAGCAGCGTCGTTAGGCTGCACGCCCGGCAGCGTGAAGTAGAACGTACTTCCCTGACCTGGCGCACCCTGGCTTTCCACGCCCACCTGTCCATCGAGCTTGGTCACGATGCGGTGCACGATCGACAATCCCAGTCCACGCCCGGTGGCGTGCGCCTGGTCAAGCCGGGTAAAGGGCGTAAACAGCCTGGCTTGCTGCTCGGGCGTCAGGCCGGCGCCGTTGTCATGCACCCAGAAGCGCACATTGTTGCCGGCGGCGAGGGTGGCGCCCAGCTCGATAGACGGTGGGGAGCCGCCGTAGGTGATGGCGTTGTTGAGATAGTTGACCCAGACCTCCTCGATCCACGGCGCGTAGCCGAGTGCAGATGGCCAGGTCTGCGGGTGCTTGATCTGGGTTCCAGTCTGGCGGGCACTGTCGGCCACTTGGGCCAAGGCATCCTCGACAACCCGCGCCATCTCGACTGGCTTGATCTGAATCTCCGCTTTGCGCACCTCCGCCAGCAGAAGCAGCTCATCGATTATACTGTTCATCTTGCGCAGGCTTTGCGCAAGATCGCTTACGAAAAGCTGCCGTTCCTCTGCGGAGAACTGGTCATCCTGGGTTTCCAGGAGCTGGGCGAAACCTAATGCGCTCGTAACAGGGGTGCGCAGGTCGTGGGCCACGGTGTGGGCGTAGGCATCCAGATCGGCGATGAGCGTGTCGCGTAGAGCGATTTCTTTGCGCAGATCCTCTTGCAGCGCGCGCAGCGCCAGATGGGTCTGCACGCGCGCCACGACTTCCTCCAGGCGAAAAGGCTTGGTGATATAGTCTACACCGCCGGCGGCGAGCGCTTTGACCTTGTCCTCCGTCTCGCTCAAGGCGCTGATAAACAAGATCGGGATGTCGCGCGTGCGTTCGTCGGCTTTCAGGCGTTGGCAAACCTGGTAGCCATCCATTTCCGGCATGCGAATATCCAGGAGAATCAAGTCGGGCGGGAGGGTTTGCGCGGCGGCCAGTGCCTGCTCGCCGCTCAACACAGGCCGTGTGTGATACCCATATTCGCTTAACATGCGCGACAACAAACGCAGGTTGATCGGTGTGTCATCGACGATCAGGATACCAGGCAATTCATCCGGGCTCGGCGTATTCATCGTAGATCTCCTCTGATCCGGCAATCGCAGCAAGAATGGCAGGATAGTCGTAGGCATCAACCCAGGTATGCAGCGCAGCGGCCAGCACGGGCTGATCGTCACCGATCTGATCGGCTAGCTTGAGAAGTTCGCTGGCGTCAGCCGCCGTCGCGGTCAATTTCACCTGGCTGATCCACCGCTTTGGCAAGCCGGCCAGTTCAAATCCCGAATGCAAGTCATGCACCGCACGGCTTGCGGATGCGGTGGACGCGTAGACCATGCGCACGCCCAGGTGTTTGACCAGTTGCGCCACGATCTCGTCTTCGCGGAAGGGCTTGCGTACAAAGTCGTCGCAGCCTTCGGCAATCACCAGCGCACGCTGCTCCTCAAAAACGCTGGCCGTCACGGCGATGATCACGGTGGCTTGTCCTTGCGCGGTGGCCTTGATGCGCCGCGTGGCTTCGTGGCCATCCATAACGGGCATGCGCATGTCCATCCAGATCAAATGCGGCTGCCATTCCTGCCAGACCTGGATCGCCTGCATGCCGTTCTCAGCCGTGCGTACGGCAAAGCCCAACTGGGTCAACAGCTTGGCCAGCAGCGTACGACTTTCGGCGCGATCCTCCACCACCAGCAGGCGATAGGGTGGCTGGCCGGCCGCCAGGCCGATGGCTCTCCCGCGCACCGGTTGTTGGGGGTCGGTCAGGTCTGCCTCATCCGCCGTACCGACCGGGATATCGAACACGAACAGGCTACCCTGCCCGGCCACGCCGGCGCTCGAAGCCGTCAGGTCGCCACCCATCAGGCGTACAAAATGACGGCTGATGGGCAAACCAAGGCCCGTCCCATCCGGCACCGCGCGCACGTTGTCCACTTGTACAAACGGCTCGAAGATCACAGCCAACTCGCCGAGGGCGATGCCCGGCCCCGTGTCCCGCACATCAAAAACAAGACGGCGGGGAACGCCGGTCGCAACCTGGCGCACACGCAGACCGATGGCGCCTGCCTGCGTGAACTTGATCGCGTTGCCGAGCAGGTTGATCAGCACCTGGCCTAGCTTGCCTTCATCAGCATGCACGAAGCGGGGTACGTCCGGGTCGCGCATGACGGTCAGCCGGAGACCTTTCGCCGCCGCGCGCAGGCGGAACATCTCGGCCAATTCATCCAGCATGCGGTGCAGGTCGAAGCCTTGTACTTGCAGCGTCATCCGCCCGGACTCGATCTTGGCCATGTCCAACACATCGTTGATCAGGCGCAATAGGTGGGCGCCGCTGCGCTTGATGATGGCGAGGTTCTCCTGTTAGTCTGGGGTAAGCCCTGAGTCGCGTGCGATCAGTTCAGAGAAACCCAGGATGGCGTTGAGCGGTGTGCGCAGTTCGTGGCTCATGTTGGCCAGGAACTCGCTCTTGGCGCGATTCGCCGCATCCGCCGCATCCCTGGCCTGCGCCAGCGCCGCCTCCGCCCGCTTGCGCTCGGTGATATCGCGACTGACGCCCATGAAGCCATTGAAATGGCCTTGCTCATCAAAAAGCGTTCTGATGAGCGCTTCAGTCCAAACGGTAGAACCATCCTTGCGCGGCTGTTCAAGTTCGAAAGTTGTCGGTTGGAGAGTGAAATTCGCGGCACCTTGTTCGATGTGCGGCATGGCAGTCATCAGGGCGACTTGCATGGTTTGCATGGAAGCGGCCGTCAACGCTTCTGCGGGGGATTGGGAGAGCACCTCCTGCGGTGTATAGCCGCGCAGCCGCTCCACCGACGGGCTGACATAGGTAAATTGTCCGACCGGATTCATCATCCAGATCACATCAACCATATGCTCAGCCAGCAGACGATACTGCACTTCACTCTGGCGCAGAACCTCCTCGGCTTGTCTACGCTTGGTGATGTCTTGACCCTGGGCGATGGTTGCCACCACCGTTCTACCGTCGGCAGCATAGAGCATTGCCGAGTTCCACAGCAGCGTATGCAGCGCGCCGTCGACCGCTTCAATGATGATCTCCACGGTCTCCCAGCGCGCGCCTGTCGTGAAGTGGATGTAGTCGAGGGAAGCCTGCCGTTGACTTTCCGGAAAGAGGCAGTCCAGCCCCTCTCCCAGCATGCTAGCAGCGTCACGGCCCGTAAGCCGTTCAAAAGCTTTGTTGAACTGCGTGATCTTGAATTCGGCGTCCCACACGATGATCGGCGCGTTGGCGTAGTTCAGCAGATTGCTGAGGTAGTCACGCGTTTCGTGCAGGGCTTCTTCGACCTGCTTACGTTCAGTAATGTCGACGGCAAAGGCAACGATGCCAACGACACGACCGTCGTCGTCCCAACATGGAAATTTGTCAGTCTCGACCCAGTGCAAGCCCTGGGGTCCGGGCACCTGTTCGATAATTCCCAGCTTTGGCTTGCCTGTCGCAATAACTTCCAAATCGTCCGTCAAATACTGGTCTGCCTGATCGGGAAATATCGCGTGCGCGTGCTTGCCTTCTACCTCCGCCACGGTTCGCCCCACCAGCGTTGCCGCCGCTTTGTTGACGTGGAGAAAGTTGTTTTGCTTGTCCTTGAACCAGATGGTGATCGGCGAGGCATCCAGGATGATCTGAAGCTGCTTGTTTTGCTTGCGCAGCGTCGCCAACAGCCGCCAGAAATGAAGAGCGGCCAAACTGGCAATCACCACAAACAGCAACGCACCACCCAAACCCAGGTAGGGCCAGGGAAAATCCGATATGGAGAGAGCAAATGTCCTCATGGTGACCCTGATTCTATGCTACATCAATTGTCGCATGCGTCCCCAACCGGATCGAGCAAATCGTGAAGCTTGCGCAAGATCTTCAGCTTTGGCCCGGTGCAATCACGTTCACCTGATGATACCGCAATCTTGTAGTCCTGCGCATCGGGCGTTTGACTGAATCTATACACTTCTTTCTGGAAATTCCGCTCAAGATGTCAGAACAACCGCGCACGAAGGTTGTGCCACGCCTGAGGCGGCCGCGCCAACATGATTTGATGCCCACCCCGTCTCGCCCGCAGTATTCATTTGAACCATATCCTCCAGAACCAGGTGCTGTTTTTCCATAAATATGACACATACTGTCATGATCCTGGTGTATACTGCGGTCAAGTGGCGGCAGTTACCCTCGTCACCGCCACGCAACCGACGCCAGCCTGGCCAGGCACGGTCGTTGTCCAATCTACAGTGAGCGCGGCCCCTACGGTGGGTTTTCGCTCGCCCGCGGCTACAAAATGCCGCCCCTGGTCTTCACGCCCGAGGTAGCGCTGGTCGTGGTGCTGGAACCGGCCGAACTGGCGACGCTTGTGAAAACGAACGCCGCCGCCATCGTTGCGCGCTACATAGAGGAACACACCCCTCCGACAGGATAGGCGCTGGTTACGCGGCATCGACAATTGTACAGATCGCCGTGTGTAACCGCAGCCGAAATTGCGCCAAGGCGTCGGCGTTGTCGGCGCCAAAGTAGACACGGTTGGTCAGCACAGCGACCACCAATTCACGCACCGGGTCAATCCATAGCGATGTGCCCGTAAAGCCGGTATGTCCATAAGTCTTCGGGCTGAAGGGGTGACTGCTGGCCTGCGGATCGGGCGACCACAAGGCAAAGCCAAGCCCGCGCCGGGTGGCGCCGTCCTGGGCATGCAGCCGGATCATGGCCGACAAGGTTGCGGGCCGCAAGAGTGGCCCGCCGCCAACGCGAAAGGCCTCGCCTAACCCCGCCACGTCGTGCACGCCGGCAAAGAGGCCGGCATGGCCCGCGACACCGCCGAACCCCCGCGCATTGTCGTCATGCACAACACCGCAGAGCATGACGGTAGGGTCATACATCGTTTGGGTGAGGGCGACATTGTCGCAAGCCACCGGGCCGTACTGCACCGAGTTCAGCCCCAGTGGCGCCGCCACCTGCTCAGCCACCACCTGGTCCAATGGCTTGTTCGCCAGTACTTCGATTGCCTGCCCGACTAGAATCAGACCGATGTCACTGTAGACCACGTGCGTTCCCGGCAAATAGGCGAAGGGAGTCTGCTGCGCCAGCATACGGCGCTCGGTGATCGACGCCGCTGCGAACAGCGACCACCAGGCCGGCAGCCCCGAATTGTGCACGAGCAGATCGCGAAAGGTCACCTTGCCAGCATCTACCTTGACGTCCGTAGCGGGCGTCACCTGGACGACTTGGCCTGGCTGCCGCGGATCTGGATAGGGTTGGATGGGACGCCAGCCACTGAAGGCGGGCAGAATGGTGCTGACCGGCGTAGTCAACGCCACCGCTCCCTGCTCTACAAAGGCCATTAAGGCGGAAACCACAAAGAGCTTGGTGACAGAGGCAAGGTCGAAGCGGGTCTGCAAGTTCACGCCGACATCCGGTAGTTGGCCCCCGTCCACGCTGACCCCATCGGGATTCAGCGAACCAACGGCGCGTGCATAAACGACCTCGCCACCGCGGCGCACTTCTATCGTGGCGGCGGGAAAGGTTTTGCCGAGTTCATCGGCCACGATGGCGTCAACAGGCTCCCACGTCATACTCTTCCACCAAGGGCAGCGACAACCAGCATGGTGATCTCCTCATCCACCCAGCGTCGCCACCATCACCGCTTTGATCGTATGCACGCGATTCTCGGCCTCGTCAAAGACGATGGAGTGCTTCGACTCGAAGACCTCATCGGTCACTTCCATGGCCTCGATCCCGAATTTTGCATAGATTTGCGCGCCGATCTTTGTGTGGCGATCGTGAAAAGCCGGCAGGCAATGCATAAACTTGACATTCGGGTTACCGCTTGCCTCCAGCAGCTCGCTGTCCACTTGATAGGCCATGAGCAGCTTGATGCGTTCGGCCCACACGGCATCCGGCTCGCCCATGGAAACCCACACATCGGTGGAGATGAAATCCACACCCTGGACGCCTTCGACGACATGCTCGGTCAGGGTCAGCCGCGCGCCCGTATCGGCGGCAATCGCCCGGCACTGCGCCACCAGGTCAGCGTTCGGCCACAGCGACTTAGGCGCACAGAGACGCACGTCCATCCCCAATTTGCAGCCAATCGCCATTAAGGAGTTGCCGGTGTTGAAGCGCGAGTCGCCGACATAGCAGTAGGCGATCTGGCTGAGTGGTTTGTCGCAATGTTCGGTCATCGTCAGGATGTCGGCCAACATCTGGGTAGGGTGAAACTCGTTGGTCAGCCCGTTCCACACCGGCACGCCGGCGTATTTGCCCAGCTCCTCGACAATTTCCTGGCCAAAGCCGCGATACTCGATGCCGTCATACATGCGACCCAGCACGCGCGCGGTATCCTTCATCGACTCCTTTTGACCGATCTGCGAGCCTTCGGGGCCAAGATAGGTGACGTGCGCCCCCTGATCGTAGGCGGCGACTTCAAAGGCGCAGCGGGTGCGCGTCGAGGCTTTCTCAAAGATCAGGGCGATATTCTTGCCCTTGAGCCGCGGTTGTTCATACCCGGCATACTTGGCCGCCTTCAGTTCCGCCGAGAGACGGAGCAGGAACTTCAACTCGTCGGTCGTAAAGTCGAGTTCTTTGAGAAAATTGCGGCCGTGCAGATTGACAGGCATTGGTTGCTCCTTTGGTTTTTGGGTTTGCCGGTCCTTCGATAATGCCCATCATTTTAACCTACAACTTGTTTTTCGCGTGCGGTCGCATTACACTGTCAATGCGAACCACTGATGCGCCATACGCACCTACGCTTGCTCAAGGGAGTTCATGACCATGCAAAAAAAGCCAATCCTTTCCCTCTTTTCCATCCTGGCGTTGCTGGCCGTTGTGGCCGGCGCCTGTGTGCCAGCCATCAGCCCTGCCGCACCAGGCAACGCGGCAGCGCCGACGGCCGCAATTGCGGCCGCCAATGCACCCGCCGCCAGCACAGTCAATGTCGTCTACAACGTGCCCAACCTGGAGGGCCGCGTCATTGCCGCCGCCGTGGCCAATGACTATACGCCGCTGCAATATATGGACCCCGCCACCAGCAAAGCCGTGGGCTGGGAGTACGATGCGGTCGTAGAGATGTGCCGCCGGCTCAACTGCGTGGTCGACTGGAAAGCTACTTCCTGGGACGCCATGATCCCGGCGATCATGGACGGCCAGTTCGACGTCGCCATGGACGGCATCACCATCACCGACGAGCGCACGCAGCAGGTCGACTTCTCCGCCCCCTACATGACCAGCGAACAGTTCATGCTCGTGCGTGCCGATGAAAGCCGCTT
>Ga0105047_10002029_pt1 | contig 36285 bp, 36 predicted proteins | sample MAT04_FD_78384 | JGI IMG/M metagenome (GOLD analysis project Ga0105047, IMG submission 78384) | Freshwater microbial communities from Lake Fryxell liftoff mats and glacier meltwater in Antarctica - MAT-04 (megahit assembly) | ecosystem: Environmental > Aquatic > Freshwater > Ice > Liftoff... | reverse complement strand
TGGTCCGTCGTGGCGTAAGTGATGACGCCCGCCGGGTCGATGATGGGCCCGGGATCGACGGCGACGTAGGTGGTTGACGGCAATGGAATCGAGCCAGGCGCCGTGCTCACCGTCGACTGCTCGGGCACCGTTGTGGAACCAGCGGCGTCCGTCGGCACGGTCGGCCGCTCCCGCTGTGACAACACGACCAGTCCGCCAATGACAGCCGCGGCGGAACCAATCAGCAACGCAGCACGCCAAGGAGTTGGCGGTTGCCGCAGGGCTGGCCCGGGTCGGAGCGCCGAGGCGGAAGGGAGCTTTCGAGGCGTCGTGCGTGCGAGACCGGCGAGCTCGCCGAGCCGTCGCCGCAGCAGCACTTCTTGGGCGTCATCGTTCATCGACTGCTCCTCGCATCTCGTTCATTGCCCGGCGGACCAGGCTCCGCGCCGTTGCTGGCGCGCACCCCAAGGCGCCGGCCACCTCATCGAAAGACATGTCTTCGTAAAACCTCAACACGACGGCAGCGCGTTTTCGCGGCCCAAGCGCCAACAGGGCGCGACGAAGATCTGCGGACTCAGAAGTCGGCGCAGTCTCGGCCACGTCTGCCGTGATGCTGGTCAATCGGGCGCGGCGCCTGAACTCCCGACGGCACGCGTTCACGACCGACACGCGTAGATAACTTGCTGGATTCTCGAGATCGGTGAGTCGGTCTGCGCAGCGCAGGAACACGTCGTGCACCAGATCCTCGGCGGCGTCGTTCGAGCCGAGCATCAAGAATGCCACCCTCATCAGACCGGCAAAGTGCTCTCGATACGCGGCGTCCAGCCCGTTCGGCGCTGACGGTTCTCCCACGAGCAACGATCTCACATCAGTGTCAGTCACCAGACCCGCGGAAAGTTGCGCGACTACTCACTTTGAGGCATCTTCAGCGGCTGCTGGACTTGGAAAATAGTGGCGTCCCTAGCGCCGTGAGCCTCCCAAGATCTGTAGATCTTCGAAGTCATCCCTATTCGACATCCCTAGAACTGTCCGGACAGACCAACACGAGCCGTCATCGGCGCTTGTGGAACCGCTGCTCAGAGGCATCGAGCATCACTCGTCGATACCCAGAAAACCCGGGACCGTGAGCCACACGATCTTCGAAGGCACCAGCGAGATTCAGCAGCTGGTCATCGCCCGGGCCATCAGCGGAATGCGCGTCGAGTAAGTCGACGCGTCCGCGGACGCGCATAACCGGTGCGTTGCTGCCGGTCAACCGGTTTCCCCCGTTCACCTCATTCAGATTCGACCGGCGTGGCAGCGGCGGGCCACGTAGCCTGCGCGCCATGGACTACGACGCGCCGACACCGATGCGCCGCGAGCTCGAGCTCGCGTGGGATGCCTACGTCGCCGGGTCTTTTCCTGTCGGAGCAGTGCTCACCGACGCGGCCGGCTAGATCATCGCCGAGGGACGCAACCATGCTGGCGAGAACGGCGCCGCAGATGGCGTCATGCGTGGTACGCCGATCGCCCATGCCGAACTGTCGGTGCTCGCACAGCTACCTGCGGGTGAGTACGGCGCTCACTTTCTCTGGACGACGCTCGAGCCGTGTCTCTTGTGTCAGGCGGCTGCGACGATGACGCACATCGGGCAGGTCCGGTATCTCGCCGCGGACGCAATCTGTCTCGGGCTCGATGGTCTGCCTTCGATCAATGCCAACGCGGCTCGCCGTTACCCGCAGATCACCGGTCCTGGCGAAGGACTTGAAGAGCGCTTCGCCGCGATCTTGCCGATCGCCGTGCTCGCTGCGGCCATGCCAGACGGATGGGCGATCGGTCAATACCGGCAACATTCCCCGGACAACGCTGCTTTGGCCGTGCGCATCGTCACGGATGGCTCATTGCCGGATCGCGCAGGCGGCCTCGATGCAGCGCTCGACTGGATGGCGCGCCTACTCGTGTGACGGCACTTGCCGGCGTTTTCGGGTCGAACGTCGCCAACGGGGTTGCCAACACCAACCTGCAGCGACAGAATGAATGATCGTTCAGTCAACCGTGCAGAGAAACTCGGAAAGGCGTCCCTCTCATGTCCTTCACCCTCGACAACATTCCGGACCTTCAGGGACGGATCGCCGTCGTCACCGGCGCGAACGGTGGGCTCGGTCTGGTCACAGCTCAGGCGTTGGCCGGCGCCGGTGCTCACGTCGTGATCGCCGCCCGCGATCAGGCCAAGGCAGACGCTGCGCTCGCGACCATTGCCGCGGCACATCCGGACGCGTCGCTCGAGATCGTCGAGCTCAATCTTGGCTCGCTGGAGTCCGTTGCCGCTGCGGCCAAGCAGATCCTGTCATCACACGAGCGCATTGACATCCTCGTCAACAACGCCGGCTTGATGGCGATGCCAGAACGAGCGACTGCTGACGGCTTCGAGATGCAGCTCGGCGTCAACCACCTCGGCCACTGGGCGCTGACCGCACAACTGATGCCGGCCCTGCTGAAGGCTGACGCTGCCCGAGTGGTATCGGTCACCAGCACGGCGCACCACATGGGGCGAGCCGTGAACCCGACCAACCCTCACCTCCACGGGCGCTACAAACCATGGCGCGCCTACGGCCAGTCGAAGCTTGCCGACTACCACTTCGCCATCGGGCTGCAGCGCGAGTTCGCTGCACGCCGGCTGCCGGCCATGAGCCTGCTGGCCCACCCCGGCCTGTCGAACACCAACCTGCAAGCGCACACCGTCATCGAGGGCGGCGCGGGATGGTCCGCGAGGATGGCGCACTTCCTGTCGACCAAGACGGGCATGTCGCCAGAGAAGGGCGCACTGCCACAGATCCGCGCCGCGGCCGATCCGGCCGCGAAGGGCGGGCAATTCTACGCACCTCGTTTCGTCAACTTCGGTGCGGCGGTGCGTCGACCAATCCTTCGTCTCCTCGGTCTCGAGACGGCGATCAAGACCCTGTGGACGGTGTCCGAGAGCGAGACCGGCGTTGGGATGAATCTGTCCGTCGGCGGCGACTGAGAGATACTCCTGGCATGGCAGCAACCCCCACCGTCGACCGCGCCGCCGCGTTGCGGCATGCGATGCGCACCCTCGTCGCCCGGCACGGCTTGCACGGCGCGTCGATGAGCGCCATCGCGCGGGAAGCCGGCGTCGCCCAGGGCACGGCCTACGTGCACTACCTGTCCAAGGAACAACTGCTGAGTGCGGCGTATCTGGAACTCAAGCGAGAAATGGGTCTCGCGGCGTGCGCGAACATCGATCGAACGGCCACTCCGCATGACCGCTTCATCCAGATCTGGCTCGGCATCTATCGATTCCTGGCGCACGAGCCCGAGCGCGCGCAGTTCATGTCGCAGATCGAGAATTCGCCGTATTCCCGCGTCGCCCATGAGATGGGCATGGCTGTTCCCGACGACCCGTTGATGGCCGAGGCGGCCGCCCTCGACGCCGCCGACGTGCTCGCGCCGCTCGGTCTCGGCGCCCTCTACGACCTCGCTTTCTGGCCCGCGATCCGACGCGCGGCAACGGGCGACGGCATCGACGAGGCCGCCGCACTACCAATCGCCGAAGCGTGCTGGCGGGCCATCACCACCGGCTGAGAATCGGCTCGCTGAGGTCTGGCCCACTCCGACAGGAAGGGCTACTGTGTGGCATGGGACGACCACTGATAGCGCTGGGTGCCACCGCACTGATTCTCTTGGCCGCGTGCGGCGACGACGGCGATGGAGGCACCAGTTCTCCTCCGGGCGACACCGCCACGACCGCGGCGGCAACCACCGACACCGTTGCGGTCACCGACGGAGTTGCAACCACCGACAGTTCCGCAACCACCGACGCCGCTGTCACCACCCAGCCGACCGGGGTCGGGTTGCCGGCCGAGTGCGTGGCGCCGCCAGTCGCAGTCACCGCGCAGCGCGTCGGGTCATCACCGCTGGGGTCTGACGTCTTCGGACTGATCGATGCGGTCGCCATTCCCGTCCCGATCGTTCCCAACCCGGACCGGGCCCTCGGCGCGGACGAGACGAAGACCCTCGCGGCAACCACCGATCTGCTCGGCTATTCGCTGGTGTTTGCGGACGAGGAGATCACCGGCCCCGGCAGCATGTTCTTCCAATTCGAGCCGTCGACTGCGGACAAGTTGCGTGGGCTGGTGTCGATCTTCCCTGCGACGGGCGTGCCGTTGGCGGCGGGCGACGTGGTGGTCTACGGCCAGGCGTCGGGCCTCAGCATTCCCCTACCTACCATCGGCATGGACCTCGTTGCGTTCGACCAAAGCACCAACACCTACCGCAACGAGCCGACCGGTCAGGTCGCCGTGCTCGGCATCACCGACGATGCGCTGTGTCTCGACGTCGATCTCACGTGGAAAGTGAACAAGCCGGCCGACAACGTGCTCACCATCCAGGGCGTGTTCGTAGGTCGTCTGCTCGACCGATCCATCGTGGTCATCCTGGGCTGACCGGGGTGCGGACCAGTAGGTAGCCGTCTTCGAGCGTTGGCTCCACCAGTTCGGCGCCTGCCGGGGGTTGACCGAGGCAACGGTGGCGACCGTCCACGAGGCGCCAGCTGGCTCGAACATCGGGTGGCGGCAGGTCATTCTGCACCCAGGTGCGTCCGGCGGCGAGCGCCGCCAGCCTGCCGGGCGATCCGGCGAATCGGATCGACCCATCGGCGATGACCAACACGGTGTCGCTGATCGCTGCTTCATCGGTCATGTGGGTCGATACGAACACGGTCGTCGATCGGCGGCGTTCGGTGAGGATCTCCCGCAGTCGCATCCGCTCGTCCGGGTCGAGCCCGGCGGTGGGCTCATCGAGAATCATCAGCGTCGGAGACCCGAGCAGCGCCTGCGCAACCCCGACCCTTCGCCGCATCCCACCCGACAGCCGCTCGACGCGCTCGCTCACGAGATCGCGCATACCGACTCGATCGAGCACATCGAACACCGCCCGTCGGCGTCGTCGGTCGTGACGCTGCTCCTTCAAGACGGCGATGTACTCGACGGCGTCGAAGACCGTCGCGCCCGAGATCAGACCAATGTCTTGCGGCATGTACCCCAACCGCCGGCGGATCTCGATCCGCTCGGGCTCGCGGCGAGGATCCAGTCCGTCGATCGTCAGCGAGCCATCATCGGGCGCGACCACGGTGGCAAGGCAGCGCAGCAGCGTCGACTTTCCGGCGCCGTTCGGGCCGAGCAGTGTGATCAAGCCGCCTTGCTCCAGCAGGTTGACATCGTCGAGCGCGACGTGGCCGTCGTAATGCTTCCCGAGTCGCGAGGCAACGACGTGGGCGGCGCTCATGACGCGTACTCCATGCGGTCGAACGACGACCGTCGAGCCAGCGTGACCGCGGCCCCGATGGCCGCGACCGTCGCTGCGCCCACCTGACCGATTGCGCCGAACGCGACGAGTTCGTCGGGGCCGACCCCGCGGGCGACGACGACGCCCACGAACCACACGATGGCGACGATCGCCGTCGCTCGCCGGGGCGGTAGCCATGTCATCATGGCGAGGCTTGCGCTGGTCAGGGCAAGCGCGGGGAGCAGCCAGGCGAAGGCCATCGATCGCGTGGTCGACGCGAGCAACGCGGGAAACCCGACGGCGATGATCGCGACCACCAGTACGGTGACGGCACGGATCGCGACGAGCCGGAGGCCGCGCATCGGCGTCGCCAACTGTGCCTCGTACATCGGATCGGCACTCGGCCCGTAGGCCATCGCCACGCCGAGCACGGGCAGCGCTGGTGCGATCGCCAGCAGCACGAAGACGCTCTTCGGGTCGTCGGGTTGCGCGCTTCCCAGGCCGATGAGCACCGCAATGCCGATGGCGAGGTACCACGCCCGGCGCAGGGCCGGAGTGGCCACGACCAGTCGGGTGATGTGGCCCGGCACCCGCAGCCGACGGAGGAGGCGCTCCGCGATGCTCGCTGTCGGCGCGTCGAGTTCGGAGGAGATGGCGCTCCAGTTGGCATCGAGTCGTGCCTGGTTGACGATCTGGCTCATGAAAGTGCCTCCTGCATCGCGTGGCGAGCCCGCATCAATCGAGTCTTGACGGTGCCTTGGGGGACACCGAGGAGCTGAGCGGCCTCTTTGGTGGACAGCCCGTCGATGGCGGTGGCGATCAGTACCGCCCGCAGCTCTGGGGTGAGCCGCACCAACGTCGGGCCGAGCTCGCCGTACGAGCCGCTCGCGAACAAGCTGTCGGCGGCGTCGGGGCCGAGGTCGTGCGTGGCCATCATCGCAGGGTCGACCGGAGTCGGGCGACGCTTGCGCAGCTGATCGATCAACCTGCGGATGCCGATACTCCACAGCCAGGCGCCGACATCACCATCGCCGCGGTACGAGCCGGGCGAACGCCAGACGGCGAGGAACGTGTCCTGCACGGCGATGTCGGTGAGGTCCGGGTCGCCGCATCGTGACTGCAGCCGAGCCGTCAACCACCCGGCATGGCGCCGGTACAACAGCTCGAGCGCAACCCGGTCTCCGCCGGCGAGGCGTGCCATCAGAGCGCGGTCTTCTCCGCGTCCGTCATCAGCGGCGCTGTCGCTGCCGGCCGGTGTTGTGCGGGCCATCACGTCAATCCTGTCGTATCGGGTGGCGCAATCGGTTCATGCGCGGGCCAAGAGATTGTCAACCGGCGCTGTGAACTGATCGCGCCCTCCGGATCGACAGGTGGGCATGACCACGCTCATCACGTCACCGCCCCGTGCGTCGCCGACCACGCCCGAATCGCCGTCGAGCCCATCTCGCCGCTGGCTGCCATGGGCGATGCGCCTCGCCGCGTTGGGCGTTGTCGCCGTCTCCGTCGCGATCGATCGGACAGTCCTTCTGGTTCTTCCCCTTCTGTTCGTGCTGGTCGTGCCGTTCGAGAAGATGTTCCCCCGCCACCGCGGCCAATCGCTGCGCCGGCCCTACGCACTGCTCGACGTCCGATACGCGCTGGCCACCGGGTTGTTCGGGATCGCCTCGCTGGTGTTCGCGATCGTGATCGGCGTCGCCAGCTTGGCGTGGTTGCCCGGCTTGGCCATCCGCCCGCTCGTCGCGAGGATTCCCACAGTCACGCTGCCGTTCGTCGGCATCGCATTGTTCGATCTGTCGATCTACTGGGCACACCGATGGTCACACGAGGTGCCAGCGCTGTGGCGTTTCCATGCCGTCCACCATTCGACCGAACAGCTCGATTGGGTGAGCGGATTTCGCGGCCATCCGTTCGACGGCGCGGTCGTGGCGCCGGCGGCGGTGTTCCTGCTCGCGGCCGGATTCGACCCGGCGTTCACGGGAGTGCTGGCCGCCGTGCAGATCGTCACCGGGCTGTTCCTGCACGCCAACGTGCGCTGGCGTTGGCGGCCCCTGCATCGCATCGTGATCACCCCGGAGTTCCACCACTGGCACCACGCCAATGAGGCGGAAGCGATCAACTCCAACTACTCGGTGTTCCTTCCGCTCTGGGACCTCGTCTTCGGTACCTACTACATGCCCAGCAACAAACGCCCGCTTCGCTACGGCGTGTCGGACCCGGTGCCGACCACGATGGTGGGCCAGCTGCGCTACCCGTTCGAGGGCGTGCGGTCGCCCCGCACGATGGTGCGGCACCCGTGGAGGGCGGTGCGCGCCGGGGCACAAGGGCTGCGCAGTGTCGTCCGCGACATCTGGCGCTCGACGTTCAGACCCCGAACCCACCGCCCCCGCCCCGGCGAGCCTTGCCTGTGGGCAGCGACGCCCCCACAACCCTGACAGGCGGCGTTTGAGCACTTTCGTTCGCCAGGCGAATGAAAGTGCACAATCGCTGATGTGGGCGTCTAGTTGCGCTTGACTCGGCCGCGGAGGGATTTGAAGGCGAGGGAGAAGGAGATGGTGCCCATCCCGGCGATGGCGAGCACGGCTTTGCCGATGCGGTCCCACTCCCAGCCGGTCTGCAGCAGTGCGCGCATGCCGTCGAGCATGTACGTGGTCGGATTGAACTTGACGGCCGTGGCCAGCCAGCCCGTCATCGCTTCCTGGGGCAGGTAGGCCGTCGTCAGAAACGCAAACGGGAAGAACAGCAGGAACGCGTTGTTCACCGCCGTCGGATTGCCCGTGCGGAGCGCGATCGCGTAGGGGAAACCGGTGAATGCCAGCCCCCACAACCCGGTCAGCAGCACGAACGCCACGATGCCGCCGATCCCCGTGGCCACGTTGATACCGAGCACCAGACCCAACACCAGCACCGGCACTGCAAGCGCAACGATCAACACGAAGTCGGCCGTCATCAGACCCAGCAGCAACGTGCCGCGCCGCACGGGGGTGAGCAGCAAGCGGTCGAGGTAGCCGTTCTGGACATCGGTCACCAACGCGTTCGCACGACTCACCCCGGTCACCGCGAAGACGACGGCAACCGGCAGCTGGAATGCCTTGTAATCGAAGCCGGGCGGGAAGCTGTCTTCGACGAAGGACTGCAGCGCGCCCACGTTGACCACGAAGAAGAACAGCGGAATCGCGAGCGCGGGCGCGAACGCCTCCGGGTCGCGCCACGTCAGCCGCAACGCGCGCAGGCTGACCGTGCGCAAGTCGGTCCAAAAACCGGCCCGCCTCGGGTGGACGCGCTCGCCGTGTGTCACTGTGACTGCGCTCATGCGGCGTCCTCCTGCATGCGACCGCCGGTCAGGTGTAGGAACACGTCGTCCAGCGTCGGTGTTCGCAGCGTCAGGCCTTCCACCATCACACCCGCCTCTGCCAAAGCGACCGCGACAGGGCTGATCGCCGCCGCCCCATTCGCTACCGACATCACCACCTCGTCGCCCGACGTCTCCACCCGCTCGACTGCGTCCAGTCGATCCACGATCGTTGCCACATCGCCTGCCGTCCCAGCGGCGACGCGAGCGATGATGACGTCGCTCCCTATCGACCGTTTCAGCTCGGTCGGCGTCCCCTCGGCCACCAGCCTCCCATGGGCGATGATGCCGACGCGGTTGGCCAGCGCGTCGGCCTCCTCCAAGTACTGGGTGGTGAGGAAGATCGTCATCCCCAACGCCTGGTTGAGGTAACGCACCTCCGCCCACACCGCGGCCCGGCTGGTGGGGTCGAGCCCAGTGGTCGGCTCGTCGAGGAACAACACCTCCGGCTGGTGCACGAGTGCCGCGGCCAGATCGAGCCGGCGCTTCATACCACCGGAATACGTCTTGATCCGATCGTCGATGGCCGACCCGATATCCACCAATTGCAACAGTTCCGTGAGCCTGCGTCTGCGCTCCGCCTTCGACAGGCCATAGAGCCGCCCCTGAAGATCCAGCAGCTCACGGCCGGTCTGCTTGCCGTCCAACGCAGCCTCTTGCAGCGCAACACCGATCCGCAACCGGACCTTCTCCGCATCGCGAGCAACGTCGAAGCCGGCGACGCTGGCTGAGCCGCCGGTTGGTGCGAGCAAGGTCGTAAGCATCCGCACCATCGTGCTCTTGCCTGCCCCGTTGGGCCCGAGAAAGCCGTAGATCTCGCCGCTCGCAACGGTGAGGTCGACACCGTCGACGGCTCGTTTGTCGCCGAACGCTCGGGCGAGTTGTTGGGCTTCGATGGCGGTACTCATGGGGCTGAGAGTACGCGGCGTCAGTGCTTGGCGCGCATCATTGCTTCGATGCGGGCGACCCGAGTGCGGGCCGGAGGATGCGTGGCCGCGAGTCGATCGCGCCACGTGGCCGGGCGATCGCCGCCGAAGTCGGCGACGAACCGACGCAAGGCAGTCGCCAGTGGGCGACCGAAACCCATTCCAACAGCGCGGTGGTCGGCCTGGAACTCGCTGTTTCGGCCGACGACGTTGGCCAGCATGTTGCTGAGCAGAAGGCCACTGAGGAAGACCCACGACACCGCGGTCAGTAGCGCTGCGACCGTGCGGCCCACCGCAGTGATGGCGGAGGAGTGGCTGGCGTAACTGGTGGTGGCCGCGGACGCGACGTTCTGCAGAAAGAACCCGATACGCGCGAGGAGCAGCACCGGGATCGACAACCACTGACCCACCGTCAGCGCGATCGTGTGAAGACCGAGATGATGGCTGAGCTCGTGCGCCAACACACCCGACAGTTCGTCGCGCGGCAACTCCTCGATCGCGTATGAGGTGACGACCACCAGATGCCCACCGCAAGCAAACGCGTTCAGCTCATGAGAGGGCAGCACTGCCAACACATACCGTCGCGCGGGCAGGTCGTTCATCTGCAGTACGGGGCGCCACGCTGGCGCCAACGCGCTGCGTTGTTCGGCCGTTGGCTGGCGGGCGCCGAGCAGCGGCGCCAGGACGAAGACCTGCACGGGGCGGAGGAACAGCAGCACGACTGCGGCCAGGTAGCCGACGGCAAACCATAGGAACGGCACGTGCCGAACCAGCTGGACCGGCCACCAGAACACCAGGATTGCGAGGAGCCACACCGGCGCGACGGCCAGCACCGGGGCGAGAGCGGTGATGGCTGAACTATCCAGTTTCCTGTGCGCGGCACGCTCTCGCCGCATGGGTTCCACTCGTTCAGGATACGAGGAAACCGCTGCTCACGGGCGGTGAGCGAGGCCTCACAGGAATCTCCGCTATCCCTTTGGCAAGAACGGTCGATAACTAACGTGACACATCCGCGCGGACAGACGCGCGGCGCGAGGATCGAAGGGGTGAGGATGACGTCGACGGTGCCGGCAACGCACGGTCATGGCAATGAACCTTCGGTCGCCGATCTTCTCGAAACCGCTCGCGGTGTCGAATCCACCGATCTCGGTCGAGCGCGCTCGATGGTGCAGCAGGCACGCGTCATGGCACGCGCGCGCCATGACGAGCATGGCGAGGCGGAGGCGCTCTATCGGCTCGCCGAGTTGTCGTACGCTGACGGGCTCAGCAACGAAGCCTTCGCTGTTGCGCTCGAGGCTCGCGACCTTGCACACCGCTGCGGCGCCGCCAGGTCCGAGGTCAACGCTCTCAACCTGATCGCTGCCGTCCAGTACCAGGCGGCCAACTTCTCGGAGGCACTTGCGTCAGCACTCGCCGCCCTCGAGCTCTACCGCTCCACGAACGAACGGTCCGGCGAAGGGTTGCTGCTGAACTCGCTCGCCGTCATCCAGCACAGCTTGCGCGACACCGACCGCGCAATCGTCACCTACGAAGCGGCGCTGATGGCCAACAAGGGCCAAGACCGCCCTGACCTTGATGCCATCACCCTGGCCAACATGGCCAAGGTTCGCGCCGACCGTCATGAGGACCTGCTCGCTGTCAGCCTCGGTGAATCTGCATTGGAACTTGCCAAGGTCCACTCGCCCGAGTTCGTGCCGGAGATTCTCGCTCGGCTCGCCATCGCCTATGTAGCGCTGTCTGCGCTCGATCGTGCCACCAACTGTCTCGACGAGGCCGATGGATTACTGCGCGACCGCACCGCGCGTCGCGTCGCGCTGTCACCTGGCAGCGTCGTCACGGTTCGGACGGCGCGCGGCGATCTCTATGTTGCGCAGCATCTCCGCGACCACGCGTTGCGCGAGTGGAGCGATGCGCTCGAACTGGCGGTGCAGGCGAGCATGACCGAGGTTGCGCTCACGTTGCGAGAGAAGCTGGCCAATCTCTGCAAGGAGATGGGTCGCTTCGAGCATGCGCTCGCGCACCAAGAGGCCCGCTACGTGCTCAACGAAGAGATGTTCAGTCGTGGCACCGACCTGCGTATTCGCACGCTGCGGATTCAGCACGACACCGAGGCGGCTCGGCAACAAGCCGAGATCCTCCGGCTGCGCACCACGGACCTCGAGCTGCTCGTCGCGCAGCGCACCGACCAGATGGAGCTGTTCCTCGTCGAGGCGCTGCGTCGCGTCGCCGAATTGGCTGAGTTCCGAGACACCGACGCAACTGCTCACCCGGTACGCGTGGGCGACTTGGCTGCCGAACTTGCCGCGGAAGTGGGCGAGACATCGGAGTTCGTCGATCGGCTGCGGTTGGCAGCGCGTCTGCATGACATCGGTAAAGTCGCAGTGCCCGATGCGGTGTTGTTCAAACCTGGCGCTCTCAACCGCTCCGAGTTCGAGACCATCAAGACCCACGTTGCGCTCGGCGCTGAGATGCTGGCTGGTAGCCCGTCGCCGCTCGTGCAGCTGGCGGCAGAGTTGGCGATCTCGCACCATGAGCGATGGGACGGCACCGGCTACCCGAGCGGTCAGGTCGGCGAGAGCATTCCCCTCAGCGGTCGCATCGTGACGGTCGCCGATGTCTACGACGCGCTCATCAGCGCTCGCGTGTACAAGCACGCATGGTCGTCGATCGATGCAGTCAACTACGTCATCGCCGGGCGCGGGTCGCAGTTCGACCCGCGCATCGTCCAGGCGTTCATCGCGGTGATGATTCGTCGTGACCCGTCGCTGGTGTCGCTGCTCGACCAGTCAGCGCTTGCATGACCCAATCCCCGACCAGGGGGGCGAGATCGTCGATCGGAATACTGAGGCGGCCGCTGCGGTGTGCATGGCTGAATGACGACACCGAGCCGAGCACGCCGATCGCGTAAAACGACGGGTCGCCGTCGGGCAACAGGCCGTCGCGTTGCGCGGCTTCGATCAATCGTCGTACATCGGAGGCGTACACATCGCTGCCTTCCTTCATCACCGAGCTGAGCGCGTCGTCGGTGCGTTCAACGTCCAGAAGTGCGAAGTAGGTCTGGTGCTCGGCCATGAAACGCACGCTGGCTTCTGCCCCCTGGCGGATGCGTGTGACGGGGTCGGCCGTAGAAACCATTGCGCCGGCTTGCGCGCGTCGCAGGTTGAGCCGCATGGTGCGTACCAGCTCTGCGAACAGCGACTCCTTCGTTGGGAAGTACCAGTAGAAGAGACCCTTGGCGACGCCCGCGGCAGCGCAAATGTCGCTGATCCGCGTGGCGCCATAGCCCTTCTCCGAGAACAGTTGCTCGGCCGCCTCCAGCAGTTGCTGCTTGCGTTCGTTGCCCTGTTCGGTATGACGGCGATCGTCGACCACGTACTCAGTCCAGCAGGCATTGACCCGCGGGTCAATCTGAGCGTCGCTGCACGTCCTACACTCGACGCATGGCAGGCACTCGGCCAGACCGAATCACCGAGCGTTCTCGCAACGACAAGTGGAAGAACGCGCCATTGCGCATCGAGATGCTGGAGTGCATCAACTGCGATGCATGCCTGCGCCATTGCCCGCCGCAGTTCGGCGCCATCTTCAACCACGGACCCGACGTGGTGATCATCCCTGAACTGTGCAGCGGGTGCGACAAGTGCCTGCCGGTCTGCCCGGTCAACTGCATCTACCCGTTCGAGGAGTGGGCGACGAAGGGTTCGCCGGCCGAGTGGTGGGACGAAGCCGCAGGACCCAACGACCCGTATCTCTGACGACCCGTATCTACAAACGCTGGCTGACATACTGCAGGCATGCTGTCCTCGATCCCCAGCCCCCCAGACGGGGTGTTCAACATTGGTCCGCTGGCCATCCATGCCTACGGGATGATGATCGCGCTTGGCGTCGTTGCCGCTGTCTGGCTGGCGGGTCGCCGTATGGAGAAGGCTGGTGTCGGCAGTCGCGACGACATGAGCGCCATCGCAATGTGGGCGGTCGGCGCCGGCGTGATCGGAGCCCGGCTGTACTACATCGTCACCGACAAGAGCCAGCCGTGGAAGGAACCGAGCCGCTGGCTGAAGATCTGGGAAGGTGGCCTCGGGATCCCCGGTGGCCTCTTGGCCGGAGTTTTGGTGGGCATGTGGGCCATCAAGCGGCGCGGCCTGTCGGTGCCCGGTGTGCTCACCGCTGCAGCGCCGGCCATCCCGTTGGCACAGGCAATTGGCCGGCTCGGCAACTGGTGGAACCAGGAGTTGTTCGGCCGCCCCACCATGCTGCCGTGGGGGCTCGAGATCGACGACGCTCGCCTGCCCGCGGGCTACGCGTCTGGCACGTTGTTCCACCCGACGTTCCTGTACGAGGCGTTGTGGAATGTGGCGCTGTGCGGGTTACTGGTCCTGATCGACAGGCGGATGAAGCTGCGGCCGGGTCGGCTACTCGCCGTGTACGTGGCTGGCTATTTCACCGGTCGCTTCTGGATCGAAGGACTGCGCATCGACCCTGCCAACTCCGGTGGCGGCTGGCGACTCAACCAGTGGGTGTCGGTGTTCGTGGTCGCGGCCACGGTGACCTATCTGCTCATCGATCGCCAACGGCACCTGCATGACGAGCCGGTCGCCCAACCGGCAGATCAGCCGGTCGTCGACGAAGCTGTTGCAGAGCCCGTCGAGGGCGAGTCGCCCGTCTCGGCGGACCAGGAGAGTGGCGACTACGTTCCGCACGATGAGTGACGACGTTGTACTGATCGAACACCGAGAGCCCGGCATCGCGCTGATCACCCTCAACCGGCCCGAGCGGCTGAACGCGTGGAATGGTCCGCTGGCAGCCCGCTACTTCGAGCTGCTCGACCAGGCGGCCGCCGACCCGGCGGTGAAAGTGATCGTGGTCACCGGTGCCGGTCGCGGGTTCTGTGCCGGTGCCGACATGGAGACACTGCAAGACATCGGCGCGTCCAGCGGAAGTGGCGGCGCCGAGAGTGCGGCCGGCGGTCGCCCGCAGTACCACACGACGTTGATTCCCAAGCCTGTCATCGCAGCGGTCAACGGTGCCTGCGCCGGCATCGGAATGGTGCAGGCGCTGATGTGTGACATTCGGTTCGCAGCCGCTGGCGCCAAGTTCACGACGGCATTCTCGCGTCGCGGTCTGATCGCCGAGTACGGCATGAGCTGGGTGCTGCCACGGCTGGTCGGAAACGCCCGTGCGCTCGATCTGCTGTTCTCCGGCCGCGTCTTCCTTGCCGAAGAGGCCGCACAGATGGGTCTTGTCAACGAAGTCGTCGCGCTCGAACACCTGCTGGATCGCACACTCGAGTTCGCCGCCGAGCTGGCTCAGTTCGCGTCGCCCACCTCGATGGCGGTCATCAAGCGACAGGTGTACGGCGATTGGGATCGGGGTCTGATTCCTGCGACCGACGACGCGATCGAGATGATGAAAGCTTCCTTGCGACGGCCCGACTTCAAAGAGGGCGTTGCCAGCTTCCTGCAGAAGCGCACTCCCGCGTTCAACCCGATTGACCCCAACGCCTGAGTCGGGTGTGGGCTCAGCCGAGCGCGCGGAGCTGCTCGGCCAGTACTTCCGGGATGACCGGGTTGAAGAACTCGCCGCACGCGACCTCGGCCGCAGCGATGAACCGCGGCACGCCAGCGCTGCGCCACGGTGAGACGATCTCGATGTTGAACCAGGCCTGTGGCCACTCGCCGCCGTCGGTGGGCCGCTGGTTGAGCCACATCATGAATGGCAGCGGCTGGCCGTAGAGCCGATCGAGGCGGGTGAGCACGTCGGTGAGCACGGTTGCCAGCCCGTCACGGCTGCCGCTGTCGAGCGCCATCAGATCTGGCATCTGCAGTCGCGGTGCGATCGAGACAGCGATCGGGTAGGTGCTCGCGACGGGGACTGATGCCACCCATCCGTTCTGCTCGGCAACCAGCCGCTCGCCGGGCTGGAGGTCTGGTGACCACTTCGCCTCCAGTAGCCGTGACGGCCGGTCCGGGATGTGGTCGTAGGCGTAGATCTGGCCGTGGGGATGCGCGATCGTGGCGCCCACTTCTGGCCCGCGATTTTCGAAGACCAGCACGAAGTCGACGTCGGATCGCGCCCCGAGCGCCTCGGTGCGTTGCGCCCACAGGTCGATCACTCGACGGGCGCCGGCGACACCGAGCGACGCAAAGGCGGCATCATGCTGGTCGGTGTAGAGCACTACTTCGCAGCGATCTCCGGGCATGGCCGGCCAGCGGTTCTCGAACCAGCGCACGTCGTACGGCTCGGGGGCCTCGCGCCCACCGGGGCAGAATGGGCAACCGGTGCTGGGCAAGTTCGGTCGCGCCTGGCGGGTGCCCACCACGTGCACGACGGTGCCGAGGTAGGGATCGATTCGAACGTCGTGTCGTTCGGTAAGACGTTCGGTGGGCGGTTCGGTGGGCGGTTCGGTGGGCGGTTCGGTCATGGGAATCAGTCCGGCAGACGAAGACCCGTAGCGGTGTCGAACAAGTGCAGCGCCCCCGGGTCGGGGCGCAACTGCACCGTGTCGCCGGGGCGGGCGGTCGAGAGCCCCTCAGCGCGCGACACCATGGTCCTGTCGCTGTGGCCTTCTGGCGTGCAGTAAAGAAAGCTGTCGCTGCCCAACTCCTCGACGGTGGCGATGGTGGCATGCATGCCGGTGCCGTCATGGCTGAGGTGCAGGTTCTCGGGCCGTACGCCGACAGTGAGCTGATCCGACGTGAGCGCAGCTCGCTGCTCGAGAGTCAGCGGGATCTGCAGTGAGGCGAACTCGGCTCCGTCGGAGTTGACGGTGCACTGCATCTCGTTCATCGCCGGCGACCCGATGAACCCGGCGACGAAGATGTTCGCCGGCCGGGTGAACAGCTCGCGTGGCGAGGCGCACTGCTGCAGCAGGCCGTCCTTCAGCACAGCCACCCGGTCGCCCATCGTCATGGCCTCCACCTGGTCGTGGGTGACGTAGACGGTCGTGACACCCAGGCGTCGCTGCAGCGCCGCGATCTGTGTGCGCGTCTGCACGCGGAGTTTGGCGTCGAGGTTGGACAGCGGCTCGTCCATCAGGAACACCTTCGGATTGCGCACGATGGCCCGACCCATCGCCACCCGCTGACGCTGGCCACCGGACAGTTTGGCCGGCTTTCGGTCAAGGTATTCCTCCAGATCGAGCAGCCCGGCGGCTTCCTTCACGCGGGCACGGATCTCGTCCTTGGGCAGCCCCTTGATCTTGAGGTGAAAGCCGATGTTCTCTGCCACCGTCATGTGCGGGTAGAGGGCATAGCTCTGGAACACCATGGCGATATCGCGGTCGCGCGGCGGCACCCAGGTGACGTCTCGATCGCCGATGAGCACCGACCCGGAGTCGATCGGCTCCAGGCCGGCGAGCATGCGCAGCGTCGTGGACTTTCCGCAACCCGACGGGCCGACGAGCACGAGGAACTCGCCATCATTGATCTCCAGGTTGAGGCGGTCGACAGCGGGATGCTTCATTCCCGGGTAGACGCGTGACGCCTCGCTGAACGTGACGCTAGCCATTCACTCTCCTTCGGTCGGCCGCCCGGGTCTCGAACGGCGCTGGTACTTCGTTGAACTGTGGGTCCGCCAACACCAACTGCGGCACCATCTGCTTGAGCGCAGTACGAGCCGCCGCCGGCAGCGCGTTGTCGGAGATGACCGTGGCCGCCTGGTCGAGCGGAGCGATGGTACTGAGACCGGTGACGTTCCACTTGGTGTGGTCGGCAAGCACCATGAGTTGCTGCGTGGAGTCGACGAAGGCGCGATTGGTCTCTGCCTCCTGCAGATTCGGTGTGGTGAAACCGGCCTGGGTGGCTATGCCGTGCACGCCCATGCAGACCACATCGAGGTGCAATGTGCGCAGGGTGGCCAAGGCCACGGGCCCCACCAACGCATCCGATGGCGTGCGGTCGCCGCCGGTGAGCACCACTGTTCGGTCGCTGCGCGGGGCGCGATACAGCACGTCTGAGACACGCACCGAGTTGGTGACCACCGTTAGATGAGGGATGTCGACGAGGTGGTAGGCGAGCTGCCAGGTGGTGGTGCCGGCGGTGATGCCGATGGCGCTACCCGGCGCGATCATTGCCGCCGCGGCCATCGCGATCGCATGCTTCTCGGCCATGTTGCGCAGCGACTTCGCCTCGAAACCGGGCTCGTCGCTGCTGCGTTCGGCGCGCAAGGTGGCGCCACCGTGCACCTTGGTGACCATGCCGGCCTCGTCGAGCATCTCCAGATCGCGACGAATGGTCATGTCGCTGACACCCAACAGGGTGGCGAGCTCGCTGACGCGCACGACCCCACGCCGGCGCACCTCGGCCACGATCACGTCGTGGCGTTGGCGAGCCAGTGCGCGCACCGCAACTGCGTCGACGACCGTGCTGGACATGTTCGTAGCCTGACTCCAGGTGTTGGGAAAGTCAACAGTTTCAAACAGAAGATGGGGAAAAAGCGCCGGGAAACTCACAAAAGCTGTGCGAATAAGGAACAATGGCCCTTGACACACACGCGCGGTTCATGGGATGTTCATTCCAGCGCTCGACAAGTCCGCGTGCGTCTTAGCAATCCAACACACTTCCATTAGGGGGAACCGTGTCAGAAGGTTACGAACAATCACCCAGCCCGAGTGATGTCGGGTTCAACATCGTGTCTCGCCGCAACGTCATCATCGGCGCCGCGGCTGTTGCCGGCGCTGGCCTTCTCGCAGCCTGTGGCGACGACAAGAATTCAAGTTCCACCACTCCGGCCGCCAGCGACACCACCGTCGCCGGTGGTACCGACACCACCGCCGCCGGTGGTACCGACACCACCGCCGCCCCGTCAGGCGATGCCGTCACCGTTGGCATCAACGAGGCGGCTGGCAGCAAGGCCTACGACGGCGCAAAGGCTGGTCTCGACGCCACCGGCGTCGCGTACAAGGGCAACTTCGTCGATCACAACAGCTTCCAGGACAACATCACCAGCTACCTGCAGCAGCCGGACGACCTGTTTACGTGGTTCGCCGGCTACCGCATGCGCTTCTTCGCTGACAAGGGTCTCGCCGGCGACATCAGCTCAGTGTGGGACAACCTGCCCGACTTCACCGAAGGCTTCAAGACGGCCGCCACCGGCAACGATGGCAAGCAGTACCTCGTGCCCACCAGCTACTACCCGTGGGCCGTTCACTACCGTAAGAGCCTGTTCGCGGAGAAGGGTTACACCGTCCCCACCAACAAGGAAGAGCTGCTCGCCCTGGCCACGCAGATGCAGGCCGACGGCTTGGTGCCGTTCGCCTACGCCAACGATGGCAAGTGGCCGGTGCAGGGCACGTTCGACATCTTGAACATGCGCCTCAACGGCTACCAGTTCCACGTCGACCTGTTGGCCGGCAAGGAAGACTGGACCGGCGAAAAGGTGAAGAATGTGTTCGCTGTGTGGACTTCGCTTTTGCCGTTCCACCAGGAAAACCCCAACGGGCGCACCTGGCAGGAAGCTGCGACGGCGCTCGAGAACAAGGAAGCCGGCATGTACTACCTGGGCACCTTCGTATCCAGCAACAGCACGGACCAGGCGTATCTGGACGACCTCGACTTCTTCAACTTCCCCGAGCTCGACGCGGCCATCGGTTCCGATGCACTCGACGCCCCGATCGACGGTTTCATGATGGCCGGGAAGCCGAAGAACGAAGAAGGCGCGAAGGCGATGCTGACGGCGATCGGTGGGCTCGACTTCATCACTGCCGCCAATGACGTCAACCCGAGCGCGGTGCCGGCGAACGACAAGTTCGACGTGTCGACACTCAACGCAATCCAGAAGAAGTCGGCCGAGCTGGTGGGTTCTGCGAAGAACATCGCGCAGTTCCTCGACCGTGACACCAGCCCGGACTTCGTGTCGAACGTCATCTCTGACGCCTTCGCGAACTTCCATGCTGATCCGACCACGATCGACTCGATCCTCAACGACATCGAAACTCAGAAGTCTCAGTACCTCTGAGAATGAGCCATGGCAGCTGAGATGACAGCTCCCGTCGAGACGGTGACGGCGCCCCCCGTGGGGCGCCGTCGCCGGCGGCGGTACTCCCAATTGTCGCGAGGCGACAAGATCACCCTGTGGCTGATGGCAGGCATCCCCACAGTCATCCACGTCGTGTTCGTCTGGGTTCCGGCCTTCATGACGATCGCGCTGTCATTCACCAAGTGGGACGGCCTCAAGCTGGGCACCTGGCAACCGATCGGCTTTGCCAACTACTGGGCCGTCTTCACCGTCTTCGACGGGAAGTTCTTCCCGGCGCTGTTCAACAACGTGCTGCTCCTCATCTTCCTCTCGCTGTGCAGCATCGTGGGCGTGCTGTTCGCGTACCTGCTCGACAAGAACATCCGCGGTTCTGCCATCTACCAGAGCATCTTCTACATGCCGGTGGTGCTCTCGCTCGCCATCGTCGGGTTCATCTGGAAGAGCGTCATGTACTCGCCGCGCCAGGGCCTGTTCAACGTGGTGCTCGGTCGCACCGCGCAGGGCAATCAGATCGACTGGGTGGGTAACTCCGAGAAGATCTTCCAGTTCCACATACCGGGCCTCGACACCCCGTTGGGTCTCACCAAGAACTTCGCCGCCATCCTCATCGCGATGGCCTGGCGGCACATCGGCTACGTGATGGTGCTCTACCTCGCCGGCCTGAAGAGCGTCGACCCGGCCATGCGCGAAGCCGCTGCCATCGACGGTTGTAACGAATGGCAGGCCTTCCGCCGTGTCATCTTCCCGGTGATGAAGCCCATCAACGTGGTGGTCTTCGTCATCACCGTCATCGAGGCGCTGCGAGCGTTCGACATCATCTTCGCGCTCAAGTCGCCACCTGGTACCAAGGTGCTCGGCATCCTGGTGCGCGACAACCTCGTCGGTGAGGGAGGTGGTCAGGTGGGTCTCGGGTCGGCATACGGCGTCATATTGCTGCTGCTGTGCCTCGGGTTCATCATCTGGTACCTGATCAACAACTATCGAGAGGCCGAGACATGAGCGCACAGCTCACCATCGTGAAGCCGCCGGCCAGGCACACCAGGTGGTCGCGCGTCTTCCTGTACGTGTTCCTCACCTTCATGGCCCTGGTGTGGTTGGTGCCGGTGGGTAGTGCCATCTATGCCGCGTTCCGCCCGTATGCCGAGACGCAGAAGTACGGCATCTTCTCGTGGCCGAGGGCGCTCACGACGCAGAACTTCAAGGACGCGTGGACCCAGGGCAACATGACCCACACGTTCCAGAACACGATGTTCATCGTGATCCCGTCGATCGTGCTCATCCTCTTCTTCTCCAGCACGATGGCCTTCGCCGTCAGCCGCTTCAGTTGGCGCTTCAACGTTGCGCTGCTGCTGTTGTTCACTGCCGGCAACCTGCTGCCGGCCCAGGTCATCTTCCAGCCGCTGTTCCAGATGTTCAAGGCCACCCCGTGGCCCGACCTTCTCAGCGACACCAATACCGGAAGCCTGCTCGGCACGAAGATCGCGGTGATCATCGTGCACGTCGCATTCCAGACCGGTTTTTGCACGTTCGTGCTCAGCAACTACATGAAGACGATTCCAAAGGAACTGGGTGAAGCCGCGCTGGTCGACGGCGCCAGCGTCAGCCGGCAGTTCTTCCAGATCATCATGCCGCTGTGCCGCCCGGTGCTTGCTGCACTCGCGACGCTGGAGTTCACCTGGTTGTACAACGACTTCTTCTGGGCGGTGGTGCTCATCAACCAGGGTGACCAGCGGCCGATCACGTCCTCGATCGCCAACCTCGGCGGTCAGTTCTTCTCCAACGACAACCTCATCGCCGCTGCGTCGATGATCGTGGCGATGCCGACGCTCGTCGTGTACCTTGCGCTGCAGCGTCAGTTCATCGGTGGGTTGACGCTCGGCGCCAACAAGGGGTAGTCCATGATCCATCTGCGCGGTGAGCACACCGACGTGGTGATCGACGAGTCGTTCGGCGCCCCGGTCATCGTGCACTGGGGCGCGCCGCTGGGCGACATCGACCCTGCCTCGGTTGCGTCGGCCCTGGCTCGGCCGCTGGTGGCAGGGGCACTCGACCTCGTGGCGCCGGTCAGCGTCATTCCGGAGCACGGCAGCGGCTTTCAGGGTCGCTCGGGGCTCACCGGCCACCGCCAGGGTGGGACCGCGTGGGCGCCTCGGTTCCGGGCGTACGAGGTGGCGCAGATCGACGGCGAGGTGGCGGTCGTTGCGCTCGACTCGGTGGCCGGGCTGCGGCTCACCACCACGATCGTCGTCGGCGATGTGCTCACCGTGCAGGCGCGGGTCACCAACGAAGGCACCACTCGCTACCTGCTGGACTCGTTGCACCCCACCGTGCCCGTGCCGGCACATGCCTCCGAGCTGCTCACCTTCGACGGGCGCTGGACCCGCGAGTTCCACCCGGTGCGACGGCCGTGGGGAAGCGGCGCCTGGGTCTCGGAGAACAGGGCGGGCCGCACTTCGCACGAGCACCAGCCGCTCGTCTTCGCCGGCACCCCCGGATTCGGCGAGTGGCATGGCGAGGTGTGGGGCGTGCACGTCGCATGGAGCGGCAATCACACGTTGTTCGCGGACTGTATGCCCGACGGCCGGCGGTACGTGCAGGGTGGTGAGCTGCTGCACCCCGGTGAGGTGTGCCTGGAGCCTGGAGAGTGGTACGACTCGCCCACCATCATCGCCACCTACTCCGGTGGCGGGCTGACGCCGGCGTCCTGGGGGTACCACCGCTCGTTGCGCGCACTGCCGTCGCACCCGAGCTCCCCTCGTCCGGTGCTGCTCAACACCTGGGAGGCGGTCTACTTCGAACATTCCACCGAGGCATTGCAGGGGCTGGCCGCCAGCGCTGCCGCGTTGGGCATCGAGCGCTTCGTGCTCGATGACGGCTGGTTCGGCTCACGCCGCGACGACGATCGCGGCCTGGGCGACTGGTGGGTCTCTCCGGAGGTCTACCCCGACGGCCTCGGCCCCCTGATCGCGCATGTGCGTGGGCTGGGCATGGAGTTCGGCATCTGGGTGGAACCCGAGATGGTGAACCCCGACAGCGATCTGTACCGCGAGCACCCTGAGTGGGCGCTGACAACCCCTGGGTATGAGCCGGTGCTGGGCCGCAACCAACTGGTGCTTAACCTGGCGCACCCTGATGCGTTCGCCCACATCCTCGGGCAGCTCGACGCTGTCCTGCGCGACCACGACGTGGCGTACGTGAAGTGGGACATGAATCGCAATCACGTGCAGGGCAGTGGCAGCGACGGCGCTGCTGGTACCCGCGCGCAGACGCTGGCGTTCTATGCCCTGCTCGATGCGCTGCGGGTGCGACACCCGACGGTGGAGTTCGAGAGCTGCGCCAGCGGTGGGGGGCGTATCGATCACGAGGTGTTGCGTCGCGTTGACCGTGTCTGGACCAGCGACTGCAACGACGCTCTCGAACGACAGACGATCCAATGGGGCGCGTCGATGCTCATCCCGTACGAGCTGATGGGCGCACATATCGGCCCTACCCGTTCGCACACCACCGGGCGTATGCACTCGCTGGCCTTCCGCTCCATCACAGCGCTGTTCGGTCACCTGGGCGTGGAGTGGAACGTGCTGTCGCTCACTGATGAGGAGCGCTCGCGCCTGCGTGACGTGATTGCCCTGCACAAGCGCTTCCGTGGCCTGCTGCACAGCGGCGACGTGGTCCGCTTCGACCCGGTGCTCAACGGCCAGGCCGCATCCAGTCATGCCTACGGCGTGTACGCGACCGACCGCAGCGAAGCCTTGGTCGTACATGCCGGGCTCACGTCGGGCATGAGCCTGTTGCCGCCTCCATTGCGACTGCCGGGCCTGCTTCCCGACGCTCAATACGTCGTCGAGCAGCTGCCATTGGCCGGAGCGATGGTGACGTGGGCGGGCAGTGGCTCGATGTTCACCGGCACGCAACTGGCGGTGCACGGCGTGCAACTGCCGTGGCAGCACCCAGAATCCGGTGTCCTACTCCACCTTCGCGCTGCTTCCGTCGAGGTCTAGGTTCAGGTCAGTGCAGTTCGGCCTCACCGTCAGCTGGGCCAGGCCCGGGTTGGGCACGGTGTGCATGGTCTGCTCGCCTCGACCCTTACCCTCGTTTCTTCGAAGCCCTTGGCGAACCTCCACGTGATGATTCGAAGTGCCCGGGCGTCTTCTCCCGATCGCTTGCGGAATCTTCACGTGACGAAATGAGAGGTGCCATTCAGGAATGTTCCGGACGTGGCTTCGCTCTGTTCTCGAATCATCACGTGGAGGTCGGTGAAGCCCCATCGGAATCGTCACGTGGAGATTCAACAAGGGTGTGGAGGAGCGCTGGCCGCACTGGCTCCTGGCTCTGGCCCGCACTGGCATCGCGCACTACCCCATCACACCCCCGGCGTAGAACAGCCGAATGAACAGCGAACAACTCACCGCAGTCCCACGTCCCAAGCAGCGCCAATGTTTGTGGTGTCGTACCGTCTTCGAACTCCGCAGGGGGCCTGGGCGCAAGAAGATCTATTGCAAGGTCAGCTGCCGCCAGCGGGCGTACGAGCGCCGCCGCGGCCTCGGCGTCTTCCCGCCTCCCGAGCAGCTCATCACCCGCCCAGGCGGCCCACTCGGGCACCTCCCCAATCGCTTCACGCGCTACGAAGCCGGTGGCATGACGGTGAACCACCTGTACAAGGTGCACGCGCTTCGGCCGGCGGGCTATGCCGAGGCCGGCGAGCACCGCGCAACGCTGTGTGGGTTGAAACGTCGCCCCTACAACCGAACCTTCAACGAGGGTCCCGTCGAGCACACCTGCCAGACCTGCGTGAAGATTGCTCGCATCCGGCCGCCGGCACGAAGAACGTTTCCGTCCAGCGACCTCGCTGCGTACCGGGCACAGCTGGATGCGGTCGGCATGCAACTGTCTGAACTGGGCATCAACAACCACTATGTGCGACCTGACATCTCGGCGAGGCTTCTCTTCGAGTTGCTCGCTGCCGCCTGACGCTCCGGCCACGAGAATTGACCTGCCAGCAGAGGAGCACCTCCCCGTAGGATTTACGCGTGTCCGCACGAATCTCTGCAACAGATGTTGCCAAAGTGGCCCGGCTCGCCCGCCTCGACGTCACTCCCGCTGAAATCGAGCTCATGACCTTGCAGCTGGGCGGAATGCTCGAGCATTTCGCCGACGTCGACCTGCTCGACCTTGCCGACGTGACCCCCATGACGCAGCCTTACCCGCTGACCAACGTGTTTCGTGCCGACGAGGTCCGTCCGTGCCTCGACCGCGACGAGGTGCTCGCTGCTGCACCCGCAGCCGAAGACGGCTGCTTCCGGGTCCCGCCGATCGGAGGCGAAGGCTGATGAGTCGTAGCACCGCTTCCGATATCGCCGCTGCCGTGCGATCCGGCGCTACCACGGCCGCCGCAGTGCTCGAAGGCCACCTTGCCGCGATCGCACTTCGCGAGCCTGAGATCCACGCATTCAACCTCGTCCTGGCCGACGCAGCCCGCGAGCATGCCGCCGCCATTGATGCACAGGTCGCCGCCGGCGACGACCCCGGGCCGCTCACCGGCGTCACCATTGCCCTGAAGGACAACATGTGCACCCGCGGGGTGGACACCACGTGCTCGTCGAAGATCCTCGAAGGCTGGAAGCCGCCGTACAACGCAACCGTGGTCGACACGCTTCGCGCCGCCGGTGCCGTCATCGTCGGCAAGACCAACCTCGATGAATTCGCAATGGGCAGCAGCACCGAGAACTCCGCCTTCGGCCCCACCAAGAACCCGCACGACACCAGTCGCGTCCCGGGCGGCAGCAGCGGTGGCAGCGCCGCCGCAGTCGCCGCCGGCTTCAGTCAGGTCGCCCTCGGCAGCGACACCGGTGGCTCCATTCGTCAGCCCGCTGCCCACTGCGGCGTGGTCGGCGTCAAGCCCACCTACGGGTACGTCAGCCGCTACGGCCTCGTCGCATTCGCCAGCAGCCTCGACCAGATCGGTCCGTTCACCAACTCCGTGCACGACGCGGCCCTGCTACTCAACGTCATCGGCGGCCACGACCCGCTCGACAGCACCAGCATCCCGCAGCAGCACCCGTCGCTCGTCGACGCGATTCAGCAGGGCGTCGAAGGCCTGCGCGTCGGTCGCATCACCGATCTTCCCGAGGGCGCTGATCCAGATGTGCAAGAGCGCCTCGAAGCAGCCTTCGAGGCGCTCAGAGAGCAAGGTGCCACCATCGTCGACGTCACCGTGCCCGCCTTCACCTTCGGCCTCACCGCCTACTACCTCATTGCCCCAGCCGAGGCCAGCAGCAACCTGGCCCGCTATGACGGCGTGCGGTACGGAATGCGCGTGGACGCCCCCGACACCAACGCCATGTACGGCGCCACCCGCGCCGCCGGCTTCGGCGAGGAGGTCAAGCGTCGCATCATGCTGGGCACCTACGCCCTCAGCGCCGGCTACTACGACGCCTACTACGGCAAGGCCCTGAAGGTTCGCCGTCTGATTCACGATGACTTCGAACGCGCCTACCAAACCGCCGACGTGCTGCTGACACCCACCTCGCCGACTGTGGCATTCAAGTTCGGGGAGAAGAGCGACAATCCCTTCGCGATGTACCTGTGCGACACCTACACGATCCCCAGCAACCTCGCTGGTCACCCAGGCATGAGCGTCCCCTTCGGAACCGGTGCACACGGCATGCCGGTGGGTGTGCAGGTGCTGGCCGGCACGTTGCAAGAACCGGTCATGTTCCGGGTGGGCGCCGCATTGGAAAGGGCGGTGGCGAAGTGAGCGACTACGACGGTCTCCCCGGCGATTGGGAACTGGTGGTGGGCCTCGAGGTCCATGTCGAATTGGCCACCACGACCAAACTGTTCAGCGGCAGCCCAAATCGCTTCGGCGACGAGCCGAACACCAACATCGACCCGGTCACGCTTGGCCTGCCTGGCGCACTGCCCGTGCTCAACGAGCACGCGGTCGAGCTGGCCATGCGCGTCGGCGCCGCCTTGAACTGCACCATCCAGGCGTGCACGTTTCACCGCAAGAACTACTTCTACCCCGACATGCCCAAGGCGTATCAGGTCAGCCAGTACGACCAGCCGCTCAACATCGACGGCTACCTCGACCTCCCCAATGGCGTGCGCGTCGGCATCGAGCGGGCACACATGGAGGAAGACGCCGGCAAGAGCACTCATGTCGGTGGCTCCGGCGGCCGTGTCCACGGCGCCACAGCTTCGCTCATCGACCTCAACCGTGCCGGAGTGCCGCTGGTGGAGATCGTCAGCCGCCCCGACATTCGCAGCGCCGACGACGCTCGGGCCTACGTCAGTGAACTGCGCAGCATTCTGCTGGCCATTGGCGCCAGCGACGCGAAGATGGAAGAGGGCAGCATGCGCGTCGACGCGAACGTCAGCGTGCGCAAGCCGGGTGCACCGTTGGGCACACGATGCGAGATCAAGAACGTCAACAGCGTGCGCAGCGTCGGTCGGGCCATCGAGTACGAAGCTCGTCGGCAGATCGACCTCATCGAGAGCGGCGACTCGGTCCGTCAGCAAACCCGCCACTGGGACGAAGGTGACGGTCGCACGCACACGATGCGCAGCAAAGAGGACGCCGATGACTACCGCTACTTCCTCGAGCCCGACCTTGTCCCGCTGGTGCCCTCGCGGGAATGGATCGACCGCGTCCACGCTGCGCTCCCGATGCTGCCCGCCGCCCGGCGCACACGCCTCGCCGCAGCCACCGGTCAGCTGGCGACCAGCGAAGCCGTCACCAGCGTTGTCGAACGCGGCCAGGACGACTACGTCCTCGCGGTTGGCGGCACCGGCGGCGACGCCGCCCGTGCCCTCGTCTACGTCAAGGAAGCATTCGCCGATTCACCGCACGTGCCTGCCGCGGATCTGGCTGCGCTGACCGTGCTGGAAACCAAGGGCGCGCTCACCGCCACGCAGGCCAAGGCCGTGCTCGCGGACCTGGTCGCGAACAACGGTGGCGACGCAGCGGCAATCGCAGCCGCGAAGGGCTTCGAGGCAATGGACACCTCCGCGCTGGAAGGCCTGGTGGACGCCGCCATTGCAGCTGACCCCGACGCGTGGCAGAAGTTCTGCGCCGGCGACGGTAAGGCAATGGGTGCACTCGTCGGTCTGGTGATGAAGTCCAGCCAGGGCAAGGCGGACGGCAAACTGGTGACAGCGCTGCTGAACCAGAAAAAGTCGTGAGTGCCACGACTCGCACGCCTTTGACACCCACGAACGAGACCGCCACGCCACCCATGAAGTGGCGATCTCGCCGTGAGCATCTTGCGGTGCAGTATGTGACAGCCGCCTGAGAGACGTGTGAGCGCTTCCTGAGGGTTTGCTGAGGATCAGAGCAATGTGGCGAGAGTGGCCTGTTGGCGGAGCCACACCGTGGCGTCATCCACGGGCATCGGCCGGGCGATGTAGAAACCCTGTGCCATCGGGCAGCCCATGAGCAGCAGCTCGACCAATTTCTCTTCGCTGTCCACGCCCTCCGCGACCACCTTCAAACCCAACGAATCGCCCAAGCGTAAGAGCAGTTCGACGATGGCTCGATCGAGCGGGTTGTCGCACATTCCAGCAACGAAGACGCGGTCGATCTTGAGCGTGTCCACCGTCAGCTGATGGAGATAACCCATCGAGGAGTACCCGGTGCCGAAGTCGTCGATGGCGACCTTGATGCCTTGGCGGCGTAGATCGTCGACCACTGCGCTGGCGCGAGCAACGTCGGCCACCAGGTGAGTTTCAGTGATCTCGAGGTCGATCATTCCTGGATCGACGCCAGCCTCGGTGCACAGTCGATCCAGCAGGGGGCTCAGCGAACCATCGATGATGTGTCGGCCAGAGATGTTGATGGCAATGCGCAGCGCAGCGGTCAGCGGGTCGTCCTGCCAGGACCGGAGTATGCCAATGGATTGCTCGATCACCCAGGCGTCGATGGCGAGGATCACGCCCGTCCGTTCAGCGATCGGGATGAAGTCGTTCGGCCCGATCTCGCCCGAGCCCGGACGGTTCCAACGCAGGAGGGCTTCAGCGCCCACTGGCAGCTTGGTGGCCACGTCGATGATCGGCTGCAGCTTGAGCGTGAACTGGTCGTCGAGTAGTGCCTGGCGCATGGTCAGCGCCATGTTGGCGCGGTCCTCGATGTCGAGCGCCAACCGTGCGTCGTAGACCTCGACCCGTCCGCGGCCGGACTCCTTGGCGTGGTACACGGCTGAGTCGGCCTGCGCGATGCAGTCCAACGGGTCGCGTGTGCCATCTACGAACGAGACGCCCGCCGACGCCGAGATGGTGAACAATTGGCCGCCCGAACCGGCGCACGGTGCCGACACGATCTCGATCAGTCGACGCGCGAGCGCCGTCACTTCATCCTGGTCGGAGACACCATTGATCAGCACGATGAACTCGTCGCCGCCGATGCGGGCAACGAACTCATCGGGGCATGCATCCCGCAACCTGGCGCCGATCTCGCCCAAGATGCGATCGCCTTCGGCGTGGCCCTGGGTGTCGTTGACACTCTTGAAACCGTCGAGGTCGAGGAAGACGACGGCACTGTGGACTCTGGCGAGGCGGGCCTGACTGGAGAGCACCACCAGGTGCTCGAGTGCCGCAGTTCGGTTGGCCAATCCGGTGAGCGAGTCGGTCCGCGCCTGGACATTGGCCGCCGCCTCGGATGCGTGCAACTTGGACGTGACGGCGGCCAGGTGGGTGACCGATTGCCGCAACGTATCGCCGAGCCGCCCCGGCAACGTATGGTCGATCTGTGTGTCGCCGAGTGCCAGCCGACGGACCTGCGCGTCGTAAGCCCGCAACGTGGTCACCATCTGGTTGAAGGTTCGCATCACCACGCGAATGTCGGTGGGGCCGGTTGGCTTGGCAGCGGCCAGCGCCAGGTCGCCTTCGACCACCTGCTGCGATTGGCGAGTCAGGCGCCGCAACGGGCGGAGAATCGAGACCAGGACCAGCCCGAGCAGGACAAGGCTGATGCCAATTGCTGCCAGCATGACAACCCACGCGCTGCGTTGGTTGCGCTGAGCGTCGGCTTGGATGCTGTCGGCAATTCTCACCTCCTCCGCGAGAAAGGTGTCGGCATAGGTCTGCAGGCTGTTGAGCCGATCGAATGACGCCGTCAGCAAATTGACGATCGAGTTGAGCAGGCTGCGGTTGTCGATGACTTGGGTATCAGCGTCGGAGTTGCGCAGCATGCGTACCGCCCAGATCGGCAGCGATGCATCGACAGCAACGAAGGAGTGGTCCTGCATCGCCTCGTCAAAGGCCGCGCGGCGAGCCGGAGCGATGTTGGCCCGCAGACCTGCGAGCGACGAGTCGAACGAGCCGGCGGCTTTCAGAGCGCCAACCACCCTCTCGCGATCACCATCAGAGATTCCTGCCTGGGCGAGGAGGTGCAGCTCGGTCGTCGCGTAGCCCAATACGTCGAGCAGCAGCCCGGTCTCGGCACCCACCTTGGTCAGCTCGCTGGTACCGGCGGTGTCGAAGACTCTTCGACCGCGTTCGTCGAGCTCGTGGAGCAATGCGATCATGCGCGTGAACACCGCGTCGACATCGGCTGCCACCTGTTCGTGCGCATCGAATGCTCCTCGAACCTGCGCCAGTTGCTTGCGGACCGACTGAGCTTCCTCGTCGAGTGCGGCCCCGGATGACATCACGACGCCTGCGCCGGCCACGACGAGTTCGTCGAGACCCTGATCCAGTTCGACCCGTGCGTCGGCGACCAGACCGAGGTAGTCGATGCCGGTGGCAGCGGCGAGCGCGACGCGGTCGATACCCAGCATTTCCGCCTGTGCCACGCCGTCGGTGGCGGTGTACTCGACATACAGCGGGACGATCAGCTGACCGCCACGTTGCAGGATGGCAACCTGAAAGCGAACCTGCGCCGCCGACTGCGCGGCGCTGCGCTGGGCCTGGACTTCGCGATAGGCGAAGATCTGTAGGCCGACGATCGGCACCAGCAGGACGGTGAGCAACCTGGCGGCAAGTGACCGCGGCCCGAAGTGGCCGACTCGTTGTGATGTTGAACGGCTCGGCGATGTGGAGCGTCGTTTGACTGAGGGGTTGTCAGCCATCGTTCTCCTCCTCTCGCACATGCTGCCGCCGTCTGACGAATCTACAGGAGAGGGCTCAGCGATAGCGTCGATCTCAATGCCGTCAGCGTCTCTCGCACCATTCCGTTCGCGCTCGTTCCGGCTGATGTGGGGCGGTGCCCTGCTGTCCAATGTCGGCACCTGGATGGAGACGGTTGCCCTCGGCTACTACGTCGCCGACTCCACCGGAAAGGCCAGCTGGTTGGCCATCGTCGCGGCGGCCGGCTTCCTGCCGGGAGCCATCATCGGCCCGGTCGGCTCGGCGATGGCAGACCGTCTGCGCCGCCGGCGCGTGTTGGCGGTCGGTAGCACCGCCTCGGGCTTGATCGCCGCCGCCCTGGCACTGTGGGTGGGGACAGGGAACGCGACGCCCGCCGGAATCGCCGTCGTGGCGTTCATCGCCGGCTGCGTGTCGGCCTTCACTTTCCCCTCGTTCCAGACGACGTTGCCCACCTTGGTGCCGCGCGATCAGTTGGTCGCAGCCGTGGGGTTGTCGAACGCGCAGTGGAACATTGGCCGCGTCGTTGGCCCAGCCCTCGCCGCAATCGCGATTGCACTTGGCGGCATCCAAGCGGCGTTGTGGTGCAACGCTGCGAGCTACCTCGCCGTCGTCGTCGCTGTCGTTCGGGTGCGCTTTCAGCAGCCGGTCGGCGAACGGCGCCCGATCTTCGGTGCGCTGGCCGACGGCTTTCGATTCGCCCGCAACTCGCCGGCGATGCGCTCGATGCTGGTGCTGATGGTCGCCACGATCGCCATCGCCTCGCCATTCATCGCCTTCGTTCCGCAAATGGCAACCACCGTGCTGGGCGGCGGCTCCAACGCGACGTCGCTGTTGGTGACGTCGCAGGGCATCGGGGCCGTCATCGCTGCATTCACCCTCGGTGCGGTCACCCAGCGCTTCGGGTTGGCGCGAGTAATGCTGCTCGCCGTCACCGCACTGTGCCCGGCGCTGATCCTGTATGGCGCAGCACCGACTGCGTGGGTCGCCGCACCGGCGCTCGCGCTCGTCGGGTTGGCCTACGGGTTTGCCTTCACCTCGTTCGCCGGCGTGGCGCAGGAGTCGGCCCCCGACGAGCTGCGCGGTCGCGTGTTGGCGGTCAACTCCTTCGTGCTTGGCGTGCTGTACCCGGTTGGGGCATTGCTGCAGGGGCAGCTGGCTGACCAGATCGGGCTGCGCTGGGTCACCGCCGCCTCCGGTCTGCTGCTGCTGGCGGTGGTGGGCGTGGTCACGGCTCGTCGCGCGGCGATATCGGACAGGAAGCTCCCAGTTGCCGCGCAGTAGGATCGCCTTCATGTCCGAACGTGATGGCACTCCTGTTGATGTGAAACCCCGTAGCCGCGACGTCACCGACGGTTTCCAGAAGGCGCCGGCGCGCGCCATGCTGCGCGCCGTTGGCATGACCGACAACGACTGGGACAAGCCGCAGGTGGGCATCGCCAGCACGTGGAACGAGGTCACGCCGTGCAACATGACGTTGCGCAAGCTGGCTGAGCACGCCAAGGTGGGCGTGCGCTCCGCCGGCGGCTTCCCGATGGAGTTCGGCACCATCACGGTCAGCGATGGCATCAGCATGGGCCACGAGGGCATGCGTGCCTCACTGGTCTCACGTGAGGTCATCACCGACTCGGTGGAGTGCGTGATGCACGCCGAACGCCTCGACGGTTTCGTCGGGCTGGCCGGTTGCGACAAAAGCATCCCAGGGATGCTGATGGCCGCTGCTCGGCTGGATCTGCCAAGTGTGTTCGTGTACAACGGCAGCACGATGCCGGGCAGTCACAATGGTGTGGCCACCGACATCACCAGCGTCTTCGAAGCCGTCGGCGCATGTGCGCTGGGCAAGATCACGGAGGAGGAGCTCGGGGAGATCGAACGTTCGGCCTGCCCCGGCGAGGGTGCCTGCGGTGGCATGTTCACGGCCAACACGATGAGCAGCATCGCCGAGGCCATCGGTATGTCGCTGCCCGGTACAGCGTCGCCGCCGGCCATCGACGCCCGCCGCGAAACCGATGCGCGGATGGCTGGCGAAGCGGTCGTCAACTGCCTGCGCCTGGGCCTGACGCCACGCATGATCATGACGAAGAAGGCGTTCGAGAACGCCATCGCCGTCACGTCTGCCCTCGGCGGCAGCACCAACGCGGTGCTGCACCTGTTGGCCATCGCCAACGAAGCCGGTGTCGAACTGGCCCTCGACGACTTCAACCGCATTGCCGCCAAGGTCCCGCACATTGCCGACATGAAGCCGGGCGGCAAGTTCCACATGAGCGATCTCGATTGCGTCGGTGGGGTGCCGGTGGTGCTCAAGCATCTGCTGGACCACGGCCTGCTGCACGGCGACTGCATGACGGTCACCGGCAAGACCATGGCCGAGAACCTGGCCGACATCAACCCGCCGGCTCCCGACGGTGTTGTCGTGCACCCGCTGGACAAGCCACTGCACAGCGAAGGTGGCATCGTCATTCTCCGCGGTTCGCTGGCGCCCAAGGGTGCGGTCGTGAAGGTGGCTGGGCTGTCCGCCGAGCAGAAGCAGTTCGTCGGCACCGCCCGCGTGTACGACGGCGAAGACGGCGCGATGGCCGCCATCCTGTCGGGCTCCATCGAGCCCGGCACCGTACTCGTCATTCGCTACGAGGGTCCCAAGGGTGGGCCGGGCATGCGCGAGATGTTGGCCATCACCGGGGCTCTGAAAGGTGCCGGTCGCGGTTCGGACTGTGCGCTCATCACCGATGGTCGCTTCAGCGGCGGCACGTGGGGTTTCTGTATCGGCCACGTCGCGCCGGAAGCGGTGGATGCGGGGCCGATCGCCTTCGTGCACGACGGCGACCAGATCTCCATCGACGTGCACGCTTTGACGCTCGACCTGCTGGTCGACGACTACGAGATCGCCCGTCGCCGGGCCTCGTGGCAGCCGAACCCGGCGCGCTACACCAGCGGCGTGCTCGGCAAGTACGCCAAGCTCGTGCAGGGCGCCGAGACCGGCGCCATCACCAACACGCTGTAGGCCGTGACGCGACAACGTGCCGGCCCGTTCGCTTGAGCGAACCGACCGGCACGTCGTTGCAGTGCTGGAATGTCCTAATCCGTGTGGGTCACGGGGCGAGGCTGATCTCCGGGCCGGGGGCCTGTGGAGCCTCAGAGGCACCGATCTCACCCGCCGCGGCGGCGCTGACGACATCCAGTGGCGCCTGGGGGGCATCAAAGGGTTCGAGCGAGGAAACCGCGTCGTTGGCAGTGGCGCTGACCTGTGGATCTTCCTGTGGGGCCGGCTTGGGTGGTTCGGCCGGGCCGGGCGGCAAGCCGTCGTCAGAAGCCTGCTCCTTGGGCGGTTCGACCGGTCCGGCGGGCAGGCCGTCGTCCAGTGGCGATGGTTTGGGTGGTTCTACGGAGTTGGTGTGGGCGCTCATCAGAACACGAACCCGGAGACGTCGAGCAGCACGTGAGCCGTTGCGTAGGTGAGTACGTTGATCTTGCCGGTGGCATCAAGTGCCGAGATGAGGTAGTTGGCAAGTGCGGGGCTGGCGTTGACAGGGCCGTAGTTGATGTTGGAGGTGGTGGGCGCGGCGCCCGACGGCCACACCTGGGCGTAACCTTCACCGGACGGGCCGATGATGGTGAGGTTGCCGAGAATGCCCTTGGCGCCAGCCGGCACCGACAGCCCCGATGCGACGGTGCCGGTGATCTGCAGCGTCAGCGTGGTGTTGCCGGGCACCTTGACGAAACCGTTGTTGAGCGGAGCTGTTGTGCTGGGGCGGGTGTCGAGCAGACGGATCGGCTGCGCGAGCAGGTTGATGGAACCACCGGCATTGGCGTAGCCAGGAGCCTGCGCCGTCACCTTGCGCCACGTACCCGGGGTGCCCGAGGCCGTGCAGATGTACATGTCGCCGACGCCGTCGCGGATCTGTTCGCCGACCGTGAACGAGCCAGCGGCAGGTGCGCCCGTTGCGCGCAGCGCCTGCTGGAGGCGGCCGCCGTCGCGCACCAGCAGCGAGACACCCGTGAAGCTGGAGGCGATGACGCCGATGCCTGCGTCGGCGCGACCGAGCACACCGACCGAGTTGGTGCCGGTGGGGTTGTAGCCGAGGACGCCGTAGCCGCCGGCCTCGGTGGTGCCGACGACACCGAACGAGAAGCCGCTGGCAAATGGGTTGTCGGCGCCTTCGTGGCTACCGAAAACGCCCTGGCCTCCCACCGCCGCCGGGCCGCTGGTGCGTGCGTAAACGCCGGTTCGGAAGGACGTTGCGAGTGAGGCATCGGGACCCGACACGGTGAAGGCGCCAGCGACGCGGTGGTTAGTGGGGATGCTGATACTGCCGGTGGAGTAGTTGTTGACACGGAAGGTCTGGTCGTCGAGGCTGACAGTGCTGGGGTTCTGTAGCCCGGTGGTCTCGTTGACAAGGGTCGCGGAGTTCACTACGCCGATGAGCATGTTGCCCCCCGTGGTGGCCGCAACCTGCTGGGTGGAGCCGGCGACGGCAGCGACGGTGGCGCCGGCAGCGGCGGCACCAGCCAGCTTCAGGAAGCCGCGGCGGTTGCTCTGCGGTACTTCCTCGTCTGCCGCGGTGGCCGACTTGGCGACAGCGGGTGCGGCCGGGGCCTGTGCTCGGAGCACGTCCATCTCCTTGCGGAGAGTGGCGATCTCCTCGCGAAGGAGATCGACGTCGTTGGTTGCAGTTTCCATGGTTTCCTCTCGTCAGGGGGTGAAGCCGGAGCCTCGTTCGGAGCATAGACCGCCGAGACCCGGCGAAGGTGCAGAGAGGTTGTGATCGAGGATCTGGCAGAAAGTCGGAGATTCAGGTGAAGATGATCTGGCCGCCCGCGGCCAGATCATAGAAGTCACCAACGGTGATGATGTCGCTCACCTGTTCGACGAAGTCGTCCTTGGTCAGGTCGAACATGTCGACGGAGGCCTTGCAGGCGTACAACCCGGCGCCGGTGTCGCCGATCATCTCGATGAACTCGGGGATGGGCGGGATGTCGAGCTTGTCCATCGTCTTGTTCATCATGTGAGTGGCCAGCCCGCTCATGCCGGGCAGCCCCCCGATGAGGGTAGGGATGTGCATGGCGGGGTTGCCCACCGTGGACACCTTGATGTGCTCGATCCGCTTCTTGTGGATGGCGTCGAGCCCGAAGAAGGTGAAGAACAGGTTGGCCTCCATCCCCTCGGCGCGGGCGCCGTTGGCCATGATCAGGCCCGGATAGATGCCCTCCAACGAACCCTTGGAGATGACGATCGACACCTTGGTGATTGGTTCGGTGCCTTCGGTTCGGAAACCCATGATCAGATACAACCTTTCGGCTTGGGGATGCCCGCGATACGAGCAGCCATCTTTGCTGGCCCCTTCGGGAACAGCAGGTAGAGGTCTTTCACGGACACACCGGAGGTCTTGCCCAGCACCCGCACGGTCGGGCCGGTGCCCTTCTCGAAGTACTCCTTGCGCATGAAGTTGATGACGGTCCAGTGTGGCTCGGTGAGGGTGTCGAGGCCGTCGGCCTTCGCCATCTCCTCGGCCATCGCCGGTGTCCACGCGTTCGGGTCGACGAAGAACCCTTCGTCGTTGAGCTCGACGGTGGCGCCGGCGTACGTGGCAGTGGTCATGAGGATGCTCCTTGTGTCGTTCGGGTTGACGTATCAGAGGTGGGGAGTTCTTTGCCGCGGGTGGGCATGTCGGCACCGATGCCGGGGATGTCACGGCCCTG
>Ga0105047_10002028_pt1 | contig 36299 bp, 29 predicted proteins | sample MAT04_FD_78384 | JGI IMG/M metagenome (GOLD analysis project Ga0105047, IMG submission 78384) | Freshwater microbial communities from Lake Fryxell liftoff mats and glacier meltwater in Antarctica - MAT-04 (megahit assembly) | ecosystem: Environmental > Aquatic > Freshwater > Ice > Liftoff... | reverse complement strand
TAAAATTTTACAAATATTGGCGTCGTGGGAGTCTGACGGGGCGACGCAAAGCCTTACGCCCCGCCACCCAAGCAGCCATCCATTCTAGCGGCCCTGTTACCCGCCGCGTCACTTCAGCAACCTTATCCGCTCCACGTCCGGCAGGCGCAGTTGCAGTTCGCGGCCACCGAGGTTCAGGTGGCCGGGCTTGCTGGGCATGTGGACCAGGAACGGCTTGCCGACCAAGAGGGCGCGGGGGACCGGCGCGTGGAGCCACCGCCGACTGTCGTGGGAGACGGGGCTGTTGTCGCCCAGCACGAAGAATTCGTCCGCGTCCAGCTCATACGGCTCACTGTTCCCATGCCCGCCCGAATGCGGCGTGTAATACACATCGCGATACACGACGATCTCGTCCACAAAGATCGTCATGCCCTTCGCGCCAAACCGCAACGGATGCCGCGTGACCCGGCTGTCGGGCGGAGTCGTGAACCGATAGGGTTCCAGCACCGGCTTGCCGTCGACGATCACGAGTAATTGCTGATCAAACAGCGAAACTTCAATCAGCCCCTTGCCCAGCGCCAGACTCGTTGGCAGGCTGCCGGTGAGATCCGGTTCATCCTGTGAGTTGATGTGTAGCCGGACATCGCCGCGTTCAAAGTCGAACGCCACCGTGAAATCTTTCGGACCGGTCGACAGTTCGATGCGAAACTCGCCGCGGCCGCGTTGAACCTCCACTCGGCCGGACCACATGATGTCGCGGACGGTCGTAGGTGTTTGCTGTTGATCCCCCGCGTTGTAACCGTAGAAATCGGTGATCGGGGCGATATGCGATTGCTCGTACAGTTCTTCCACAGCCGTGCGGAACTCGTGATCGCTGCACAATTCGACAAGCCGATCGCGGACCCGTTCCGGCAACGCCCCGAGAACCGAGAGTCGTCGCGTTTGCTTGTCGTACCGCAGTCCGGCCGGCGGCACCGATTGCGGCTGAATCGCACTCGGCCAGGCGGCCAAGGGAACCGCCGTCTGATACTGCCCCCCCCGGCGAACCCAATGGGCGTAATTCACCCAGGCGAATTCGTCCGCATCGTCTGTCATCAACAGGAAGCCGTCGCCATCGGGTTGCCACGCCGGTCCCTCTTCCGTCGCGGCCGGTTCGGCGATCCAGTGGGCACGCACGGTGATCTCCGGGTCCACCGAGCTGACCGCATGATGCCGGTGGACGGGAATCCGAATCTCTCGCTGATCGCTCCAATCCTTGCGGCTGAGTTCGCCATTGATCACCAGATCGCCGTCCACGATCTCGATCGTCTCGCCCGGCAGCGCGGCAACCCGTTTGACAAACGCTTCGAGCGGATCGGCCGGGTTGCGGAAGACGATCACTTCCCAGCGGCGGGGCGAACGATGGGCATATGCCTGCTTGAAAACCAGGAGTTGATCGCCATGATTGCGCGGCACATCGCCGACCATGATGCCTGCCTGACCGCAATCGGGGCAGATCGCCTTTTGCCGGCGAAGCGTGTCGGCTTCGACCTCATCGGGGTCGTCGGTGTCATACGCGACGCCGAACGCGAACTCCGCCTGGCAGGTCGGGCAGACCACACGCTTGTGATACCCGAGCAGCGTGGGGGCCATCGACCCGGTGGAAATCATGTAGCCTTCCGCCAGGAAGGTGCGGAAGAGAATCACGGCGATAAGCAGACTCACCAGCGACTCCGCCAACGACCGTGGCAAACTGCCGGAGGAAGACTCTGAAGTGGGAGGTGCCGATTCCGTGAACACAAAACTGCCAATCTCTCTGTCGTCATATCGTGCGCGACCAACTACAGGATTGTAGTTCATGGCGCTGAACAGCGCGAAGGGCAAGCTCGAAAGTCATGTGGACAGCCGCAGCGGCATGGCGTATCGATCTTTGATTTCCCGAGCGGGGGGCGTCAGTCCCTTGATTCAACTTCCAGCGCGCATGCCGTCACAATCAGGGGGCTGACGCCCCCCGCTCGATTGATGGATCACTCAGCGCAGCGCTTCCAGTGCTGTGAGCCGCATCGCCGACAGCGACGGGATCAGGCCACCGAACAGGCCCATGCTGAGGGCCAGCAGCATCCCGCTCGATAGCACGGCGAGGTCGACGTCCATTTTCATGACGACGAATTTGCCGCCCCCCTGCCCGCTGCTGACAATGCTGGAAACGGTCCAGCCATCGGCGAAAAATCCGAGCAGGCAGCCGGCTAAACCGCCGACCAGCGCCAACACCAGCGATTCCAGCAGAAAGCTGACCAATATCTGCCACCGCTTATAACCCAACAGCCGCAGCACGCCGATGTCCTTCGTCCGCTGACCGATGGCGGCGAACATCGTGTTCATCACCCCGAACGCCCCGCCAATCGCGGTGATTACGGCGATAATGATCGTTACAACCAGAAACTGCACATTGGTCTGGGAAAGCTCTTCAAAGTATTTCGTCTCAACAATCGGGGCCAGCTTCGCCTTGGAATAATCGTTCAGAAAATACTCCCGCAGCTTCTCGGCAGCAACGGCGTTCTCCGTCCGGGCGATCAGTGAACTGTAATTTTCCTTGCCGAACAGCGGCCCGACGAGCGATTGCTTGGCCCACACCTCGGAGTCGTACGCCGAGCCGGTCGACTCGAACACGCCGGCGACTATCCAGTCTCGTTCGCTGAGCCGGAATGTATCGCCGACATCGAGCCGCTCGGCATTCTTTCCCTTTGCCACCGCATCCGGCCAGCGGTCCCGCCCCAGTTCGCGCGCGATGCCGGCCCCCAGTAGAACTTCGACAGCGGGTTGAGCCGCTTCATCGGCTCCTGCTACCTGCCCCACGCCCGCGGAGGAAAACCAGTCGCCGCCGGGAATCAGTTTCAAGCCATGCACGGCGGAACTCATGACAGGATCATCCACGCCGCGGACTTGCAGAAAACGGCGTTTCTGACGGCCGGGGGGCGGGTTGTCGATCGGCTGGTTGACCACAATGTACGTTTCGCGGCTGACCATCGGCTGACCGTTCAACACCCGAATTCCCGGCTGATTCTCGATATCGCCGACATCCGCCATCGCCAGGCTGCTGAACTGTTCGTCGGTCGCGCCGTCGGCGAGTAGAATCACATTGCCGGGTTGCCCGCTCGTTTGCGTCAGCGTGTACATCCCGTTGACGAACGCCAGCATCACAATGACCAAGGCGACCACCAGCATGAACGCGGCCGCCGTCATCAGCGAGGTGGGAATCCGCACCATCAGATTCTGGATGTTGTAACTGAGGGGCACTTTCGACGCCGCGGCCAGCAGCGCGATCAAGACCAGAAACACGGCCAACACTTCCGGCCGATGCGCCCAGGCGATTTGAATCACGGAGAACATAGTTTGATAATCACTTTATCGGATAGGCCCTTGCTTTCGCGGCGGGCTGGTTGTGTTAGGCCAGTTTCGCGAAGACTTCCGCCACTTTCACCGTGCGAGCCGACCATGCCGGCCAGATGCTGCCCACAAAGGCCGTGCCCGCTCCGATCGCAGCGCCCCACCACCAGGCCTGCGGCGAAATGAGAAACACCGGGAAAAACGCGATCGGGAACTTGAGTCCGCCGAAGACATAATTCACCAGCAGGAACGTTCCGCCCGCGCTGATCACCCCCGCCAGCGTGCCGATCACCAACGCCTCGCACAGCACGAGCATCAAAATCTGCCACGGTCGAAAACCGAGAACTTTCAGCACGGCGAACTCCAACCGGCGTTCACGCACGCTGATGCTGATCGAATTGGAAATCACGAGCGACAGCGTAAACAGAATCGCCGGGGACAACAGCCACCGCATGCCCCAGATCATGTCGCGATAGGCTTCGAGAAACGTGCCGATGCCTGACGAGGCCGTTTCAATTTTCACCGCCGCGGGTGATTTGAACGCCGGGTTGGTCATGATCTGTTCAGAGACTTGCTGAAACGTCGGCTGATCGGGCATCCGCAGCCAGACGAGATTCAGGGATTTGTTCGCCATCGGATGCGTTTTACCTGCATTGTTTTGCGGATAGGCGTCCATCGCGCTGATGAGATAATCGATGTTCATCGCCGCCGCATTGTCGTAGCGGCCGACAGGAAACTCGCCGAGGATCTCGAATTCGAGATCGATCCCTTTGTAGTTGAAGCTGTAGATGGTCATGCGGTCGCCGACTTTTTTGCCGAGATTCTTCATGCGGTCTTTGCCAACAATCAGGCCGTTGCGAGTCTCCTGCAATTTCTTGACATCGGCTTCGAGTTGGGTCCGTTCGGGGCCTTTCAGATCGTCCAGCCCGTCCATCATTTCCAACAGGCTGCGCGGCTGCAAAGCGAACGCGAACAGAATCGTATTGTTGGAGCGCTTCTTCGGATCGGGATCGGTCGCGCCGCCGTAGAAACTCCACGTCATCGAATTTTCCGGCTTAATGCGCACATGGTCCGCTTCGTAGCCCCCACCTTCCGCCAGACCAGTCGCATACGAGAACGGCATCTGGCTGGGAATCTGCCAGCGCTCGGTGACGATGGCCTTGAGGTTCGCGGCTTTTTCCGAGGTCACATTGGATAAAAATGTGAGAATCGAAAAGACGCATGTCACCACGAGCACCATCACCATCGTGGCCAGCGCGGTGAAGACCGTGCGCCCAATGTTCCGCCGCAGGTTGTCGAAGACGAGGATTAAAAATCGCATGATCGACCCATTATTCGCGACGCTTCGTAGAAGCGTGATTTAACGATACTCAAAAAGACAACGATTCTACGAAGCGTCGCTAAGTGCTGACGAGCTGGCCCTTTTGCAACTCGACAATTCGATCGGCTCGGCCCGCGGCGCGTTCGTCGTGGGTCACCATGATGATCGTCTTGTTCATTGATGTTTTCAGCTCGACCAATAGATCGAGAATTTCATCGGCTGACTTGGCATCTAAGGCCCCCGTCGGTTCGTCGGCGACCAGCAAGGCGGGATCGGTCACGATGGCGCGGGCCACACCGACGCGTTGCTGCTGACCGCCGGAGAGTTGCCCCGGCCGATGGTCCATGCGGTCCGCCAGGCCGACGATATCGAGAGCCGTGGTCACCTGTAGCTTCCGCTGCGCCGCCGACAGGGGCAACAGCAACAACGGCAACTCGACGTTGCGATACGCCGTCAGCACCGACAGCAGATTGTAAAACTGAAACACGAAGCCGATGTTCCGCGTCCGCCACGAGGCCAGTTGGCCTTCCGTCATGTGCGAAATGCAGTCCTGCTCGACCCACACTTCGCCTTCGGTGGGCGTGTCCAAACCGGCGATCAGATTCAGCAGCGTCGTCTTGCCCGAACCGCTCGGCCCTTTCAACGCGATAAACTCACCCCGCTGAACTTCCAGCGACAAACCATTGAGGACATCAATCACTTCCGCCCCACGGCGAAACGACTTATGCACCCCCTGCACCCGCACGCTGGGGGTGTTCGCAGACCCATTCGACATGACAGATTTTCTCCTTGGACGCCGCGCGGTCGCCTCCCCGCGGTGCATGGTACTTTACGTCCCCAGATCATAGACGGATGCGAATCTTCTGACCACGGAGGGAAAGATTGGCTGGTGTCTGATTTTGCAGATTGATGAAAAGCAGTGGTGGGCGATGGAATACGAAGTTAGGCAGAACTGTCTCAGAATCCGTAAGTGCGAATTCGCACCACGGAACTTTCGCGGTACAATGAAAGGGAATGTCGACAACCATCAAGGCCGTGCCCATGATTATGCCTACACTTAATCAGCACATCGAGATCACGCCCGGAATTTGCGGCGGCAAGCCGCACATCATTGGACATCGGATCACTGTGCAGGACATCGCACTGTGGCATGAACGGCTCGGACGAAGCGCCGATGACATCTGCACCGAGCACGACTTGTCGCTGGCTGATGTCTATGCGGCCCTGGCATACTATTTCGATCACCGAGCCGAGATTGATGCCAGCCTTTTGGAGAGCCACGCCTTCGTCACGGCAATGCGTGCGAGTCATTCATCGCCACTACAAAAAAAGTTAGCGGCGACTTAACCTGTTCTGTATGTACAATTTAAGCACCATGAAAAAACTGCCTGCGAAAGCAAAGATCGGTCGTCCTGCGGTTGGCCCGATGCTCAGTCTGCGAGTACCAGCCAGCAAAAAACAAGCATGGGAGCAGGCCGCCGAGCGCGAGCAGGCAACGCTCAGTGAGTGGATGCGGCGCGCCTGCAATGCCGAGGCGGCACGAACGAGGTAGTCTCAAGCCGCGCCAACTCCGTCTCCGCGATCCGCGGTGAGTGACATCCGCTATTTTACGGACGAACACGTCTCCAAAGCGGTGGTGCGAGCGTTGCGTCGACGTGATATCGACGTCCTCACCGTCGCCGAGGCTCAGAGACTGGGGGCATCAGATCAAAATATCATGGCATTTGCGCTGAGTGAAGGTCGAATCATCTTCACACAAGATGATGACTTCATCCGTTTAGCGGCTGACGGCCACCCACATGCCGGGATTGTCTATGCCCAGCAAGGCACGTCAATTCGCCAAATCATCCAAGGATTAACCTTAATTTCACAGGTGCTTTCCGCAGCGGAAATGGCTGGGCAAATCGAGTTCCTGTGAGGTTTCGTCCCGGATGGCACGGTCATTCCCAATACTGTTGTCAGCTTATCACGTCTTTCAGATCACAAGCGGATTGGCTTGCTCGAGTAACCAGTTTCCTTGTGTTGTCACTGAATAACCCAATTCACGGCCAATCGGGCACCGTCGCGCGCAAGACTTCCAGCGTTGCCTGCCGATCCGCTTCGCTGATCACGTAGGCTTCCAACATCTCAGTGCCCGTTAGCACGCTGTTGAGTCGCGCGAATAGCGATTGCTTCGCCTCTGCCGGTAGCCGCTGCACCATGCGGCTGCCAACCAGCGGGCTGATGCGGTGGCGAAACAGGCGGGTTTCGAGATCGAGTTCCAACAGCGACCGGCCCTGATCGTCTTTTGGGCCGCGATGGCGATACCAGTCCGCATACGCGGATTTCCCAAGGACCGGTTTATCGAGCGACGTTTCATCGGCCAGCAGCAGGTAGCGCACCAGCAGCGTTTCGATGTCCGAACGAACATGCAACTGATGTTCATAACTCAAACGCGATAGCAGATTCTGGCCGAGCATTTGGTGGTCGTAAATCAAATGGGCCACCATATCGCTGGTCGCGGCGAGATAGCGGTCGGTGTCGAATTCGTCGGCGAGATCAATAATCGGGCGGTGAAATGTCGGATCGTCGGCGAACCGGCGCGTGTCTTCCGGTCGGCTCAGGTTCCCCCGATGCCGCTGGTCGTAGCGCAGGCCCGTCACATACCAGGCTTCCCAGCGGAGTTCGACCGGTGCGGCGTGAGTCAGCACATGGCCGAAGAAATACTTCTCGGCGTCCTCTCCCAGCTGGGCCTGCAACAGGTGTCCCGGCACCGCCACGCCTGTCGCGGGGCTGCCGCCGCCGGTGGTCTTGTGGTGACAGCCGAGGCACGCCTGGCTGGACCCGCGATGAAATTCCAGTACCGCATCGTCCCGATTTACCATTGTGTAAAAGAGGGTCCCCTTTTGCGGATCTTGGGTCGCGAATTCCAACAGGACGGTTCCCGGATGCCAGGCGACCGCGACATCGTCGTTGAAGTAAATCGCCCGCGGACGTTCCGCCGTGATGTGCGTGCGATGCGGCGACCCGCTGCGGAACCGCAACAGCTGCGACTCGACGGGGATGTTCAGCTCTTTCAGAATCGCCGGCAGATAGCCAAATGTTTCGACGTAGGGCAGTTCCACGTCGTGAGTTTCGATACGGCGTTGAAGATCGGCCAGAGGGTTGTCTTCGTGCTTGCGGTTCCAATAATCAATGGGTGACTGCCCAAACGGCAGCGTCTCGTGAACCGACACGGGGCGCGGTTCGTCCGCGAGCGTTGGGAGGGGACAGAGGGTCAGCGCGATCAAGAAACAGTCCTGGCGTTGCCAACGCCGGGCTTTGAAGGTGAACATGGTTTCGTCCCTCGGGTTACGTCGTTCGATGCGGGAGAATTGTAAACTTTACAGGCGAAGTGTGACATCCGTCCGACGCCTGGCATCTCAAGCGTGATTAAACATAACGTGGAGGAAAGCCATGTCGGCGCGGGGAAGATTTCTGGCAGCCGGCCCCGTTCCCTGTCGATCTTTTCTGTAATAACGGTAGAATGGGACGAGACTTAAGTTCTCCAGGATGGATATTAAACACGCTGTCGCGCAACCTGCTCGCCTAGGGTGAGGGGAAACAACTTCCGCGTGGTTTCCGCCCACTTCCGCCCAAAAGGTGGCGTAGGTAGAACCGACGGCATCCCGATTGCGGACGACGACTGACGGAGGGATCGGACATGTTGAGACGTAACTGCTTTGGTGGTTGGATGCTGGCAATGGCCGCGCTGTTGCTCATCCCGGCGAGCGGATTCGCGCAGGCGGACGACAACGATGCCGATCTGTTCAACCTCGGCAAATCGAAACTGCCGGCCAAGCCGAAGTTTACGGCGACGCTGACCCCCAGCGAAGCGAAGCCGGGCGATGAAGTGACGCTGGCGATTTCGGTTACCCTGCCGCAAGGCTTTTACATCTACTCGACCACCGGCACGTTCGGCGGTCGGACGATGATCGACACGAACTTGGTCGGACTCGAAGCTGTCGATGCGGAGTTCATCCCGGACCACGAACCGAAAACCGAATTCGAGCCGCTGCTCAAAGAGGAAGTCGGCAAGTTCTTCGGCACCGTGACCTGGAGCCGCAAATACCGCGTCCAACCCGACGCCAAATCGGCATCCCTCTCCGGCGAACTGACGGGCCAATACTGCGGCGGCCTGAACGCGGAGAACCCGGCGTGTATCCTGATTGATCCCCCTTTTGCGTTCAAAGAGTCGATTCAGGTTGCTGGCGCGGAAGCGCAATACACGAAGCAGATCCAGCCGATGAAGCTGGAAAAGGGAGTCGAAAAACCGGCAGCCATCGCCTATCACGCCGAGCTAACGCCGACGAACGCGAAGCCTGGCGAAAAAGTGACGCTATCCGTCAAAGCGACCCTCAATGAAGGCTGGCACACCTTTTCCGGGACGATGAGCGACGAGGTGATCGGCGGTAAGCCGACGGTGATTGAAACTCCTCGACTGCATGGCCTCAAAGCGGTCGACACCAGTTTTCATACCGACCAGCCTTTTGAGAAGAAGGAAGATGAAGGCAATATCCTCGAAATCTATCACCATGAAGTGACTTGGACGCGCGACTTTGAAGTGCTGCCGGAAACGCCGGCGGGCCAATATGGCGCGGAGGTCGAGTTATCCGCTCAATACTGCAACGAGCGGACCTGCAATCCGATCACAGAAAACTTTGCACTGGGTTTACTGGATCAGGCTGTTGTTCCTCCGGTTGTCCCTGCCAATGCGCGCGGTGTCGAAGATAAGAAGGCACTGCTGCCATTCATACTTTTGTGTTTAGGTGGCGGATTTTTGGCGCTTTTGACGCCCTGTTCGTTTCCGATGGTCCCGATCACCGTCAGCTTTTTCCTCAAGCAGAGTGAAGCTGAGCACAAGCGGCCGTGGCTGCTGGCCCTCATCTACTGCGGCTCCATCGTCGCAGCCTTCACCATTATGGGTGTGGGGATCTCGGCCTTCTTTGGGGCGACAAAACTCAACGAACTGGCGAACATCCCGTGGCTGAACATCGTCATTGGCACGGTGTTCGTGTTGTTCGCGCTGAATATGCTCGGCGTCTTTGAAATCCAGATCCCCGGTTGGCTGTTGACGCTGACTGCCAGCCAGGAATCGGCCGGCAGCTATCTGGGCGCGGTCTTCATGGCATTGACGTTCACGCTGACGTCGTTCACCTGCACGTTCGCCATCGCGGGGTCGCTGCTCGTCGGTGCGGCTCAAGGCGATGTCTACTGGCCGGTGATCGGCATGCTGGCCTTCGGGACGGCGTTCGCCGCGCCGTTTTTCGTGCTGGCGATGCTGCCGGGCTTGCTCAAAAAGCTGCCCAAAAGCGGCGGGTGGATGAACTCCGTCAAAGTGGTGATGAGCTTGTTGGAACTGGGTGCGGCGGTGAAGTTCTTCAGCATCGCCGATCCGGGTCAGGTACTGCTGGATCATACAACAGTCATGATGATCTGGTTCGTGATCGCGATTGTGACGGCCGTGTATTTGTTCGGCGGATTTCGCCTGCCCCACGACAGCGTTGTTTCAGCGATCGCGCCGCTGCGCATGCTGTTTGGCATGGCGTTCTTCATTCTCGCTGGGCTATTGCTGACGGGCCTCACCATGCCGGATCGCGGCGGCCTGGCGGTGCGGCAAATTCTGGCGTTTGCCCCCGCCCACTTTGAAACCGGCAACGGCCCGCTCGGCCCCAGTTTGAAACATCACGGCCTGGAGTTCGCGCTGTATCTCGATAAGGCGCTGCCTGTCGCGCAGAAAGAAAACCGGCCGCTGCTGATCGACTTCACCGGCGTCAATTGCGCCAACTGCCGTGATATGGAAAACAAGATGGCCGCTGCTGAATGGAAAGAGCGGATCGCCAAGTTCGTCGGCGTGCAGTTGTTCGTGGATACCCCCAAGATTCCCACCGTGAATGACATCACGGAAGGCAAGCGGTTGATGGAAGCCAATAAAACCTTGGCGCGGGAACTCGTGAAAGACACGTCCATGCCCGCCTACGCTGTCGTCGCCCCCGACGGCAAAACCGTGCTGGCGACCTACATCGGCGCGGAACCAGCCAATCAAACCGGCACGTTCGTCAAATTCCTGGATGAAGGCTGGGAACGCTGGGAGCAGCTCAAAGCGAATGGAGGCCAAGCGATCGGGATGAACGACAATAAGCAGGCGGTTCGCTGATCTCGGTTCTGTGAGCCGTTGAATCAGTTCACGCATGAAGGCGATTTGGCTTTCTGAAAGTTGCGTCCGTGATTGCTCGCCCCCTCTCCCTAACCCTCTCCCCCGCGGCGGGGGCGAGGGGACATGAGGTGGACGCCGTAGCACTGTAGCACCGTGGCGGGGGGCATGAGTGATAGGGGAGGCTTACTCCGGCAGGCGAAACAATCGCCGGGCGTTTGCGGTGGTGATTGCGGCCATGTCTTCCGCACTTTTTCCCTGGCATGTCGCCAGGCAGGCACAGGTGATGGCGACGTTCGCGGGTTCGTTGCGTTTGTCGCGATGCGGGTGTGGTGCCAGGTAGGGGGCGTCGGTTTCGACAAGTAATCGATCCGACGGCACGCCGGCCGCGGTCTGGCGCAAAGCCTCGTTGCGTTTGAAGGTCAGCATGCCGGAATAGGAGATGTGCAGTCCGAGCGCGACGCAGGCTTGCGCGGTTTCGGTGGTGCCGCAGAAGGAATGCATCACGCCGCGCAAGGGGCCGTGGACCGCGGCGCGCGTCAGTTGGGCGACGACATCGTCTTCCGCATTTCGGCAATGGACGACGAACGGCAAATCCCGCTGCCGGGATAACTCGAGATGCCGGTCGAAGTAGTCGGCCTGAATCTCAATCGGTGAATGGTCCCAGTAACGGTCGAGCCCCGTTTCGCCCAGGCCGACGACTTTCTCAGCCGTCGCTAACTGCATGATCTCGTCCCAATCGCCGGGCTGCGCGGCTGAGACATAATTCGGCTGGATGCCCACGATGGCGTACACCGACGCGAACTTCGCGGCGAGTTCCACCGCCCGGCGGCTGCTGTCGGCCGTGGTCCCGATGGTCAGCAGCGCGGCCAGGTTCGCGTCTTCCGCCCGGCGAATCACCTCGGCGACATCGTAACGGAAGGCCTCTTCATCGAGATGGCAATGCGTGTCGATCAGCAACATAAAGCGGTTATCCGTTGTAGTCGGTCGAGCCAATCCCGGGTGGCACGTCCCTGAAGCCTCGAAGGGCGTAGCGATTGTTGGAAGACCACGCCCTTCGCAAAGCCTCAGGGACGTGCCACCCAGAGGCTGCGTACGACCAGTTCAATTGTCAGCACGCTACGGCTGTTTCGCCTGCTCAATCACATAGTCCAAAATCTGGCGGGCGTCGTCATAGGTGGTGCTATGGCCGCCGTCGGGCCGATAGACGACCAGCACTTCGCGCTGTAGCGCTCCCAACACCTGCCCCAGTCGCACCACGCTTTCCGGTGGGACGAGCGTATCCTGCCCACCCGCCGCAATGCCCACCGGCATCGTGAACTTCTCCGGCCAATATTCCGCGCTGCGGTTTTTATATTCCGCGAACTTCTCGGACTTCGAGCCGCCGAACGAGGCGGAGATCGCCTCTTGAAACTGTTGATACTCGACATGATTCGCGGTCCCGTTCATCGATGCCACCCCGGCGATCAGGTCGGGATGCAAGGCCGTGAATGTGAGACAGGAGGAACCGCCCATCGAGGCTCCTGTGAGAAAGATTCGCTGCACGCGGTATGTTTGTTTGAGATCGGCGATGATCTGCACCATGTCGGCCTCGGCGTGCGGTCCCATCCAGGATGTTTTCGCACGATAGTCGGGCGAGATGTAGATCATCTGATGTGCGGCCGCGACATCCCGCGCCGCCTTGGCCTCAGGGAAATCGCCCGTCGCGAACTGCCAGCGATCCGATCCATGCCCATGCAGGGCGATCAGGACATCGTGTGGTTGATCCGCGTCGAACTTCTCCGGCAGCAACTCGACATATCGCTGTTCGGAGTTGTCGACCGTGGCGGTGAAGGTGATATCCCGCAGACGGTCCGCATCAGCCGCGTGAATGGAAGTCGTGCATAACAGGATCGTCGCGAAGGAACATGTCGCGATGAAGCATGTCACAGCGCGAAACATGTCCCTTCTCCCCCGTGGGGGAGAAGGTGGCCGAAGGCCGGATGAGGGGGTCGCGCGCGGACAGGGTTGCCACTGTTGTGACCGTGCAACACGCTCGCCCCCTCTCCCTAACCCTCTCCCCCGCAGCGGGGGCGAGGGGACTTGAGGAGGTGATGGCGTTGCGTGAAATGTTGGAATCGATTTCGACATGCTGCGGCTCCCAATCTGTAACCCGTTATCGCGGTAACCATTGATAGACGGCCAACGCGTTATCGTGGAAGAATTTCCGGCGGACGGCTTGCGGTCGGTTCGAGAGGTAATCCGTCATCAACCCCTGCACCACATCCAGACTCGCGCAGCGTTCGCTGACCGGCCAGTCGCTGCCGTAGACCACGCGGTCGTCGCCGAAGGTTTTCCAGGCGTGATCAAGGACCGGCTTGTAATAGTCGACATCAGTGGCCGGCGGCTGAGGGACCGCACCTTCCACCAGCGCCGAGACCTTGCAATAGACCTGCGGATGTTTCGCCGCGGCGGCCATTCCGTCGAGCCAGGTTTTGGGAGGTGTCTTACCGTCGATCCGCAGATTGGCGAGATGATTCACGGCGATCCGCAGTTCAGGCAACTCTTTCGCGAGCTGATCAACGATGGGCAGTAATTCCGGGCCGCCGTTCACATCGAGTTCCAGCCCAGCGGTCGCGAGTCGCTTCAAATCGCCGAAATACGCGGGTGATTTCAGTCCATCCCCCAGCGGCGCGGAATTCACGCGGATGCCGAGGAACAGCCGGTTCTTCGCGAACCGCGCGAAGTTTCTGGCGAACTCCGGCGTGCCTGGTTCCAGGTTGCCAACCAACCCCAAGACGAACGGGTCATTCTCCGCGATGTCGAAAATCCATTGATTGTCTTCCACCCATGAGCTGGCTTCGACAATCACCGTCCCCGTCACGCCCAGCGCATCGCCCTGTTTACGGTAATCGGCCGGCAAAACGGTGCGATACAGCGACTTGTCGTCCTTGCCCGGCCACGGCACACCCTGCGGCCGCGAGGGATCATAGAAGTGCGTGTGGCAATCGATCATGGGGTCGGCCTCGTCCTTGTCAGCCGCACGAGTTGATTGGCAGAGCGCCCCCACGCCCGCGGCCACCCCGAACCGCAACATGTCCCGACGTGTCTGCATCATATGATTTTCCACCAAAGCCCGCCGCTGGCAGCGGCGGGACCATTTTTGAAATTCGTCTTGGTCAACTCGACCTAGCATAACGGTCCGCATAGACTACAGCGAGCAATGGTCCCGCCGCTGCCAGCGGCGGGCTATGAAATCCGGCCCTTAACTCTCAACCATCGACCCTGAACTTTTTCATGATCTTCGTACTCGATAACTACGACTCCTTTACCTACAACCTCGTTCAGCGGTTTGGCGAAATCGATCCGCGGCTCCAGGTCGAGGTCGCCCGGAATAATCAGATCACCGTCGACGAGGTGGCGACGATGAAGCCCACAGCAATTGTCGTCTCCCCCGGCCCTTGTACACCCAACGAAGCCGGCATCTCGATGGATTTGATCCGCCGGTTAGGGCCGACCATCCCCACGCTCGGCGTCTGCCTGGGCCATCAATCGTTAGGACAGGTGTTTGATTCCAAAGTCGTGCGGGCCGAGCGGTTGATGCACGGCAAGGTCTCGCTGGTTCATCACGACAATCGTGGCGTGTTCGCCGGACTGCCGAATCCGATCACCGCCACCCGCTATCACAGCCTGATCGTGCCGGAAGCGACGCTCGGACCGGACTTGGAAGTCACCGCCTGGACCGAGTTCCCCGGCCATCCCCGCGAAGTCATGGGCCTGCGGCACCGGACCTACCCCATCCACGGCGTGCAGTTTCACCCGGAGAGTTTTCTGACCGAATCCGGCACGGAGTTGCTCAAAAACTTCCTGAAACTCTCGGGTGCCATTTAGCGACGCTCCGTAGAAGCGTGGTTTTCACAAACAAGTACCACGCTTCTACGAAGCGTCGCTAAAATCTGTCCCCGGCAATGGCGAGGCCACGCTGCCGGGCCTACAATACAGTTTCACCGATTTTGACCGTCATAATTCGAGCAATCCCACGATGACCTGGCAGCCCATTCAAGACGTGAACGTTCGCGAGACCATTCCGTTGATCGCCCCGCGATATCTGAAATCGGAAGAGCAGATTTCCGATGCGGCCATGCAGACCGTGCTGGTCAACCGCGAAATCGTCAAGAAAATTCTCGCCAGTGAAGACCCGCGGATGATCGTCGTTGTCGGGCCGTGCTCGATTCACGACCCCGGTGCCGCGCTCGATTACGCGCGCAAGCTGCGAGCCGTCGCCGAGGTGGTGCAGGATAAGTTGCTGGTCATCATGAGGGTCTACTTCGAGAAGCCCCGGACGATTGTCGGTTGGAAGGGGCTGATCAACGACCCGCATCTGAACGACACGTTCGATATTGGGACCGGCCTGCGGCTCGCTCGGCGGTTGCTCCTTGAAGTCAACAGCATGGGGTTACCAGCGGCGACGGAACTGCTGGAACCGATCACGCCGCAGTATATCGCCGACCTGATCACTGTGACGGCGATCGGGGCCCGCACCACGGAATCGCCCACGCACCGGCAGATGTCGAGCGGATTATCGATGCCAGTCGGGTTCAAGAACGGGACCGACGGCAGCCTGCAAGTCGCCCTTGATGCCATGCAGGCGGCCCGGCATCAGCACAGTTTCCTGGGCATCGACGCCGAGGGAAAGACCTGCATCGTGAACACCAAGGGGAACCCGTGGGGCTTCCTGATTGTGCGCGGCGGGCGGTCCGGCCCGAATTATTCCGCCGAAGCGCTCACCGACGCCGTCACCCGGCTGACCTCCGCCAAATTGTCCCCCGGCATCATGGTCGATTGCAGCCATGCGAATTCCAATAAGGATTATCGCCTGCAACATGTTGTCTGGGATTCGTGCATCGAGCAGCGTCTCGCAGGGAACAAACACCTGATCGGCATGATGCTGGAAAGCAATCTTTCGCCCGGCAATCAACCGTTGACGGAAGACCTGTCGCAGTTGAATTACGGCGTCTCGGTCACCGACGGCTGCATCGGCTGGGAGGAGACCGAACAACTGCTCTTGTCCGCGTATGAACAACTCGGCGGTGTACTGCCGGCAGCGGTCGCAGCGCGATAAAATAAGAAGCCCAGGGGTTGCAACCCCTGGGCTTCCATATTGAATCACGTTTTGCGATTGCCTTACTGCGCGGCGAATTCCGGGCGGCGGCGATGCAGCTGGTCTTTGAGCCGGTTCACGATGCTGGAGTGCATCTGACTGACGCGCGATTCGGACAGGCCCAGCGTGTTGCCGATTTCCTTCATCGTCAATTCTTCATAGTAATAAAGAATAATGATGAGGCGTTCGTTGCGGTTGAGGCCCTTGGTGACGAGCTTCATCAGGTCGCGCTTCTGGATACAGCGCGTCGGGTCTTCGCCCTTGGAGTCCTCGATGATGTCGATCTCGCGGACATCCTTATAGCTGTCGGTCTCGTACCATTTCTTATTGAGGCTCACGAGATTGACCGCGCTCGCCTCGGTCTTCATCTTGTCGTATTCTTCGATTGGCAAATCGAGCTTCCGCGCGACTTCCTGATCGCTGGGCGGGCGGCCCATTTCGGCCTCGGCTTCCTTACGGGCTGCTTCCAGCTTGCTCGCCTTGCTGCGCACCAGCCGTGGAACCCAGTCCATCGTCCGGAGTTCGTCGAGCATGGCACCGCGGATGCGGGGCACGCAATAGGTCTCGAATTTCACGCCACGTTCCAGGTCGAAGGCCTCGATGGCATCCATCAGGCCGAACACGCCGGCGGAGATGAGGTCGTTGAGGTCGACGCCGTCGGGCAACTTCGCCCAGACACGTTCGGCGTTATAGCGCACCAGGGGCAGAAAGCGTTCGATGAGCGCATTCCGCAGGTCCTGATTGGTTTGATCTTTGCGATACGCCACCCACAGTTCGGCGACGTCTTCGTATTCCCGTGTCAGCATCCGACTCTCCCTGTCTGTCTGCTTGCAGCATCATCATCACGCCGTGCGCGACGCCGGTTGTTCCAGTTCTTTCCAACGCCGCGCCGCTTCCTGCCGGGCGTTCTCCTCAACCACACGACCGGCCAACTCACCACAAACCCATCCCAGCCCAAAGAATGCCCCGGCATGCCAGAGTGCGCTTTGCAGCGTGCCGGCGAAGTCCACGGATTCCATCAGTCCGCATAACGTCGAGGCGGCAAATGCCACCAGCGCCAATCGGACTGCAAATTCGCGGGCCATTCAGGGGAGCTCCTTGACGAGCCTCGCAGCGTGGCGAATTTATTATTCGCGTGCGATACGATTCCGTGAGAATATTATCGGCTGTGCTGTTCATTTTATTGAGCCGTTCTCCTTTAGTTCGCGTGATCCGCCCAAACGGACCGAGTTGGGAAAAACAGAGGACAATCAAGGAAATCGAGTGAAGTTTGTCGCTGATCATTGATCATTGATCATTGATCATTGATCATTGTGAATATCTGAATCCGGCCCCCATTGCATTCCTAACGCCTAACGCCCAATCCCTAACGCCCGGTTTCATGCCGCCCGCCGCAGGCTCTGCGTCAACCGGGTGAAGAACGTGTCTGTTGTGTTGCCGCTCGCGCGGTTCCCCTGGCAACGCTGCGTCAACCGCGCGATCGCACGGGCCGCGGGGCTGCTAGGAGCATGTGTGACGACCGGCTGCCGAGCCAGAACCGACTGCGGCACCGCGGGGTCTCGGGGAATACAGCCCAGCGATTCCACTTCGGTTTGCAGGAACATCCGCGAGGTCTGCTTGATCCGTTCGCCAATCTTGATCGCCAGTTCGCCCGAATCGACCTGATTCACGACTACGCCCAGCGACATACCGGCGGCACACAATGTTTTGAGCGTGGCATACGCATCGGTGATGGATGTCGGTTCCGGTGTGGTGACGACCACCAGCTGATCGGCCGCGAGCGCGAATTGCCGCACCAGCCGATGAATGCCGCTGCCGGTGTCGATGATCAGCACATCGTGCCGGCGTTCGAGTCCCGTGAGTTGTTCGAGCAATTGGTGCTGCGCATCCGTCGGGCAATCGGCCAGTTCGGTGATGCCGCTGGCACCGGGAATCAGATCGATGCCGGCCGGCCCGCGCAGAATCACGTCGTTCAGCGATCGCGCCCCGGTCATCACATGCGACAAATTCCAGTAACCGTTCAGACCGCACATCAAGTCGAGATTGCCCAGCCCAAGGTTGGCATCGAGCAGGCAGACCGTTTGTCCCTGCTGGGCGAAACTGACGGCGAGGTTCAGTGCAATCACGCTTTTACCAACGCCACCTTTCCCACTGACGACGGCAATCGTCCGGCAGGAATGTCCCGCGGGCGGTTCGCTCGTCGTCTGCGCAGATTCCTGCTCGATCAGCGCCCGCAAGGTGCGGGCCTGGTCGTGCGGCAGTGGTGGTGTCAATGTCGCGTGCATAGATCAATCGTCTCAGAAAACGTTGGAATCAACTCTCGCAAAGCCCGGCGATGGCATCGCCGGGACCATTCTCCTACCGCGTCCCCAACACCCACTGCGCCAGCCGCGCGGGCTGCGCCGGTTCAATATCTTCCGGCACATTCTGGCCCGCGGTGAGATAACTGATCGGCCAGCGAACTCGGCGAGCGGCGGTCAACAGTGCCCCGGTTCGCAAAGCTTCATCTAATTTGGTGACGATGACCGAAGTGATTTTCAGCGAGGCGAACTTCTCCGCCGTCTCTTCCAGTGATTGACCGCTGCCGGCCAGACTGAGGACCAGTTGGATCTCATCAACGCCACTATCGGTCAGCAGCGATTTCAATTCCTGCAACTTGAGTTCGTCGTTCGGGCTGCGGCCGGCCGTGTCGATCAGCACCAGGTCGAGGCCCGAGAACTCTTCGAGCGCCCGTCGCAGTTCCGGCGGATTCGTCACCACTTTCATCGGCAGATCGATGATCTCCGCATAGGTCCGCAGTTGTTCCACGGCGGCGACGCGGTAGGTATCAACGGTGATCAGACCGATTTTCAGCTTGTCCCGCAGCCGGAAATTCGCGGCGAGTTTGGCGAGTGTGGTCGTTTTACCGACGCCTGTCGGACCGACGAGTGCGACCACTTTGCGGCGGCCGCGCACGGCTTTGATCGGCGGAGCGCAACGAAACTCACTTTCGATCATGGTCGTCAACAGGGCGGTTGTCGCGGCGGGGTTCGCCAGTTGTTCCGTCGTCGCTTCGCGCTTCAGCCGAATCGTGAACTCTCGGGCCGTCGCTTCGTCGATGTCGGCATCGAGCAAACGGGTGTAGTGCGGAAACAATTCGACCGGGACTTCATCGGCCACGCGGATTTTCGCCTGCCGCGAGAGTTCCGTCAGGGCCTGCTGCAGCGCATCCAACCGCTTGTGAATTTCAATTGTCGCGGGATTCAGCGCGGAGACAGACGGCGCGGCCGTGGTCGCAGGCGCGGATCGGGTCGGTGACGATGTGGAGGCAATCGCTGTGCGGGGCGTCAACGAATCGGCTCTGGCCGGCATCGGGGCGCGCGTCAGTGGTTTCAGCGTTGCGGCCGCCGCTGGTTTCGGCGTGGCGGTGCTGGCCGGCGTGGTGCTGCGTGTCGCGACCGGGACGGCGGGACGCGGAGTCGTCGCCGAACTCATGTCGGCTTTCAGCAGTTGCGGCGGCGGGGCGAGATCGTCGGCATTCAAGAAACGCCGCGCGGGTTTCGTGGCGACGGCTGGTGTGGCTGTGGCGGTTGTTGACGATGCGGACGAAGTCGCTGCCTGTGCGTTGACGGTGCGGACATTCACGCCGGTGCCGGCGGTGATTTCCACTTCTTCACGAGATTTCAACCAGGGGAGCATGCGGCGTTTCGAGACTTGCCGGGTGTGCAGAATCACGGCGTCCGAGCCCATCTCCTCGCGGACGATGTCCAAGGCGCGTTGCATCGACTCGGCGGTGAATGTGCGAACTTCCGTGTTCATCTCAGCTTCCTTTTCGGAGTGACATCCGAAATTTCAAATCTCATCATTCGCGACGGGTGGCACGTCCCTGAGGCTCTGTGAAGGGCGTGGTTCTCGATCAATCGCCACGCCCGTTGAAGACTCCGGGACGTGCCACCCTGAAAACTTGACTCTCACTCAAATTGGTAAAAATGATGGTTTCTTTATGCTGCTTACATCACGCTGCGACTCTGCTCGCTGTTTGCCGCACGGCACTCAACGGGACCTGGCCGTGGGGTTCCACTGCCGTATCCCGCGTCACTTCGTTCAAGCTCAGCACGGCCAGTTTCGGCAGGGCAAGGGCCGTGATCTGTCGCAGCCCGGCTCGCACCTGGGGACTGCACAAAACGACCGGCGGATGCCCCAGCTTCACCACCTGCTGCAACTGCTTCGACAATTCATTCGTAACCGACTCCGCCACCTGTGGCGATAATTTGACATGGAACCCGCGCTCCCCGAACTCGAATCCCGCCGCGAGCACATCTTCCAACGCTGGATCGAGCGTGATGACATGCATCGTGCGTTTGGCATCGCGGTATTGCTGGCAGATCGTGCGGCTGACGGAATGCCGGGCGTATTCGGTGAGAATCGTGAGATCCTTCGTCCGGTCGGCGTACTCGCTGAGAGTTTCCAGAATGACTTCGAGATCGCGAATGGGCACCCGTTCACGGAGCAGGTTGCCGAGCACGGCATGGACTTGCGACAGCTTGAGCAGGTCCGGAATCAGTTCGTCGACAACCTTCGGCGCACGTTCTTTGAGATTGTTGAGCAACTCATGGACATGCTGCCGGCTGAGAAGTTCCTCGGCATGGGACCGCACCACTTCCGTGAGATGCGTGACGATGACGGCCGTCGGTTCGACGACGCTGTAGCCCAACAGTTCGGCTCGTTCCTTCTGGCCGGCTTCAATCCATTTCGCCGGTCGGCCGAATGCGGGTTCGGTGGTGTCGATGCCGAGAATGCCGCCAGTGGTGGCCCCGGTATCAATGGCGAGCCAGGCGTCGGGGAAGGCGTCGCCCCAGGCGATGGGGATGTCGCGGAGTTTGATTTGATAGCCGCGCTGATCGAGACGGATGTTATCGCGGATGCGGACTTTCGGTAGAATAATGCCGAGTTCTTGGGCGATCTTGTGCCGAATGCGGGTGATGCGATCCAGCAGATCGCCGCCGGACGCGGGATCGGCCAGCTTGATCAGTCCGTAGCCGAGTTCGAGTTCGAGGGGATCGACGAGAAGTTGATCTTCGGGTTTGGCGGCGGGCTTTTGCTGTTCCGCCTGAGTGACGACTTGCTGTGCCGCCGCTTGAGTTTGTTTCTTCCGTGACGACTGCAACCCGAGTGCGACCGCTCCGCAGCCGCCGCCGAGGGTCAGCATCGGCACCATCGGCAAGCCGGTGAAGGCCAACACCATCACGAACGCCGCGGCGAGGTACAAGGCCTCGGCATGATGAAATATCTGGCCCACCACATCGCGGGAGAGATTCGATTCCGATGACGACCGGGTGGTGAGCAAGCCGGCGGCGAGCGAGATCAGGAAGGCCGGAACTTGCGAGACGAGACCATCGCCAATGGTGAGTGTCGTGTAAACCTGCAAGGCCCGCTGAAAGTCCATCCCATTCATCACGATGCCGATGATCAACCCGCCGATGGCATTGATGAGCGTGATGATAATGCCGGCGATGGCGTCGCCGCGCACGAACTTGCTCGCACCGTCCATCGCTCCGTAAAAGTCGGCCTGCTGCGAGACTTCCGCCCGGCGGAGTTTCGCCTGTTCTTGATTGATGATGCCGGCGTTGAGGTCGGCGTCGATCGCCATCTGCTTGCCCGGCATGCCGTCCAACGCAAACCGGGCGGCCACTTCGCTGATGCGCGTGGCACCTTTGGTGATCACGACGAATTGAATGATGACGAGAATCGCAAACAGAATCACCCCGACGACAATTTGCCCGCCGGCGACAAACTGTCCGAAGGCTTCGATCACCCCGCCGGCAGCACCAGTGCCGTCGAGATTGGCGCGGGTCAGAATTAACCGCGTGGAAGCGACATTCAGGACCAGACGGGCCAGCGTGGTGCCGAGCAGAACGGTCGGAAACGCGTTGAATTCCAGCGGCTTGCTGACATAAATCGTCGTCAGCAGAATCACGACGGAGACCGTGATGTTCGCGGCGAGCATCAGGTCAAGAATGATCGGCGGCACCGGCGAAATGAGTACCAGCACGGACGACACGATCAGGATTGGAAAAACCAATCCCATCGAGACGTTCCACGCGGAGCGCGGTGATCCAGCGTATTCGGACGGCATCCATGCCTCCGTGCGCACCGCCTGCCGAGCGGTGTGCCGCAAGATGTTGGAAAAATTGAAATGTATGTCGGGGAGACGGGCGGGTTCATAATGGAATCCCGCAGGTCTGTCCAGACAATTTCCCCAATCCCGAGAATTCGGTGAACCTTACCCGGTCGGGTCATCAGCACTCCGGCAGATTCTGCGCGGGAGGGGGTCGGAAGGCGGAAGTTGTCAGTCTTCTCAGTGCCACGCCCACGCGCTTCGCGCGGGCGTGTTTTTGGCAACCACTCACACGCCCGACATTAACTTCATCCTTTCGACATCCGTTGTCTTCTTCCAATCTCGCAGAAGATGCCCGCGATGTTCCAGGCGTCGTCGTGGCCGCGGTGATGGGTGCCCTCGAGTGTCCAGCCCAGGTGCTGGTAGGCATCCGCCAAGCCCTGCTCGCGTGTCTGGCCTTCCAGCAACGAGAACAGCGATTTCACATTGAGGTGCGTCCGGCCAAACGGGTAAGGCACCTGGAATGCCTGGCAGCATCGTTCAAACTGAATGCGGTCGTAGTCACCCCAGCTTGCCCAGACCCGGTCTTTCGATTTGAAGTCCCTCGTTAACCTCCGGCACGCCTCGGCGAAGGAAACGCCCGACGACAATTGTGCAGCCGTTAATGTTGTCAGCTCGGTGCAAAACGGGCTGATCTCCGATTTCTCCGGTCTCACCAGAATGCTCCGTCGCTCCAGCCTGCTCATGTTTCGCACATCCACAGGGCAGATGCCGATCTCGATGATTTCGTTCATCTGCCCGGCGGGCGGCTCGTTGTCCCAGCATGTCGATTCGACATCGACGACAAGAATCTGATCGAGCAATCGAGCCATGTCAGTTCCACGTTTCAATTCAAAGTGAGCGTTTAGAGACCAGCTTGCATGATGACAATTCAGCCGCACCTCGGTCTATATTCATACAAACCGAGGAACAACCGTCAATTCCAGCAAACACCAGGCGGCATGGCAGTTGCGATCCAGAAGAGTTGAGTGCCTGTGTCATGGACACAGACGTACTTCACAACTCAATCAGGTGCCAAAATGATCATGCCATCGACAGTGAACCGTGTTCCTTCGCAAACGGCCGACCATGTGAATGAGTCCATCCGCCAGCAGACGGTCGAGCGGGTTTCACAATACCGTTCCGCGGGCCGCAGGACGATTGATCAGCGGTTGGCGGAATTGGATCAGGAGTGGGACATTGAACGCACCTTGGAAGCCAATGCCGCGACGGCTTCGCTGGTTGGTTTGGCTCTCGGTGCGACCGTGAATCGTAAATGGTTTCTATTTCCAGCCGTCGTCGCCGGGTTTCTGTTACAACACGCGATTCAAGGCTGGTGCCCCCCGTTGCCGATCTTCCGCCGGCTCGGCGTGCGGACGCAATCGGAAATCGACTATGAACGGTACGCTCTCAAGGTCCTGCGTGGCGATTTCCGGAAGATTGCACCAGCGAAAGGTCGCAACGCCGCCAATGGAAAAGCGATTGTGGATGCGGTCCGTCAGTAATTCCACAGAATTGATTTCAAACGCCAACCCGTTGGCAAACGAGATGCACGAAGCGCAGTTTTTCGACGACCTGGGGCGAAAGGACAAACGGATATCCGTCCTTCTGCCCCAGGCCGCGATTGAGATTGTTGAGCAAGTACGTCACGGCGAACCAGTATTCCATCATGCTGTCGAACGCTGATTCGCTCGGTTTGGGGGGAATGGTGTCCGGTCGCACCTGGGGCACATCGCGGCGCTTGGGTAACAGAGCGAAGCCCGACTCCCGCGCGGTCTCCAGTGTGTCGAACATGTGCAGATAATGACTCCAGCTTTCGGCCCAGTCTTCCCAGGGATGGCTGGCCGCATAAGCGGAGATGTACTGATTCTGCCACGCGGCTGGCGGCCCCGATTGATAGTGCCGCTGTAACGCTTCTCCGTAGTCAGCCCGTTCATCGCCGAAAAGTTTGCGAAACTGCTCCCGCAGCGGCGTGTCACGAATCAGACGATCCCAATAATAATGTCCGCTTTCGTGCCGGAAATGGCCCAGCAGCGTACGATACGGTTCATGCAACTGCATCCGCCGGCGTTCACGCTCGGCGTCGTCCGCTTCGGCAATGTTGATCGTGATCAATCCGTCCGCATGTCCCGTCAGCACCGGTCCACCAGCCGGAGCAGCCGTTGGATCATCCTTGAGAAACTCAAACGCCAGGCCCTGCCCCGGATCGGCGGTCTTGGTGATCAACGGCAGCTGTAGTTTCGCCAGGCTGTAGATCAAGCGTCGCTTCGCTTGCTCCAGCAGATACCACGCCTGCTTGTTGGCATCGATATCCAGACACGGCAGCACACGGGTCAATCGGCACGATAAACACAGCGGATCGGCATCCGTCGCGGCCACGGCCCAGTTGCACACATTGTGCTGCGTGTAATTCTCGCACAGCCGATATTCCGGCCCGTTAAACTGTGGATCGGAGACCCGCCACAGTCCGTTTTCCGTTGGCTTCAATGCGCGAACCTCAAGGACATCGGGCAGAAACGCCAGCGTGTGATCGCAGGTCAGACATTGGATATTTTCAAAGAACACCAGATTGCGACAATGATCACAATGAAAGACACGCATAACGAACTGTCGATTCCTGAATGAGAGCGCAACGGCGAATCGCGATCCTGACCATACTCGAATCCGCGGACAACCTCACCCTAGTGAGATTGGTTGCGCAACAAGTTGTCAGCAAATTCGCTGCCGAAGTGAAAACAACACAAGAAAAACAGAAATGAGTCCCAAACCGTCGCCACCCCCTTGCGGACCCCGGGCCGAGGTCCTCCCGGCCCCGCCGGCATAGGTATCTACACAAGTCAGAAATCCTCTCTCGCAAAGACGCTAAGGCAGAAAGTTCGCCAAGAGAATTCTTGCTCATCAAAGCCTGTAGCTCGATTTCGAGATCGTCGAAAATTGATGCATTCTGCTGGAGTTCCTGATCGAATTCTTAGCGAAACTTTGCCTCTTTGCGCCTTTGCGTGAGATGTCTTTCCGAAATGTGTAGAGACCAATGCCCCCGCCGGGATGGGTGGCCGGGGCTGGAGCCGCTTTGGGCGAAGCCCCGGTCTTTGTGCGCGCTCACCGGGGCTTCGCGAAGCGCTCCAGCCCCGGCCACCCGATGCGAAACGTCTCACACAGAGAAAGGCGGCGGTCTGGTGACGATTGACGCGACTTATGATTGCCCAGAAGATATGCATCCTGATCTGTGGCGATGGAGTTCGCCCGGAACCGCTGGGCCGGCAGTCTCCTTCTGCGTGCCGAGATCGTGGGAGACTTGTCATGCCGTTTCGTGATCGACTGAGTGAACCTGCCGGGCTGGGGTGGTTCCTGCTCAAGTGGCTGATGCTGGCCATACCTTTGGGATTGGCCGTTGGTTCGGCGTGCGCTCTGTTTTTGTGGTCGTTGGATGCGGCGACTGCCGCGAGGCTCCGCCAGCCGCAGCTGGTTTACCTCTTGCCGCTAGCGGGGATGGCGATTGCCACCATGTATCTCGCGTGGGGGAAATCGGTCGAGGCGGGCAATAATCTGGTCGTTGACGAAATACACGAACCGGGCGGCGGCATCCCGCTCCGCATGGCCCCGCTGATTCTGATCGCCACGGTCGTCACACATCTGTTTGGCGGTTCGGCCGGACGCGAAGGGACGGCGGTGCAGATGGGGGGCAGCCTCGCCAGCGGATTCGCGCGGCTGCTGCCGGGACTGAGCCGGGCGGATCTCCGCATTCTGCTGATGGCCGGCGTTTCCGCGGGATTCGGCGGGGTGTTCGGCACCCCTGTCGCCGGGACGATCTTCGCGATGGAAGTCCTTATCATCGGTCGCATGAGCTACGCGGCAATCTTCCCCTGCCTGATCGCGGGGATCACCGCCGACCAGACGTGCCTGGCCTGGGGAATCGGCCATACCCATTATCACATCGCCAGCCAGTTGGCTGCTGGATCACCGCTGCATCTCGCTCCGCTGACAGTGCTCTTAATGTTCCAGATCGTAATCGCGGCGATTGTGTTTGGACTCACCAGCCTGGCGTTCGCGAAACTCGTGCATGGCTTGCAGCAAATTTCTCAGCGCGCCGTGCCGTGGGCCATCCTGCGGCCGGCGGTGGGGGGCAGCCTGGTCATCGTGTTGATGTTGCTGCTGGGCACGCGCGATTATCTGGGGCTGGGAGTTTCATCTCCCGATCCACATGCCGTCACCATTGTGAGTTGTTTTCACGCGGGCGGGGCGCATCCCTGGAGTTGGTTCTGGAAAGCGATCTTCACGGCGATCACACTGAGCAGCGGTTTCAAAGGGGGCGAAGTGACGCCGCTGTTTTTTATCGGAGCCGCGTTGGGCAATACGCTGGCCGTGTTGTGCGGCGCTCCGGTGGACCTGTTCGCCGCGCTGGGGTTTCTCGCGGTCTTCGCCGGCGCGACCAACACGCCGCTGGCCTGCACCATGATGGGGGTGGAACTCTTCGGCGGAGAGTACACCGTTCACTTCGCAACCGCCTGCTTCACGGCCTATCTCTTCAGCGGCCACACGGGCATCTACAGATCTCAACGGCTGGGCACGCCGAAAGTCGAACATCCTGAACAGCCCCCGCCGCCACCGCTCCCCTCCTCATAGGGTTTGCCGAAGGCCTTGACGAGGCGAACCGTCTTTGCAACATTTGCGCAAGAAGGTTCGCCTCGATGACTCGGCAAACCCTACACAGCTCGGCGAGTCCTACGCATCAGCCGCTGATGATGCGGGATGAAGGCTTTGCTGCCCCCAATTGCTGCTGCAGAGGCGGATGAAATCGGGGCGAGGAGAGTACACCATGCTGCGCGGAACTGGTATGTTCACGCCTGAGGAGACCAATCGTCATATTGTCAGACGGATTCCCCAGGACTGACAATCCGGGCAGGCTCATCGGAAGTGCTTGTCGTTCGCATTTCGCGCCCCACACTGCATAAACCCTGACTATGGCTGTTTCCCTCGAACAATTCATGAAGCAGCTGGAAGACAGCGGGATTCTCGCTGTCGATTCGCTCCACGACTTCATTCCCCCCCAGGCCCATCCCAAAGATGGGGAGGAATTGGCTCGGGAACTGGTCCGCCATAAGAAACTGACGAAATTTCAGGCGGAAGAGGTTTATCGCGGGAAAGCCAGGTCGCTGGTCTTGGGCAATTATGTGCTGATGGAAAAAATCGGAGCGGGCGGTATGGGCCAGGTCTTCAAGGCCCGGCATCGACGTATGGATCGCTTCGTCGCCGTCAAACTGCTGCCGGCGGCAATGACTAAAGACAAGGCCGCCATCGCGCGGTTCGAGCGGGAAGTGAAAGCGGCCGCCAAGATCATCCATCCCAACATCGTCACCGCTTACGATGCCGATCAAGCCAATGGGGTTCACTTCCTCGTGATGGAGTTGGTGGAAGGGAGCGATCTCGCGGCGTCGATCAAAAAAAATCAGGGACCGTTTTCGATTGAACAAGGCGTGAACTACATCCTCCAGGCCGCGAAAGGTCTGGAAGCGGCTCATGCGGAAGGGATTGTCCACCGGGACATGAAGCCCTCCAATCTGCTGCTCGATAAAAAGGGAACGGTCAAGATTCTCGACATGGGCCTGGCACGCCTGAGCGCGGACGGCGACGGGCCTCCGCAAGCCGATTTGACATCCACCGGCGTGGTGATGGGAACCGTGGATTACATGGCCCCGGAACAGGCGTTAGACACCCGAACCGCCGATGCCCGTGCCGACATTTACGCCTTGGGATGTACCCTCTACTTCCTGCTGACCGGTAAAGCGGTTTACAGTGGCGACACGCTGATGAAGAAGCTCCTGGCTCATCGGGAGCATCCAATTCCATCCTTACGAGACGCCAGACCGGAAGTCAGCGAGTCATTAGACGCCATCTTTCAGAAAATGGTGGCCAAAAGAATTGAGGATCGGTATCAGTCGACGACCGACGTCATTGCCGACCTGGAACGCTGCGAGACCCACCCCGAGGCGTTCAACAGTCTGCAACATTCGATCAGCCAGCAGTCGCTGGGGGCCTTCTCGGATACAGGGCTGACAAACTTCCTGAAAGAGATTCCCTCGATACCCGCGCAGCCAGCTCACCTCAAAAAAGTGACTGGGCCGCTGCTGGGAAAGCCACAGAAAAAGCTGCTGCTGATCGGGAGCAGTTGCCTAGCCGCTGTGCTTCTCCTGGCGGTTCTGATCGTGATGCTGCGGCCCTCCGCCGGGACGCTGGTCGTCACCCTCAGCGAACCGCACGCGGAAGTCCAAGTGCTGAGCAAAGACGGCAAAGTTGAACTCACCCGCCAGGGAGCGCAAGGGCCGATCTCGATTCCCGTCCCATCGGGGAAGCACCGGCTCAAAGTCGCGAAAAAAGGCTTTCAAAACTTTGTGCAAGATTTTTCGATGGAGGCGCGCGGCTCGGAAAAGATCACCGTGCGGTTATTGCCGCTTACACCTGCCACGGGATCGCTCGATAAAACGATGGTCTTCGGCAGTGGGAGGTTGAAGCTCGCGTATCAGAAACCAGAATTCGCGAAATGGTTGACAGAGACATCCCGGTTGACTCCCGAAAAACAAGTTCTGGCCGTCATGGGCAAGCTGAATGAACTCAACCCTGGCTTCAATGGTCAGGAATCGCATGAGATCACGGGACCAACGCCATCGGTCACCGCCATAACGCTGAATGCCGCGAACCTGACCGACATTTCTCCGCTGCGCGCATTCTCGAATTTGAAAACATTATATCTTGGCCCTGGAAACCTGGCCGACGTGTCGCCCTTGTCAGGCTTGCCGCTGACCTACTTGTATTGCAACAGCACCCAGGTCGCCGATCTTTCCCCGTTAAAAGGCATGCCTTTGACGAAATTGGATTGCAGTACTACGCAAGTCAAAGACTTATCGCCGCTGAAAAACATGCCGCTCAATTTTCTGAATTGCAGTGATACCACCGTGTCCGATCTCTCGCCGTTGGAGGGGATGCCGCTGACGATTCTGTTATTTCGATCCACAGGCGTCGCGGATATTTCCGTCCTGCAAGGGATGTCGCTCACGCGACTTCAATGCCGCCAGACGCGTGTATCTGACTTCACCCCTCTGAAAGAGATGAGGCTTCAAGAACTGAGTTTGGACTTCGACCCGCAACGAGATACCGAACTGCTGCGATCCATGCCCTCGCTGGAGAAAATCAATGGCATGCCGATCAAGGATTTCTGGCGCGCTGTCGCGGAACAAGAACTGCCCGGCTATCTCCGGTCAGGTTTTGACGAATGGGTCGCGGAAGTCGCCCTGCTGTCTGCCGAGAAACAAGTGGAGGCTGTCGCCAAGAAACTTGTGGAGTTGAACCCGGCGTTTGATGGCAAAGTGACGACCGGCATTGAGGGGGGCGTGGTACGCAGCATTCAATTCTATGGCGACTATGTGACCGATCTCTCGCCGGTGCGGGCGTTGAAAACAATCAACGCTCTCAACTGCAGCGGCATTGGCCAACATACGTCGCTGGTGGACCTGACGCCCTTGAAAGGGATGCCCCTCACCACATTCCTCGCGAACAAAACGTTGATTGAAGATCTCTCCCCGCTGACAGAGATGCCGCTCCAGGTACTTCAAATTCAATACACACGCGTCACCGATCTCACGCTGCTTAAGGGAATGCAGCTCACGGGTTTGGATATTGGTGCCACGCAAATCACTGATATTTCGCCACTGCGCGGGATGCCACTGACAAACCTTTGCCTGAACGTCACTCCCATCACGGATTTGTCTGTCCTCGCGGAGATGCCACTGGAGCATCTGCAAATTCAGAAGACAGCCGTGACGGACCTGACCGCAATCAAGAATCTGAAGCTCAAGTTCCTGAATATGCGGCAGACACCGGTCGTCGATCTTTCGCCGCTAACGCACATGCCCCTGCTGACCCTCGCATTCGATTTCAAACCGTTTCGTGACACCGAACTGCTGCGCTCCATCAAGACTTTGGAAACGATCAACGATCTGCCTGCCGCGGAATTCAAAGAGGATCTGTACGCTTCCCAGGCATCATTCCAGCGCTGGCTCGACGACGTGGCAGGCAGGCCCGCCGACAAGCAAGTGCCAGCGGTGAGCAGAAAGCTCAAAGAGTTAAATCCGGCTTTTGATGGAAAGCTAACGCCCACGATCGAGAATGGCGTTGTCGTTGGCCTGGAATTCTCGACCGACGACTTGGAGGACATTTCTCCGGTGAGGGCGTTACGCGGTCTAAATACGCTATGGTGTTCTGGCAGTTCCAACGACGCGGGAAAACTGAGTGACCTGACGCCGCTGATCGGACTCGAACTCACAATTCTCGGCTGCGCTCACAATCCTGGATTGTTTGATCTATCACCGCTGCAAGGCATGCCGCTGCGGGAGTTGTCCTTTTCCTACAAGAACATCACGCATGGGATGGAGACGATCCGCGATTTGGAAAGTCTGCAGACTATTGCTCCTGATGGCCGAACACCGATGTCGGCCAAAGAGTTCTGGGAGAAGCACGACGCCGGACTGTTACCGGGCGAGTGAATCAGGCAACAACAATCCGTTCCGTTCCAATCATGCCCGGAACAGTCCCGTCACCGCGTTTCCATCCGACAGATGCCAGGGGCGGCCGAGTTGGTCGCGGATGAGTTGGGCGGGGTCGATGCCGAAACGCCAGTAGATGGTGGCGGCTAAATCGGCGGGGGTGGCGGGGTCTTTGGACGGATACGCACCGATGGCATCGCTCGCGCCATGGATCGCGCCCCCTTGCACGCCGCCGCCGGCGAGCAGAACGGTGTAGCAGTCGGGCCAGTGGTCGCGGCCGGCGTTGCCGTTGATCACCGGCGTGCGGCCGAATTCCCCGGTCGCGACGATCAGCGTGGAATCGAGCAGGCCCCGCTCGTCGAGATCGCTGATCAGTGCGGCGAGCGACTTATCGGCCGGGGGAAGTAAATGGTCTTTGTGTTCTTTGAAGTTCTGCGCGTGGGCATCCCAGTTCTGGCCCTGCTGGCGGAAGTCGTACACATTCACGAACGGCACGCCGGCTTCGACCAACCGCCGGGCGACCAGCAGGTTCTGGCCCCGCATGTGGCGGGCGAACCCTTGCGAGGCTCCGTTGGTGCCGCCGGTGGAGACCGTGGGATAAACGCCATAGCGTTCGCGCATTTCGGGCGACTCTTCAGAGAGATCAAGCGCTCGGCGGACGTGTTCGGAACCGAGAAGTTGATACGCCTTGGCGTAGAAATCGTTGATGCCGGCGGTGGAGTTGGCGGTGATCGCGTCGCCGGCCTGGAGGGCTGTGAGGAGTTCGCGTCGCTGGCCGATACGGTTCGCGGGAAGTTCCTGCCGCAGCGACAATTCTTCGACGGTGTAATGCTGCTTGTCGGGATCGACCGAAATCCGGAATGGGTCGTACGCCGAGCCGAGAAAGCCTCCCCCCTGGCAAGGTGTGGGCACAACATTGTGAAAGACAAACGGCAGCCCGGCATGGGCGACATCGCGGCGTTCGTCACGCCGCAGGTAACTGAGCGCACCGCCGTGACAGGGAAAGAACTGCGGGATGGGGGCGAATTCCTCGCGGTCGCCTTGCGCGGCTTGCCGGCCGGTGTGCGTTTCAATCGACGCGGAATCGTGCAGGCGATTGGTGTGCCGCATGCTGCGAATCAGTCCGCAGTGATGCATGACCTTCGCCATGTGCGGCAGATGTTCGCTGATCTGCAAACCTGGAACCGATGTGGCGATGGGCTGAAACTCGCCGCGAACCGTGCTGGGGGCGTTGGGTTTCAGATCATAAGTATCGAGGTGGCTCGGCCCGCCATAGTAGAAGACGAAAATGCAGGATCGAATCTTTGGAGGGAGGGATACGCCCGATGCGGCGGCTTGTAACCTGGCCTGCATTAACCCGCCGAGCGACAACGCCCCCGCTCCGCCGAGTTGGACAAATCGTCGGCGCGTCAGTTCAAGGGCCTGCGGATCGACCTGCATGGCAAATACTCCGGCGGTGAATGATCAGTGGCAGTTTATCTGATCTCGAGGAGAAAGGAAGGCGAGTAGGCCAAAAGGAGAGGCAACGCCAGCTTGAAGTTGGGTGGCCGGGGCTGGAGCCGCTTTGGGCGAAGCCCCGGTGATCACAGCCAAAGCACCGGGGCTTCGCGAGGCGCTCCAGCCCCGGCCACCCGCCGTCGCTTCGTACGCTGTCTTCACCGCCGGGTTTGCGTTACGTTGCAGCGATCATGCGGATTGGCGTTTTTGCGGACTCTCACGACCATCTTGATTACATCCGGGCCGCGGTGCGCGTGTTTAACCGCGAGGAATGTGAGCTGGTGGTGTTCGTCGGCGATCTGGTGTCTTCGTTTGCCGTGCCGCCGTTGCGGCAACTGAAGTGCCCGGTGATCGCCTGCTTTGGCGACAACGAAGGGAACAAGCTGGGGGTCGCGGCCGGGTTCAAGATTCTGGGCTGCATTGGCGAGCCGCCGTTCTGTGCGAAAACCGCCGACGGCACCCGGCTGCTGATCACCCACATGTTGAGTCATGTGAAGCAACTCGAGGGCGAGTTCGACATCTGCCTGTACGCACACACTCACAAGCCCGAGCAGTGGCACGACGCGCGGGGCCGATTGTTTCTGAATCCCGGCGAAACGAGCGGCTGGAGTTTCGGCAAACCTTCGGTCGCGATTTTGGAGACGGAACCACGCACGGCGCGATTTGTTTTGCTGAATGAGGAAACGGGGGCGATGTAACGGCCGAATTGTTGTGCCACGACTTGTCCTCAAGTCGTGTGATTGATCGGGCACGACTTGAGGACAAGTCGTGGCACGGTGGGGTGACTGGGATCTACTTCTGTGACATCTACTACACGCCCTGCCGCTCACGCCCTGGAAAACTGCGACTCAAGATGTAAGTTGTTTCTCCATTTCGACTTGAAGCGATAATCCTGATCAGACAACACATCAATCCGCAGGCTCATCGTCACGAATCCCGCTGCCGCATGTGAGGCTGGCGCGTTTCAGGCGTCTATCTTCGAGACCGATTTGCCGATGCATCCTGACGATGACGAGCCAGAGAATTCGGCCATCCCGGACGCCGAGTCCGTGAGCCAGGGTTCGCCGGAACAAAATTCGTCTCAGCAGGTGGAGCGGTTATTTCGGGAGCATGGGCGGGAACTGCGGGCCATGTTCTATGCCTGGTGTGGTGATCGCGAGCGGGCGGCGGATGCGGTTCAGCAGGTGTTTTTGAAATTTCAGCAGCAGCCCGCGGGCACGATTCAGGAACCGCGGGCCTGGTTGCTGCAAGTCGGAAAAAATTGGTTACGAGATGTGGCGCGGCAGCGGGAATCGGCCTGGCGGGCACCGCAGCGTGAACGGTGGGATGATCTGGCCGATCATGAAGTCAGCCCGGCGGAAGCGGCGAGCCGGGCCGATGTGCTGGCTCAGATTCGCCGCGTGATGCAGACCTTGCGGCCGGATGACCGGGAAGTGTTGGTGATGCGGTACAGCCTCGGCTGGTCGTCGCAGCGAATGGCCGACGCCTTGGCGAGTTCGGCCGCGGCGATCGACATGCGATTGTCGCGGGCCAGACAGCGGTTGGCCGTGCAACTGACGGCCGCCGGGATCGACGCGGACAGTTTGGGGTGAATTCCCAGGGACTTCGCAAGCAGGCTGAATCGGACCGTGATGATGGCGGATGAACATATTCCAACTGATCCTGAGAAACTGCCGGCCGGCTGGACGGAATTGGGCCTGGCACGTCTGATGGAGCGGTTCTTTGACGAGGAATTGCCGGCGGAATCGACTGCCAGGGTCGTGCTAAGTCACGAGACTTCGCGGCGCGGTCCCGGTTCTGCGAGTCGCTGGGTGGTCCCCTTGTCCGCTGTCATTGTGTTGATCTGTGGCGGGCTGTTGTCGTGGGGACCACGCAGGGAACTCCCGTTGACGGCGAGTCAACGCGATTCAGCCGCCGTGGAGATCGAGGCGTTCGGCATCCCCTTCCAGGTCGAGCAGGTGTCGTTCGCGGGTGCGGCCGGGATGCTCGCCCAGCGGAATGAATGGCGGCGGACGACGGAAGGGTATTACGAACCGCAATCTGGGCAATGGGTGGAGTGGTCGACGGAGGAACTGGCGATCGAGGTGGAACCGGTCGTCGAGTTCGATGGCAATTCTCGAACACAAGGTTTGTAAACGTGCAGCGCTCGTGGCGAAATTTCGGGATGCTATTCGGCATCCTGCTGATCGGAGTGTCTACAGTTCGCGGCGATGAGCCTGCGGCTGCGACACATCCGGCGGAAACGCAGACGATCAAATCCGAACGGTATCTGGGTGTGGTCACCGAACCGATTCCCGAGGCACTGGCCGCGCAGTTGAAGAACACGCTGACCAGTGGCCGGGGCTTGCTCGTGAAACGGGTGCTGCCGGATTCCCCAGCGGCCAAGGCCGGCCTGCAACCGTTCGATGTCGTGTTTCAAGCGCAGGGGCAAGGCGTCGCGACTTCGGCAGAGTTGAAGGCGGCCATCACGTCGCCCGCCACAATTCGGCCCCTGACGCTGCAAATCATTCGCGGCGCGAAAGTGCAAACCGTCGATATCCTGCCGGGCGAGCGAACTCTTTCGCGGGTCATCGTACGGCATCGAGACACAGACACCCCAATCGGTGAAGAAACTGTCCGGGTCAATCCAGCCGGTCAAGCAGATGCCCCATCCCCCGCGTACGCCGTGAGTGTGCAGACGAAAAACGGCCGGGACTTCCGTGTGGATGTGCATGTGGGGGGCGAGGATCAAACGACCGCGCGACACAAATTCAACGGCGACGCGGCCCAGATCACCGAGCGAATGAAATCGCTGCCGGAACCCGCGCGGCGTTCGTTGGCGCGGCAGCTGGCCCTGATGTCGGCCGATCGCCCCACCTCGAAAACGGTGCAGTTTCGGTTCCGTCCGCAGCGGGAAGGAAATCGGCAGATGTTGACCGTGACATTGCGCAAGCCCGATGTCGGCGGGGCGATGCAGTCGTTTGAATTGCAACAGCCGATGGGCGAAATGACGGCCTCTGTCCCACTGGAAAAACTGCTGGAAAACACCGATCTGGCGGCTCAGTTGCAGGACCTCGATCCCGCGGTGAGGGCCCGCATCGAGTCGACTTTGAAGACAGTGGCGATGCCGGCGGGTAAGCTGAAGATTGAAGATTCGCAGTAGTCGCCCCTGTCCTCGTCCGGCCCGTTTTACAAAGCTCTCGAACCGATGTCTGAGCCTGTCCCGCCTGCTGTCGCCCCCGCACCCGGCGGTTGGAGAATGTGGCTGCTAGTGTCGATGATCGCCGTCTTCGCCGCGGCACTCTTCGCCGGTTCGCGGACCAAGCCGCCGTTTCTGTTCGCTCTCGGCTTCGGCATCGGGCTAGGCATCGTGCTGCGATTATTGGCCGAAGCCTGCGTTGTGCCGCGCAGCTGGCGGATCACCTGGGCGGCTTCGCTGATCATCGGCTGCGGATTTCTGATCAGTTTCCTCCCCTCTTATCGCCGAGCGGAATCGCAGTGGGAACAGTGGCGGACCGCGCCGCCGACCGATCCGCTGGCCATCGCGATTTTGAGTCAGGCACCACCGGAAGAGGTTGCCCCGCCGCCGCGATATTCCATTGCGAGATTCCTGTCCCAGCGTTCACCCGGCCAACCCGATCCTTGGCCCCAGATGCTGTTCGGCGCAGAATGGTTGTTGTGTGTCGCCTGCGCCGCATGCTGTGTGGGAGTCGGGCGACGCGCGGTGAGTGTCGAATAATCTCACCAGCCCGCAGCGCAAGCAAGGGATTTTTGTAATCATGCAATTCAGAACCCTTGCTTGCGCGTCGGGCTGGTGCATGCGTTGTGATCGGAATACAGGATGATCGTCGGACTCGGCACCGATATCGTGGAAATCGTCCGGATTGGCTGCGTCATCGAACGGCATGGCGAGGCGTTTCTCCACCGCGTCTTCACCGACGATGAAATTCGCTACTGCCAGCAGCGGCGGGAATATCTGCAACACTACGCCGGACGCTGGGCCGCGAAAGAAGCGGTGATGAAAGTCCTCGGCACAGGGTTCGCGCCGGGCATTGGCTGGAAAGACATCGAAGTCGCGTCAAAGCCCAGCGGCCAGCCGTACATGCTGCTCCACGGCGGAGTGAAAGAACTGGTGGACCGACTCGGAATCAGCGAGGTATTGATCTCCATCT
>Ga0105047_10002026_pt1 | contig 36319 bp, 30 predicted proteins | sample MAT04_FD_78384 | JGI IMG/M metagenome (GOLD analysis project Ga0105047, IMG submission 78384) | Freshwater microbial communities from Lake Fryxell liftoff mats and glacier meltwater in Antarctica - MAT-04 (megahit assembly) | ecosystem: Environmental > Aquatic > Freshwater > Ice > Liftoff... | reverse complement strand
GTTGCACCGACGCAAACGCTGCCATCACCTCGGGAGCCCATGGCAACGGAACATCACGCGGTTCCAACCCCGAAATCAACGCCCGCAACGGCTCTCCGGCAGCGATGATGTCGGCTGCGAGCCGTGAGCCAGGGGGCGAACTGGTGTTCGGGGTGGGCATGTCTCCATTGTCCCAGCGACCACTGACAACGAGACCCCCTCACGCCCCCCTTCACGCCCATTTCGCCACGATTGGGCAACATCACCCAGACACAGAGCTGCAACGGGCTACCGTCGCACCCCATCGATCACCCCCACTGGGCACGACGAGATCACCATCCCGGACCAACCCAGACCACCGATCACCGAGCGCCAACAACTGCCGGCCAAGGCACCAACCATCTAGGCCGAGTGGCCTCTCGCGGCCGCCGATTCTCAACCTGTCCGTCGCCAGCGCCGATGGAACCACGTGCAGTCAGCCGAACCCGTCTCGCAATCCGAGCTCCTGATCCACCCGGGTCGTTTCGGGGCATCGCTGCACCGCGCCCGGAGTCAGAGCGGCGGGACGCTCGCAGCACTCGCCCGTGACAGCGACAACCGGTGGCTGCCCGATCAGCTGGTTCGCGTCGAGCGGGGTTTGGCTCCGTTGGGCGAGGACGATGTTCGTGCACTCGTCGTCCTCTACGGGTTGCCGAGGCGCCCCATGGTGCCGGCGGCCCGACTCGAACTGGTGCTCGACCGGTCCGCGATGAGCGACTTCGACGCTGAAGCGCATCGGGACAACCGGGGCGATGCCAGGACCCACGAAGAGATCGTCGCCACGATCGCTCGGCGGTTCATCGCCGTTGCAGTGCTGGTCGGGCTCGACCTGGCCAGCGGGCCAATTGGCATCGAGTCGTTGGCCGAGGCGATGGAGGCCTCGCGGATGACGGCGGTCGACTTCATCAAGCACGTCATGGAATCCGACGCGGCGGCCATCGGTGTCCTCATCACCGACCTCGCTGATCGGGTGGTCGTCCCCGAGGCGGGCTACCTCGTCGCCGAATCGGCGGTGGGCTCACTGGTGCTCGCTCGCCGGGGAGGCAGCGACCCCGATGGTCCACTGGTCGACCCCTGTGGAACCCTCGCCGAACTGTTCGACGCCGCTCGCTGAGCAGATCGCCGCAAGAGGCCTCGCTGGTCAGGCGTCGTCGATGTCAGCGCGTCCCGAGTGGACCGGCGTCGACGAACTGCGTGATGAGCCCGTTGGTCGGCTCGAACCACTGGTGGCCGGCGGCGAACTGCACCGACCAGATCTCGGTGTCGTTGGCGCAGTCGGTCGAGATCTGAACCTCGACCCCCGAGATCGACCGGTTGGCCGCGCCGCGACATTCGCGGCTGCTGGTCCACACCTGCACCGCATCCTCGGCCGCCGCCGGCTCGTAGTTGGAGCCATTGCCCAGTTGCTCGGGGTCGGGCACCAGCGCGGCGTAGTCGGGACCGGTGCCGCCTTCGGGCGGATAGAAGCGATCGTTGGTGCCGGTGAGCAGCATCAGTGATTGGGACGTGTCAGCCGAGCACGGGTCGGGAGCGTAGGCCCCGGCGACGAGCACCGCAGCGGTGACCAGCCCGGGCAGGGCGCAGGCAGCCGAGGCCGCCATGTGGGCGCCACCGCCGAAGCCGATGATCAGGACGCGGCGCTGGTCGATGCAGAACCGTACGGTCTCCCGTCCGATGATGGCGGCCGCCAGGTTGATGTCGCTGGGTGCCTCAGCGGCGTCGGTCACATTCCACTGGTAAAGCGCTCCGAGTGAGATCGGCGTGACCACCACGGCGCCCAGGCTGACGGCGAGGGCGTCGGTGCCCGATGCGTTCACATGGTCGCCGACGGTCTGGGCGAGGTCGCCGAAGTCGAGGATGAGTGGCCGGGGGGCACCCTGGGCTGCGGGCGGCGCGGCGACCACTCGATAGGTGCGCTCGATCGAGTCGACCGTGGTGGCCGCGGTCTGGGCCAAGAGTTCGGCCGATCCTCCCGGGGTCGAGCATCCGGCGGAGAGCTGATCGCGATCGACGAACGCCGGCTCGACGAGGGTGGGGGGAGTGGTTGCGGTGGGCTGGGCGTCGGTATCGGAGTCGCCGAGGTTGCGGGTTGCGATCCCCCCGGCGATGAGCGCCAGGACCACCACGACTGCCACGACCAACCACTTGGCGGAGGAGCCGCGCTTGGGACGCGGGGGTGCCGCCGCGTCGTCGAGCGGCGGTGGGCCGCTGCCCGCCGCTGCGGCCGGAACCGGTACCGGCGGAGGGGGCAGCGGCACCCCGGGCTCCTCGGTGGTCGCGGTGAGTGCCGCATTGCTCGTTGCCGCATTGCTCGTTGCCGCACTGCTGATCGCTGCGGTGTCCGCCGCATCGATCAGGGCCTGCACATCCTCGATGGGCCGTTGGGTGACCGCCGCGATCTCGGCGATGCTCAACGTGGCGAAACGGGCCAGGACCACCACCACCTGGGCCCCCACCGGAAGGTCACGGAACGGGGCGAGCCGATCGGTGCTGATGGGGGAGGCGACGCCCTCGTCGATGGCGGTAAGGCTCCCAGCGATGGCGCGCGCCGATGCCCACGCCACTTCGTGAGGCCCGACCTCCTCGGGGTTCGCAGCGATCCACTCGTCGACCTCGGCGGCGATGGTGGCGGCGCGGGCCGGATCGTCGACGAGGCGCGCCAAGACTGCACGGGTGACCGAGGCGGCGGAGATCATCGCCGTCTCCCCCCGTCGCCGGTGCCCGCGTTCATCAGGCGATGCCGACCAGATCGACGACGAACACGAGGTCCTCGTCGGCCGCGATGAGCGGCGGGCGACCCTCGGGACCGTAGGCCAGGTCCGACGGGATGGTGAGGAGCCGCCGCTCGCCCAGCTTCATGCCCACCAGACCCTGGTCCCATCCGGCGATCACGCTGCCGGAACCGACCGCAACGGTGAACGGCTCGCCCCGGTCCCACGACGCGTCGAAGGGTTCGCCGGTGGTGGCGTGGACGCCGATGTAGTGCACGGTCGCCTGGCTCCCCGACTCGACGACGGCGTCACCCGATCCCTCGACGAGGGTCTCGGTGGTGAGCTCGGTGACGTCACCGGTGGGTTCGGGGTTCTCAGGACGGCTCACCACGGCGCGGAGTTCGATGATGAAGATGAGGGTCTCGCCGGGTGCGATGTCGGGCGGGCTGCCGGTGTCGCCGTAACCGAGATCGGCGGGGATCACGAGCTGACGCTTGCCGCCGACCTTCATCCCGACGAGTCCCTCGTCCCAACCTTTGATGACTCGTCCGGCGCCGACGGTCACGGGGAAGGGGGAGCGGCCGTAGGAGGCGTCGAACACGGTTCCGTTCGAGAAGCTGGCCCCGACGTAGTCGACGACGGCCACCGAGCCGTTGGTGACTTCGGTGCCATCGCCCTCGGCGATGTCGGTGACCTCGAGGCTGTCGGGTGCGTCGCCGGTGGGCTCGGTGATCGTCGGAGCGCCATCGCTGCGCCCCGCGTCGGCGGCGGACCAGCCACTCGAGGAGTCACTGTTGGTCGCGGCATCGTCGGTGTCGGCATCGCCGCACGACGCGAGCAGGAGCATCGCGCTGGTCACGAGGGCGAGGGTTCCGACCCGTAGGCATCGGACGGTCGCTGTGTGGAAGGCGGTGGCGGGGAAGCGAAGGGGTGAATGCACGACGATGGAGTGTACTGACGCCATGGCATCGGTCAGGGGCCGCGGTCGGGGCCGGGTCTGCGTCCACGCACCGTGACCGTCGGACAAACGTCGGACAACAGTCCGATGATCAGCGCATTGTGTGCCGACCGATGGACGGCGGCGGCCGGTCGTCGAGGTGGGCGAGGGGTGACCTGGCAGCCATCGACGCGACCGACCCGGAGCCGACCCACGAGTCGAGGCCACCGAGCATCCCATCGTCGGGGTCGGCGTCGGCGGGCACCCAGGTGCCGGTGATCCGGCGGACATCGTTCTCGTCGAGCCCCAGTTGTGCGGCCACCGACGCGGGCTCGGCTCCGACGAGGTGTCGCAACGCCAAGGCCGCTCGTTCGGTGTCGTTGTGTCGCGACAGCTCACGGCGCAGACGGGAGCGATGCTGGGCATGGGGCGTGGTCGACTCGTACGGCAACTCGGTGTCGAGGCAGCGCTCCACGGCATCGGCCAATCGTGGGCCGCAGCCCGAAGCGCCGCTGCGGGCCTGCACGGCGTCGGCAGCGATCCGTCGCGAGATGCCCCGGTCGCCCGTCAGGCGGAAGCACAGCCGGAAGATGTCGCTGTCGACCTCGGCGGGGTACGCCGGGGTCGTGACGGGGCCGGTCGTGACGGGGCCGGTCGGTACGGTGCGGGCTGGGGCGACGGCGTGACCGGGGGTGAACGCCGCAGCGGGGTCGTCGCCGTGCAGTGAGCTCATATCGGCGTCACTGGCCGAGGTGCCGAGGTAGGGCAACGGAGCAAAGGCCATGGCCGATCGTCGCGGCAAGCCGGCGGGAGCTTCAGGTTTCATGGTCGACATCGGGGCTCCAAGAACGCTTCAAGTGCTTGTGTTGCCACTGACTGTGGTTCTTTAGCTTTCCGAGGACAATGAGGAGTATGGCCGCCCCGTCTCGGGCCGAACGGCCGATGATCGTGGTACCGATGGCCCATCACCAGCGTCCCAGCCGCCCCTCAGCAGCGCCTCAGCCGCCCTTCAGCCGCCCGCCAGCAGCGCCTCAGCGGCCGACCGACACCAGCAGTGCCCCGCCCACCGCGCGGCCATGCAGCAGAATTGCCCGGTGAGCAACGACGATCGCACCCCCGACGGCGCCGACGGCCCAGCAGATGACATGTGGGCCCGGCTGCAACAGCTCGGGGATCTCGGGTCGGTACCCCTCGACATCCCGGCCGCCTCGCCACCGGTCCACCGCTCCGATGAACCCGCGCCCGCCGGGGTCCCCGACGACTTCGCCACCAGGGTTGTGCCCCCGGTCGCGTCGACGCCACCCCCCGCTGCGGCGAACCCCAGCGCCGGTCGGCAGTACTTCGTTCCCGCCCCCGGCTCCGACGTCGCTGCGGCCGGGGTGCCACCCGGCGCCGGTGGGAGTGCCGCCGCTGCGGTCACGCCCAGCCCCATTCCCCCGAAGGTCGTCGCCTCACAGACCGTCGCCGGCGCCGCGGCCCGCTACGGCGAGCAACAACCAGCGGCCCCGGCCCCGGCCGCAGCGTTCGGCGGTGGCGACGGCGGGAAACGTCGCGGGGGACCGCCGGATGGCGCCGCTCCCCGTTCTCGCAAGGGTGGGATCCTGCGGCCCAAGGCCAAGTGGTTCCGGCCCAAATTGCGCTGGCTGTTCCTCTACTTGCCGCTGCTCATCATGTTGCTCATCGGCGGGGTGGGCGTGTGGGGCTGGATGACCTTCAACGACCTGTACCGCGTCGAACTCGGCGATTCGCTGCAACCGGCCACCGGCGACGCCGTCAACTACCTCATCGTGGGGTCCGATTCGCGCGAGGGCATCGAGGCCGACACCGAGAACGTCGGGGCCATCGGAACCCAGACCGAGGTGGGGGGACGGCGCAGCGATACCATCATCGTGCTGCGTGTCGCCGGCGACACCGCGACCATGATGTCGATCCCCCGTGACCTGTGGGTGACCAACGTGGCGACCGGCAAGAGCGGCCGGATCAACGGCACCTACGCGGCCGGCCCCGACAACCTGGTGCGCAGCGTGACCGCCAACCTCGGCATCCCGATCAACCGGTACGTCGAGGTCGACTTCGTCAGCTTCGGGGGCATGGTCGACGCCATGGGCGGCATCGACATCGACTTCGCTCACCCGGTGATCGACTTCAACTCCGGCCTCAAGATCGGCACGGCCGGCGTGCAGAAGCTCGACGGTCCCATGGCGCTCGCCTACGTGCGGTCGCGGCACTACACCGAGAGCATCGACGGCAAGCCCGTTCAGGATCCCACCGCGGACCTCGGTCGCCAGACGCGCCAGCAGAACTTCATTCGCACCGTGCTGAGCACCGTGGGCGAGACCCGCAACCCCCTCACCCTCGCCCGGGTGGGGGCCGCCGCGGCGCAAGGGGTTCGGGTCGACTCCGAGGTCGGCTTCACCGACCTCATCTCGCTGGCGCGCCAGCTCGGTGGTGCCGACCCCGAGACCAAGGTCCTGCCCACCGAGGGCGCCAGCAAGGGTGGTGCCTCGGTCCTGGTCCTCAAGAACGCCGAAGCGCTCCCGATTCTCGCCGAGTTCGGCGCCGGTCGCTGACCGCTCCACGGTTGTGGCCGTGCCAGCGGTTGCCAGCGGGTCACGACTAGCTTGTCTGACGCCTCATCAACGATTCGAAAGGCATTCTTCATGACCTCCACCCCCGCACCGGCAGCCGACGGCTCCACCGAACGGCAGACCAAGTTCGGCGCACCGATGCCGATGACCGTCGATCCCGAGAAGTCCTACGAGGCCACCATCTCGACCACGCTCGGCGACCTGGTCGCGTTCCTGCACCCGGGCAAGGCCCCCAAGACCGTCAACAACTTCGTCAACCTCGCCCGCTACCACTACTACGACGGGCTGATCTTCCACCGGGTCATCAGCGGCTTCATGATCCAGGGCGGATGCCCCGAGGGCTCGGGCCGTGGCGGCCCCGGCTACAAGTTCGAAGACGAACTTCCCGCCCCTCGCGCCTACGAGATCGGCTCGTTGGCCATGGCCAACTCCGGCCCCAACACCAACGGCAGCCAGTTCTTCATCGTGTCGGGCCCCTCAGGTGTCGGCCTGCCGCCCTCGTACTCGCTGTTCGGCAAGCTCATCTCAGGCCAGGATGTGCTCGAGGCCATCCAGAAGGTCTCGACCGATCGCTCCGACCGCCCAGCGGACGACGTGATCATCAACTCGATCACGATCAAGGAAAGCTGACATTCCCCACGAGGTGAACCGGGCCACACGGCTCGGGTTGACCGCCGCTGTCGTCGGGGCCGCTCTTGCGGCCTTGGCGGCAGCTCGTCGACGCGCCCCGCGCCATCTGCTGGCGGCGAACCTGCTGGTCAAGCGCAGCGAACGCACCGCCGAGCTGGTCAAACTCAGTTCGGTCACGGGAGCCAACTACGCGCGCAAGAGCGTCAGCGGGGCCTTCGCCAGCGACGAGCGAAAGGCCCAGCTCCAGGCCCGGTTCGAGCTGCAGACCGCCGAACAGGTCGCCGAGGTGCTCGGCAACATGAAGGGCGCCGTCATGAAGCTCGGCCAGATGGCCAGCTACCTCGACGGAGGGCTGCCCGCGCCGGTGCGCGAGGCGCTCGCGCAGATGCAGTCCGACGCCCCGCCGATGAGCTTCGAGCTCGCGGCCGGCGTGATCCGCTCCGAGCTCGGTGGCGAACCCGACGAGGTCTTCGCCAGCTTCGAGCGCACGCCGATGGCCGCCGCGTCCATCGGGCAGGTCCACCGGGCCGTCACCCACGACGGGCGAGCTGTCGCCGTGAAAATCCAATACCCCGGCGTCGACGCCGCCATCGAGGCCGACCTCGACAACAGCGACCTGCTTTTCGGCGCCATGAGCATGTTGTTCTCGGGCCTCGACCCGGCCCCCATCGTGGCCGAGCTGCGCGAGCGGCTCCTCGAGGAGCTCGACTACGAGGTCGAGGCGACCAATCAGCAGATCTTCGTCGACTACTACCCGGGCCACCCCACCATCTCGGTGCCCGCGGTGCTGAACGATCTGTCGACCAAGCGGGTGCTCACCACCGAGCTCGCCACCGGCTCGAAGTGGTCCGAGGTGCTGGGCTGGACCCAGGCCGAACGCGACCTGGCGGCCGAGACGTTGTACCGCTTTGCCTTCGGTGGCATCTACCGCCTCGGCGCGTTCAACGGTGACCCGCATCCGGGCAACTACCTGTTCAACCCTGGTGGTCAGGTGGTGTTCCTCGACTTCGGGCTATGCAAGATCTTCACGCCGGCCGAGGTGGCCCAGTTCGAGCTGATGGTCCAGACCATGGTCATCGATCGCGATCCCGCCGAGGTGCGCCGGGTGTGGACCGAGATCGGTCTGCTGACCGATGGCGGCAGGCTTCCCGACAACCTGGTGCACGAGTACTTCGCCCACTTCTTCGAACAGGTCATGGACGACCGGATCACCGAGATCACGCCCGAGTACGCCTCGGACAGCCTGCGGCGCTACTTCGACCTCTCGGGCCCCTACGCCGAGGTCATGAAGAGCGTCACCCTGCCCGGGTTCATGGTGGTCATCCAACGCATCAATCTGGGGTTGTTCGCACTGTTTGGCGAGCTCCACGCGGTGGCCAACTGGCGCCGCCTCGCCGAGGAGATCTGGCCGTTCTCCGACGGCCCGCCCTCAACCGAGATGGGCGAGCGCATCCGGGAGTGGGAGATCGCCACCGGCCATCGGTCGTCGCCATGACGCTCGAGGGCGTCGGTTACGCCGTCGCTCTCGTCCTCGCCGTGGTCTTCGCCGCCGCGGCCGCTGCCAAGCTGCGCGATCTCGACGGCGTTGCCCGCGACTTCGACGAGATGGCCATCCGCAGCCCGGCGCTCGCAGCTCGGATACTGCCGGCGGTCGAACTGGCCACCGCGGCGGTCCTGACGCTGGTGCCCTGGTTGGGCGGGTCGCTGGCGGTGGCCATCCTCGTGGGATTCACGGTGGTGTTGGGGCGCCAGTTGCGCTCCGGTGCCGTCGCCCACTGTGCCTGTTTCGGTGCGGCGTCGTCGCAGACCGTGTCGAGCGTCGACCTCGTTCGCAACGGCGCACTGATCGTCGCGGCGCTCGTCGCGGTGGCGGCGCGCCGCATGGTGCCTTCGATCGTCGAGGTCATGGTGGTCGCCCTCGTCGCGGTAGCGACGGGGGCGATGCTCAGGTGGCTGCGGACTGCAGCTGATCGGCGAGAAAGCGCGTGACCGCCCCAATGGGCGGCGCCGGCCGGTCCTCCATCGATTCGATGGTGCAGAACACCTCGGTGGTGCCACGGGCGGCTCGGCCCTGCAGGTCGAAGATGATCTGACAGGCTGGCTCGTTGACGAAGTTGACCACCAGCTGCAGCATCGCGGCCGATCGATCGAGGTAGGTGACGTCGCCGGCCTGGTGCGCGGTCTGGACCAGGAAGGCGAAGGCGATGTCGGGCGGTGCTCCAAGCTCGATGGTGTCGTCGGAGATCATCGCAATGGTGATGTCGGTGTACGGCCGATAGGGCGGGGGAGTCTCGTGCACCGCGAAGCGGGGCCGGGGCGGTGGTGGCGGCGGCGCACCCGACCGCGTCGATGCGGGGCGGGTGGCCAGCTCGTCGTCGAGCACGTCGCACACCAGCCGGTAGGCGGACGTGATGCGCGCCGTCATCTCGGTGGCGCCGGAGTCGGGGTTGAGGTCGGGGTGATGACGTCGCAGGGCCGCCATGTAGGCGGTGCGGACCGCGGCGCGGTCGGATTCGGACGCGTGTAGTCCCAGAATCGTCATCGCCTCTTCGAACCGCACCCCATGACGGTAGTCTCTGGCGATCGCGACCCCCTAAGGAGCGTCATGACCGATACGGCCCCCGCATCATCCACCACCAGCGCCAACGGCAACTCGTCGACCCCCGCCGACGCCCATCCCTTCGGTGAACTCGTCGGCTCGGTCCGCGCCATCTTCGACTCCGGACGCACCCGGCCCATGCAGTGGCGACGCCGTCAGCTCGAAGGCATCCTGCTCATGATGAAGGAGCACGAGACCGACTTCGTCGAGGCCATCCAGGCCGACCTCGGTCGCCCGGTCTCGGAGGCCTTCGCCGCCGACATCGGCCACGCCCGCCTGCAGGTGCGCCACGTGCTCAAGCACTTCGAGAAGTGGGCCCAGCCCACCAAGGCCAGTGCCGGCATCCTGTCCCAGCCGGCCAAGGCCGAGATCATCCACGAGCCGTTGGGCGTCGCGCTCGTCATCGCCCCGTGGAACTACCCGGTGCAGCTCCTCCTCGAGCCCATGGCCGCGGCGCTCGCGGCGGGCAACTGCGTGGTCGCCAAGCCCTCCGAGATGGCCCCGGCCTGCGCCGCGGTGCTGGCCCGGCTCATCCCGCAGTACCTCGATGACGACGCCGTCGTGGTGGTCGAGGGTGGGGTCACCGAGACCACCGCGCTGCTCGAGCAGCGCTTCGATCACATCTTCTTCACGGGCTCGACCGCTGTCGGCAAGGTCGTGATGGCCGCGGCGGCCAAACACCTCACGCCGGTCACGCTCGAGTTGGGCGGCAAGAGCCCCACCATTGTGGCGGCCGATGCCGACCTGTCGGTTGCGGCCAAGCGCATCGTGTGGGGCAAGTTCATGAACGCCGGCCAGACCTGCATCGCCCCCGACTACGTGCTGGTGGACGAGACGGTGAAGGACCGCTTCGTCGAGCTGGTGGGGTCGGCCATCTCGTCGTTCTACGGCAAGGACGCCAAGTCGAGCGCCGACCTCGGTCGCATCGTCAACGAGCGTCACCACGACCGGCTCGCGGGGCTGCTGTCGGGGGCGGGCGGAGTCGTCAGCACCGGTGGCCAGATCGACCGCGACATCAAGTACGTGGCCCCCACAGTGGTGCTCGATCCCGATCTCGGGTCGTCGCTGATGACCGAGGAGATCTTCGGCCCGATCCTGCCGATCATCTCGGTGCCGTCCATCGATGCCGCCATCGACTTCGTCAACGAGCGGTCCAAGCCGTTGGCCCTCTACATCTTCAGCTCGTCGCGCGACACCGCCGACCGAGTCCTCGAGCGCACCAGCTCCGGCGGCGCGTGCGTCAACCATGCCGTAGTGCACATCCTCCCCGACGGCTTGCCCTTCGGGGGAGTGGGGCCCTCGGGAATGGGTTCGTACCACGGCAAGAGCGGATTCGACGCCTTCTCGCACCACAAGTCGGTGGTGCGGCGCACCACCCGCCCCGACATGCCCCTGATGTACCCGCCCTACAGCGGCATCAAGGAGAAGATCCTCCGCATCGTCTTCAAGTAGGCCTGCACCACGGGTCTCTGCGCCGGCCTCGTCGCGCCGAAGTTGTTCACGAGACGACCGCTATCGGTCGTTTCGTGAACAAGTGATGAGGCCAGAGTCGAGGGCGATACCCTTCGTGGTGAGCAAGCCCTGCTGACTGGAGTTGTCGTGCGCCGTTTCGTCCTGGCCCTTGGGGTCCTCGTTTTCTCCGCGGCGCTTGTCGGGTGCGGTGGCGACTCCGGCAAGATCACGATCGCCGATGCGGCGACCCCGACGACCGACGCCGAGGCCGCCGACGAGCCGTCCGCCGGCGGCGATGCCGAGTCGGTTCTGCGGGCCTGGGTCTTCCCCGAGGACGGGTCGGAAATGGCCGAGGACCAGGGCGAGTGTTTCATCGAGCAGGTCCTTGGCGCGCTGAACGAGGACTCCCTCACGGCGCTTGCCGACAACGGCGTGCTGGACACGGCCTCGCTCACCGACGACGAGCGTCCGGTGATCGTCGATGCGCTCGATCAGTGCGTCGATCCCGATGAGGTGCTCGCCGGGTTCGCCGAGGGACTCACCGCCGATGGCGAGCTCTCGCTGACCGATGACGAGGCGACGTGCGCGACCGAGACGTTGGCGTCGAGCTTCGCCAGCATCGGTGATCTGATCGTGTCGATGGACGCATCCACCGAGGATGAGTCCGGCGTCCTGCTGTTCGAGGCGCTCGGGCCTTGTCTGTCCGAGGAATCGACCGCAGCATTCGTGTCCTCACTGCTCGTCAGCGAAGACCTCGACCAGGCCACGGCAGATTGTGTCACCGCCGGTTTGATCGCCGAGTTTGGCTCGCAGGGCCTGTTGAAAGAGTTCGCGGCTTCGGCCACTTCCGAGGGCTCGCAGACCCTCGAGGATGCAACCGCCCTCGTCTCGACGACGTGCCTCGCCGGCGGCGCGCCGTCGGAGGTTCCCGTCGACGGGAGCATCACCGTGCCCGACATCGGGTCGGGAATCGGCGGCTGACCGCGGCGCTGGTCAGGCGCTCAGGGCCCACGCACTGGAGCTCTCAGCCCTCGAGTTCGGCCAGGAAGTCGGTGACGGCGTCGGTGAAACGGTCGTTGCGGTCGCCCGCCACCATGTGGCCGGCACCGGAAACGTCGACGAAGCGGGCGTGAGGGACGAGCGCCAGGAACTCCTGGGCGGTCTCGGGGCTGACGAGGTCGCTGAGCTTGCCGCGTACCAACAAGGTCGGCAGCTGCAAGCGACCGGCCGCGGTGATGAAGCGCCCGGAATCCTGGGCCGAGTGCAGGCCACGGTTGTCGTTGAACAACTCGGGGTCCCAGTGCCAACGCCAGCGTCCGTCCTCGCCCAGCGCAAGGTTCTTCTGAAGCCCGGAGTGGTCCTTGGGGCGACTGCGGTGGGGTTGGTAGTCGGCGACGGCGTCGGCCGCCTCGTCGAGTGAGCCGAAACCGTCCGCAGCGCGTTCCAGCATGAACGACACGATCCGGTTGACCCCTTCGCGCTCTTGGCGGGGCGTGATGTCGACGAGTACCAATGCCGCGAAGGCGTCGGGGGCGAGGATCCCGGCAGCCAGCATTCCGGCGAGGCCGCCAAGCGATGCCCCCACGATGACGGGCGGGGCGCTGAGCTGGGCGGCAATCTCGACGAGGTCCTCGGCGAAGCGACCGGGTTCGTAGTGGGCGGTGGGGGAGCGGTCGCTCTGGCCGTGACCGCGCTGGTCATAGGAGACGGCGTACCAGCCGGCCCGGGCGAGGACTGTGGCGGTGGTGCCCCAGGAGTGGCGGGTCTGGCCGCCGCCGTGCAGCAGCAGCACCGGGCGGTGCGAAGAGTTGCCGTAGGCGTCGGCGACGATGTGCAGCGACCCTTCGCCCCCGAGGTCGTCGCTGACGACGAACTCGAGACGTTCCGGTGGGGCGGTCACGGCATCGCGCATGGCGCAATCGTACCGCCTCAAATTGACCGTCCGGTCAAGCCCGGCGCCTGGGCCGGTCCACGGAAAGCGCTGGGCAATTCGACCGACATCACAACCTTCATGGATACAGTGAATTTACTTACTCAGACGACAGGAGGAACTGCGATGCCTCGGAACATTTTGCTGGTCACGACCAGTCATCAACGCTTCGATTCGCTCGGTTGCAACGGCGGACGCGTCGCCCGAACACCGGTCGCCGACAGCCTTGCCCGTCGCGGCCGCAACTACCAGCGGGCGTACAGCCAAAATGCCCAATCGGCACCGGCCCGATGCACCATGCTCACCGGCCAGTATCCGCGGACCCATGGCGTGACGGCCGACGGTATTGCCCTCCCGGTCGATGCACCGTCGATCGCCGCCCATCTCGCCAGCAGCGCCGGCTACCGCACCGCTCTCATCGGCAAGGCCAACTTCGAGCCGGCCAGCGACGTGAGCGGACGGTGGGAGGAGAGCGCCCGCTGGCTGCGCGGTGACTCGGGCCCGTGGCGGGGATTCGACTACAGCGTGCAGGCGTCTCACATGCCCTCGGTCGGCGGCGTCGCCTACCAGCACTACGGCCAATGGCTCCACGAGCACCACCGCGACTACCTCGACTCGTTCGCCGGACAATCGGTCGAGGCCGGTGGCGACACCGCCAGCCCGGCCACCCGTCACAACCACATCCCGAGCGAGCTCTACCACACCGAGTGGATAGCGGACCGGGCCACCGAATGGATCGACACGGTCCCCGACGACACCGGCTTCTTCTGCTGGATGAGCTTCCCCGATCCCCACTATCCGTGGGATCCGCCCGAGAGCGAGATGGGCCGGGTGAACTGGCGCGACCTCGATCTGCCGATCGGCCATCCCGGCTCGACCGCAGCGATCCGCAAGGTGCTCGCCGAGAAGCCGGCGCACTGGCTGGGTTACTTCGACGGCACATTCGCCAACCGCGAAGGCGGCCCGGGCCACGTGGTTCCGGGCGCGCTCCGACCCGAACAACTGCTCGAGATCACCGCCCGCGCCCACGTGATGGTGGAACTCATCGACGAGGCTCTCGGTGGGGTGCTCGATCACCTCGAGCGCATGGGTCGCCTGGCCGACACCGACGTGATCTTCACCTCCGACGGCGGCGATCTGCAGGGCGACTTCGGGCTGTTGTTCACCGGCCCCTGGCAGGTCGACTCGGTCATGCGCATCCCGATGATCTGGGCGCCCGCTTTGGGGACTGCGGCCGAGGTGCTGACGAGCCCGGTGGGCCAGATCGATCTGGCCCCCACGCTGTGTGCCATTGCGGGCATCGATCCCGCTGCGTGGATGCAGGGCACGGTGCTGCCCCCGGCCGATAGTGGCAGCGATGAACGGCGCGGGCTGAGCGAGTGGGACAGCCGCCTCCCCGGTTGGGGCATGCACCTTCGGTCGGTGTATCGCGACGGCTGGTCCTGCACCGCCTACCTCGAGAGCACCGACGGCCAACCCAACGGACTCGAGAGCGTGGCCGGCGCCGCAGTGCTTACCAAGTGTGGCGTGCACTACGACGGGACCGAGGGCGAGCTATACGACCTGCGCGAGGACCCGCTGCAATGGCACAACCTCTGGGACGATCCCGGCTACCAATCGGTACGCGACGACCTCGTCGATGACATGATGAGGTCGTTGCCTGTTCGACGGCGCCTCCTTCCCGTGGAGGCCCCAGCGTGAACGGCCACGGAGATTCGACCCAGCCATGGCAACCATCCGACGTGAGATCACGCTTGACCAACCCGCCGACCTTGTCTGGTCGGTCGTCACGAGGGTCGATCTGTTGCATCTGTGGTTCCCCGGGCTGGTCGACTGCACCATGGCCACTGGTCCTGACGGAGCCGTGCGAACCGTTCATCTGGCCAGTGGTATCACCATGGACGAGCACATCGTGGTCAACGACACCGACCAGCGCCGGTTGCAGTACTCGATCACGTCGCCGCCTCTTCGCAGCCACCTCGGAGTGGTCGATGTCATCGAGCTGAGCGAGTCGTCCTGTCTCGTGGTCTACTCCTGCGACGCCACCCCCAACCCCATGGCGTTGGTGATCGGAGGTGCTTGCGGTGGGGCGCTCGAGGAGCTGGCCCGCCAGTTCGCCGCCGGTGACGGGCCGGTGTTGCGAGCGGTCGGCATTTCGACGGCGGCGGCCGCCTGATGGGCCGCAAGATTCTCTTCGTCACCACCGACCAGCAGCGTTACGACACGCTGGGCTGCAACGGTGGGTTGTGGGCCCGCACCCCCGTCATCGACGGGCTCGCCGCCACCGGAATCCGTTACGAACGGGCCGTGCCGCAATCGGTGGTGTGCATGCCGTCGCGCTCCACCATGCTCACCGGCCAGCATCCCTCCACCCACGGCGTGTGGATGAACGGGGTGCCGCTGCCCACCGACGCCCCGTCGGTGGCCGCGCTACTGCACGACGCCGGCTACGCCACCGCGCTCATCGGCAAGGCCCACTTCGAGCCGTTCCTCGATCCGTTCGGACGCTTCACCGAGAACCGGGTGGCCGCCAGCGGCAAGCCCACGCTCGACTCGCTGGGCCCCGACGGCACCCTGGGCGTACACCGCGGCTTCGACCACTTGCAGTTCGCCACCCATGGGGCCAACGGCTGGTTGCACTACGCGCAGTGGATCGGGGCCAATCACCCCGAGGCGGCGTCGATGTTCTTCCCGGTCATCGACCGCGACATGGAGGTGAGTGCGGCGGGCGGTGGCGACACCGATGCCCCGCAGGTCAAGCACAACCCCATCCCCAAGGACTGGTATCACACCGACTGGGTGGCGAACCGCACCATCGAGTGGCTCGATTCGCTCGACGACGACGCCGACTTTTTCTGTTGGATGAGCTTTCCCGACCCCCACCATCCGTGGGACCCGCCGCAGTCCGAATTGGGCCGCATCAACTGGCGCGACATCGACCTTCCCGAGGGCTACCCCACCTCGGCGGCCGAGCGGGAACGCATCCTCGACGACAAGCCCCGCCACTGGCGCCAATGGTACGACGGCACGCTGGTGTCCAACTACGAGGCGCCCAAGCAGTTCGTTCCGGCCACCATGACGGCCGACCAGATCCGCGAGATCACGGCCCTCAACGCCATCGAGGTCGAGCTGATCGACGAGGCGCTGGGACGGGTGCTCGCCGCTGCGGCGGCGCGCGGTTGGGGCGACGATCTCGATGTGGTGTTCACCACCGATCACGGCGAGCTGGGCGGCGACTTCGGCCTCATGTTCAAGGGCCCGTATCACGTCGACGGACTCATGCGGCTGCCGCTCATCTGGCGGCCGGCGCCCTCGGCCGGTGTTGCTCCGGCGGTGGTGACCAGCCCGGTCGGGCTCGTCGATCTGGCGCCCACTTTCGCCCGGGCGGCGGGCCTCGACGCCCAGGAGTGGATGCAGGGCACGGCGCTGCCGGTCGATGACACCGATGCTGCCGACCGTGGCTTCGACTCGGTGCTGACCGAGTGGGACTCCGAGCTGTTCGGCGTCGGTGTGCATCTGCGCACGATCACGCGGGGCACCTGGGTGTGCAGCGCCTATCGGCCCGGCTACGTGCACGACGGCACCGAGGGCGAGCTGTACGACCTGTCCGAGGATCCGCTCCAACAGCGCAACCTGTGGGCGGAGCCGGGGTGGCGAGCCGTGCGCGACGACCTCGTCGGCGACCTCTGGGACAGCCAGCCACCGACCCGCTCACCCCGACTCCACATCGAGGCCCCGGTCTGATCAGTTCGGCGTGTCGCCGGGGCTGCGGTTGGGCTTGCGGTTGGCCAGGAACACGCCGCCCGCACCGGCGAGGCCGAGCGTCACACACGCGATCGTCGCGAGAGCGGCGGGGCCCAGGTGCATGGCGCCGCCCTGGTGCAGGAGAGCGACGATGCCGCCCACGAGGGTGACCAGGCCGGCAATCAGGGCGATCGGGTCGAGCGGATGGGAGTTCATGTTGGGCCTTCCACGGTGGGTGCGGGTGCCGGCGGTGCAACCGTCGGGGGAGTGTTGGGGTCAGGCAGTGGCACCGTCGTTTCGGTGGTCACATCACCATCGAGGGGAGCGCCATCACCATCGAGCGGCGCAATGGTGTCGTCGGTATTGATCGGCTGGTCCGGCGAGATCAGCTGGGCGCCGACCGGGTCGAGGCCGAGCGTCTGGCAGTCGACGTAGCTCCCGTCGAAGCTGCGACAGGCGGCGACGCGGGGGTAGTCGAAGGTGCCGACGCGGTCCTCGCGGCAATCGACGGCGAAGCTCGAATCGTTGAGGCAGAGCGCCACCCGGCTCGCTTCGGGGACCTGCGAGCAGGGCTCTACCACGCCGCGGGCGCCGCCGGCGATGGTGCACAGCTGTGCGGGGGTGACAATCTTGCCGGGGGTATCGGTCCAGTGGGGATCGATGATCGTCATCGTGCCGGTGCCCAGCCGCAGATCGAGGGTGAGCACGGCGTCGGATCCGTTGTCGATCACATGGGCGACGTGGTCGGCCCAACCACGGCTGTTGTTGGGGTAGCCGGCCTCGCTGCTGGCGTCGACGGGGTCGCCCTCCTTCGGAACCCCGTTGCGTAGCCACGACTCGCCCATCGAGTACATCGAAAAGGCAATGGATGGCCGCTCGAATTGAGCGGTACCCACCTCCACGTCGACGGTGACCCGCGTGGTGACGTCGGTGGGGAGCACGACCGTCATATCGCCGGCGACTTGGGTGATGCGGACTGTGCGGTCGGAGCTGAGTTCGAGGGAACGGAGATCGAGGTCGCTGCTGCCGACCCCGGTCTCGAGGAGCTCTGGCAGGTCGGCCTCCTCGGCGATGGTGCGGTCGAATCCGGTCGACAGCGTGGGCACGGGCGTATCGATGGCGGCAAGCCCAGCCAACAACAGGCCCAGGGCGAGTGCAGGCAGGATCAGGCCCCGGGCCCGTCCCCGCCACGCCGAGGTGGTGAGCCCCAGCCCGAACACGATGAGCGCCGCGGCCGCGATCACCCCGGGGGTGAACGGGTCGATCCCGGCAGTGGCGAGGGCCGCCATGACACCGACGACGACCAGCACCGCGCACCAGGTGAGGGGGCCGAGCACCGGCTTGGGCCGGGGGCTGCGGACCTTGACTGGCCGGCTCATGGGTGGCGGCTGGGCCCCGAGCTGCTGCGGTGCGATCGTCTGCGAAGCCGGCACCGACAGGGCAGAGGTCGTCGCGGTCGGTGGCGGGACCTGGCCCTCGCGCTCGGCAACGTAGCGCTCGGAACCATTCCGCTTGGAACTGTCGGCGCGGCGCATGATGAGCGCCAGCCCGCCGAGGATCACCAGCCACGGCAGCGACCGTTCGGCCACCGACCACACGTCGATGCCGTCGGTGGTGCCCAGCAGGATGACGACCGAGACGGCGATGAGCCCCACCGCGACGAGGTCCTTGACCGGGCCTCGGCCCAGCAGCCGCTCGCCGCGATCGGTCGGAACCACGACCCAGGCGATGACGTAGAGCGGCACGCCGATTCCGAAGAACAACGCCAGCACGAAGGCGATCCGCACCAACAAGGGGGGCAACGCCATTCGCCGGGCCAGACCGCCGCACACCCCGGCGAGCAGCTTGTCGTCGCTCGAGCGGTACAGCGAGTCGAACCAGCGCCGCGCCGTGTCCCAACCCGACTGATTCGGCCCTGGCTGATCAGTCAGGCCCGAGGGCGGCGATTGATCGGGTTGCGGTGGTTCGGTCACAGGTGTCTCCATGGCTCCATCGTCGTCGTGGCGTCGTTGCCTCGGTATGGGGGATCCCACTGACCAGCCCCTGAGGCCACCCTGAGACCATCTCAGGGTTCACCCCTGATGCGCACGCTTGGGCCGGGGTGCCATCATTGCCCAGGTCATGACGCTTGCCTCCGCTCCCCGGCCGACCGCCGGGACTGATCCGCTTCGCCGGAACCAGACGGAGCCCGTTGCTGGCGAGGTTCCCGAACCGCTGGTGCTCGGCGTCGCCGGCGCCGTCGCCGCCCGCTGGGGGGCCTCGGCTCCCGTGGTACGGGCGGCCTTCGTCGTGTTGTCGGTTGCGGGTGGATTCGGCGCGCTGCTGTATCTCGGGCTCGCCGCTCTGTGGCGCCACCGCGACGTTGCGCCCCTGGCGCCCACCGGTGCCCGTGACGGCGGCGTGGCGCTCGTCACCGCTGGCGTCGTGTGGGAGCTTGGATTCTGGTGGCCGGGCGTACGGCCCGAACTGGTCATCCCGGTCGGTCTCGTGGCCATGGGTGTCGCCCTCGGTTGGCGCTCTGGCGGCATCGGCGACGACGCCGAGTCGGCCAACCCGACGAAGGTTCGGCTCAGTTCGCTGCTCATACGAGTCGCCGCCGGGCTGGTCCTGTGCATCGGCGGGCTGGCAGTGTTTGTCGGTCAGCGGGTCGACTTCGGCACGTTGCGCGATACCGCCATCGCCTTGGCGGTCGCCCTCGGAGGCGTCGCCCTGGTGCTCGGGCCCTCGGTGATCCGTTTCGGTCGGTCGTTCTCGGCCGAGCGCGACCAACGGATACGGGTGCAGGAACGTGCTGCGGTCGCTGCCCACCTCCACGACTCGGTGCTGCAGACGCTCACTCTCATCCAGAAGCGTGCCGCCGACCCGGCCGCGACGGCGTCGCTGGCCCGCCATCAGGAGCGCTCGTTGCGCCGCTGGCTCTATGGCGGCGCCGAACTCGACGGCGTGTTCGCCGTCGCCCCCGACGGCTGGCGGGCAGCGGCCGAGCAGATGGTCGGTGAAGTCGAAGACCTGCACGCCGTCGCCATCGAGTTGGTCATGGTCGGCGATGGGCAGCTCAACGCCAGAGTGACGGCTGTGCTGGCCGCAGCCCGCGAGGCGCTGGTGAACGCCGCCAAGTTCTCCGGCGTTATGCATCTGTCGATGTACTGCGAGTGGAGCCACGACCAGCTCACGGTGTTCGTCCGCGACCGGGGCAAGGGGTTCGACCTCGACCTCGTCGACGCCGACCGGCGGGGCATCCGCGACTCCATCATCGGACGCACCCGGGGCGTCGGTGGAACCGCCCAGGTGCGCACCGCTCTGGGCGAGGGCACCGAGGTCGAGCTGCGCCTCCCCGTCCGCACCGGTGGCCGCCGTGACTGACGCGTCGGTCGCCGCGACCAACACCTGGGCCGGGCCCCGAGTCGTCGTGGTCGACGACCACGCGCTCTTCCGCGCCGGCGTGGTGGCCGAGCTCGCCGATCGCGTGCACGTCGTGGGTACGGCCCACGACGTGGCTAGCGCCATCGAGGTGATCACCGCGGTCGTCCCCGATGTTGTGCTGCTCGACGTCCACCTGCCGGGCGGCGATGGAGCCAGCGTCATGGCCGGTTGTGTCGGTCTCGACGGAGTTCGGTTCCTGGCCTTGAGCGTGTCCGATTCGGCCGACGACGTGATCGCCCTGGTGCGGGCGGGCGCCCGGGGGTACGTCACCAAGTCGATCACCGCCGATGATCTGTGCGACGCCGTCACCCGGGTTGCGGCAGGTGACGCCGTGTTCTCGCCACGCCTCGCCGGCTTCGTGCTCGATGCCTTCAGCGCCGCTCCGGCGTCGAGCGCCGATCCCGAGCTCGATCAGCTGACCGCTCGTGAGGGTGAGGTGTTGCGCCTGCTGGCTCGGGGCTATGCCTACAAGGAGATTGCCCGCGAGCTGACCATCAGCATCAAGACCGTCGAATCCCATGCCTCGGCGGTGCTGCGAAAGCTGCAGTTGTCGAGCAGAAACGAACTGAGCCGCTGGGCTTCGGAGAGGCGTCTGATTTGAAGGTTCTCCTGTTGGGAGCGGGAAGCGATATAGCGGTGGCCACGGTTGCGGCGCTCGCCCGCCAGTCCACCGAACCCATCACCGTGATCGCGGCGGCGCGCGCCGTCGACGAGGCCGTTGCCGCGTTGGCGCTGGCCGCGCCACGGGCCGAGCTCGTCGGGCGTCACTGGGATGCACTCGACGTCGACGGTCACAGCGCCTTCATCGGCGACGTGTTCGACCGTTACGGTCCGATCGACCTGGTGCTGTGCGCCGTCGGTCGGCTCGGTCACCACGCCGGGGTGTCCATGGGCCCGGCCGACGTCGACCTCATGATCCGCTCCAACTTCAGCGGTCCGGCCGCGGCGCTGGCCGCGGTTGGTACCCGCATGCAACGCCAGCGGCGAGGAACGATCGTGGTGCTGTCGTCGGTCGCTGCGGCTCGGGCCCGGCGATCCAACTACGTGTACGGCTCGTCCAAGGCGGGGCTCGACACCTTCGCCCAGGGCCTGGGCGACGCGCTAGCGGCCGACGGCGTGCGGGTGATCGTGGTGCGCCCCGGGTTCGTGCGCTCGAAGATGACCACCGGCCTCGATCCGGCGCCGTTCTCCCGCGATCCCCAGACCGTGGCGGCCTCGATCGTCGGGGCCATCGACTCGACGGGAGGTGCGGGGGCGGGCCAGATCGTGTGGGTGCCGCGCCTACTCGGACCGCTGATGGGCACCCTGCGGCTGGCCCCGCGCTCGATCTGGCGTCGCATCGCCGGCGACCGCTGAGCCGCCTGACCCGCTCCGGTAGCGAGGCCAGCGCTGCCCCCGGGTTCCGCCAGGTTCGCGCCAGGCCTGCGCCAGGTTTCCGCCAGGTTTCCGCCGGGTCTGGCCTCCACTTGTTCACGAAACGACCGATAGCGGTCGTCTCGTGAACAAGTGAAACCCCACCGGGTCGGGTGATGCCGGATCAGGCCGGATCAGGCCACGTCGCGTCGCCGAACCCGGAACCGCGCCCGAACGTCCTCGCGGACGGTGGCCGGGCTCTCGATGTCGCCGTAGCCGATGTACATGACGTCCCAGCCCAGCTTGGCGGCCTCGTTGTCACGACGTTCGTCACTGGCCTCGGCGCGGCGGCCGAAGTGGTGGGTCCGGCTGTGGCCCTCGATGCCCAACCGCACCTCGGCAATCGCCAGATCGAAGCGCGCCACGACCTTGCCGGTGGGGTCTCGCAGCGGGTGTTGTCGAGTCAGACCGCTCAGTTCGGGATCATCAAGGCACAGCTCGACGAGTTTCTCGAACCATGAGTCCCGAACCCGACCCCGCTTCTCGAGCTCGTCGAGGAGCCCCAGCAACATCACCGGCCCACTGACGCCTGGTCGCTGCAGCCGCTCCGCGGTCCGGCGGATCCACTGACGGTTCGCATGATTGCGCACTGCGTGGTCGAGGGCCCGCTCCACCATCAGCGGTTCGTAGCTGTTGCCGAGATCGCACAACGTCCGGGCGATGTTGGTGACCCGGATGCCATCGACGTTGGTGACGTCGCAACGATCGAGCTGCTTGACCCGATGGGCGGTGAGGCCCGGGAGGCGAACGAGACGAGGGGCTTCGACGCAGACCTCGAGTGACGGGTGGTCGAGGAACCCGTCGAACGCCAGCACCCGGGCCGCCGCGCTATCGGACAGCGCGCTCGGCCTGCTGGCGATCGTTGCGGCCCGGGCGCGCTCCTTCCACGTCGGCTCGCCGGTCGGCGTGACCACGAACGTGGCGGGAAAGGGCTCGCTGACGAGTCCGGTCCGAACCAGTTGCGTCAGCTGCCGCCGGTTGACTCCTGCGTGAGCGGCCTGTGCTCGGGTGAAGACGTTGTGTTGAGAGGCCGCAAGCTCGGACACAACGCGTAAGGCGTCGTTCCGCATGGAGAAGAGTCTGGCGGGTGGTCCTGACAGCGAAGCTTTGAGTGCCGGCCGCTGAGCCCAGTTGTTCACGAAACGACCGGTGGCGGTCGATGCGTGAACAACTGAGGCCAGCGGGCGACCGGTGGGAGCGAACCCGGCGGTCGGCCCCGAAGGCCAGCGGGCGACCGGTGGGAACGAACCCGGCGGTTGGCGCCTGAGGCCAGCGGGCGACCAGTGGGAGCGAACCCGGCGGTTGGCGCCGAAGGCCTGCTGGTCGCCGGGAGGGCCGGGCGGGCAGGTCAGCCGTGGATGGGGCCGCCGGTGTTGCGTAGCGACGAGCTGGTGCGACCGTTGCGCAGGGCGATGATCTCGGCCGCGATCGAGATGGCCGTCTCCTCGGGGCTGCGCCCGCCGAGGTCGAGGCCGATCGGTGCGTGCAGTGCCATGAGCTGGTCGGGCGTGGCCCCGGCGGCGATCAACTGCTGGTGGCGGCCGTCGGCGGTGCGTCGGCTGCCGAGCGCGCCCAGGTAGCCCACCCCCGAGTCGAGCGCCGCCATGATGGCCGGAACGTCGAACTTGTTGTCGTGGGTCAACACGCACACGGCATCTCGTCCGGTGAGCGGGGTGGTGAGCCCTTCCAGCAATCGGTGGGGCCAGTCGACGATGACCTCGTCCGCCAACGGGAAGCGGGCTGCGGTGGCGAAGGTGGCACGGGCGTCGCACACGGTCACGTGGAACCCCAACACCTTGGCCACCCGGCACAGGGCGGCGGTGAAGTCGATGGCTCCGAAGATGAACAGGCGCGGCGGGGGAGCAAATGACTCGATGAAGATGGTGACCGCCCGTTCGCCGGCCTCTCCGTCGGGTCCGTAGTGGCGCACCGACGTGGTGCCGGCATCGAGCTCACCGAGAGCATCGCGGGCCACGATACGGTCGAGCTCGCGGGACCCAAGGGTGCCGGTGGTCTCGCCCCGTCGCCCGGGGGCGGCGGGGGCACCGGGGGGGCCGGGGGTGGCGAGCAGCTTGGCCCCCACCACCGCTGGATTCGTGGCTTCGATCACCGTGGCCAGCACCGCCGGGCGATGCTCACCAATGAGTTGCTGCAACTGCCCGAACAGGTCGGTCGGGGCGGGGGCGCCGTCAACAGCGGGCGGGTCGAACGGCTCGATGTAGAGCTGCACCGTTCCACCACAGGTGAGACCCACGGCGAAGGCATCGTCGTCGCTGTACCCGAAGGTGACGACGCGTCCGATGCCGGCGTCGAGCACCTCGAGGCCCTCGCCCACGACGGCGCCCTCGACGCAACCACCAGAGACCGAACCGATGACCTGGCCGGATTCGCTCACGGCCATTGCGGCCCCGGGATCGCGTGGCCCGGAACCGTCGGTGTCGACAACCCGGGCGAGCGCGGCGCGAACCCCGGCGGTTCGCCATTCCTGCAGTTGTTCGAGCAGCTCGCGCATCTGCAGCATCGTATCGGCGTCCTCTCGGGCTCCCGTCCCGCGCTGGGGGGCTTTACCCAGGCAGTCCCGTGCCCGGAATGCGCTGATCGACCGCCGTCAGTAGGCCGCGAGCGATCGGCGGAGCTCGGTGCGGAAGGTCTCGGCGCGCTCGAGTTTGAGTCGTTCGTAGCCTCGGACCTTCCCGGGCAGCTCCGCAATGCGAACGGCGTCGTCGAGGCGGTCCGCGGTGAGACCGTCGGCGATCGCCCGCAGCGCCTCGTCGAACTCGGCGAGCAGCGCCCGCTCGACGCGGCGCACCTCGGCCCGGCCGAACGGGTCGAGGACGGTGCCCCGAAGCCGTTTGCCCCGGGCCATCGCCATCATGGCGGGACGCCCGAGCCGAGCCGGGACCGAGACCTTGTGGTCGAGACCGAGGGCGCTGAAGGTGGGCGGATGCAGCTTCCATGTCACCACCGCGTCGGGGCCGCCGACCGATTGGGCCACGGCCGTCGCTTCGGGGGCGAGCAGGAGGCGGGCGACCTCGTACTCGTCCTTGTAGGCCATGAACTGGTGCAGGCTCCGCGCCGCCGCCTCGGTGAGGCGAACGCTGCCGGGGGCTACCATGGCTTCGGCCGCCACGATCCTTGCGATTCGCCCGATGAAACGCTCGGCGTAGGACGCGTTCTGGTAGCCCACGAGATCGCCCGCCAAGAGTTCCAACAGTGACGCAATCTCGGCTGTCGTGGTCACCTTCGCGAGGCTCGACGCGACACGGAGCGGCAGGGGCGCGACGCTCATCGAGGCCGGAGCGCCGCCACCGTCGATGCCGGCCGCTGCTTCGACCGCGGCTTGCACAACGCTGCGATCGGCGACCCACCAGCGGCCCCATTCGAACGCGGCAACGTTGGCTGACACGGCGACGCCGTTGAGCTCGATGGCGGTGGTGACCGCCGCCGGGTCGATCGGCAGATGGCCCGCTTGCAGGGCTACGCCGACCATGAAGATGTTGGCCCCCGCTGTGCTACCCAGCAACGCGTGGGTGATCTTCGCAGCGTCGACGAGCACCGGATCGGGCAGCACCGATCGCGACAGCCGACTCATCAGCTGCGAAAGGTCGGGGTAGGCGCGTTCGGGATGGCCGACCATCGAGCCCGTCGGTGTCTCCGATGTCGACCCCACGAGCGACGTTCGTTCCGGGTTGGCGACGGCCAACATCTTGTCGGTCGCGGCGACCATCAGGTCGAGGGCCACAATGACGTCGCAGCCGCCCTCGCCGATCGAGTTGGTCGGTGCCACGGTCCCGCGGTCGAGGCGGAGATCGCTGACGACCGGCCCCGCCTTCTGTGACAGGCCCGTCTGGTCGAGGCCCTGCACCTCCCACCCGTCGAGCATCGCGGCCGTGCCGATGATCTGCGAGGTGGTCACCACCCCGGTGCCGCCGATGCCGGTGAGCCGAAGGGTGAACGACCCGCCAGCCTCGGAACGGCCAGGCCCGGGAACCGCAGCGACGATGACCGGGTCCGGCAGTCGGCGCTTGGGTCGCTCCGCGATGGGGCGCCGCGCCGCGTCGCCCACCTCGACGGTCATGAAGCTGGGACAGTCGCCCTCGATGCAGGACAGGTCGAGGTTGCACGAGTCCTGGTCGATGGTGGTCTTGATGCCGAGGGGCGTGTCGATGGCCTGCACCGACAGGCAGTTGCTGACCACGCCGCAGTCGCCGCACGCTTCACAGATGCGGTGGTTGATGGCGACCCGGGTGGTGGGGGTGGGTAGCTTGCCGCGGCGCCGCAACTGACGAGTGTGCGCCGCACACGCCTGGTCGTTGATGAGGACGGTCACCCCTCGAATGGCGGCGAGGCGTTCCTGGGCTTCGTCGAAGCGCTGGCGGTCCCAGACCTTGACCGCGCCGCGCCCCGTTGCGGGGAGCGAGACGTCGTCATAGCGCGACACGTCGTCGGTGGTGATCAGCACATCGGTGACCCCGTGGGCGATGAGCGAGCTGACGATCTGCGGGACGGCCATGGCCCCGACGGCGTCCTGGCCGCCGGTCATCGCAACGGTGCCGTTGTAGAGGAGCTTGTAGGTGATGTCGACGCCCGCGGCGACGGCGGCTTGGATGGCGAGTTGGCCCGAGTGGAAGTAGGTGCCGTCCCCGAGGTTCTGGATGAAGTGGCGGCGCTCGATGAAGGGCGACATGCCGATCCACTGCGCGCCTTCGCCGCCCATGGCGGTGATGCCGGCGATCTCTCCGACCCGCTCGTCGTCCATGAGGAGCACCATGGTGTGACACCCGATCCCGGCGCCGACGAGCGACCCGTCGGGCGCCCTGGTGCTGCGGTTGTGAGGACAACCCGAGCAGAAGAACGGGGCCCGCACGACCTCCAAGTCCGCGGCCGTCTCGCTCCCAGATCCGCCGACGGGGATCAGCACCCGCGGTCGGGGCGCAGCCGGAAGTGGTGCCAGGCGGTCGGCCAGTCGGAGGGCGAGCCGTTCGCGCAACCCGCCGATCATGGCGTCGGCGTCGAGCATGCCCGACTCGGTCATGAGGGTGCGGCCGTCGGGATGGCGCTTGCCGTGCACCGCCGGGCGCTGCGCCAGGTTGTAGAGGGCGTCCTTGACCAGGAGCTCGAGCGTCGGATTCTTCTCCTCGACCACCACGATCTCGTCGAGACCGCGGGCGAATCGGCGCACGACTTCGGCATCGACGGTCACCGGCATCTGCATGTGGAGCAGTCGAATGCCGGCCGCGGCGATCGCGGCATCGTCAGCGAACCCGAGCCGACGCAGGGCGTCGCGCAGTTGGTGGTACGTGTACCCCGAAGCGACCAGCCCAATCCAGCCGTCCGCGGGGTCGACGGTGGGGTAGTTGAGGTGGTTGGCCGCGGCGTAGCGGCGGATCAGTTCGGAGCGCACCTCGCGGAAGTCGCGTTCGAGCTCGAGGGTGTGCGGGGTCAACAGCATGGCGTTGGGGTGGTGCACGTAGGGGAGTCCGTCGGTGCTTCCGGGTGGCACGAGGTCGGGGGTGACGGGCACGACCCGGCCGCGGGACAGGTCGACGGTCGAGGTGCCGTCGGCGACCGCCGCCACGATCTTCATCGCCGACCATGCGCCGGTGAGGCGCGAGAGCGCGACGGCGTGCAGGCCGAGGTCGAGGACCTCCTGAACATTGCCGGGATACAGGAAGGGCATGTGCAGGTCGACGAGGGTGGCGTCCGAGCTGGAGGGGAGCGTCGAGCTCTTGGCCCCGGGGTCGTCACCCACCAGCGCAACGGCGCCCCCATGGCGTGACGTGCCGGCGAACGTCGCGTGGCGCAACGCGTCGCTGGCGCGATCGAGTCCCGGCGCCTTGCCGTACCAGATGCCCAGGACACCGTCGTGCAGGGCGTCAGGCTGTTCGGAGGCGAGCTGGCTACCCATGACAGCGGTTGCGCCCAGCTCTTCGTTGACCGCTGGTTGACAGACGATTGGTAGCTCAGCGGTCAACGCTGCGGCCCGGGCGACCTCTTGGTCGAACCCACCGAGCGGCGAGCCCTGGTATCCCGAGATGAACGCGGCGGTGTCGAGGCCGTTGTCGCGATCGACGCGCAGCTGTTCGATGGGGATGCGGGCCAGCGCCTGCACCCCGCTCATGAAGGCCCGGCCCTCGCGGCGCAGGTAGCGGTCGTTCAGCGAGTACTCGTCATTCCGCATACCGCCAAGGTTCCACCCGCCCCCAAGGGAGTCAAGGAGCCCCCATGACTTCAGTCACATCATCGGGCCCATCGTCGGGCTTCAGCGGTGATCGAAGTCGAGCAGGTAGAGCGAGAACCACGTGGGGTCGGTGAAGTCCGACGGATGGTGGCCGGGCATCACCGAGACGAACATGTTGGGCAGTTCGGAGAAGATGAAGCTGAGCGCCCACTTCGCGAGCCGCAAGATCGACCCGGGGTGGAAGAGTCGGCGCTCGTGTATCAGGCCGAGCGTCGTGCCCAGGAATGCGAACACCGCAAGCACGATCATCGAGACCACCATGGCGGCGGCGAGGGACCGGCGCGACCCGTAGCGGGCGTCGTACACGTCGTAGGCGACGTTCTTGTGCTCGACCTCCTCGGCGAGGTGCCACAGGTACAGCGAGGCGACCAGCGGGTCGGCGTGCGTGAACAGCTCGCGGTGGTGGCGTTCCACCCAGCGGGCGGCGCCGTAGGCCACGGCTTCGGATGCGGCGGCGTAGGCCAAATGGAAGCGTTCCGAGCGGGTCCGCCACAACCACGCAAACACGGCGGCCATGATGGACTCGAGTCGCGCGACGCCGCGTACCTGGCGGGCGATGATCCGGTTGAAGCGTTGGTGCTGGGCGTGGTGCTGGGCTTCCTGGGCGATGTAGTGCCGCGCTTCGTCGTGGAGTTCGCCCTCGAGGTGGGGGAGTGTCTGGCGCATGGCCCGCACCACATAGGGCTCGACGTAGGGCATCATCAGCGACACGGCGTTGGCGGCGCACGAGAACTCGGGCATCGTGGCATGCCAGTTGGGGGCGAGATCGTCGGGGAAGTCGAACTGCACCGACCGTTCGCGCAGTCGTGATGTCATGGATCCCCATCGGCACGTCACGTCCACATCTCAATGCGAAGTACAGGTATGGTGACCACATGGGTGTCCTTGCAGGCAGAAACCAGGATCAGAACACGCAGCTCGCCGGTACCAGCCAGAGCCTGTTCATGGACACGTGTGTCGATTGCGGGGCTCCGGTGACCATCGTGTCGGCCCACGCTCCCGAGGCGTTCCGGTGCCCGCCGTGCGCGTCGGTGCACACTGCTCTCGTCGCCGAGGAGTCGGCCAGCGCCACGGCCGAAGCGGCCGCTGAGGCCAAAGCCGTCGAGACCGATCCGTCTTAGACGCCGCGAGCACCACGATGTTCAATCACGAGTACACCAATCGCCGGCGCGACCGGCTTCGCAGCGCGTTGTACCTCGCCGCCGGCCCGGCCGTGCGGTGGAGCTGGGAGCTCTACAAGTCGCTGGGCGCCATCGGTCCGGATTCGGCAGCGGGGAAGCGTTTCGGTTCGCTCGGGCCCGGAAGCATCGTCTGTTTCCCCTACGACACCATGATGAACACCCAGGCGATCCACATCGGCGCGTCCACCATGATCTCGGGTCATGCTGCGCTGTCGGCGGGTTGGGGACCCAATCACGTCGGCCTGGGCGAACGGGTGGTCGTCATCGGTGACCGCTGTCTGATCGGGCGGGGGAGCAGCGTGGTGGGCCACCGCTACATCGAGATCGGCGATGACGTGTGGACGGGCCACAACGTCCACATCACCGACATGAACCACGGCTATGAGAATCTCGACCTTCCGATTTCGCAGCAGAATCAGCCCGAGTCCCCGGTGCGCATCGGCGACGGTTCGTGGTTGGGGCACAACACGGTGGTGTTGCCGGGCGTGACGATCGGCCGTCACGTGGTCATCGGCGCCGGAAGCATCGTCACCTCCGACATCCCCGATTACAGCGTCGCCGTGGGCTCTCCGGCCCGGGTGATCCGTCGCTATGACCCCACCGACGGGGAATGGCGGGCCGCTGGCCCCCACGCCGTCACGTCTTCCCTCGCCCGGGTGGTGTTGTAGCCGGTGCCCTCAGCGTCGCCGCCCGCGCCACACTCGCCAGCCGGGGTCCCGGCGACCAGCATCGCCATCCTCGGTGCCGGCGCGGCCGGGTTGTGCATGGCGATCAAGCTGGTCGAGGCGGGCTTCGATGACATCACGATCTACGAGAAGTCCGACGGCGTCGGGGGCACCTGGCGGGCGAACAGCTACCCGGGAGCGGCGTGTGATGTCCCATCGCACCTGTATTCGTATTCGTTCGCCCCGAAGAAGAACTGGACGCGCAAGTTCGCCAATCAGCCCGAGATCCTGTCGTACTTCGAGGAAATCACCGACCGGTACGACCTGCGGCACCGCATCCGTTTCGGCGTCGAAGTCACTGCGGCGTCCTTCGACGAGGAGGTAGCGGCCTGGACGCTGACCTTCGCCGACGGCGTAACAGCCGCCGCCGATGTGGTCATCTGCGGGCTCGGCCAGCTCAACCGTCCGTTCACCCCGACGATCCCCGGTCTCGAAACCTTCGACGGTGACGTGTTCCATTCGGCGGAGTGGCGCCATGATCTCGACCTGAGCGGCCGCGACATCGCCGTGGTGGGCAATGGCGCCAGCTCGGTGCAGTTTGTGCCGCCGGTGGTCGCCGAGGCCGCGCACGTCACGTTGTTCCAACGCAGTGCCAATTGGATCCTGCCCAAGAACGACCGCGAGTTCAGCGCTCGAGAGCATCGCATCCTCGAACGCATTCCGGGGGCCGAGCGCGGGTTCCGCTGGTGGATCTATTGGCGCCTCGAGCTGAACTTCCTGCTGATGCGACGCAACTCGCGGTTCGGGGCCTTCGTGCAGAAGATGGCGTCGAAGGAGTTGACGAAGCTCGTTTCGGATCGGCTGCCAGCCGAGGCGCTCATTCCCGACTACCCCCCGGGCTGCAAGCGCATCCTCATCTCGAACGACTACTACCCGGCACTCCTGGCACCGACGACCGATGTCGAGGTGTCCCCCATCGACCACGTCACCGCCGCGGGTGTCGTGACCGCCGATGGTGCCGAGCACCCGGCCGACACCATCATCTTCGGCACCGGGTTCCGCACCACCGAGTTTCTGGCCCCCATGGAGGTCGCCGGGCGCGGGGGCCGATCACTCAACGAGGTGTGGGCCAATGGTGCGCACGCTCATCTGGGCGTGGCGGTGTCGGGATTCCCCAACTTCTTCATGCTCTACGGGCCCAACACGAATCTGGGCCACAACTCGATCATCTTCATGATCGAGGCGCAGGCGCGCTACATCACCCACGCGGTGCGCGAACTGCGCGACGACCGGCTTGCCTGGATCGACGTGCGACCCGATGTCATGGACCGGTACAACAGCAAACTGCAGCGCGCCGCCGATGGCACGGTTTGGGTCGCGGAGTGTGACAGCTGGTACAAGAACAGCCACGGAGTGGTGACCAACAACTGGCCGGCCTTCACCGTGTCCTACTGGAAGCGCATGCGGTCGTACCGGCCCCACGAATTTCTCCGACGAGGCCGATCTTGAAGCTCCACGACATCCTCGAACTGTCCTCGCACGGTCCCGACACCTTCGTCGGGACCGGTCCGCGTTACCCGTGGGGCGGGCTCTACGGCGGCCAGATCGTGGCCCAGGCCCTGCAGGCCGCGGCGGCCACGGTCGACGACACGCTGGAGGTCCACTCGTTGCGGGCCTACTTCATCCGCCGGGGCGATCAGGACGAGCCGGTGCGGTACGAGGTCGACCGCATCCGAAACGGTCGGTCGTTCGCCACCCGGCGGGTGGTGGCCCGCCAGGCCATCGGTGCCATCTTGAACCTCGAGGCCTCGTTTCAGGCCCGTGAGGAGTCGCCAGACCTCGACGTGGTGAGCATCGATGATCGGCTTCCCGGCCCCGACGAGGTGCAGTCGACCTCGTGGAGCCCGGTGTTCGAGCGGGCCTTCATCCCGACCGAGGATCTCCCCACGCAGGGTCGTCTGGGTGCGGGGCGGGCCGCGGCGTGGCTGCGGGTGTCCGAGCCGGTGGGCGATGACGTGACCGCACACAGCGCCGCGTTGGCGTATCTGTCCGACGATCTGCCGACCGATGCGGTGATCCGGGCCCACCCCGTGGGCGCCGAGGCCGAGGAGGTGCGTCATCAGGTGCTGTTCACCGCCAGCCTCGACCACACGATCTGGTTCCACCGCCCCATGCGGGCCGATCAGTGGCACCTCCACGACTTCACCTGCCACAGCTTCGTAGGGGGCCGGGGACTGAGCCTGGGACACGTCTTCGCCGCCGACGGGAGCCATGTTGCGACGGTGGCCCAAGAGGTGCTGTTGCGCGACACCCGCGAGCGCGGCGCCTGAATCCGCGAGCGGGGATAGAGCACGGTTGGATCGCTGGACACGGCCGCGGCGGGTTGCCGCGCAAGTGATCTACCCAGTTCGAAGTCGCCATTCGGTCCCAAATTGCAGGGATTCCTGCCTGGAGGGCAGCCAGAAGGCAGCAAATTACCTCTGTGTCATTTTACCGACTGAGGGTGCTTGCTGTAGGTAGTCGGGAGCACTAAACCAGAGTGCGTATAGGGGCGTGTCGGAGAGATGCAAAGTCTCTTCTAGTATTCTGAGCCATTCCATGTACATTGCGGTTTCGAGTGTTCTTCTGAGCAGGAGTGACGGGGGCTGGGGCCTTCGCAGCAAGAATCAAAGAGCCTGGCGGCGACCTTCTCGGGGGCTTTCGCGCGCCTGGTTTGAGCGGGCAAAGGACTGGAATGAGTAGAGAGACAGCGGCACCACCACCGTCGAGAACCCAGGTGGCCGCACGATCCGAGTCGGCGAGCGGCGCCGGCGACCTGATCGAGCACAAGACATCGCCGCAGTCAACGGCCGCCGATGTTGTCAAGCTTCCGGTCAAACATGCCGACGGTCCGTTCGGAAGCGTTCGGCCCCGACGCCAGGGTTCTGCGACCCTTCGACGTCGGCTGGTTGCCTTCGATGTCTTTTCGGTGCTCGTCGGCTGGGGCCTCGCCCTGGTCCTGCCCGTCATGGCCACGGTGAACACCCGTCACGGCAACACCATCGCCCTCGTTGGCATCGTGGTGTCGGTGCAGTGGATCTCCATCGCCTCCCAGCATCTTCACCGGGCCCGGGTCGCCGCCCGGCGTTCCGCCGAGCTGTCGGGCCTCACCCGTTCGTCGGTCGTGGCCGGGATCTTCGCCTTGTCGCTGTCGGAGATCTTCGACGTCGCCTTCCCGGTGTCGCGTATCGTCGCCGGCTGCCTGCTCAGCTTCGTGCTCCTCAGCATGTGCCGGGGTATCTACAGCTCGTGGCTCCGCAGTCAGCGGGCCCGCGGCGGATTCGCCCGTGAACTGGTGCTCGTGGGTACCAACCCCGAGGCCGTCTCGCTCAAGCAGTTGCTCGAGACCCACCCCGAACTCGGCTACCGCATCAGCGGTGTGACGGGCGACGAGGGTGAGTACGACCAGCAGCGCTGGAAGGTGCCCTACCTCGGCCCCGCCGACACGACGCTCGAGGCGGTCGTCGACCTCAATGCCGATGGTGTGCTCATCGCCTCCAGTGCGCTCGACTCGGTCGAGCTCAACGGCCTCAGCCGCGAACTGTTGCGCCACGAGGTGCACGTGCACCTGTCCAGCGGGCTGTCGGGCATCGACCACCGCCGCCTCCGGCCGTTGCCCATGGCCCACGAGCCGATCTTCTACCTCGAGCGCAGCGAGCTCTCGCGGGGCCAGCTCTGGATCAAGCGGGCCATCGACATCGTCGTGGCGTCGATCAGCCTCCTGGTGCTGTCACCGTTCCTCGTCATCGCCGCCCTGGCCATCAAGATCAACGACGGCGGGCCGGTGTTGTTCAAGCAGCGTCGGGTGGGGCGCAACTGCAAGCCGTTCACCGTCTTCAAGCTCCGCACGATGGTGCCCGACGCCGAGGCCCGTCTCAGCGAGGTGCTCGAGACGTTGGGCAACGGCCGTGACAACGTGCTGTTCAAGCTCGAGAACGATCCCCGCCGCACCAAGGTCGGCCGCCTTCTCGAGGCCACCAGCTTCGACGAGGTGCCCCAGCTGTTCAACGTGCTCAACGGTTCGATGAGCCTGGTCGGGCCCCGTCCCGCCCTGCCCGAAGAGGTCGCCAAGTTCGATGACGAGCTGATGGACCGGTTCAACGTTCCGCCCGGCGTCACCGGTCTCTGGCAGGTCGAAGCTCGCGACAACCCGTCGTTCTCGGCGTATCGACGCCTCGACCTCTTCTACGTTGAGAACTGGACGCTGGCGCTCGATCTGGTGCTGCTCATCGAGACGTTCTCGTCGGTGCTGGCCCGGTTGCTGCGGCGGGGCAAGAGCCCTCGCAGCTGATCGCCGGCCAAACTGCCTGATTCTGTGGCGTAGACCTCGACATTTCTGTCGAGGTCTACGCCACAGATCGTTGGGGCAGCGGTCCGCCGCCCGCTCGTCATGCCGATGGGTACTGGTCAGAGTGACAGTTGACACAGTCCTGTATCGCTGTTGGACTACAGTCAATAGTGATCGAGACAAGGTTGGGGGACCTTCACAGGACATCCGTCCGGTGGTGACAACTGAGCAACATCGGGGGATGGGCCGTGGGTGGACCGGGGGGTTCCGAGCGCAGGTCATCACGCACGCGACGGCGTGCCCGACGGGGCACGCTGGTGCCGGCGACGACGACAGCGGTCCTAGCGGCGCTGATGGCGCTCTTGGTCACGGTGATCGGTCCCGGGGGATCGGCGGGAGCGCAGACCGCTGACCGACCCGGATTCGTGCCCGGTGAGGCCACTGCCGTTGCCAAGACGGTGGTCCTGGGCCTGAGCCCCGGCGGGGGCAAGCCCCTCGAGGTGACCCTGGGCGTGTCGACTGGCCGGTATCAGAACCGCACGGCCACCGCGGAAGGCAAGGTGCTCGGGTTGGGGTTGCTCGAGGTGTTCCTCGGCGAATCCGCCAAGTGCGGCGACAAGGCTCCCATCATCCCGGCGAACCAGCTCCCACCGGTCACCACCGGCGATTCGCGGCGTGGCATCGCGATGACCGAGGCCATTGCCGTGCGGTTGCCCGGCACCGAGGAGGTGCCGGGCAGCGACCTCGGTACCCAGATCGCCAACGCCACGGCCGAGCCTCAACGCAGCACGGCCGCCACCACCACGCTCTCCCAGGACTTTGGGTTCATCGCCCTCGACGGCGGTCACAGTGAGGTGACCACGCGTCTGGAGGGCGGGGTGCGGGAGGCGGTTGCCATCACGACCGGCACCCAGCTGAGGATCCTTGGCGGCATGGTGATCATCAACAAGCCGCGCTGGGAGGCCGTGGCCCGCTCGGGTGCCGTGACCACCGGGGAGGGAAGCTTCACCTTCACCAGCGCATCGATCCTCGGTTTCGAACGGTCGATCGATCAGGTCGCCTCCGACTTCGACGGCTTTGCTGACGGCATCTCGTCGCTGCTCGGCGGGCTCGGTGTGTTCCTCGACTATCCGTTGGTCACCGTCGAGTCCGGCAGGGTCAAGGTGTCGCCGATGAGGTTCGGCATCAACAACCCCCCGATCGGCACCGATGTCATCCAGCCGTTCCTCAAGTTCATCTCGCCGATGCGGGCCGAGTCGGCTGCCGCCGCGATCGCGCAGGACTGCAACAACCAGGCCGTCCTGCAGGTGCTCGACCTCGCCCTTGGCGTGTTGTCCGGTGCGGGTGCCATCAGCCTCAGTCTCGGGGGCGTCGAGGCCTTCACTGCGGCGACCGAGTTTCCCGAGCCTCCAACCCTCGAGCCGCTCGACCTGAACGTCCCGGCGGTCGAGGTCGCCCCCCAAGTACAGGCGTTGACCCTCAACGCGGCGCCGATGATGATCGCCGCTCCGGCGCGACGGCCATCGATGCCGCGCATCGAGCTCGACGCAGTGCTGCCGGCGGCCGCCACGCTGCCAGCGGCGCTACCCGATGCGGTCACCGCAGCGCCGGAGGGGACGATCCCCGCCGCCACGTCGGTCACCGATGACCTGCTGTTGCCGCCGGCGACGCTGGTGTCGAGACGGTTCGAGGACGGCTCTACCGGCGGGGCCGCGGCGGTGGTGGGCATCGGGGGGCTCCTCGTCATGATCGCCCTGGCCGGCGCCGACCGGTTCGTGATGCGGCGCAACAAGCGGGAGGTTCCGGACTGATGGCCCAACAGAAGGTTCCCGAGCGGCTGTTTCGGGGCTACGGCCCACTCATTGGCTTTGCTGCGGTCTTCACCGCCATGGCGGTGTTCGTACCGTCGGTGCCCCAGGAGATCCGCCAGGAAGTGCGCACCGCCGCCGACGCCGGGCCGGCGGCGGCCGATATCGGCACCGAGGTCCTCGGCGAATCGACCAGCTCGGTGCCGGCCGACACCGCGGTGACTGCGGCGCCCGACACCACGATCGCCGGCGCTGCGGGCGGTGCAGGTTCCGGTGGTGCGGGCCCGGGGGCAAAGCCGGGTGGCACCGCCAACGGGGGTGCGGCCCCGACGCCCACCGCCGCTCCCGCCAACGCTGGTGCGCCGGCCATCGTGGGGTGTGGTGACCGTCAGGTACCCACCGACCCGTACTCGCCGCCGTGCATCAAGTTCAGCGGACCGAACGGGGGAGCGACCTCCAAGGGGGTCACCGGTGACGCCATCACCGTTTCGGTGCGCATCGAGGCATTCTCGTCGGGGCTCGTCGATGCCATCTCAACGGCGGCTGGCGCCAACCTTCCCGCCGAGGACGAGGCCGATATCCGACGCACGATCGAGGGCTTGGTTGAGTTCTTCAACCGGGCCTATCAGTTCTACGGACGCAAGCTGCGCCT
>Ga0105047_10002025_pt1 | contig 36335 bp, 39 predicted proteins | sample MAT04_FD_78384 | JGI IMG/M metagenome (GOLD analysis project Ga0105047, IMG submission 78384) | Freshwater microbial communities from Lake Fryxell liftoff mats and glacier meltwater in Antarctica - MAT-04 (megahit assembly) | ecosystem: Environmental > Aquatic > Freshwater > Ice > Liftoff... | reverse complement strand
GTGAGAGCCACTCCAATAGTGAAATCTTCCGCCGCCTGGCCGCCGCCCTGGGCTACACCGAGCCATGTTTCACCGAACCGGACGAGCAGATTCTGCGCGACCTCGTCGAGCGCCAGACCCATCCCCGCTTCGCCACCGTCACCTGGCCCACCCTGCTGCGCGACGGCTTTGCCCGCCTCGCGCTGCCCGACCCCTACCTGCCCTTTGCCGAGGGCGACTTCCCTACGCCAAGCGGCAAATGCGAGTTCTTCAGCGCCACCATGGCCCGCGACGGCTACGACCCGTTGCCCACCTTCACGCCGCCCCAGTGGCAATCCAACGACACTCCCCTGGCAGCCGCCGGCCAGGCGCCTCTTGTCTGCATCTCGCCCCCTGCCCACTCCTTCCTCAACACATCCTTTGGCATCGTAGACCGCCTACGCGCTCGCGAAGGCAAGCCCGTGCTGCGCATCCACCCCCAAGACGCCGCCACACGCGGTATCGACTCAGGTGACACCGTGCGTGTCGGCAACGCTTATGGTGAAGTCGTCTTGGTCGCCGCGCTCACCGACAATATCATCCCCGGCACCGTTCTTGCCCCCGGCGTCTGGTGGTCCAAACACAGCCCCGACAACCACAACATCAACCAGGTGACCCCGCAGTCCGAAGCCGACATGGGCGCCGGCGCCCTCTTCTACGACACCCTGGTCTTTGTAGAGAAAATGGGCGTGGTTCAGTAGACGTTGTGTCGCGTCTTGCGTGGTGATATACTTGTAGCATGGAATCGGTGAGATTGTGTCAACGAAGGTGGACAAATGGACACACAGGTGATGGATAGATCGCTTCCAGTGCTTGAGAACACAAAGAAAAAGAACACGAAAGAATTGATTTTGGAGCGATTGGATCGACTGCCGCTCTATCATTTGCAACAGGTTCTGACTTTTTCCGACTTCATGCTTTACGAAGTTGCGCAGTCGAGTCAGCCTCTCTCTATCGATAATCCACAGAAGGGGACGCCGCAAGACCTATTGGCCTGTGTCGGTCTCTGGCAATTCGATCCGGGGGAACTGGAAGAGATTATGGCCGATATTGAACAGGGGCGGTCGATGGAACTGGGAAAAAATGACATCGTACTTGATTGACACCAATCATGCCGCTCATATTATGGGAGGCGAACGAAAGATCGCTGAACAACTTCTCTTGCGGACAGCGGAGGGAGATACTTTTGCCATCAGTATCACTGTTCTGAGCGAACTTTACTTCGCCGCCTACGCCAGTGCGCGACAACAGGCCAATCTGCATAACATCCAGACCTTCTTATCACGCATTCCTCTACTCCCATTTGACACCCATGCCGCCGAAGAGTACGGGCGTATACGCGCTGAGCTGAAGGCCAAAGGCCGCCCCATCCCCAGCACGGATGCCCAGATTGCTGCAGTGGCCCGCAGCCACGGACTGACCGTCCTCTCCGCCGACCATCACTTTCATCACGTGGATAATCTCGTCACTCAAAACTGGCTGTAGACCGGTCGACAGCACCCCTCTCACCTCGCCACCTCCTAGTATTACAGCGCAATGTCGCGTCCAATCGTTCGTGAGCAGGGCGCTTATGGCCCGAAAAACGGCCAGAATTGGGCAGGTTTTAACGGAAATCGCCAGCACCAGAAGCTTCAAAAGCATATTGGGTCGTTGATTTGCTTGATCACAGCCGCCTGTTGTCGACATTGCGCTGTAATACTAGCTATTCTCCCGATGGATTGGCGACCGACGGCGCGTATTTGTCGATCGAAAGATAGCCCGGCGGCGGCGCCAACACGGGCGGATCCCCCCCCGTCGGCGCCCCTTGCGCCCGGCGAAAGGCAAAAAACTCCCAAACCATCCGGCTCAAATCAATCGCCGCCCGATTGGATACATCTGAACTGGTCAACCCCGGGTTGTAATAGTAAACGCTGATCACATACGGGCCGGCCGGTCCCCACACCAGCCCGACATCGCCGTGCTGCAAGAACGCCAGCCCCTGTTGGTGCAAGACCCACTGCGTCTCATAGTCCGGCAACCCGCGCCACAGAAAATCGCGCAGTTCATTGTGCGTAAAGTAGAACAAGATCGTCGCACATTCCTCCGGCGTGATACTCCCCCCAGGATTGGGGGGCGGGGGGGCCGCAAGCAAGATGCCCTGGCCCTGGCTGCATTCGAAGACTGCAGCCAGGAGCCGCCCAATCTCCTGTGGCGTGGTCTGCAGATTGGGGTCGGGCTGCGTGTTGGGTTTTTCGCGCTGATTGGAAGGCGTCAATACCTTCGGCAGCGGCGTCGTAGCGCCAAACCCGCTCTGCAAATAGGTATTCTCCAGCCCCAGCCGCTGTACCAGCGCAGTGACGCGTTGCGCGCCCGCCCCCACATCGCCGCCACCCAACCAAGCCAGCGCTTCATCGGCGGCGCCGTCGTCGCCCTGTCCGATGGCAGCGTCAAGCCATTGGCCTACCTGCTGCGCCTCCGCGTCGTTGGCTGCAACCCCATTGGGCAGCGCTTCCATCAAGGCGACGGCCAGCGCCAGTTTCAGCGTGTCCATCCCCGAAAATGCCGCATCGCCATCTGCCTGCGCTTCCTCGCCGCTTTGCAAATCCTTCACATAGACCGCGGTGTACACAGGAAAGGTGTCGAGCACGCGCGGCAACTGCTCCCCCAGATCGGCCATTGTCGGCACCGGCGGTGCAATCGTCGTCAAGGCCAGATCGGCCATACGCTGGTCATGGCTGGCCAATGCTCCCACCACCAGCGGGATACTCGCTTCCACATCGACGTGATGGCCAGGCACACCGGGGATCCATTCGAGCTGGCTGATCACGGCCGGCGCTGCTGTGCCCGACAAAGGCGCCGTCGCCGTAATCGACGCCTCAACCGGTGCCCCAAGGCTCCCCGTCGCCGTCACCGGTGTCCCAGCCACCACCGCTGCCTGCGCCAACAAGGCGGCCGGTACGCGCACACGCGGCGCCAGCGGTGCATAGTCCAAACCGGCCGCTGCCTGCACCAACCATGCCCGCAGTTTTTCTTCGTTTACCTGATAGCGCAGGGCCACGTCGCGCCGCTGCTGGGGCAATCCGATCGCCTCGCGCACGGCAATGTCGACAAAATCCACCCCTTCCAGGTAGCGCCCGGCATCAGCCACGGTGGCGCCGATATCCGGCGCAAAGTCCACTTCCTCCGGTTTCAGCACGAGCATGCGGTCCTCAAAACGCACGCCAATCGGCTCCCGGTAGAGCGGTTCCATCTGGGCGCGTATTTGCGCCGTGTCCTTGAGTGCGCTCAGGTCCAGCCCATCCAAATATACACCGGGCGGTATGGGCGCGGCCGCTTGCTTGTAGTGCGTGTACAACGGAAAAAGCGCCAATCCGGCGACTACGAGGAGCGTGTAAAGCCAGAAGCGGAGTGAGACGCGATGTCGACGCACCGACTCTACTCCCACTCAATCGTCGCCGGCGGCTTGCTGGAGATATCGTATACCACGCGGTTGACCCCCGGCACCTCATTGACGATGCGGCTGCTCACGGTGGCCAGCAGGTCGTAGGGCAGTCGCGCCCAATCGGCCGTCATAAAATCGTCGGTGGTGACGGCGCGCAAGGCCAGCGCATTGGCATAGGTACGGCCGTCGCCCATGACGCCGACACTGCGCACCGGCAGGAGCACGGCAAACACCTGGCTGGTCTGGCGATACTGGTTGGCGGCGCGCAATTCCTCCAAGAAAATCGCATCGGCGTCGCGCAGCGTTTCCAGCCGCTCCCACGTCACCTCACCCACACAGCGGATCGCCAGACCGGGACCGGGGAAGGGGTGACGCCACACGATCTCCTCAGGCAGCCCCAACGCTTCGCCCACCGCACGCACTTCGTCCTTGAAAAGCATCCGCAGCGGCTCGATCAATTGGAACGTCATGTCCTGCGGCAAACCACCCACGTTGTGATGGGTCTTGATGGTCCGCGCGTTCTTCGTCTCATGGCTGGATGCGGATTCGATGACGTCGGGATAGAGCGTGCCTTGCGCCAGGAATGCCGGCGTCGCCACCCCCCACTCGCCCGCCAGGCGCGCCGCCTCTGCCTCAAAAACGCGCACAAAGCGCGTGCCGATGCGTTTGCGCTTGACCTCCGGATCGGTGATGCCATCCAGGTCGCTCAGAAACTCCTCTTTGGCGTCCACAGCCACCAAATGCATCCCCTGGTGCTGCTGAAAGGTGTGGACAACCTGCTCGGCCTCCCCCTTGCGCAACAGGCCATGGTCGACAAAGACGCACGCCAGCCGATCGCCAATTGCGCGATGCACCAGCGTCGCCGCCACCGCGCTGTCGACGCCGCCACTCAGCCCGCACACGACGTGACCCGCCGGCCCGACCTGCTCGGCAATGCGCTCGACCACCTCATGGATAAAATTGCCCGCTGTCCAGTCGCCGGCGCAGCCGCAGATGCGCTTGACGAAGTTCGCCAGCAGCTTGCTGCCCTCGGGCGTGTGGACAACTTCCGGGTGGAATTGGATGCCGTAGATCTGCCGATCGACGTCGGCAATCGCCGCCAGCGGCGAATTGCCGCTGTGCGCAATCGCCAGAAAGCCGGTGGGGAGCCTCTCGACGCGGTCGCCGTGGCTCATCCACACGCGGAGTTCGGCCGGCAACCCGGCAAAAAGCGCATTACCCTCGCTAACATCGCTGCCGCGTGGACGGCCCTCCGTCAGAGCCGCGACCGTGAGAGAGCCGGTGACGCGGATCTCGGCCGCACCATACTCACGTTCGTGGCTTGGGGAAACCTGGCCGCCCAACGTATGCGCCAGGAGTTGCAGCCCATAGCAAATCCCCAGTACTGGCACTTGGCTCTCGATCACCGCCGCCGGCAGTGTCGGCGCGCCCGCTTCATACACGCTGGATGGCCCTCCCGAAAGGATGATGCCCGCCGGCTTCATCTTCGGCAACACCTCGCCCGCCCGATCCCACGAAATCAGCTCCGCATAGACATTGGCCTCACGCACACGCCGGCAAATCAGTTGGCTATACTGGCTACCATAGTCAAGAACGGCAATCGTTTGATGTTGCATGAGCACTATCCGTCTTCAAAAGCCTATTTCTGATTGACTTCATACGTATATTTCGCCGGTACCGTCGTCACCGGCGCCACCCCACTGATCGCCACTACGGCATACCTTCCCGCCCCCAGCTTCTCGATGTCGATAGAGCCTGTGCCGTCAGCATCTACCGGCACACGGCGCACGGCCGTCAACTGATCGCCGTCGAACTCCATGACCTGTACGAGCCAGGGCTGGGCCAGACGGTTGTCGGTCAACAACCACCCCTCGCTCACCCAATCTGCCTCAGAGCCACGCACGTCAGTCAGTGAGTCTCCCCTCGCACCATCCTCCACACGGATGTCGTCGACCAGCCAGCCTGCCAGGTTGACGGCATCGTCCGTGACATAGCTGAATTGCACCCAAACCGGATCGCCCGCATAAGGGCTGAGGTCAAAGTGCTCGCTCACCCATTTTGACGGATCGCCCGCCGCGTCACCACTGCTACCGGTATAGCCAGGCCCCAACGCATTGCCGGAAGGGTTTTCCATACTCATACGCTGGCTAGACAAGAGATCCCAGTGCTCGCCGTCGCGGGAGGCCATCACGTAGCCGTAATCATAGTCCGGCTCGAAATCCCACCACATGGATGCGGTCATGGTTACCGGCGTACCTACCGCCACATTGCTCAGGTCAAAGCGTTGCGTGAGCCTTGGGTTGGCATCGTCCCCCCGGTTGCTCCACCACACGCGCCGGTCGGCCGGCACGTCAGTATCCGCCAGCCGTGTCTCTGCCTGGCCGTCAAATACAAAGGTGACGTCACCCTCACCCGCAAGCTCAATATAGTCAGTCGCGTAGTTGAAAACCTGACCGTTTTGCGGCCCCAGCGGATAGATATCATGCGCAGCGGCTGGCGCGAACACAGGCACATTCAACCCCTGATACCCATAGACACCCTGGGTGCCCAGCGCATGCGGCTGGCGCGCATAGTTCGCCACCACCCAATCGGCAAAGACCTCCGCGGCCGTCACGCCGGCGTCCCCGGTCGCGCTCACCTTCCGCAACGCCGCGTCCACTCCTGCCAGCCCATTTTCCGGCGCCGCCACCAGGGCCGTTATGATCGGCTGGCCAAAGCGTTGCGCCAGATAGGCCATAAATAGGTAGGCACTGCCATAATGCGGCCCGTTGCTGCCTGGTTCGGGGTTCCATGTCGTAAGCTGCAAATCGGGCGCGGCGGCAAAACCGGTGACGAACATCATATCGGCGCCAAATTCGCCGACTTCCTGAGCGTACTCGCTCAGCCCTTCGTTGACCCAAAGATCCTCGCCGCGATCCTGGCGCCAGTGGATCATGTGCTGTAGTTCGTGCGCCAGCGTCGTCTCGTGGAAGGTGTAATTCTGGCTCTGGTTCAGCGGGTCCAGGTTGATGTAGAACATCTCCCGCTCATTCGAATAGGGGTTGGCAAGCCGGCTGTATTCGTCCGCGCTATAAAAATAACCTGCCACCCCAGACCCCATCGCCGTATTGTAGAGGATATGCAGGCGCGGGTCGTTGTCGACTCCCGGATACCACTCACTGCCAAAAACATTGACCTCGTTCGGATACGTGGTCGACGAAAAGCGGTCAATCGACTTGACGATTGCGTCACGGTTGAACCGCTGGCCGTCCTCAACCCACACATAGGCCACCGGTGTCGAGTAGACCAATTGCGCCGTCACTTCAGCCGTCGTATTGGTGCTTGTATCATGCACCCAAAACGAATCCTCATCCCCAATCGCCCGCACAGGGGCGGCATCATTCACCGTCAGCGGAATCGCATCAATTGCCGGATCAAGACGCAGCGTAAGCTCCCGCGGATCCCGCAGTGGCAGCACTACCCGGCCCAGTTGCTCTTCCGTACTCAGTTCGGCCAGATCAGAGCCACGTACGCCATTCAGCGGCTCCGCCCCATCCACCCTAGCAGAGCCACGCACGTCAGTCAGTGGGTCCGCTCCCCGCCGCACAATCGTCCGTTCCCCCGCCGGCGCCGAGGCCAGCATGCAGCTCGCCAGCAGCACAGGTAACAAAATCAGCAAAAGTAGTCGTCGCAGCCTTGGTGTTTTCATTGACCCAAGTGTACCACAAGCACGAACAAGGTCGCTCGATTCGGCACAGCTACATCAAATATCATACAGCAAAAGTTACCAGGCCCGCTCCAAAGGGTGCCTCTTCTTCTATGAAAACCGGGATCACAACTGGCGGTTTGGGCGCTGTACCGCGCCAATTTTCAGAAGTCTAGGCTGCCTACCCCATAGCCTATAGCCATATTGCTTAGCAAAAACTAGGTAATCTGGCGCTCACGCGTTGCCAAAATATCCCGTATGCTGGCGGTATGAGTCTCTGTGGCTCGTTGGGTGCAGCAAATTTGCACCTCTGGATACTAAGTTCGTGGGCAATCGCAGTGTAAATCGAATGAATAAGGAGGCTCTATCGATGGACCCGGAAAACAATAGCCTGCCCGCATCGGCAGAAGATCCGCTGCCAACCACGGCGGATGCCAGGTCCGAAGCAGAGGAAGTAGACATCATCGGCCTACAAGTGCTGGTCAGACAGCCGCGCCGGTGGATTAGTACCGCAATGACAGGTATCACAGCGGTGCTAGCCCTAGGCATCGGGCTTGCTAGTGGCTATCTTATCTGGGGACAGGCAGGTGGCGCTGCGGTGACAACACTGGCAGTGGCATCACAACCACCTGCTGCCGTGGTTCCCGCCCAATCCCTGACGGGTAAACCGATCCTGGGACCGGTAGCCCCGACGCCAAGACCGATAGCGCATTCGCTCCAACTGCCGATCAGCTACACGCTACCCATCACCTACGGTCAGTTGGGACCGGAACTGGTAAAAGCCGGCGTGATCGATCTTCCAGGCTTCCTTCAGGTTTTTGAGAACAGCGGCGACTCGCTCACACCTGAGTTGGCGGAGATTGTGACGCGCGGCAGCAATGCCCCAGTCACTATCAGCGGCGAGAACGCTCATTTCTTGCTGAACTTTTTCTGGGCCGTTGGGCTGGCCAATCGCAATCCGATCCTCTCGGCGGGACCGCTCCAACAGAACAGTGCTGGCCATGTTGAACAGTTTGCCTCCACCGGCGGCTGGACGTTGGCCTCCAGGCCCATTACAGAGGTTATTGGCAGCCTGCCCATGATCGTGCTTACCGACGGTCAGCAGAAACGGCTGGAGGCTGTGGCGAGCGCGGTCTACCGCCCGTGTTGCGGCAATAGCACGCTTTTCCCGGACTGTAACCACGGGATGGCCATGTTGGGGATGCTCGAGTTAATGGCTGCGCGTGACGCCGGCGAGGATGAGATGTTTGCGGCGGCCAAGTATATGAATGCCTTCTGGTTCCCCCAGCAAATTGCGGAAGCAGCGGCCTTTTTTAAGCTGACCCAAAACCTGGAGTTTGAAGCCGTGGACCCGCGTCGCATGGTGGCTCGCGATGTCTTCTCTTCCAATGGTTTCCAGTCTGTCCATCAATGGCTGGCTGACAATGGGCACTTGGCGCAGCCGGTCGAGGGTGGTAACAACTGCGGTGTGTAAGCCATTTATGTAGATGCACAGGTTAGTCCCTTTGGCCCGTCGACCGACACGCCAAAGCCCACAAACTGAACATGGTAAGCACGAAGCAGTGTTGGATTGGCATTTAGGGCGTAGTCATAACACAGGGAGGACATACACGATGAACGTTTTTATTATGGACCGCATGAACTGGCCCCTATTTTTGAACAATATCCTCAGTGACGGCATGAATTTGCCCATGGCCTACGCAACAATACTTTTTATTGGCTTCATTGCCCTAGTCTCCGTAGCGGTGATGTGGCAAATGTTGGGCGATAAGCAGCGGCCCAAATAGCTCTGAGAGTCCATAGGTGAGTGCTGGGATAAGCGGTGGAACTCAACATGCGCGTTGTGGATCCAATCTGTGGAATGGAAGTGACCATTGACGAGTCAGCGATCGCGTTCAGCTTCATAGAAGTAACCTACTTTGACAATGTCAGATTAGCTCAATCAGGGGCGATCCGAATCCATACCCATTGATTTTACGCTTGGGTGAGTGCGGAGGGTAGTGCCAAGCAGCTTATGGCGCATAGGCAATACGGTCCAAAGCAAGGGGCCGGCGATGTCGCCGGCTCCCTAATACCCACCCACCGCATCACGTTCGACAGCAACGAGACTGGTTTGTCTAGCGACACGCGAAACTTACGCTAAGGTCCGGCTGTTACAACTTCGTTCTAGGTGGATTGCAACTCCACCGCAGGGTCTACTCTGTACCAAGGTGTACCAATGATGGGTAGTAGCCAGCGGTCGAGCCCCCACCAGCCGGCAACCTTCCATGCCAGCACCAGCAAGATCGCGATGGTAAAGAGCAGCGCATTTGTGCTAGCCGCGCCGGCCATGATGAAATTCCAGTTCAAGAAGGCGCCGAAAAAGGCGGCGATCCCGGTGAAGGCGCCAAGGATTAGCAAGATTCCGATGGTTGTCTCGCTAAACGCGATCAGGGGTCCAAACCAGGTATACGCGTCGTTGTCGAGCATGAACTGGATAAACCCGCGATACCAGTCGAAGGAGATCTCGGGTTTACCCTGAGCGGGAATCTGCACCGCGGCAGTCCAGAAGCCCTTGAGCGGCTCACCAGTCATCCACGTACCGCCACTGATCTTGCCCCAGCCCGCACTTAGCCACATATAGCCCAGATAGATCCGAAAAATAAGCCAGATCCACGCTATCTTCGTCGAAGCGAAGAACAGACGTGCAATCGGTGGGTCCGGGATAACAATCTCACTCTTTCGGTTGACAATGGAATCGGTAGTCATGGTTCATTCCTTTCGTACCTGCGGATAGACAGACATAGGCTGCCCTGCTCGTTGAGAATACGCCTTCTTTTCACATTCGGTTAGTCCTTTCAGACGCCGAACACGATCAGCGGATTCCAACTGCATTGATCTTACTCTACAGTGGAGGAGGACGCAAGCGCCAAGAAAGCGTAGGGTAGGGCGCATAGGCAATACGACCGAAGATCGGAAGCCAGCGGCGGATGAGTGGGATCAAGACTCCATCTCGCTGCTTATCATGCTATCAAGCCACGGAAAGACAAGATACGCCGTTGCCCAGGCCGCTAGTGCGCCGGAAAACAAGCGCAACCACCAGTTGAAAGTGCCAAATTGATCGCCGGCATAAATGCCCGAAAACTTATTTGCGGTCAGAAAGGCAAGCCAGACGTTGGTATCGCGAAATCCGCCGCCGGACACGCCAAACAGTGCGTCACTGAGTGCATGTGTAAGCCCATCCAGTACCAACGGCGTCATGGCGAGCAACCATATCTTCCAACGCAGCGGCTGCACGGCAATGCCAAATCGGCGCAACACAAAATAGCTGATGCCAAAAATGGGCGTCAGAAAGTACAGGCTGACCATTCGATCACTCCACGCGACCCGCCAGCCCATCTCCGGTGTGCCATAAAAGAAACGTAGCTGCCAAGGATCAGTGGACGAATAGACCCGGCTGATTTCATCAAGCGTATAGGTCAGCTTTGCGCCGAATAGGAACCAACTGCGCTGCGGCAACTGGTGACAAAATGGAAGGTACAGGGTATAGATCGCTTTGCCGAGATCGGGCCAACCCATCACCATCGCCACCGGCGCCAGAAACGGGCCGGCCGTGAATACCAACATCGGAACGAGTAACCACCACGCCCAATGCCGAACAAGCCACTCAATCAGCGCATCGACCCTAACACCCACTCTCGTTTTGATCATCGCTTTTTTGACCCATTGCCTCGGCGACCAAGTTTGCCATCGGTTCAACTGTTGAACCACGTCGCCAGTCCGTTCGACATCCACTCTGTCTCATCCATCGACGGGTGTTCGGCATAGGGCACCTGGACCACAACCAAGGTGCCTTTACCCGGTTCCGACTGTACGTCTAGCCGGCCCCCTAGCAGTTCCGTACGCTTTTTCATGCCCGTTAACCCGAAATGGCCTGCCCGGGTCAAGTCAGTCAGACGGTCAGGCACATCAAAGCCAATACCATCATCCCGAATCGCCAGCGTCACTCCGCTTACGCCAAAGTGCAACAGACACCGGATCCTTGTCGCATGCGCATGGCGGCGCACGTTATTGAGTGACTCCTGGGCGGTACGATAGAGGGCAAGTTCTTTGTCATCGCCAAGGCGATGGGGTGTACCGATTACCCGCAGTTCGGCATTCGCTTCAGACGTAAGGATTTCCAGTGCGGGACGCAACCCAAGATCGTCCAGATCCAGGGGTCGCAATGCTTGGCTGAAACGACGCACTTCTTGGGTGGCGGCTCCGATCATGTGACGCATGTCAACAAGCTGTTCGCGGCACCGATCCTGACTACGATCAAGATCGCGCTGGGCCATCTGAACCTTATGATCCAGCGCAATCAGCGATTGTACCGTCTCATCGTGCAATTCGCGCGCCAGCCGTGCCCGCTCCTCATCCTGTACGCTGCTCATCGTATGTACGTAGTCTTGCATGGCTGCTTGGCTTGCCTCAATCCGATGCGCCATGTCATTGATCGTCAAGCGTAAATCTTCGATTTCATCCAGTCCCCCAATCGGCATCTCGGCAGCATGAAAATCGCCGTGCCCGATGCGCGTAGCCTGAACAGCCAATACCTGGAGCGGACGGGCAATATAGCGCAAGCCAAAATAGAGCGTGAAAAAAGAGAGCAACGCTCCAACGGTGAGAATGAGCGGCAGCAGGCTCTCAAAGTGAAATAGCGGTGCGGTTAGCGCCTTCAGCGGCTCGCGAATTGTCAATGCCCAATTGGTTCCTTTGATTGGCGCATAGGCGACGACCACTTCGCGGCCACTGCTATTGTCGATCACAACGCCTTGTTTCCCGGCTAACGCGTCAGCCACTCCAGTCATCGCGATTGCTGTATCCTGCGCCGGCATTTTGCCTGAACCATAAATGACCCGGCCCGCAGCATCCACCAGGGTAACTGTCGTTGCCGCATTAGGATGTGGTGCCACCAGTGCCTCGTCAAGGCCAAACACGGTCATGGGCGCGCTACCCACCAGCCAGCCTTGTCGCCCCGGCAAGGCGATCGTCCACACTACCCGATTGCCAGCCGGATCGGGAATTGGCACAGCCCTCTGCCCAGAGGGAACTTCTGTGTTCGCTCTTTCGACGGCAGACGTCACCCAATCTGGAAGTGGCTGTGGTGGTGTTTCGCCAGCGAAAACTCGCCATTGTTCGATTCCCATAGGTGTGGGTTGTGACGAACCAGGAATCGCTGCAACGAATTCGAGATAGGATCGCGTTTGCTCAAGACGCGCGGCAATCGCTGAGGAAATCGCGCCGACCAAGCGCAGATTCTCATCAGTCACCAGGGTGCGCATCGATTGTTCATGGCTGCCGCTGCCGGTAAACGAGAAGGCAATCAAAAAGATCAGCACCGGCAGGATGGTCCAAAGGAGCACTTGGACGCGCAGGCGGCGAAGATGCACTCTCTTGAGAAAAGAGGCCATCATTGCTCGCTCTCCGGCAGGACGAAGAGCCCTAGTTGCAATGCCCTGGTAACGGCTTCAGTTCGACTGCCAACCGCCAGCTTGGCGTAGATATTGGCCAGATGATTCTGGACCGTGCGATCGCTGATACTAAGTCTGGCAGCAATCCCACGGTTGGTTAGACCCTGCCCGGTCAACTGCAACACCTCTAGCTCGCGATCCGTCAACGCCTCAGCCAGAGCGTCTGCCCGCGCATGTGCATTGTCACTGGCAAATGCCCGCACCGTAATGCTTGCATTGAGGGCCGCATAGCCATAATAGACCGCCCGCACCGCAGCAGCAATCTGCTTGGCGTCAGCATCCTTCAATACGTACCCATTCACCCCTGCCTGTAGCGCAGCAGTAACATACGATTGATTATCGTAGGCCGTCAGAAGCAGCACCTTGGTTAGGAGAGCCTGTTGACGTAACCACTCAGTTACCTCAATACCGGTAGCGCCAGGCATACGAATATCGAGAATGGCCACATCAGGCTGATGCTCCAGGATAAGTTGTTTGACCGATTCTCCATCCGCCGCTTCGGCAACTACGATAATATCGCCATCTTCCTCAAGAAACTCACGGATTCCCTTGCGCACAACGGCATGGTCATCTGCCAGTACCACGTAAATCTTAGTCGTTGACATTCACCCAGTCTCTCATTCGCCGATCACGCCTTTTGCCCAGAATCGTACCGGTCTTGTCCAGCACAATGATCTTCAGCGTGGATGCTGTTTGCAACGCTTCACCGCTGGCACAAAGTAATAAGAGACACGGTCAACCAGGCGGGCAATAGGCGGCTTTGTACCCATTGCATCTTGCACCAGCTTGACGATCTGAGCAAGCGCGGTGTCCTTGCCAACCTTGGTGGCCTGGAAATAGCCTCAGTTGCGCATCGAGCAATGCTGGTTACTCATTAAGTATTCCTGGCTTCGGGATGTGACCGAAGCCAGGCGCACTTTTTGTCGTTAGGGATCGAATGGGGCATGGTCGAACTGCTTCAGCCCATCTGAAATCACGCATCGTGCAGCCGGAAACGCTTGAGCATCAACGCGTTGAGGGCTACGAGCAGTGACGAGCCTGACATCGACAGCGCGGCGATCTCAGGCCGCAGCACCAGGCCGAATGCCGGATAGAAGACGCCCGCTGCGATCGGAAAGGCGATAATGTTGTAGCCAGCCGCCCACCACAGATTCTGATGCATCTTGCGCAGCGTGGCCCGGCTCAAGCCAATCGCACCGATCACGTCAAAAGGATCCGACTTCATCAGTACCACATCGGCGGCTTCCATGGCTACGTCAGTGCCTGCGCCGATGGCGATGCCGACATCGGCCTGCGCCAATGCGGGCGCATCGTTGATGCCATCGCCGACCATCGCCACCAGCTTGCCCTGCGCCTGCAGCTCCTTCACCTTGTCAGCCTTTTGTCCCGGCAGCACCTCGGCAAAGACGGTTTGGATGCCGAGCTCCTGAGCGATGCGTTCGGCAGTGGCGCGATTGTCGCCGGTCAGCATGGCGACCTGGATGCCCATTTGCGTTAAGCTTTCGACCGCACGCTTTGCGTTGGGTCGCACAGCATCAGCGATCGCGATCATGCCGGCAAATTCACCATCCACTGCCGCATAGACGACGGTGCGCCCCGCACCTTCCAGTGCACCGGCCTGATCCGCATAGGAATCCATGGCAACGCTGTTGTCGCGCATCAGTTTGCGGTTGCCCACCAGCAGCACCTTCCCATCGACGGTTGCCCGCATGCCATGGCCGGGAATCGCCTCAAAATTCGTGGCTGTTGCTAAAACGGCCTGCTGCTCCTTTGCCTTATCGACAATGGCCTGCGCCAGCGGGTGCTCCGACGACTGTTCGGCTGAGGCCACCAAGCGTAGCAGCTCCGGCTGCGACACCGGATTCCCGGCAGCCACGAGCTCGACCACCTGCGGCTTACCCTCGGTCAGGGTGCCGGTCTTATCGAAGATGATGGCCTGCAGTTTGGCAGCCTGTTCAAGCGCCGTGGCGTTCTTGTAGAGGATCCCATTCTGTGCGCCAAGGCCGGTTCCAACCATAATCGCAGTCGGCGTGGCCAACCCCAATGCGTCCGGGCAGGCAATCACCACGACCGTGATGGCCATCGTCAGCGCCCACACAAAAGGTGTTATATCAGGCGGGATGACGCCGCTTCCGAAGAAGAACCATCCGAAGAAAGTAAGCAGACCAAAGATGATGGCCGCTGCCACCAGCCACTGCGCGGCCCGGTCGGCCAGCCGCTGGGAAGGGGCCTTAGAGTTTTGCGCCATCTGCACCAGCTTGACGATCTGCGCCAGGGCCGTATCTGCGCCCACGTTGGTGGCACGGAAGCGGAATGTGCCTGTTTTATTGATCGTGGCGCCGATCACCTTGTCACCCTCTGTTTTCTTGACAGGCAGGCTCTCGCCGGTGATCATTGACTCGTCCACACTAGACTCGCCCTCGGTCACGACGCCGTCAACCGCGAGCTTATCGCCGGGGCGGATCATCACGATGTCATCGACCACGATCTCGGCCGTCGACACTTCCACCGGCTGGCCATTGCGAATAACCGTTGCCTTGGGCGGAGCCAGGTTCATCAGCGCTTGGATCGCCTGCGAGGCGCCGGCGCGGGCGCGCATCTCCATCCAGTGACCAAAGAGCACAAAGGTCAGCAGCAGCGTCGCCGCTTCGTAGAAAATCTCACCTTGGAAGAGAAACGTGGCGGCCACACTAAAGATGTAACCGGAAAGGACCGAAAGGCTGACCAACACAGCCATGTTGAGCACACCGTTCTTCAAGCCGCGCCAGGCGCCTACATAGAATATCCATCCGCCGTAGAGCACCGCAGGTGTAGCGAACAGGAATGACAGGACCGCATTGCTCAACCCAAACGGCTGCGGCAACTGGAGACCAAAGTAATCGGTAAAGAGCGGCGAATATAGAAAGACTGGAATGGCGAGAATGGCGGTGGCGAAGAACCGGTTGCGCATGTCGCGCACCATATCTTGCATATTCATGGCGCCGCCGTGGCCCATTTCGTGTGCCATGGACGCCATCTCACCAGCTTCGGCATCCGCAGGTATGGCGTGGCCGGCATGGACAGTGCCAGCCGCCGCTGGCACTGTCTTGCTACTGGGCGACGACATATGCCCGGCGTGTTCGTCAGCAATTGCAGCCGGCTTTTGCTCCGACGCTGCCGCCGGCATGGCGTGATCTCGGTGCAAGGCATGTGCGTCACCTGCAGCAGCCTGCATGGTGTGACCAGCGTGCGTGACGGCGGCTGCCGCAGGGTCACCTGGCGCACAGATGTGCTTGGGCTGTGCCTGGCCGGCGCAGTGATAGCCACACTCGTCGATCAGCGCCTTGATCTGAGCCTGATTAATCACAGTCTCGTCGAAGTGCACAGTGGCCGTGCAGTTCAGATAATTCGCCTCCACATGCTGAATCCCGTGCGCCCGCGACAACTGCTTCTCAACCCCCGGACCATCGAGGACGGACAACATACCCTGCACATCAAACGTTGCCTGTTGCATAGACTATTCCTTATTGGATCTTTATTGGACGACCAACTTGCCGCGCAGCATGCCCATCTGGCACTGGAACGGAATCTCGCCTTTTTCATGCGGCGTGAACTCGATTGCGACCGTTTGCCCTTCCGGTAAGTGCGCCGATTGGTTGATCTTGTCAAAGACGACCATCTCGCTGCACATCGACTGAATAGAGCCAGGCGGCCGAGGTGCCCAACGCGATGAGCGTATTCATGTCCGCCGAATGGTGTTTGAAGGCCGACCAATCGATGCAAGACAAACGATAAAGTAGGTTTGCTTTGGTCTGGACTTCCATTGGCTTTTCTCCTCTAGAGCAAGTCGTCCGTTTGCTAATGCTCTGTACCAATTATCGCACACCCCACCCCCCGGGGGATAGGGGTATTCGAACTATTTATTATAGGCCAAATGGCGCGGTCAGACTAGATGATGACTGGATACTGAAGCGAAAAGAAACGCAAGTATCTGTAGGAATGCAACTTACACGATCTAAGCGACCATCTGAGCTGGCATGTGGATTTTTTGTGGACGGACGAGCACTAGGCAGGGTCGCCTATCGAGAATAGGCCAAATTGCACTGGCTGCGGCTGTTGGCGCGTGATATCCTGAAGTGTAGCCACCCGCTGACTTCGGAAGATAGGCAACTTGAGAACTATGGAGGATTCATGACCGTCAGAAAAGTGCGCGTCGCCGTCAATGGGTACGGCGTTATTGGAAAACGCATCGCCGATGCGGTGGCAGCGCAAACGGATATGGAACTGTTTGGCGTGGCCGATGTCCGCGTATTGCGTTCCTGCGCGCGTCCAACGGCATCGTCGCGCTTAATAGCACGCTAGAACTAATGGCCGATCTGGGCCGGCCGCGTGGGGACATGTGGGAGGTTGGCCTGTGGGAAGACAGCCTGACCGTACAAGGAAATGAACTGTTCTACAACTATCAGGTCTACAACCAGGCCATCGTGGTGCCTGAGAATATCGACGCCATCCGCGCCCTGGCGGGGAGCGAGCCAGACGGCACAACCTCGATTGCCCGAACAGATGAGGTTCTCGGTATCGTGCGCGAGTTTACTAGCGCTTAAGCCAGTTGCGCTGTTCATGCGCTGCGAACACGCATCGTACCTTAATACTGTGACTGAATCCCTTACACAGTAGCAAGGATGAGCAGCCCCATTGCTGCCACGCCGCTGCCAAGGATCAGCCGTACCGTCACCGGCACGCCGGCTTTGACCGTGATCTCCTTTTTGTCGAAGCCGCTCATATCGGCGGCCACCTCCGTGACATTGCCTGCTATCGGCGCCGGCGGTTCGCGAAAAAGGGCGCCCTTCAATAAGTAACCTGCGCTGCCCAAGACAAGCACGGCGATGACAACAAACGACAGGACGCGCATGCGCCCATTTCGCCGCTGGCGTGACTGCTGAAGCTCCGCTCTTGTTTTAGCGTTCATAGAATTCTTCCCCTTATCAGGATTGCCGTTCCGTGATCTTTGGCGCACCCATGTTGGAATGATCATGGCCGCCCTGGCCGCTTCCGCCGTGATTGTGCCCGCCCATTCCCATCATGAGCAGGTGCGACAGCGGGCAAAGCAGCACAAGTGTAAACAGAAGCACGTCGTTGATGGGGATCTTGAAGATCACGACTGTGGCGATGGCGATGAGTGGCAGCACGCACAGAGGCCAGAACAACCAGGCGCCCCAGCGCGCCCGCAGGTTCGACAACATACCGCTTTGTGTAGTTTCGTGATTATGTTCCATACGATTCTCCCAGTCTGAGTTTCGACTGTCGTTACTAGAAAAGCCGTATATTTCACGGCTGACATCACTCTTGCGCGACGGCGTCAGTCCGGGTGCAGCTGGGGTAGTGCCAAGCGGCTCATCCCGCATAGGCAATACGGCTCAAGGTATGATGGTAAGCCACGGCGTTTGGATCTTGGCGACAGTCACTTGACGATCAAGATTCCGCGCTCGGTGTGCCCGGGTTCTATGCAAAAGAACTCATACTGACCGGGTTTGCTGGGTGTGAGGTCCATCGACATCCTTTGGCCCGCCTGCGCCACCATATGCACCTGATACAGGTTCATGTCCGCCAAATTGCTCATGGAGCCGCTCATGCCAGGCATGTTGTTCGTACCATTAGTCGCACCACCGGAGGACACGATGGGAAGCTCCTTAATAGCCAGTTGATGCTCGGTGGAACCCATGTTGTTCAGCGTCAACCGGACAGGCTGTCCGGCGTCCACTTCCACCGTGGCGGGACTGAAGCCGTCAGCAGTGGACGTGATCACCACTTCCGAAGGGGTTGGTGTTGCTGAGCATGCGGTCAAGATGAGCACAACAACGACCAGTAAAGGTATAGCGAATCGCATGAGGTTCTTTCGTCCTTTCGGTATAGACTGAGAGCCTTGCCGGCCCGCCAGTACGAAAACTGAACAGCGTTGCCTGGCCGAGTATTCGCGATAGACAACCGTGCTCGCTATCTCGCATTTTGAAATCGGCGTTTTCTTTGCCATGACTCTTTCCTTTCTTACCGAAGCCGGCATAGGGCGCTGCTGGCTTCAGATCTGCTGTAAATCCGCCTGATTAGTCAGCCTCGGCTGTTTTTCTATGCGTTGGCGGCTATAGAAGGACAAGACTTAGAGCGCCACCAAAAGTACAGCCAGCGCAAACACCTGGGCAATACGGCGTGGTGTAAGCCGTTTCCGCGCAGCGGGGGTTGCAGTCTCTGCCCGTTGCGAGATCAGCGCAGGATCAGGGTCTGGGTTCATGCCTTGTGGTGCCATCAGGCTGCTCCCTTTTGCCAGCACCATGCGCGCTCAGCCAATGGAATCAGCAAATTGCGACTAATGGTGAGCATTGTGCACTGAGTTGTTGCCTTCCATAGGCGCGTTAGCGAGATCGAATTCAATGGTTTTCGCAGCCGGCAACGGGGCCAGCGGCGAGAAACTGATGCCGTTCGGTTTCATACCGGTCGCTACAGAGGCGACGACTTTCTTGGCAGCCAAATCAAGTACGGCCACGTTGTTTGCGTACATGTTTGTAATGTAGGCATACCGGCCGGATGGCTCGATGACGATGCCATGGGGGCCCTGACCGATTTCGATGTTGATTACATCGGCAAAAGCAGTCGTATCGATAAGCGACACCGTCGTTCCCGGCTTGTCGGTTGTGCCTTGATTGGCGATCAATAGATAGCGGCCGTTTGGTGTGACAAATAGCTGCACAGGATTGGCACCCACAGCAGCCTTGCCAACCACGGTGTTCTGAGCGGTATCAATCTTGCTAACCGCGTTTTCGCCATTGAGTGAGACATACACGAACTTCCCATCCGGAGAGAATGCGACTTGAACGGGTCTCTGACCGACCTCAACATCGGCAACCTTGGTGTTGGATACGGTGTCGATGATGCTGACCGTATTGCTATCCATGTTGGCAACATAAACCCACTTTCCATCGGGGCTGGGGCGCAAGCCGTGCGGAAATTTGCCGACAGGAATGGTAGCAACGGCGACCAAGCGGGCAGTATCGATTGCGGTAACTGTGCCATCGCCGCTGTTGGTCACGTATGCTTTGGTTCCATCTGGCGTCACGATCACATGGGCGGGCGCTGATCCGGTCGCCGCAGTTCCCAGCAGATTGTACGTTGCAGAATCGATCGTGACAGCCAAATTGTGGTGGCCGCTCACCACCCATACCGTCTTGCCGTCGGGCCCCACTTGAAGATTATGCGGTCCACCGATTCCGGTGAGAGTAGTGACTACCTGATTCGTGGCAGCGTCGAAAACGGTTACGCTGTCGCCGTCCTCGCTCGCCACCCACACCGTGCCCTGAACCGGCGCCGCCTGAACTGTTGTGTTCGGCGCCGGCGCTCTATTCGACAGCGTGACAGTTGAACACGCACTCAGGAGTACTGCGAGGCCGGTCGCCATGATTGCAGCAGTGACCGTCTTCAATATAGATTTTTCCATAATGTTTCCTCAGCGGTTATAGGATCGCGGCCAATTGACGCGACCATGCCAGTAACAAGTCTAGCATCATCTGTCTTGTCAAGATATAGGTAATATCGCTCAAGGCCCGTGCCCAAATGGCCTACAGTTTATTAGCGGAGTGTAACAACGCGAGTCGAGTTCCAGCGCTTCTACCATTTGATCATGCCGAGTGACGCCAGGCCGGCGAGAAGCAGCGGCTGGTGGATGAGATAAAGGACGAGTGAGTTGCGACCAAGCGTATCGAGCCATTTGACTGGCAGGCGGTCGCCCCAGTCGGGGAGGGTGAACATCCAGCGGCTGCCGGCATAGAACCAGTTGCCGAACCAGATCCCCACCAACACGACGCCAAACCAGGGCAAGATTGGAAAGTAGTCCACGGCCAGATAACGGGTCGGGGCAACACCGAAGGGAATCAGCCAGCCGCCGATCCAGGTAGGAATCCCTATCCAGCTTCCGATTTGGGGTGTAAACCAGAAGCCGTCGAAGCGCCACTGCGCCACCAAACCGCCGGCAGCGAAGAACACGAGCGCAATTCCCAGATTAAGCCAGGTAAAGCGCAAGAACGGGTAGGCAATCATGATCGAGAAGCCGATCAAATGCAGTATGCCGAAGTCGACGTAGCCAATGCCGGCGGCTCTCACCACCAGCGTAATCAGCATTCCGAGGCCGAAGATCTTTAGCCCGCGCCGAAAATACTGCCAGTACAGGCCGCTTTGTGTTCCTTGCGCCGCTCGGCTGCGCCGGTAAACAAGCGTGAGCGATACTCCCACCAACGCGATGAAGGTGACAGCCGTAAAGCGCTGGACAACCATCCAGAACCCGGACCACAGATCGACGTCGGGGAATACGCCAAAGTAGCGCAAATCCCACATCAAGTGGTAGGCGACCATGGTGATGACCGCCGTACCACGCAGCGCATCGATCTCCCAGAAACGACTGTGCGGTATCAATCTTGCTAGCCGCGTCTTCGGCATTGGGTGAGTCATACACGAGCTTCCTATCTGGAGAGAACGGAACGCGAACAGGTTATTGGCCAACTTCGCTATCGGCCGTTTTGGGTCAGGCAGTCAATCATCGTCATTGTGTCGGATTTGCGTCGTATAGGTTGCCGCCGACTGACCATCTAGCCTTTGCCAGAGAACAACCACACCAACGATAACAACAAGGCCAATAAGCAAAACGATCCAGGTAAACACCCCCCATGCGATGGCGTCAAGCGCATATCCGTTTATCATCGCTTGTGTCCTCATTTTCTTCGCCACAAGGTATCCGCAGATTTCCAGACATCGGCCCCACGTTCGCGTCATCATCGCGAAGCTGGCAGCCAATATGAGTGTAGCAGCGTACTCTCGTCTTTGCTACGGCTTTATAGCCCATCGACCAATAGGCAATATCAACTACTAGAGCCGCCAGCAGGCTTTGTCTACGGCGCCGGCGGTAGCGCAGAATCTCCACCAGGATCCCCAACCGCCAGCCTCCACACAAAATCCACCAAGGACCATGTCTCTTCCGGCGTGAAGAGGGTACCAAAGTTTGGCATCCCCGTGCCCATACCGCCGCGCCGGATTTTGGCATAGAGCACATCCGGCCGGCGGTCGAGCATACGTTCAGGATCAGAAAGTGATGCAGGCAACTGGGGCGCAAAACCTGCGGCAGTTCCGTCACCGCCGCCGCTTTCGCCATGACAGGCGGTGCAGTTCTTGGCGTACAAGTTCTTAGCTTGGTCCAATCGATCTGGCGCGCCGTCCGCAACCCACAGGAATGCCGCTAGATCCGCCAACTCCTGATCGCCGGTGCGTGGATTAGCAGCAGCCAGCGCGGCCTTGCCTTGGCGCGGGGTGTGCGTACGTCGCCAGTTCTGGTCCTGAAGCTGGGACGGCACGACCAGGCTTTGCGCCAGCGCCGCGCCGCGCGCCGCCGACGGTCGTGGCACGTCTTGCATAGCCGGCACTGCATTGCCCCCACTGTGACCATTGTCATGCACATTGGCGTCGATATCCACCCCTTCGGCAATCAATGCATCGATCACGGGATCGTGTTCGACAGTGGCCGCTGTGGAGACGAGCGCGCCGTCGCGCTCCATGACGTCGATCACACCGCGCATCCGCCAATGATTGGGGCTGCACCACAGATTGCAATAGAACGTGAACGTCCCGGCTTCATCAAAGGTAAGTACAACCGATTTTGTCTGGCCCGGCTCCACATCGCCCAGATCGACGCCCAGCCCTGGCCCAATCGCCACACCATGCGCAACATCTTGTGCATGGAAGCGCAGCAGCACCTTCTCGCCTGCCTGCACTTGAATGCTGTCCGGCTGAAAACCGCCGGCTTCCGGGATTGCCGCCACCACGTCGATCACGCGCAGACCGCCCATCACCGGCTGCGCATGGCGCAGACCGATGAAAAGGGCAGGTAGCGGGATCAACAGCCACAGCAGGGTTTTGGGTAGACGTAGGCGGCGGCGTATCATGGCGAAGTTGAGACTTAAGGAACCCAGTTTGACCGGATGACCACTTCCTGCTCCGGTTGTTTGGGGTCGTTGGTCAATACATGTACACGGAAATCGTGCTGGCCGTCCATTCCCGCATGCATCATAAACTGCAACTTGACGGCGGTTTCTTCACCTGGCTTGAGTGTCGTCGAACCGACGACAGCGCGCGGTGGTCAGCAGCCCTCCAGTACTTCCACTCGTGGCTCTCCCTGGAATGTCAGCGCTTGATCGCCGACATTCTTGACCTGAAAAACGGTCTCGATGGTTGAGCCGAGCTTGACATCGCCGTAGTCGAATTTTGTTTGGTTGATCGATGCACTTGCCTGTCCGGTCACCGCAGTCGTAGTAGTGACAGTCGTTTGCTGTCGCTTCACTTGCTGTCCCTGCACCAGCCAGATGACGCCGGCGATGACGGCCACCGCAACCACGCCGATCACGGCGGGCAATAGCCAGCGCGGCGTGGCGCTCTTTTGTGACTTTGGCGGTGTAGCCGATCGCTTAGATTTGTTACTCATGTGTCGTCCTTTTTCTGATCGATTTGCCCTGCACAGTGGACTTGCCTAGTTGGCCGGAAGTGGGGTATCGGTCGAGGGCCCAAATTGCGCGTACTGGGCATCAACATAGGCGCGGATTTCGGGGGCTGCCTTGCCCTCACTGGACAGCCGCATGACATCCTGCGTGATGTCGACGCAGATGCCGCATCCTGCCGCATGCTCGTCAAAAACGGCGGCGCCGTCTGTCCCCAGCGTCTTGACATAGCAGCTTAGATTGCTCGTGTGGCCCATCTTGCCGCAGCCACAGAAACAAGGGTATTTTTCCATCTCATGCGGATTCGCCATCGCAAAACGGTAGGCTTCCCTCACCCGCGGCGCCGCCGTATCCAGAAACTTCGGCAGCGTTGCCTCAGATGCCATCGGCAACACCTTTGGCCCACTACAAGCCGCCAGCAACAACGTGGAACCCAGCAACAGCGAACCCCAATGAGCTCTGAAACTGATACGGTGCATGATGTTTTCGTTTCTCTAGCGAGGGTGTTTTGGTGGCTTCCATTCCAGCATAGCAGAAAGTTGTGAAGGAAATTTGAATGGCAGCGAATCAAACGAGGATACCAACTAGAGTTAATTTCCCCCCATCCGCCACAGTGACAGCGTGCACTGCCGTGTATCACTCACCGCAATAAAAATGTCGTTCCCTATCGGCGCCGCCGCAATCCCCGTTGGTGTGGCAAATTGGCCGGGATACCCAAATTGCCCGAGCGGCTCTCCCTGCGCCGAAAACAACATAAAGGTGGCGCGACCGGGGTCGGTCACCAGCAAACGTCCATCCGGCAACCCAGCCAGGTGCGGCCCATCAATCGTGTTGGTCGGCTGAATCGCCGTCAGACTGCCATCGGTCGCCAGATTCCACAGCCGGCCATCTTCGGCGGTAATCGCCCACACGGCGTCGCCAAACGCCAACCCATCCACGGGCTGGCCGCGCCCCACCAGCGAACCCTGGCCGCCAAAGCTGCCGGCTAGCACGCCATCCGGCTCGACCACCGCCAGCCGTCCACCGCCCGTGTCCGCCACCAGCAAGTTGCCCTGCGTGTCGAGGCCAAACCCACGCGGCCGATAGAAACCCGTCTGCAGGGCCATTGGGTTGACCGATCCATCGGCGTCGACGCGCAGGATCTGCTGTCCCAACGCGTCGAGCACGAGCGGCGCCCCTTCCGGCGTCACCTCAACGTCGACCGGCTCTTGGAAAAGCTCGCTGGTCACACTGTGGCTGAACCCACCGTCGACATCATAGACCTGCACGCGCCGATTGCCGGTGTCGGTCACATAGATCTGGCTGCCGTCCCCGGCAAACGCCACACCATGCGGGGCGTCGAACTGCTCCTCACGTGCGCCACAACCGTTGCCCTTGATCCACAACACCTCGAGCGGCAGCGGCGGCAGGTTCAGGGGTGGGATCCGCACCTTTGGCTGCCACACATCGCTGGCCCGCGACAGCGCAAAGCGGTCGTCACCCAGCCGCGGGTCGACCAAAGTGGGCGCCGGCGGCAACGGAACATCGACCGGACCCACTTCACCCACCGTGGGCAACAAGTATTGGCTGGTGAGTTCGCCAGGGTCACCACCCGCCGGCTGCCACAATAACCGGAAACTCGGCGTACTGCCGTCCGCGGCATAGCGGGCCTCGATCGTGTGCCAGCCGGCCGCCAGATAGATCAAGCCTTCCGCATAGCTCGGCCCCTCTGCCTGATCGGGAACCACCGGATTATCCACCACCAACTGCCCGTCCACTTCGACCTGGCTCAGACCGCTGGCTACTGTGCTGATCAAATACTCACCCGACCGTGGCGCCGCCAGTTTGCCCTGCCAACGCACGCTGGTGGGTTGCGCCAGCCCCGGGTCCAGGCCGACGATCACATCCTTACGCTGCACAGCCGGCGTTCCTTCGAAGCGATTGTTGGCGTAATACTGACCCAGTAACCCCTGGTCGGCCAATGCAGGCAGATGCAGCGCCGCCCCTTGCAGGATCTCACTTGCGCTGTCCGGCTGCTGCCAGCGCACGCGCAGGTCGCCCGGCTGTGCGCCGCCGCGGTAGCTCATTGACATGCGATAGATGCCTTGCGCCAACGACGACTGCTGCTGCGTCAGGCCCAACCCCGTGTCCAGGATCAGCAGGTCGTCCAGTGTCAGGCTAAACGCGGCGTCGGGGGCGCCGCTCTCTACGGCAAAATCATAGACGCCCGCCACCGGCACCAGCAGCGAACCACTCCATTGCGCGTTGAACGGATCAGGCAACGGCGGCTGTGTGCCCCACGGAAAATCCAATGCCTTCACCGTCGACGCCTGCACCGTTCCCGCACCGACGGTTGGACCGGTGAAGACCGTCATCTGCAGCGCCTGCGTCGCCAGCACATCGGCCTGGGCAACTTCAAAACTGTTGAACAGCGATCGCTGGCCGGATTCGTCCAGGCGCGTCGCCGCCACGCCGGCGGGATAGAGTCTACCTAACACATCCAGCACTTGGCTGTCCTGCAATGGCAGCAGATAGAGTAAGTCACCCGGCGGCTCGGCGGCATAGGGCAGCGTGCGCGCCAAATCGAGCGGCTGGATGCGACCGGCCGCCAGTGCCGGGCCGGCCAACAGCCGCAGACTCGGATGGTTGTAGATGGCCGGCGGAATCACAAACGTCGTTGCGTTGCCCGGGTGATCCAGCATCCAACGCGCAATGAAGCGCGCGGCGTCGGTCTCCACCTGGCCGCTGCCGCCGGAACTCACGGCATCCAGGTCGGCCATAAACGCGACCGTGCTGCGCCCCACGATCAACAGCAATACAAGCGCCGCCGCGGCCGCCAGACGTGACGGCCGGAACAGGGGTGGTCCCCATGCCTGGATCAGCGCACCCACCAAGCGGTCGAGCGCTACCGCAACCAACGCAAGGAAAAATGGCAGCCCCGACAGCAGCACACTGGCGGGAGGCGTCACGACCAGATCGACGCGCACGGCGCCGGCGAGCAGCAGCAGGCTGCCCGCCACCACCGCAATCGCCGCCGGCTGACGGGCGTGGCGCAGCAAAGCGCCGGCGCCCACCACGGCCAGGGCGGCCGTAAACCCAACCAATAATCCGGCGCCTGCAAAGGACCCGGTCGTCGTGGCGTCTGGCCGCAACAGCGATCCCAGCAGGGAGACCAGGGCCGCCCCCGCGCCCGCCGGCAAAGCTACGCCGGCCATTGCCTGGCTCCACCCCTGCGCACCCGCCATGATCGCCGGCAGCGCCAGCGCCAACGCCGCCGCCAATCCTACCAAACCTGCCCACCGGTTCAACGTTTTCACTGGTGCACGCCATGCACGCACCACAGCAAGGCCGACCACCAGCGCCGCCCAAAGCCCAATCGCGCCGCGCAACGGTGGCGCCTCCACAAAGAGCAAACCAATCGCCAATCCGGCCAATACCCACCAGCGCACATTGGCGTGGGCGAGCGCTTCCAAAGAGCACCACAAGGCCAACGTCGCCAGCAGCGCCGTCACGATCCATGGATCCGAACTGCGGCTGGCCCACAGGTGCCAGGGACTCAGGGCCAACAGGGCCGTGGCCAGCAGGGCGTTGACCGGTGTGGCCAACCGGCGTGCGGCCAGAAAAAAGAATGGGATGGTCAGCCACCCCGCCAGCGCCGCCGCCAGACGCAAGCTCGGCACGCCCGCGCCCATGACCGCCAGCAACGCGCGCGCCGCCCGTTCAAAGAGCGCAAATTGATCCGTCACGTTACCCAGCAGCGGTTGCCCATCGACCAGGCGCAACCCGTTGGCACACTCGTTGCCGACACAGCCCGGCGGCAGATCGGCTAGATTCCAGAAGCGCAGCAACGCCGCTACCCCGAGAATCACGACCAGCCAGACGCCCACGCCGCGCCGGCCAAGCGCAGGCGCCACCGCGCGCGCCGGTTCTGCCTGGCCCGGCACCGGCACAAAATTGCCGGCTTCGTCCTTAGACCAACGTACCGCCGGCAGTGTGTATTCCACATCGCCGCCCGGCCACCAGGCGCCAACCACCAGCAGCGCCACCCCCAGCAGCCACGCCAGCCAAGCCGTCAACCCAAGGATCCCGCTCACCCCAAAGCCAGCCACAACGCCGCCCACCAGGGCAACGATGCCCCCCGTGAGCAAAAGCGTTTGGCCAAGCCGCGGCAAGGAGCGCACACGGCTACCGGGTTGCATTGCCCGCCAGCCCCCCGCATTCAACGCAAAGACAAGGGCACCCAGGCTGGCCAGCAGCAGACCATCGCGCAACAAATAGGGAGCAAAGACCTCAGCGCCGGTGACAACCTGCACACCCAGCACGGCGAGGGCCAAACCAAGGAGAAGAAAGGAGAAACGGCGCATGCCTAGAAGTATACCGCGCGTTTTTGGGACACGGATAAACACGGATTACACGGATCATGCTCCGATCCGTGTAATCCGTGTTTATCCGTGTCCCATTCGGCGCTACGCCGGGATCTCCGGTGTGTCGATCAACGCCAGGGCGGTATCGATTTCCATCTGCGTCAACTCATGCCGTTCCAACTTGCCGGAAAAGTACGCGTCATACGCCGACATGTCGAAATTGCCATGGCCGCACAAGTTGAAGAGAATCGTCTTCGACGTGCCCTCTTCGCGCGCCTGCAGCGCCTCGCGCACCGCCAGCGCAATGCCGTGGTTTGCCTCCGGCGCCGGAATGATCCCCTCAGCGCGCGCAAAGGCAACACCGGCCTCAAAGCTCTCAATCTGATCCACCGCCTGCGCTTCGATCAGGTGGTCCTTGAGCAACTGGCTGACGATGACGCCGGCGCCGTGGTAACGCAGACCGCCAGCATGAATCTTGGCCGGCACAAAGGTGTGCCCAAGCGTGTACATTGGCAGCAACGGCGTCATGCCCACGGCGTCGCCAAAGTCGTAGCGGAAGACCCCGCGCGTCAATTTGGGGCACGAGGTCGGCTCGACCGCAATCGCGCGCACCTTGCGGCCGCCGGTCAGGTTGTTGCGCAGGAAGGGGAAGGAAATGCCGGCAAAATTGGAACCGCCGCCAAAAGGTGCGATCACGATGTCGGGGTATTCGCCCGCCATCTCCATCTGCTTCATCGCTTCCTGGCCGATGATGGTCTGGTGCAGCAATACGTGGTTGAGCACACTGCCCAGCGCGTACTTGGTATCGGGATCGGTGAGCGCCGCTTCCATCGCCTCAGAGATGGCGATGCCCAGGCTGCCCGGCGAATCGGGGTCCTGCGCCAAAATCTGGCGGCCAGCTTTGGTGAGCATCGTGGGCGAAGAAAAGACCTCCGCACCCCACGTATTCATCATCAGCTTGCGGTAAGGCTTCTGGTCATAGCTAATCCTCACCATGTAGATTTCGCAGCCCATGTTGAAGACGTTGCAGGCAAAGGCCAGCGCGCTGCCCCACTGCCCCGCCCCCGTCTCGGTCGTGATCCGCTTCACGCCTTCCTGCTTGCTGTAATACGCCTGCGGCACCGCCGTGTTCGGTTTGTGCGAACCCGCCGGGCTGACGCCTTCGTACTTGTAGTAGATCTTGGCCGGCGTGTCGAGCGCCTTCTCCAGGCGGTGCGCCCGATAGAGCGGCGTAGGTCGCCACAGCTTGTAGATGTCGCGCACCTCTTCCGGAATCTCTACCCAAGGCTCCTGGCTGACTTCCTGCTTGATCAGTTCCATGGGGAAGAGCGGCGCCAGCGCCTCCGGGCCAATCGGCTGGTGGGTGGCGGGGTGCAACGGCGGCAGCGGCTTGTTGGGCATGTCGGCGACGATGTTGTACCACCGCTCCGGAATATCGCGCTCGGACAGGACATACTTCACTTGATCGCTCATGGAGTCTCCTACAACACAGCAGAATTTGGATGATGAACGCTGGGGAATCGATGGTTTTGCGACGGGTCGCCACGCAACGCTTCGGCGCGCCCCATTCTACTTGCTTTCAACACTGTGTCAATACGGACGATTTCCCGCGCGCCAAACCGCCACCATCCCCAATCGAGCTCTGTCATACTAAGGGTCAAAACCAGGCGCGTTTCAGGTTGGGGGCAATTGTGAAATCCCTTGAATCCGCGATTAGGCCTTTGCCTTGATGCGCCGCAGCAATTCTGCGTTAGAGGTTGTCTTATCGAGCAGCCGCAGCAGCCCCACCATCGCCGATTTGGGGTCGCGGGCCGCCAACGAACGACGGAGCAGCGCCAGCTTGATCATTTCCTCGTGTGAGTAGAGCAGTTCTTCCTTGCGCGTGCCGCTGGCCATCAAGTTGATCGCCGGGAAAATACGCGCCTCGGCCAACCCGCGATCCAGTACAATCTCGCTGTTGCCGGTCGCCTTGAACTCCTCAAAGATCGAGTCATCCATGCGCGACCCGGTTTCGATCAGCGCCGTGGCAATCACCGTCACCGAACCGCCCTTTTCGATATTGCGCGCCAGCCCAAAGAAACGCCGCGGAATCTCCAACGCCTTGGCATCCAATCCACCGGACATCGTGCGACCGGCGCCGGCGCCATGCAAGTTGAAGGCACGGCTCAAGCGCGTGATGCTGTCGAGCAGCACGACGATATCACGGCCACACTCCAGCTCACAGCGGATGTGGGCCATCGTCAACTCGGCTAGATTGGTGTGCGAATCAAGACCCTGATCGTTGGAACTGGCCAGCACTTCGGCCTGCACACTGCGCCGAAAGTGGGTGACCTCCTCGGGGCGCTCATCGATCAACAATACGATGATCCGCGCATCCGGTTTGCTGGCGCGGATCGCATTGGCCATCTCTTCCAGGATCTGCGTCTTGCCCGCCTTGGGCGGCGCCACGATCAGCCCGCGCGTGCCCTTGCCGATGGGGGCAATCAACTCCACGATCCGCATCGTGGGATTGCCGCTGTCGCCCAGTTGAAAGCGCTCGTTGGGATCGATCGCCACCAATCGCTCAAAGCGCGTGCGCGCTTGGAATTCGGCCGGCGCCAACCCACAAATCGTTTCGACCGTCGTCAGCTCGTCGCCTTTTTTCCCGCGCCGCGCCGGCCCGGCGACCACAGCCCCTTCCACCAGTCCGAATTTTTGCACCAACGCCGGGGGGACCCAGGGGTCATCGGGTCCTGGTTGAAAAGAGAGCGTGGCGTCACGCAGAAAACCGCCACCTTGCCGCATCAATTTTAGAACGCCGTTACCGGTTTCAGACATGTAGGACTCATTCTCACTATCGCGCCCGCTCACGCCATCTCACCCAGACGGGTGCGTGGTTGACCAGACACTCACTTGTTGGCAGGGATAGATCCGTGTACGACACATCATCGTGGGGTTAGAACTGCCGTCCGGCGGCCAATTAGTGCCGGAAATTCCACAGACCTCTTACTTTACGGTTTCAGTATAGCACACATGGACGAAGATCGGATAGCCGATCGGCACGTGCGTCGCAGTTTGGGAATATAGTCAGGTTGGGCAAGGGCGCAGCAGGGGACGTACGCATCCGCAGCCGACTTCGACTGAAGCCAACGTGGGGGTATAATGAGCGTAAAAACAGCCGACAAGGAGTTCGCTCATGAAACAGATGCTTACCACCTTCACTGTCCTGCTGGCCGTTGTACTGCTCTTTCTGTTGCTCTGGGTTGGCCTGCCCACTCTCAACGGCCAGACCGCTGCCGGCAGCCCCATGCCCCAATTGCAACCGGTCTGCGATGCGAGCCGCACCGTGCAAGTCACCGGCTCGGCGCTGATCAATGTCACCCCGGACCGGGCGCTCATTCAGCTTGGGGTACAGTCGAACGGCGCGACCCCCAGCGCCGTGCAGTCTGCCAACGCCGCTGCCATCCAACAGGTGATTGAATCCCTGCAAGCGCAAGGGGTCGCCGCGCAAGACATCGCCACCGATCTATATTTGATTGAGCCGGTTTACCAAGACTACGACGCACTGGTCATCAAGGGCTATCGCATCAACAACATCGTCGCCGTCACCCTGCGCGACGTAAAACAGACCAGCACGCTCCTCGCCGTTGCGCTGGAAGCAGGCGCCAACCAGGTCGTCAATGTCGAATTTTACACCAGCGAACTGCGCAAGTACCGCGACCAGGCACGCGAACTGGCCGTGAAAGCCGCCCAAGAAAAGGCGCAAGCCCTGGCCAGCGCGGCAGGAGTCGAAGCGGGTTGTGTCCTGACCATCAACGAAAATAGTTCAGTGGTTTACAATGGTTTGTGGGGTGGGCGCGGCCAAAACGTGTGGACACAGAACACTGTTCAGAACGTGGCCCCCAGCGCTGACGCGGGTGACAGCGCCGGCGATGAACCGATTAGCCTGGGACAGATTGCGGTCAAGGCCGAAGTCGGCGTAACCTTTGGTCTCCAGTCTCTGCCATAGTGATCACCGCCGCCAAGAAATGGCGCAAAGAAGCGGACCCCGACGAGCCGCCGCCCAAGTGGATGGCAACCCTCGGTGGGTTGTCCACGCTCCGGGCCTTCGGCATGGGCGCGCTGTTGATGGCACTTGCGATCAACAGTGGGTCTTTACGCTTTCGGCGATCGCCGTCATCGAAGAGGCGCAGGTAAGCCCTGCAGCCAATGTGCTGGCATTTCTCTTCTTCGGCTTGCTGGCACAGTCGCTGGTCCTGGCGCCGATCCTCGTCTCCGCCGCCGCGCCCACCCAATCCGCCAAGCTTCTGGACGCCGCACAGTCCTGGTTGGAACGCCATAACCGGGTGATCGTCATCGCCGTTTCGTTGATTTTTGGTCTGTGGTTTCTATGGAAGGGCATTTCTGGCTTGCTCGGCTAATTCGCCCAAGCCGCCAATCAAGCCCTGTTCAACGAACTGGATTGATGCCGCTGGTTGCCAGAACAAGGAGACACGCATGCAACAGCTGGGTGCTGCCACGCAGCAACTGAAGCCTGAACGCCGCCACCTCGTGGCCGATCTGATCGCCGGCCTCACCTTTGCCGTGGTCAATGTGCCACAGTCGATGGCGCACGCCCTGCTCGCCACCGTTAACCCGGTGTTCGGCATCTACACGCTGAGGGTCGCCGTCCCCATCGGCGCCATCTTCACCAGCTCGGTCTACATGAACGTCTCCACCACCAGCGCGCTCTCCGTGGCCGTAGGCGCCGGACTGGCCGACGCCCCTGCCGGTCAGCGAATGGAGGCACTGGCTATGCTCGTGCTCTTGGTGGGTGTGATCCAACTGCTGGCCGGCTTGTTCCGGCTCGGTTTCCTGGTCCGCTTCGTCTCCAACGCCGTGATGACCGGCTTTCTCAATGGCGTGGCCGTGCTGATCATCCTGGGCCAGTTGGGCGACCTCACGGGCTTCGAGAGCCCGTTCTCAAGAAGCGTCACCCGCGCCCTAGATCTGTTGCTGCGCACCGACCAGGTCAACTTCCCGACGACGATCATCGGCGCACTGACGCTGGGAGGGATCGTCCTGCTCCTAATCACACCGCTGCGCAAGTTCGCCTTCATCATTGCTATCCCCGTGGCGACCCTGATGCTGGTGATCCTGACCCTCCCGGCGCTGCCCACAGCACCCTACTTCGTCTCGGTGCAAACGGTCGGCGAGATCGCCACGATTCCACGTTCCTTGCCGCGACTGGCGTTGCCGCTGCCCTCCCTCCTCTTGTCGATGGTAGTGCCGGCCTTCTCCGTGGCCATCATCGGCCTGATCCAAGGCGCCGGCGTCAGCCAGGGCACCCCCAACCCCAACGGCAAGTATCCCAACGTCTCGCGTGACTTCCTGGGCCAGGGCGCGGCCAACATTGCCACCGGCTTCGTCGGCGGCATCCCGGCCGGCGGGTCAATCTCCGGCACGGCCCTGCTGATGGGCGCCGGCGCCAAATCACGCTGGGCCAACATCTTCTCCGGGCTGTTCGTGGCCGTTGTCGTGCTGCTGTTGGCGCCGCTGGAAGAGATGCTCCCGGGCGTCGACGGGACCGACCACGCCGTCGTCGCCATCGGCCTGCGCGGCAAAACCGAGATCGGGAGCACCTTCATGACTGTGTTGCAACGCTATACCGCGACCCTGCATGCCCATGACAGCAAACTTATGCTGGTCGGCGTAGATTTAGCTGTGCGCAACCAGCTCGCCAAGACCGGGGTGCTCAAACTCATCGGTGAAGAAAATGTCTTCCTGGCCACCCCCCAACTGGGCGTTGCCCTCTACCAGGCCGCCGCCGCTGCCACAGCCTGGCTCGCACAGAGGGGCATGAACGAATAAGAAAGGCGGGCAGGGCGTGTTTGCTTGACTGCCCCTTGCCAGCCACTACATCGCCTACATTCGCCGCCAGGGATCGCCGGGACGTGTGTTGGAGCAGGCGCGCGCTGGACATGTGACACCGCTTTATTCGGCCGCCATGCTGGACGAGTGGCTCGATGTGTTTAGCCGGCCCTATATTCAACAGAAATATCACATTCGCCCGGACGACGTTGAGGCGCTCTTCCTTTTCCTGCAAGCGCGCGGCGAACCCGTGGCGCCACAAGAGTGGATAACCGATTGCCGTGACCCCAAGGACAACAAGTTTCTGGAAGCTGCATTGGCTGGGCAAGCCGATTGCATCATCAGTGGCGACTTGGACCTTTGCGTGCGACATCCCTGGCGCGGCATTGAGATCATGACCCCAGTGCACGCTTTGGAACGGCTCGCTGTACAGTAATCATCACATAACCACAGCCAATCCCAGGTGAAGCGCAAAGGGATCAAAGTCGTGATCACTGTGGAGCAGGTGAAAGCCCTTCGCGATCACAAAGGTGGCAATCAGGCAGTCCATGGTCTTGCGTACCGTGATCCCGCGCTCGCGCAGCATGCGATAGTGGTTGGCGCTGCGCAGCGCCAGTTCGCGACCGCCCATACCATAAACGGGCAGGGCCAGCAGTGCCGTCTGCGCTCGATCAAAGTCACGCTGGCGCCGAAACCCCTGCAGCACCTCGCACAGGATCAGATCGCCAATGCCAAGTTCCTCGACACCCAGCGCAGCATCAAGCCGATCCGTCTGCGGTGTGGGCGCACCATTGAAATAGTCGATCCAGACGGAAGAATCAACGATCCACACGGTCATCCTCGATTGAATGATTCTCCATATAAGACGCCGGCGGTTCGGCCACAAAGCGACCTTCGCGCATTGTGGCCAGATCGCCCTCCCACGACAACTGTCCGCGCAACTGGCGAATCTGCACTTGACGACGCAGCCGGACCAACGTGCTCAGCGCCTCATCGATCACGGCCTTTTTCGTCTTGATCCCCGTCCAGCGCATCGCCTCGGCCAGTAATTCATCATCGATCACGATGTTGGTGCGCATCACTCATCCCTCTATACACATAAAATTTCACTTTCATGTGTATAGGATATCACATGACAAAGCACTTCCCAATAGGCCCAGGTAGCTGGGGTGCGCTTCAGCGCAGGGGGCAACCATCGTAGGTCACGCCTCCGGCGTGACTGGGCAATTCGGCACGCGCAACCGGTGTCACGCCGGAGGCGATGACCTATAAAAACCCGCCACGATACGGTTTTGCCGCCGCTTCCCCCAGTCTGCAATGCGCCCGAATCAATTTGCAGCGATTCAAATAGCCACTACGGATTGATTCTCTGCAGCACCCCATGTTCAATCAGCCGCGCATACTGCGTCACTACGTCGCCCGGCAACGCACCACCCTGAATCATCACGCCCAGCTCCATGTTGATCGTCAACGCATACCCGGTTAGATTGGCACTGGAAATGAAGAGCAGATCGCGGTCGGCGACAGCGCACTTGGCGTGCAGGGCGCCGAGATTGTCCTGGGGATCGAGCGCACGCTGGCTCTCCGGCCAAATGTAGAGTTCGGCGTTGTGCGCCACCTCGGTTCCCAACAAACGCACGGTGTCGTAGTCGATGCGGCCCGCGCTGGCGCTCGGCGTCTCCAGGGCAATGCGGATACGCACCCCGCGCGCAGCCGCGGCCACAAGCGCCTGTGCGATATGCGGCACCAGGTAGACGGCGAAGCTGACCAACAGGAGCGACTCCCGCGCGGCCAGAATGACTTCCTGGAGCGCCTGGTCGGTGCGGCGCAGGGCGGGGCCGTCGACGTGGGGACCGGTCCAAACCAGCGACGTGGTCTGCTCCTGGCGCGTCGCCTGCGCGGCCTGCGCGGCGGCGGACAGTGCCCACGCCAGCGTCTGGCGCGACATGTGCGGCGCCGTGGCCTGCCAGGCGTCCAGCAGCAGCGCCACGTCGCGGCGCACATCGGCGTGGGGCAAACGCTGCAAGACGATCATGCGCGCCACCGGTGCGGCGACGCCTGCCGTCGTCTCCACCTGGTAGGCGATGTCGTCGATCAAGTCTACCGGTCGGGCGCGCACCAGGTCACCGATCCGTGCGGCCACCATGTCCGGGATCATAGGCCCTCGTCAAAAAAAGCCAGCCCATTTTGAGCAAAGGTGCCCACCAGCACGGAACGATCCAGGTAACGGTTGCCGCGCTCGCAGGAGGTTTCGGGCGCAAACAGGCAGGCGTGGCAAGCCGCCGCGTGCAGGGACATGCCGTCATTGCTCGGTTCGTGCTCGGCGCAGGTGGGGTCGGAAGCACACAGCATCATGCTTTCCAACGCGCCCCCAATATGGCGTTCCAGCGTGGCCGTCAGTCCCAGCCGCACCAAACCGCCCAGGGTACCTTCGCTGTCGGACGCCGCCGTGTAGAGCAGGATACCCGCCATCGGTCCGCCGGGTTCATCGGGGGCGCGCGCATAGATGCGCTCGCTGATGCTGGCCGCGGCATAGCCCGACTCCAGCGCCATCTGGCGCATGAGGGCGTGGGCAAAGCTATGCAGGAGTACATAGCGCATACCCGGGTTGGCAACCCGGGTGACGTCGATGTCGCGTGCCTTGTACCAACGCAGATGGGCCTGGGTGAAGGCTTGTGCCCGCGCCCGCACGGCCGGCCGCTGCAACCAGGCGGCAAGGCGCGCTTCGTCGAACTGCAAGAAAATGCCTTCGCCGCGCACTTCGACCGCCGGCAGCCACGAGGGACTGCGCCGGCTGAGCGGGGCGATCGTGCGGATCTCGTCTTCGGCATCTACGTCCAGCCCTTCACCCGGCGAATCGATGCGCGTAAAGCCCGTGAGCGTCTTGACCTCGCGCATGCGCTCGACCAGCACGACCCGCTCGATCCGATCGGCGTACGCCGGTGGCGCAGCCACGGAGCGCAGGCGAAAATCGGGCGTGTTGGGCCCGGGTTGCGCGGCGGTAAAGACACGCCATTCGGGCAGACGCAAATCTTCGGCGTT
>Ga0105047_10002024_pt1 | contig 36357 bp, 32 predicted proteins | sample MAT04_FD_78384 | JGI IMG/M metagenome (GOLD analysis project Ga0105047, IMG submission 78384) | Freshwater microbial communities from Lake Fryxell liftoff mats and glacier meltwater in Antarctica - MAT-04 (megahit assembly) | ecosystem: Environmental > Aquatic > Freshwater > Ice > Liftoff... | reverse complement strand
CGGAGGTTCTGCGCTTGGACTCCCTTCGCCGGTACGAACCGGATCAGGTTCCGAGGGTCTGCGGACGATCCGCACTCTCAGCGCCCCAACGGGCGCTCCCCTGTCCCACTCTTCGATTGACGCACAGTCTAGCGCGCCCGGTCGAGGTGGGCAGCGCCGATGGTAAACTGCCGCCCGTGCCCGACAGCCTGCATCCAGCCCACCAGCGCGTGCTCGAGACGGCTGAGCGCAAAGGAATCCCGATCGAGATCATCACGTTCAGCGAGTCCACCCACACCGCGGCGGAGGCGGCGGCGGCGGTCGGTGCGGAGCTGGGCCAGATCGTGAAGAGCCTCGTGTTCGTGGCCCCCACGGAGCAGGGCATGGAGGCGGTGGTGGCGCTCGTGAGCGGCGCCAACCGGGTGGACATCGCACGCCTCGCGGCGGTGGTGGGGTTGCCCAACCTGCGCCGGGCCACCGCCCAGGAGGCGGGCGATGCGACCGGCTTCGTCATCGGCGGCATCCCGCCCTTCGCGCACCGCCGGCCGGTGCGCATCGTGATGGACCCGGACCTGGGCCGCTACCCCATGGTGTGGGCCGCGGCCGGCACCCCGAACGCCGTGTTCACGGTGCCCCCCGCCACGCTCCGGATGCTCAGCAACGCCACCGTCGCGCCGCTCGCGGAGGAGGTGGACACCGATCCCCGTTTCGCGGCCGACGGCCCCACGCACCCCGCCAAGGCCGGCGCGTGACCGGGCGCGTGACCCGCGCGTGACCGGCGATCCAGCCGGCGCCCCGGGCGGCACCGGCGCGTCGCGCGAGCCCCGACGCTCCGCCGTCCAGTACCCCGGCGGTCTCTCGGCGCGGTACCGCTGGACCGGCTCCGGGGGGATCGTCGCGCTGACCGCGATGAGTGAGGTCGGTGGCGAGCTCATCGACCATGGGCCGCTCGTGTCGGACGCGCCAGACAGGCTGTGTCGCGCGGAGCTGCGCATCGAGGGCCCCACCGGCACATGGACCGCGCGTTTCGCCTCACCCATCCACGACGACCCGGCCGGGCTGCTGTGGGACACGGAAGGGCTGCTCGTCGTGAAGTACGGCTTCGAGGTGTACGCGCTCGTGGCACGCACGGGCGAGCTGCGCTGGCACCACGCGAGCCGGACCCCGATGGTGGCGGTCCTGGGCTCGTCCCGATTGAACCACGTGATCGTCCAGACGGAGATCGAGACCATCGCGCTGGCCGCCGGCGGCGAGCCCGTGTGGCGGGCCGCCCACAGCGACGTCGTGGCGGAGGTGGACCTCGTGGGCGGGCGGCTGGTGCTCACCAGCTACGCGGGCCTGCTCCAGACGCTCGACCCGGTCACGGGACGCCAGCTGGACCGATGACCCCGATGGCACCGATGTGGACGGACGGTGGACAGACCGGTCCCATCACCCAAAGCTCGTGGACAAGTCCCATTGACCCCGCCTGGGGACGGCACCCATCATCGGACTCGGTCCGAAGGTGCTGGGAGCGAGACTGCCAGCGGTGGCGACACCGCCTATGTCTTGCGGAGGTTCCTTCGGGCCACGTGATTCGCGCCCCAGGGAGCAGCGCGCCAGCCGCGCGTGTGGCCGGATGATCGGGTTGGTCCTGACGATCGGAGGCACGATCGCGTTCGTCGTCGGTGTGGTCCTGCTCAACCGCGGCGGACCCGGCTACCGCGTGGGCCGCCTCCTGTCCGTCGCCCCGGAGCTGACCCTCGATGAAGCGGCGGCGGTCGCGCGCGCGGGCGAGCAGCGATACGTGCGCATCCAGGGCCGCATCAGCTCCGACGAGGAGTTCCCGGACGAGAACGACAAGCCTCTCGTCTTCCGCCGCCAGCGCCTCCAGGCACGCACGGACGGCCGCGCGTGGCGGGACGTGGATGACGACCGGGTCGCGGTGCCGTTCGGGCTGGAGGCGCGCGGCTCCTTCCTGGCCATCGACGTGGACGCGCTGGGCGAGGGCCTGATTGTCGTGCCGCGCGTCGCGGAGGGGACGGCTGCGGAGTTGCCACCGGCCTGGGCGGATCGCCTGCCGGCACTCGCAGGACCCACCCCGGTCCGGTTGCGCGTGGACCAGGTGTCCGCGGTGGAACAGGCGACGGCTGCCGGGGTGCCGGCGCTCGGCGCGGATGGGGCGCCCATCCTCGGCGCGGGCCTGGGACGGCCGCTGATCGTGACGCCCCTGGAGCCCGCGGCCGCGATGCGCATCCTCGCGTCGGAGCGTCGTGGGGCGGTGCGCCTCGCCGCCGCGCTGCTCGTCGCCGGGCTGGCGCTGATCGCCGTGGGTCTCGTCGCGTTCCTGGCCGGCCGATGACACGGCGCAGCACGATGGCCCGGCGGCTGCGGATCCCGCACGGTCCCGGCGCGCTCGTGCTCGCGCTCGCCGCGGTGGGCCTCGCGTCCGGCGCCGCGCTGGCCCAGGATCCCGCGGCGTCTCTCGCGCCCACGCCGGTGCCCGGCGTCGGTGGCCAGGTCGACCCGCGCAGCAGTGGCGAGGGACCCGGCCTGGAGGCCGAGCCGCTCATCGTGCTGGCGGGCGTGGTGGTGCTGGGGGCCGTCGCCGCCGGCGGCACGCTGCTGTACGTGCGCGTCACCAGGGACGACTGAGCAGCGCATCAGCGTCCGCGGTGTCGCGTCGGTGCACCGGCCGATGGTGGTGGCAGGGGTCGCGGTACTTCCGCACCATGGCCGCCGCGCTGGGTCGGTGCCTACCCTCCAGGCAGGTCACTTCCTACCGAATCCTCTGGAGGTATCCGGCAATCGACGCGAGGTCCGAAGGGACGACTCTGTCGGTCAGCGGGGCGGCGCGCCTGTTGGGCGTGCACGCCAATACCGTGCGTGCGTGGACCGATCAGGGCCGCCTCAGCTGCATCCGCATCAACGATCGCGGCGATCGTCGGTATCGGGATCACGACCTGCAGGCCTTCCTGGAGGACGCCGGTCTGCAGCCCACACCCGTGCTCCCCTTCCAGAGCCGGCTGCGTCCGCCACCCGCCCTGCGACTGCTCTCCATGCCCGAACCGGTCGGCGCGCATGAGGCGGTGCCGCCCACCGCGCCGACCGTTCGGACGGTGCGCGTGCCACCGGACGCCGACGGGCCGGCGGATATCACCGACCTCCAGCGGCCGCATCCGATCAGCGCCGACCCGGCCGATCCCCTCACCGACGCGGGCGCGCTGGCCATCGTGGCGGCGCTGGCCATTGCGCACGAGCGGAGCGGCGACCTGGACGCGACCCTGCGCGCCACGCTCCGGGTGCTGCGCGACCTGGGCCGCTTCTCCATGCTCGCCGTGGGGCGCTGGGATGAGGACCGCCTCGTGCCGCACATGACCGAGGGCTCCCATCGTGCGCGTGCCTGGTGGAAGGTCGTGGACGTGGGGCTCGCGCGTGTCTGCTGTGTGGAGCAGCGGCCGATCGCGGCGAGCGTCCCTGCCCTTCCGGAGCCCCAGCGGCGCGGGGCCGTCCCGGGTGAGGCTGCCGTGCAGGTCTTCGCGCCCATCGGTGGCGCGGCACAGTCCTGGGGCGTGCTCATCGCTGAGGCCTGCCCCGGATCCGCGATCGACGGACGCCACCTGGACCTGCTCGCCGCGATGGGCGCACTGCTCGGGCTCGCGGCCGGCCAGGACCGGCTGCAGCGGTCGCTCGGCGAGGGGGCGGCGGCGGCGGTCCGGGACGCGCGTGAGCTGGAGCGGACCGCGACCTGGGCCGCCCAGCTCCAGTCGATCTCCGCCCTGGGCGCGCGGCTGGCCCGCCTGTCCACGGTGGCCGAGATCGGCCACGCCATCTGCCTCGAGCTGCGCAGCCTCATCGACTACCACAACGTGCGCGTCTACCGGGTCACCGGCGACGACGTGGCGCCCGTCGCGTGGCGCGGCGAGATCGGCGCGTACACGGGCGAGGAGGACGAGCAGCTCCGCCTCAAGGTGGGTGAAGGGATCACCGGCTGGGTGGCCCAGCACGGCATCGCGGAGTACCTGCCGGATGCCTCCGCCGACCCCCGCGCGGCCACCATCCCAGGCACCGAGGACGACCTCGACGAGTCGATGCTGCTGGCGCCGATGCGCTACGACGATCGCGTCATCGGCGTCATCGTGCTGTCCAAGCTGGGACTCGGCCGGTTCACCGCCGACGACCTGCGGTACCTCGAGATCTACGCCACGATGGCCGCTCAGGCGATCGTCAACGCGGATGCGGCAGAGCAGCTGCGGGCCCAGTCAGAGCGCCTCGAGCGCCAGCTGGAGACGCAGCGGGAGCTGATCCGGGTCACCGAGTCGATCCTCTCCTCGCTCGACCCGCACACCGTGGTGGTGGAGATCGCGGACCGCCTGGGCGCTCTGGTGCCGGTGGACACGCTGGGCCTCGATGTGTACGACGCGAAGGCCCGCCTGCTGACGCCGATCTACGCCAAGGGCGTCGATGCCGCGCTCTATCTGAGCCGGACGGTCAGCGACCGCGACGGCGTCGGCGGCTGGGTCGCCCGCACCGGCCAGGCGCAGCTCGTCCAGGACGAGCTGTCGGACCCGCGCGTGGCCCACTTCGAGGACCACGCGGGCGCGGGTTCGCTGATCGTGGCACCGCTCCACGGACGTGACGGCGTGACGGGCGTCCTGACGCTCGAGCGGCTGGGCGCCTCGGCCCGTTTCGAGGCGTGGGAGTTCGACCTCGTGACGCTGTTCGCGGGCCACGTGTCGATCGCCCTCGCCAACGCCGTCGCCCACCAGGCGGTGGAGCACCGGGCGATGACGGACACCCTGACCGGCCTCAAGAACCAGGGCACATTCAGCGAGCACCTCGCCCAGGCCGCCGCGCGCGGCACGCCGTTCAGCCTGCTCATCGTGGACCTCGACGACTTCAAGTCGTTCAATGACCGAGACGGCCACGAAGCCGGCAACCGCCTCCTCCAGGCCATCTCGGCGGGCATCTCGGCAGCCGTGCGCGCCGGCGACGAGGTCTACCGGTACGGTGGCGATGAGATGGCGGTCATCCTGCCGGGGACCACGGGGTCCGGGGCGCTGGACGTCGCGCGTCGCGTGGGCGACGCGATCGCCACGGCGGACCACGGGAAGGTGACCTGCTCCATCGGCGTGGCGACGTTCCCCATGGACGCGAGCGACGGAGAGGCGCTGTTGCTGGCCGCCGATCGCGCCTGTTACGTCGCGAAGCGCTCGGGGCGGGCGCGGATCGTCACCGCGGCAGAGGCCCTGGAGCTGCCCGACTCGGTGCCCATCCCGCCACCGACGCCCGTGGACGCGATGGTCGAGGACCTTCAGACCGCCCGAGCCTGACCGACCGTCGGCCTGGGCCCGTGCGCCGCACGACCTCGCCACGGCACCACGGCGACCGCCACGGAGGTGCGGCGCACTGGGCGCATCAGCGGCGCCAGCGGCGGCTGCTGCGGGGTTCCTCCGTGGCCGATTGGGCGGGTTCGGGCGACACGAGGTCATTCGGCGAATCCATGCCGGCGGCCGGCGGCCAGCCGCTCTCCGGGGCAGGCGTGCCCCAGGCGGCGTCCGGAGGCGGCGTCCAGTCCGGGGGTGGCGCCCAGTCCGGGGGTGGTGGCACGCCCTGAGGCGGTGCCCACGGCTGCTCGCCGGCGGGTGGCGGCGCCCACGGCGCGTGCTCCGGTCCGGGTGCCCACGGCTGCTCGTGAGCGGCTTGCGGCGCCCAGCCCGGCGTCGGCGGCTCCACGGCCGTCGGCGGCTCCACGGCCGTCGGCGGCTCCACGGCCGTCGGCGGTGACCAACCCGGGGGCGCCGGCTCCACGCCGGGCTGCGGCGGTGGCTGGTCGCCGGTCCACGCGGCCACGGCGGGCGCGGCCGTCACCAGCTCGGCATCCGCGCGCGGCAGCTGCATCCGTGTGACGAGCACCTCGGCATCCTCGCGCACGCCGATCGCCTCCACCGCGGAGCCCTGGTTGATGGCCATGCTCAGCCGGCCGTAGGAATCCTCGGTCAGCAGCAGCTGGCCCACGCCCACGCGCCCGAACGTGTCGGCCCAGGTGACCTCGACGTCGTTCGAGCCGTAGAGGTCGGTCAGCCGGACCCACAGCCGTTCGCCGTACTGGAGGTAGCCCAGCGCCCCCTGGAGGTCCGGGGCGAGCGCCGAGAGCTTCACGTTGCCAAACGTGTCCAGATAGATCACCTGCGACCGCAGGATGCCCGCGAAGATCTGCGGCTCGGGCCAGTCGAGGTGGACGAGACCGCGCGGATCCAGACTGGGCCCCAGGAACTCCAGCGGCAACCCCATGGCGAGATGGGCGGCGGCGGGCGCGAACAGGTCCCGACCGTGGAAGCTGGAACTGATGACCGGCAGTCGGTACTGGACGCTGGTGAGCTGGTGGACGCGCGTGATGCCGCCCAGGCGGGACGCGGCGGGCAGCAGGATGCCGTTGTCCGGACCCACGAGGAAGTCACCGCGTGCGGTCTCGATGGCGACCGCGCGCCGGTCCGTGCCGACACCCGGATCCACGACCGCCACGTGCGCGCCGACAGGCAGGTACGGCACCGAGCACCACAGCAGGAGCGCCGCGTCGCGCACGCGGAACTTCTCCACCTCGTGGCTGATGTCGATGACCAGGGCGTCCGGCGCGATGCCTGCCACGACGGCCCGCATGATGCCCGCCGACGGGTCGCGCGCCCCGAAGTCGGTGAGCATGCTCACCATCGCCCGGGCGTGGGGCCGGACCATGCGTGCCGCGGCCGGGGTGGTGATCGTGCGTGTGAAGGTCCGAGCCATGCGCGGGCATGGTACCCGGAACCTCGCCGGACCTCGCCCCGTCGACCGCGGTACGCTTGCCGGCCGATGCAGCCTGCGCTCGCCCAGGACGCTCCACTCGTCCGCCTCACCCTCGATGACCAGCTCGTGCTCGCCCGACGCCGGCTGGGCCTGCGCCTGCTGGCCGCGCTGCTCGCCGGCCTGTGGACGGGGCTGGCGCTCGTGGTGCTGCTCGCCTACCGCCCCGGCGGACCGCTGGACCTGCTCGTGGCGATCGCCGCGGGCCTGCCTGCTGCGGTCGCCGCGCTGGCCGTCGTCTGGCCGCCGGTCGCACGATCCTGGCGCCGGACCGCGGCCATCGCGTGGCTGGGTCTGTGTGCCGCGATGCTCGTGGGACCGCTGGTCGGCCTCGTGGTGACGCAGTTGGTGTCGGGCGGCGGACGGACGCTGCTGCCCTCGCCGGAGGTCGCCTACGCGGCGGTGCTGGCCGCCGGCGCCACGTGCCTGTTCGCGGCGCTCGGGGTCATCGCCACGCTGGACGGCCGGAACGACCCGGCGGGCCCAGGCGCCGCGCTTGGCCGTCGCCCGAGCGTCTTCGCCGCGATCGCGCTGGCGCTGGTCATGACGACCGTGATGGCGGTGCTGTTCGGGGGCACCGCGCTGCTCAACGAGCTGGCACTGCGCGAGGCGCCGGCCGCGCCCTCGCGGATCGGGCCGGTGGACCCGGCGCTGGCCAACCCGCGGTGTGACGGCCCGCTCACCATCGGCCCGGGTGCGACCCTGGAGATGACCACGGAGGCGTTCGTGGACGATGAGCGCGTCGGCTCCGCGCGCCTCAGGGGCACGCGGTCCGGCATCGACGAATGGTGGATCGGCAGCGCGGACGGCCCGTCGGGGCCGGTGGTCACCGGCTACACCCGAGTGGGTGGCGAGGCGTGGCTGCTCCAGGACGGCCGCTGGGTGGCCGGGACGCCCGACCCGTTCGACCTGCTGGGCCTGAACCAGCTCACGGTCGACGGACCCGTGGCCGTGGCGGCCCGCCGGCCGGATCGGCCACCGGTGGCGGAGGACGTGGGCCTGGAGCTGATCGACGGGGCGAAGGCCCGTCACTGCCGGACCGCGATCGACGGCCCGACCGCGCTCCAGACGCTGGTGTCGCTGCGCTGGATCGCGGGCGGCGATCCGGTGGAGGTCACCGCTCAGCTCGTCGCCTGGCGCGGCACGCTCGACTGGTGGGTGTTCGCGGACGGGCAGCTGGGGATGGCGTCCATCGTCATCAATGGCTACCCGGGTGACGCCTGGCCCACCTCCGGGTTGCAGGGCGAGATCCACGCGGAGATGCGGGCCATCGACCGCACGTTCGCGCACGTGGTGGAGCCGCCGGTCTCCGCGGACCCCTCGGGGGCGCCATGATGACGGCCATGGAGGAACACCCCCGATGACCGTGTCCGAGCGCGTCGGCGCCAAGTGGGACCGAGCGGCGCGGTATCTGCAGATCGCGATGCAGCTGCACGGCCACCCGGACGGCATCTCCGCCCAGGCCATCGCGGAGCGCATCGGCGTCTCCAAGCGCACCGTCTACCGCGACCTCCAGGCGATGGACCGCGACGCGGCGCTGCCCATCTGGCAGGACAAAGGCAGGTGGGGCCTCGACGCGGGCGCCTTCCTGCCGCCACTCGCGCTGACCCGCGATGAGGCGATGACCTTCTTCCTCGCCGCGCGGCTGCTGGCGCGGGCGAGCGACGAGCGGGATACGGAGCTCATCGGTGCATTCGTGAAGCTGGCGAACATCCTGCCGCCCGTGCTCGCGGGCCACCTGCGCGCGACCGTCGACACGTACGCCACGACGCCCCGCAACGAGCGCTTCACGCGCATCTTCCGGGTGCTCACCCAGGCGTGGGCGGAGCGGCGGGTGGTGGAGATCGAGTACGGGCCGGGCGTCTACGACCAGGCGAAGGGGCCCCAGCGGCGGCGCGTGCGGCCGTTGGCCATCGAGCCGTCGGCGCTCACGCGGGCCATCTACCTCATCGGCTTCGACGAGGAGCGCCAGGGCCGTCGGACGTTCAAGGTGGAGCGCATCCTCGAGGCGTCGCTGACGCCCGAGACGTTCGATGAGGACGCCGGTGCGACGTTCGCCGCGGAGCTGCTGCGGGCGTGGGACGTGATCACGGACCAGCCCATCGAGCGCGTCGTGGTCCGGTTCAGCCCGGAGGTGGCCCAGCGGGTCGGAGAGACGACGTGGCACCCATCGCAGGAGACGAGCCTCGGCCCGGACGGCTGGCTGACGTGGACGGCCCGGGTCGCGGGGCTCCAGGAGGTCCGCCTGTGGATCCTGGGCTGGGGCGGTGACGCGGAGGTGGTCGAGCCCGCCGCCCTGCGGATGCGGATCCGGGACGAGCTCGAGGCTGCGATCGCCCGCTACCGCTGACGGGTCGCGAGTCTCAGGCGGGTGAGGCGATCGGCGGGCTCGTGCGTCACGGCCACCAGCCGCCCGAACCAGTGGCGCCACAGCGCCGTGTGGAGCTCCGTGCTCACGCGCCCCGGGAACCCGATGTGGCGCAGCGTCAGGTGCGTGCGGGCACCGTGGTCGATGAGATCGAAGGCCACGACCGAGGGGCAGCCGAGCGGCTCCCCCTCCCAGTCCCAGGCGATCGACAGGTGCTGCGGCGCGTCCAACGCGAGGACCGTGCCCACGGCCGTGGCGTCACGCAACTGGAGCCGCACCCGGCCGCCCGGCTTCGGCTCGAGGTCCGCAGCATCGAGCCAGCGGCGCAACCCGGCCGACGAGGCGACCAGGGGAAACAGGTCCGCGCGGTGGCCGTCGACCTCCGCCTGGAGTTCGACTCTTCGATCGTCCATGGGATGCGCCTCCTCGGCGCGGATGATGCACCAGCGCCGCCGACCTGTCCTCCGGGCCGTCCTCAGCCGGCACGCCACGCGGCGAGGATCGCGGCCCGCGCGCGCCCCGCCAGCCCACGGACGCCGCCGGCAGCCGAGGCGACATTCATGGGGCGGCGGATGGCCGAATCGCGGCGCATGCTCACGAACCGGCCTCCGGCACCCATCGTCAGCGCCAGCATCGCCGCCGCTCCTGTGGCGGCGGCGGCACTCATGGCCGCAGGGGGCAGGCATGTCGCGCCGACCGCGCACGGGACGCCGCCCTGGGCGAGCGCGAGTGCCGGGATGAGCAGCGCCGACGCGGCGAGCCCCACCCCCGCGGCGACCGCGCGGCGTGATGAGGCGGGCTCGGCGGGCAAGACGGGCTCGGCGGGATGGGCGGGATGGGCGGGCGAGTCCATGGCTGCGGCCACCGTCCGCGCCGCAGCGCGCTCGTCACGCTCCCGGAACAGGTCGTCGGTGGCTGCGTCCACCTCCAGCAGCAGTGCGATGACCAGGATCGCCACGCTCGTGGCGACCACGATGGGGAATCGGTCGGACCCGAACGCCGGGCCTGCCAGCAGGAAGGTCAGCAGCGTCGATGTCAACCAGGCCAGCCCGCACCCGATGCCGAACCGGAGCAACCAGGGCAGCTGGCAGAGCAACAGCAGCGCCATCGGGAACCGCCGCACCAGCCGCCGGACGCCCGGCCGCGAGGCGAGCAGCGCACCACCCAGGAGCACGATGTCGATGGGTGCGCTGACCATCGCGCCCAGCAGCAGCAACCCCACCCCGGTCACAGCGATCCAGCGCACAGGCCGCAGTCGCACCGGCAGCGCCGGCAGCCGTTCGGTGACGCGTGGCGAATCCAGGTCCGCAGCCACCTCATCGGCCACGACCCGGACCAGGTCGCGCAGCGCCGTCGCGCCCACGAGGACGAGCGCCGCCACGAGCAGCAAGGCGTCGCGCCCGGCGGTCACCGGCCCGATGACCTCCGGGCGCGGGTTGCCGAGGCCGGTCGTCCACGTGAACACCGGCCGGATGAGCTCCGGCACGGCGCCCGCCCACAGCCAGACGAGGCCCGCGATCGTCGCCGCCCCGGCGGTATAGGCGACGATGCGGCGCGTCCCGGGTGATGCCGGCCGGCCCGCCGCGAGCATCACCGCCGGCACCTGGCGGGCGACGAGCGGCAGCACGACCGCGAGCAGCCACAGCAGCCACCACGAGATGATGCGTCCGGCGAGCGCCGGCAGCAGCGGGTCCAGGTCGCCGCGCGTGAGTACCGCCAGCAGGTCCAGGGGCACGAACGCGATGGCCAGCAGCAGACCGGCGGCCGGCGAGGCAAGGCCCAGGACCAGCGCCAGCACCAGGAAGAGCCACGATTCGGTGTAGACGTCCGCGATGCCCAGCCGCACGAACCCGAACACGACCGCCAGGAGGATCGCCGCGGACGCCACGATCGCCGCGGGAATCCCCGGCAGCGACCGCACGCGGGCGAAGCGGGTGCCGGGCATCGGCGGCAGGCGCCGCAGCAGATCGACGTCCCGGCGTGCCGCGGACGCGAGCGCAGGCATCGCGAGGCCCGTCACCACGGCGGGCCAGACCCAGCCCGGAGGCGGGTCGCCGGCGGCGGTCGGCAGCGTTCGGGAGAGGTCGGTAGTCATCACGGCGAGCGTAGTCCATCAGTCGAGGCACGGGCGCCCGGACGAAATCATCAGGGCCGGCCCGCGGTGTGCGGACCGGCCCTGATGGTGTGCGAAGGAAGCCGGACGCGTGGTCCGGACGCGTCGGGTGGCTAGAGGGCCTTGACGGCCTGCGCGAGCTGCTCCAGGCCGGCCTTCGCGTCGGCGAAGAACATGCCCGTCTTGGGGTCGGTGTACAGCTCATTGTCGATGCCCGCGTAGCCGCGGCCCATCGAGCGCTTGATGACCACGATGTTCTTGGCATGGTCCACGTCCAGGATCGGCATGCCGTAGATGGGCGAGGCCGGGTTGGAGCGTGCGGCCGGGTTGGTCACATCGTTGGCACCCACCACGAGCGCCACGTCACAGCGCGGGAACTCGGGGTTGATCTCGTCCATCTCCTTGAGCAGCGGGTAGGGCACGTTGGCCTCCGCCAGCAGCACGTTCATGTGACCCGGCATGCGCCCGGCCACAGGATGGATGGCGTAGAGGACCTCGACGCCGCGGGACTCGAGCAGCTCGGCCAGCTCGCGCACCGCGTGCTGCGCCTGGGCCACCGCAAGGCCGTAGCCGGGGACCACGATCACCTTCTGGGCGTAGGCCATCATGATCGCCGCGTCATCCGCGGAGACCTCCCGGACCGTGCCGCCACTCGCGTCGGTGACCGCGACGACCCCTTCGCCGCCACCGAAGCCGCCGACCATGATGTTCGTGATCGAGCGGTTCATGGCGTCCGCCATGAGCTTGGTCAGGATGCCACCCGCCGCGCCCACGAGGGCACCCGCGATGATCAGGACCGGGTTGTTGAGCACGAAGCCGGACATCGCCGCGGCGGTGCCCGTGAACGAGTTCAGGAGCGAGATGACGACCGGCATGTCGGCGCCACCGATGGGCAGCACCATGGTCACGCCGAACGTCAGGCCAGACACGATGATCACGCCCAGGATGAGTGTCTTGAGGCCGGAGCCGATGCCGTCGAGGGGCGTGCCCGGACCCGCTGCGAGGACCAGGATGATGGTGCCCACGACGGCCACGATGGCCAGCGCGAGGGTCGTCATCTGGCCGCCCGGCACTGGGATGGGCTTGCCCGAGATCAGGCCCTGGAGCTTGCCCGAGGCCACGATCGAGCCCGTGAAGGTGATGGTGCCGATGAGCACGCCCAGGACCACGAAGATCGAGGTCGGGATCGACTCCGCGGGCGTGCCCACGACATGCAGGTAATCCTCGATGGCCACCAGCGCCGCGGCGCCGCCGCCCACCGCGTTGAACAGCGACACCAGCTGGGGCATCGCGGTCATCTTGACCCGAAGGGCCATGACCAGGCCGATGCCGCCGCCGATGAGGAATCCGACCACGATGATGATCCAGGCCGTGATCGAGAGGCCCGGATCCTTGAGGGCCAGCCACACCAGCGTGGTGACGACTGCGATGGTCATGCCCGCCGCAGACACCTGGTTGCCTCGCCGGCCGGTGGCCGGGCTGTTCATCATGTGCAGGCCGAGGACGAAGCAGACCGCGCCTGCCAGCCAGGCGAAGAACGCCATGGTGAAGAGCCACTGCTGATCCATGGCTCAGGCCCCCTTGGCCGGGTCGGTCTTGGGGGCGACCGGCTTCTTGCGGAACATCTGGAGCATCCGGTCGGTGACCACGTAGCCTCCCACCACGTTGGCCGCACCGAACACGGTGGCCACGAAGGCGATCACGTAGCTGAGAGGACTCTCGGCGGAGGCCGCGATGATCATCGCGCCAACGAGCACGATGCCGTGGATGGAATTGGCGCCCGACATCAGCGGCGTGTGCAGGGTCGCGGGCACCTTGCTGATGACCTCGACACCAACCAGGACGGCCAGCACGAAGATGGCGAGTGAGTTCAGCAGGTCCGTGCTCACGCGGGGCCTCCGCTGGTGGGGGTATCGGTGGATGGGGACTCGTTGTCCATGACCTCGATCGCCTCGGCGGTCTCGGCGGCGTCCGCCACGACCTCCGCGACGTCGGCATCCTCGGGCGCAGCGGCGGCTGCGGCGGTGAGGCCGGCCTCCGCTGCATCCGCGACCACCGGCAGGGCGGTCTCGGCCGGAAGCTCGATCGCCGCGGCGCCCACGACGGCGGCAGCCGGAATTTCGACCGGGGCCGGAGCCTCAGCGGGAACCGGGGCCGGAGGCGGGATCTCGGTCGGCGCGGGGGCCGGTGCAGGGACCACGGCCGGCGCGGGGGCCGGTGCCGGGGCGGCGGCCGGCTCCGCGCCCAGCAGCTTCGCGGTCGCGGCGTGGATGACCTCGCCGCGATACGTGATGACCGTGGCCGCGGTGATCTCATCGTTGAAGTCATAGGCCATCGCGCCGTCCTTGACGAAGTGCGTCAGGAGCGCCGAGATGTTGCGAGCGTAGAACGTGGCCGCCCCCGCGGGCATCGTGGCGGGGATGTTGGTGGGCGCGATGATGGTCACGCCGTTGTCCGTCACGATCGTCTGGTCCGGCTGTGAGAGCTCGACGTTGCCGCCGAGAGCGCTCGCCGCCATGTCCACGATCACCGAGCCGGGCTTCATCAGCTCGACGGCCGCTGCGGTCACCAGCACCGGCGGACGCCGGCCAGGGACCTGGGCGGTGGTGATCACGACGTCCATGTTGCCGATGAAGCCATTGAGCTCCTGCTGCTGCGCGGAGCGCTCGTCCGCCGTCAGCTCGCGGGCGTAGCCGCCGGTGCCAGAGGCATCCGCGACCGACTTGAGCTGGAGGAACTTCGCGCCCAGCGACTCGGCCTGCTCGCGCGTCTCCGAGCGAACGTCATACGCCTGCACCTGCGCGCCCAGGCGGCGAGCGGTTGCGATCGCCTGGAGGCCGGCCACGCCGATGCCCAGGATGAGCACGTTGGCGGGCTTGGCCGTCCCGGCGGCCGTGGTCAGGAGCGGGAAGTAGCGCGGATACGCCTCCGCGGCGATGAGCACGGCCTTGTAGCCGCCCACGTTCGCCTGCGACGAGAGCGCGTCCATGGTCTGGGCCCGCGACAGCGTCCGTGGGAGCGCGTCGAGGCTGATCGCGGTGACACCCTGGCCGGCGAGGGCCTGGGCCGTCTGCGGGTCGATGAGCGGCTGGAGCAGGCCGATGAGGGCCTGTCCATCGCGCAGCTTCGCGACCTCGGTGGCCGAGGGCTTCTGCACGCGCAGCACGACGTCCGCCTGGCTGTACAGCTGATCCGACGTCACGACCGTCGCACCCGCCGCGGCATAGGCCGAATCGGGGAAGGCGGAACCGGCGCCGGCGCCGGACTCGACGAGGACCTCGAGACCTGCCTTGGTGAGCTTGCCGATGACTTCGGGCACGAGTGCGACGCGCCGCTCGTTGGGCGCTGTCTCCTTGGGTACGGCGACCTTCATCCAGGGACCCCAAGCGATGAGGTGGGCAAGCAGTGGCAAGGGCCGGACTGCGACGGCCAATGGTAGCGGATGGCGCGGGCAACGCGACGAACCGGTCGGGTACGGTTCGGTGACGCTTGCACGGTGAGCGTCGCGAGGGATCGCGAGGCGCCGCTCCCGCCCCGGCACTGGCCCCCCGGCCGCACCCCGGCCGTGCCGCCGCCCCCGGCCGTGCCGCCGCCCCCGGCCGCCCCCGGCCGCCCCCGGCCGCCGCGCCCCCGGCCGCCCCCGGCCGCCGCGCCCCGGCCGCCGCCCCTCCTCGCCACCGCCGCGCCGCGTCCCCTCCACCCCGCCACCGCGCCGCCCCAGCCGCCGCGCCCCGTTTCCCGGTCATCCGACGCTCCCAGCGACCATGACCGCGACCCTTCCGGTCATGGGTCGCTCCCAGCGACCGTATCCCGCCCCGGGGCCCCTTCCCCCTGACATCCGCCGCACTGGTGCGACACATGACGGGAGTCTCCCCGGCAACGGTCGCACCAGTGCGACGCATGGCCGGAACAGGGACCCGGCGCTGCCCGATCCACGCTCGGCAGCGGCCCGTCCCCCACCCGGGTCGTGACGGAGTCCCCCGTAGTGTCGCCTGGTGCGACATCTGTCAGGGGAGCTGGCGCGGAGGCGGGGGAGCGGGGCTGGGCGGGGGAGCCGGGGCGGGCTACAGCGCGACCGTGGCGTCGGGAAGTCCCTCCACGGGCATCGGCATCGCGGTCCGCAGCCGGTACAGGGACGCCCGCGCCACGACCAGCGCGCTGGGCAGGCCGATCATCGTCACGCCCAGCACGACGAGCGCCTCACGCACCCCGATGGCGCCACCCAGCCAGCCGGTCATGGCCCGGCCGATGGGCAGCGCCAGGGCAGCCACCAGCGCGTTGATCCCCAGCACCCGACCCCGCGAGTCGGCTGGTGCAAGGCCCTGGAGCACGAGGCTGGTGCACGCGTAGGAGAGGTTCGTGAAGATGGGCACGACCACCGCGATGAGCAACACCAGCGGCGCGCTGTGCGCGAAGCCGAGCGCTGCGACCGTTGCCGCACCCAGGAGCACGCTCACCACCAGCAGGCGGCCCACCCCGATGCGGCGCCAGAAGCGGCCCATGAACAGCGCACCGATGGCCACGCCCACGCCGCCCAGCGCGGCCACCAGGCCCTGGAATCCCGCGGCATCGCCGAGCGTGTCCCCGACCACGACCGGCATGAGCACGTAGAAGCCCAGCATGGACAGGGACACCAGGGCGTTGAGGGCGACCGCGGTGAGGGCCACCGGCTGACCCCGGAACCATCGGATCACGGGCCGCAGGTCCATCCGGTCGGTTCCCTCGCCCGGCCCCGACAGGCGCACCCGGCCCAGCGAGCACGCCACGAGGATGCCCCCCGACCACGATCGCGGCCGCGATCCCCAGGCCCGCCGCGATGCCCACCGAATCTGCGATCGAGCTGCCCACCAGGCCGCCCACGATGCGGCTCGTGGACCCAGCGAGCAGCGTGCCCGCGATGGCGCTGGGCATCGCCGCAGGTGAGACGACGGCCCCCGCGAGCACGCTCGACCCGATGCCCGAGATGGCGTCGGCGCTGCCCGACAGCAACGCGATGGCCGTGACCACGGGCAGCGTGGCTCCGTCGCTCACGAACGCCGTGCACAGGAACGGCAGCAGCACCGCTTCAGGGACAGCGCCGCGAGGAACAACCGGCTGGCCCCAGGCGGTCCGTGAGGATGCCACCGCCGACCGCCGACCGCCGCGATGGGCACCCCTGCCGACCAGGCGGCGAAGAACAGCCCGATCTCCATCGACCCTCCGCCGGACTGGAGCATGCCCGGACGACCGTGATGCTGCACATCCAGGTCGCCACGCCGGACGCGGTGGTGGCGAGCAGCACGGCGCGGAAGCGCGACGAACCGAGGGCGAGCATGGGTGGCGGTCAGGGGGCAGGCCGGGGGCGGCGAGGGTGCGTCAGGCCGCCGCGGCCAGCTCGATTCGCTCCTCGGTCACCGGGTCGAACAGGTGGCTCCGCTCGAGCGCAAGCCGGACGCTGCACGTCTCCCCTGCCCGGAGTGCCACGTCGGGGGCCATGCGCGAGACGAGGGCGTGCCCGCCCAGCTTCCAGTGGACCAGCGACTCGGAGCCCAACCGCTCCACGAGGTGGACCGTGGCGCGCACGATCCCCTGCGCCGGATCCGCGTCGCCCGCTTCCAGGGAGACATGCTCGGGGCGGACCCCGAGGATCACATCCTTGCCGATCCAGGGCGTCGCCACGCGCTGTCGCTCGGGTGGCAGCGCCACCTGCTGGCCCGCCACCGAGAGCCACACCGTGCCCGCCACGGACGCCACGGCCGCGGGCAGCATATTCACCACGCCCGTCCCGATGAATGACGCCACGAACATGTTGCGCGGCTCGTTGTACAGCTGCTCCCCGTTGCCGACCTGCTGCACCAGCCCGTCCTTCATGACCCAGATGCGCTGGCCCAGGGTGAGCGCCTCCACCTGGTCGTGGGTGACATAGACGGCCGTCGTCTGGAGCGTGGCATGGAGGTCCGCGAGCTCCACGCGCATCTCGCCCCGCAGCTTCGCGTCGAGATTGGACAGCGGCTCATCGAACAGGAAGACATGGGGCTTGCGCACGATGGCGCGTCCCAGCGCCACGCGCTGCCGCTGGCCGCCGGAGAGCTGTCGCGGGCGGCGCTGCAGCAGCATCTCGATGCGCAGCATCTTCGCGGCCTGGTTGACGCGCGCCTCGATCTCCGCCCGGGGGAAGCGCAGGTTCTTGAGCGCGAAGCTCATGTTCTCCGCGACCGTCATGTGGGGGTAGAGGGCGTAGTCCTGGAACACCATCGCGATGCCCCGCTCGCGGGGATGCAGCGTGGTCACGTCGCGGTCCCCGATGGACAGCCGCCCAGACGTGGGGATCTCCAGCCCCGCGACGCAGCGCAGGAACGTGGTCTTGCCGCTGCCGGATGGCCCCACGAACACGGCGAACTCGCCGTCGTTGACGGAGATGCTGACGTCGTCGAGCGCGCGGACCACCTCCTGGCGTGCCCGGAACTCCTTGACGAGATGCTCTGCGTGGACGCTGGCCATGAGCTCCTTTACCCCTTGACCGCGCCCACGGTCAGGCCCTTGAGGAAGTACCGCTGGAAGATGAGGAACACCAGGAACATCGGCGCCGCGGCGATGAGGCTGCCTGCCATCAGGCTGCCGTAGTCGAACGAGCCGTAGCGCACGGACGTGAGCCCCACGGTGAGCGTCCGCATCTCCGATGTCTGGGTCACGATGAGGGGCCAGAAGAAGCCGTTCCAGTAGCCCATGAAGGTGAAGATCGCGAGCACCGCGATGCCCGGCTTGGCGATCGGCAGCACCACCCGGAGGAAGATGCGCCACTCCGGGCAGGCATCCACGCGTGCCGAGTCGATGAGGCTCGACGGCAGGGTCTGCATGAACTGCTTCATCAGGAACAGGTTGGCGGGTCCCACGAGGGCCGGGATGATGAGTGCCGCGTAGGTGTTCATCCAGCCGAACTGGAACATCATCTGGTAGAGCGGCACGACGATGACGTACAGCGGGATGGTGAGCGCGATGATGACCATCCCGAACACCAGCCGGCGACCCGGGAACGACAGCTTGGCGAGGGCGTAGCCGGCGGTCGTGTACAGGATCACGTGGCCCAGCGTGATGATGCTCACGGTGACCACGGAGTTGAAGATCCAGCGCCAGGCGTTCATCTGCTTGAAGAACACCTCGAAGTTCTTGAGTGTGGGCTCCGGCGGGATGAACACCGGCGGCATCTCCATGGACAGCTCGTTGGGCTTGAAGGCCGTGGAGATCATCCAGATGAACGGGATCAGGGTCGCGATGGCGAACAGCACCAGGACCGTGTAGCTCAGCACCTTGACCACGCCCCGCACGACGCGAGCGGCGGTCGACGTGGTGCCCACCGGGTCGGGGCCGGAGCCGGCGACCCGGCCCGGCGCCAGGCTAGTACTCGACATCGGTGGAGAAGAAGCGCAGCTGCAGCACGCTGAAGCCGACGACCAGGAAGGCGAGCAGCACCGCGGAGGCGGACGCGAGTCCGAACTCGAAGCGACCGAACGCGATGTCATACAGGCGGTAGACGATGGTCGTGGTGGCCGTCCCCGGCCCGCCCTTGGTCATCGAGTACACGATGTCGAACACCAGGAAGGAGCCCGCAGTGCCGATGATCGCCGCGTAGAGCGTGGTGGGCTTGATGAGCGGCCAGGTGATCTTCCGGAACCGCGTCCAGCTGCCGGCACAGTCGATGTCCGCCGCCTCATACATCGAGGCAGGGATGTTGCCCAGCGCGGCCATGTACAGCACGATCGCGGCGCCCAGGCCGGTCAGCCAGGTCATCAGGATGATCGAGGGCATGGCCGTCGCGCTGCGGCCCAGCCAATTGATGCGCTCTCCGCCCAGGCTCTCCACGACGTAGTTCGCGAGCCCTTCACTGAACGGGTAGAAGATCCACAGCCAGACCATGCCGATGACCACCGCCGAGGTCACGCCGGGCATGTAGAAGACGGTCTTGAACAAGGTCTGGAGGCGGCTGTGGAGAGGCATCAGGAGCGTCGCGATGCCCAGCGACACCGCGATCGAGAAGGGCACCGTCGCGAGCGTGAAGATGAGCGTGTTGAGGATCGCTGTCCACCACACGGGGTCCCGGAACAGTGTCGCGTAGTTGTCGAGCCCGATGAACCGCCGCTCGCCCTGGAGCGGGTTGAACGCCTCGAAACTGTAGACCACCGACTGCATCGCGGGATACACCAGGAACACCACGAAGATGGCCAGGCAGGGCAGCAGGAAAAGGTACGCCCAGAACCACTCGTTGTACAGCCGGTGCTGGAGCAGCCGGCGGATCGGATCGCGCGGCCGACCCGGAGGTCGATCGGCGTGGTCCTTGCCGGACGCAGGCGTGGACGTCACGGACGGTGCCTCGGACGCAGCTGGGATGCAAGGAACGGGGTGGGCCGGACGCATGGAGGATGCGTCCGGCCCGACCGAGCGGAGGAAGAGCTAGGGGTTCGCCGCGAGGGGCGCGAGGTAGATGCCCGGCCAGCCTTCGGGGGCCGTGGCCCACTCGGCAGCCGTGTCTGCGTTGGAGGCGACCCAGGTGGCGAGGATCGGCTCAGCGGCAGCGGTGACGTCCGCCTCGAACTGCTCCGGCGTCTTCTCGTCGTTCAGCAGCGCGGTCAGGTTGGGGCCCAGGACATCGGAGCTGACCTGGGCGTAGCCCGGGTGGCCATAGGGGAAGGTGTAGACGGCGTGGTCACGGGCGTGATCGGCCCACCACGCGATCTGGGGCTCGCTGAGCATGGTGGAGAACTCCGCGGCGGACGCCTTGGCAGGGATCGTCCCCTCCCAGTTCGCGAACGCAGCGAGATTCTCGGGCGTCGTCAGGTAGCGCACGAAGTCGATCACGTTCTGCGTGTGCGCGTCGCCCTTGTAGGGGTCCTGCTTGAACAGCGCCAGGCCGGTCACCCGGTTGAGGTTGACCTCCGAGCCGCCGGTGGCGGGGTTGTAGGGATAGGGCAGCAGGACGACGTTGAAGTCCGCCGGGGTGCCGGAGACCTCGCCCTTCTCGATGGACTCGTTGTAGGCCTTGATCTCACCCACGGCACCGTGCCAGTAGTTGATCATCGCGACCCTGCCGCTCCACAGCAGCGGCATGTGCTCCTGGAGGCCGGTGACCTCCTTGGGCATCGACTCGTCCACGTACATCATGTCGTGCAGCAGGGTGGCCGCCGCGACCTGTCCGGGGCCTTTGAGCGTGAACTCGTTGCCCCAGAAATAGGCGCCCATGTTGGCCGACCCGTCGGGGGTACCCGCGCGCCAGCCGAGGTCCAGGAACAGGCTCTCGGCGTAGCCCGCCGAGGTGCCGAAGCCGTAGGTGTCCTCGGTCGTCAGCGCCTTCGCCGCGGCCTTGAACTCGTCGAACGTCCAGCCCTCCGACTGGATCTTCGCGACGTCGATGCCGGCGGCCTCCAGCATGTCGCCGTTGGCCACGAGCTGGGTGCCCCAGTCGAGGTCCTGCGGCCAGATCACGGACGAGCCGCCGATGTCGATGGAGCCGATGATGCCGGCGCCGTAATCGGCCTTCTCCTCGTCCGTGAAGTACTCGCTGGTGTCGATCAGCAGCGGCGACTGGAGGGCGCCCTGACCAGCAGCGCCGCCGATGGACACGCGCATGACGTCCGGCGGGTTGCCGGAGGCGAGCCCGGCGCCGAGGGAGGCCCAGATCTCATCGCTCCAGGGAGCGATATCCAGGCGCACCTCCACGTCGGGGTTCTCGGCGTTGTACGTCTCCACCAGTTCGAAGAACGGGTGTCCGGACACGACGCCCGTCCCCGACTTCAGGATGATGACGTCCTTCTCCTGGGCCATGGCCGGCGCTCCGGCGACGGTCACCAGCAGGGCACCTGTGAGCAGGCTGGCTGCGGCTCGCTTCATCCCACCTCCTGGGAGGCGACACTGTCGCTCTCCGATGGCCGGTCGACCGTCGATGAGGTTCACCCGACATGGGGGACCCGGCACTTGCTAGAGTATGGCCAGCGGGTCCGGCGCTCGTCAACCAGACAGTCAGACAATCTGACATGTCGGCGCGGAGGCCCCCACGACGCAGGGAGAGCCATGACGGGCGGCCGATTCGCAGGCCAGGCGGTGCTCGTGACGGGCGCCGGGTCGGGCTTCGGGCGGGCTACCGCGCTCGGGTTCGCACGCGAGGGCGCCGCGTGGGTGGGCCTCGTGGAGCGGGACACCGAACGGCTCGCGGTGGTCGCGGACGCGGTCCGTGCGATGGGCGCCCAGGCCATCCCGGTGGCCGCGGACCTGCGCCACGCGGCCGAGTGCGCGGCGGCGGTGCAGACGATCGCGACGGCCGCGGGCCGCCTGGATGTCGCGGTCTCCAACCATGCCGCCATGGTGCCACCCCTGGACCTGCTGGACACGCCGGATGCGGCGTGGTCCCTGCAGCTGGACGTCAACCTCACCAGCCACCTCGTGATCGCGCGGGAGGCGGGCCGCGTGATGCGTGAGGCGGGACGGGGGGTGATCCTGTTCACGGCGTCCGTGAACGCCCTCGGCGCCGGACGCGGCTCCGGACCATACGTCGTGACCAAGGCGGGGCTGGTGGCGCTGACGCGCGTGCTGGCGGCGGAGGTCGCGCCCCTGGGCATCCGGGTGAACTGCGTGAGCCCCGGACCCGCCGACACGCAGCGCTCCGTGGACCTCGTGGGTGAGGCGGCCATGGAGCGGTTCCGGCAGTCGTTCCCGGGCGTGCCCATGGGTCGCCTCGCGAGCGCGGAGGACATCGCGGAGGCGTTCCTGTACCTCGCCTCGGATGCTGCCGCGTACGTGACGGGCCACAACCTGGTCGTGGACGGCGGCCTGACCACGCTGATCTACGAACCCCCGGCCTCCTGATGCGCCTCACGGCGGACATCGCACTGGTGGGTGGCGGCTCGTTCACCGGCTTCGGCCTTTCGGGCGACTTCGACGCGCACGTCTATCTGCTCGATGGCGGCGACGAGGCGGCGCTGGTTGACTGCGGCATGGGCACAGCTTCGGGGACCGAGCGGGTGCTGGCCAACATCCGCGACGCGGGCGTTGACCCGGTCCGCGTGCGCCGGATCCTGCTCACGCACTACCACACGGACCATGCGGGTGGCGCCTCCCGCTATCGCTCGCTGCTGGGCGCCCGCGTGGCTATCGCTGCGGACGCCGCGGACGCCCTGGCGACCGGCGATCACGAGGCGACCCAGTTCGCGAGCGGCAAGGCGGCAGGCTTCTTCGCCGCCGACTACGACTATGCCGCCTGTCCAGTGGACGACCGGCTGACGGACGGCGACGAGCTGCGCGTCGGCCGCCTGACGGTGCGCTTCCTGGCCACGCCCGGCCACTGCCGGGGCCATGGCGCGTACCTGGTGTCAGGCCCGGCCGGACGCGCGCTGCTGACCGGGGACGCGCTGTTCGCGGGTGGCCGCATCCAGCTCCAGGCCATCCCGGATTGTGACCTGGGCGCCTCGCTGGCCACCATCCGGCGCCTGGCGGGCGAGTCGTTCGATGCCCTGCTGCCCGGCCACGGACCGATCGCCCTGGTGGACGGTCCGGCGCACGTCACGGCCGCGACATCCCTCATGGACGGGCTCGGCGTCCCGCCCAACCGGGTCTGAGCATGGACCTCGAGCTCACCGGCCGGACGATCCTGGTCACGGGCGCGACCCGCGGCATCGGGCGCGCCATCGCCGGGCGGCTGGTCATGGAGGGCGCGCTCGTGGTGCTGTGCAGCCGCGATGCGGCGGACGCGGAGACGGTCGCCGCGGAGCTCACGGCGGCCGGTCCCGGCGCTGCCCACGGCGTGGCGGCGGACGTGACGGCCCCGGGCGCAGCGGACGCGCTCGTGGCCGCGTGCCTGGAGCGCACTGGCCGGCTGGACGGCATCGTGGCGAGCGCCGGGGGCGCGGTGGGCGGGCCGCGCCTGGAGCAGAGCGTCGAGGGGGACTGGGAGGCGGCGTACCGCTGGAACGTGGTCGGCAGCGTGGCCCTCGTGCAGGCAGGCCGCGTCGCCCTCGCGGTCCAGGGAGGCAGCGTGGTCGTGATCGGGTCCATCTCCGCGTCCCTGCCCGGTCCGTGGCCCCAGTACGCCGCCGCCAAGGCCGCGCTGGAGTCGGTGACCCGGTCCCTCGCGGCCGAGCTGGCGCAGGAGGGCATCCGTGTCAACTGCATCCGGCCCGGCTCCGTGCGCTTCGCGGGCGGCGCCTGGGAGGGATACGCGACCGCCGAACCCGCGGCCTACGACGCGTTCATCGCGGCGGATCTGCCGTGGGGCCGCCTGGGCCGCCCCGAGGAGGTCGCGGATGTCGTCGCGTTCGCGCTCTCGGCGCGCGCCTCGTGGATGACGGGCGCCGTGATCCCCGTGGACGGCGGCCAGCGCCGCTCGTCCCCGTACCCGACCACAGACGCCCACTGAGCCGCGAGGAGGCCGCGTGATCAAGATCATCGGGTTCACGGCACGCCGCGACGCGCTGGACCCTGCCGCACCCCTGTCGGGCTTCCTGGGTCGTGGCGCGCCCATCGCGCCCGCGGACGCGGGACCGATCGGCACGGTCGTGTCGGAGGTGCATGAGCGCACCCGCGGCGACCTGGAGGCGACCGCCTTCGTCGAGCAATGGTGGCCGGACTCGGTCGCGTTCGAGGCGTGGGCGGCCGGCGCGGGCTGGACCGCCGATGCCGGCACCTCGGGCGACCCGTACTGGCTGACGGTCGAGCACGTCCTGCGCCAGCCGGCCATCGGTGCCGGCGAGCTGAAGATCCTGGGCTCCGCCCACAAGCTCGACTCGTTCACCACGGAGGCCTTCTTCGCCTACTGGCGGGACATCCACGGGCCGATCTCGGCGCGTGCCCCCGGGCTGCGAGGCTATGTCGTCTCGGAGGTCGTGCGGCCGCTGCGTGGGGCGCTCCACGCGGACGGCTTCGTGGAGCAGTGGTGGCCTGATGCGGCCGTGCTGGACGCCGCCAACACGTCGCCGGAGGTGGCGGTCGCGTGGGCGGACGTCGCCAACTACGCCGCCACCACGGGCACCTTCTGGCTGGTGCGCGAGCACGTCGTGGCGCCACCGGCCATCCCGCGCGGCTCCCTCGAGGCCGTCTGACCATGCCCGCCATCTCCGAGCACATCCTGCACACGCCCCACAGCGGCATCCGGCGCATGATCGAGCTCGCCGCGGGCGTGCCGGACCCGCTGATGCTGGTGAGCGGCGACCCGGACTTCGTGACGCCGGGCCACATCATCGATGGCGCCGCGGCCGCGGCCCACGGGGGTGCCACGGGCTACGCGCCCAGCGCCGGCATCGCGGCCCTGCGCGAGGCCATCGCGGCCAAGGTCCGGGCGCGGAACGGCCTGGATGCGGACGTGCCCGGCGTGTGCGTCACCACGGGTGGCTGCGGCGGCCTGTTCAGCAGCCTCCTGGTCCTCGTGGACCCCGGTTCAGAGGTCCTGGTGCCGGACCCGGGCTGGTCCAACTACGCGGCCATCGTCCACGTGCTGCGCTCCACACCCGTGGGCTATCCGCTGGACGCCGACGCCGGCTTCACCCTGGACCCGGCGCAGATCGAGGCGCGCATCACGCCCCGCACCCGGGCGATCCTGCTCAACAGCCCCAACAACCCCACGGGCACCGTGGAAACGGAAGCGCGCCTCCGCGCGGTGCTCGACATCGCGGAGCGCCATGACCTGTGGGTCATCTCCGACGAGTGCTATGACCAGCTCGTGTTCGACGGCCGCCACGTGTCCACGGCCACGCTGGGTGACCCTGCCCGCGTCGTGACCGTCTTCACGTTCTCCAAGACCTACGCCATGACCGGCTGGCGCGTGGGCTACGTGGTCGCAGCGCCGGACGTGGCGCGCCAGATCGCGCTCCACCAGGAACCCGTCGTATCATGCGCGTCGACCGTCTCGCAGCACGCGGCACTGACGGCGCTGCGCGGGCCCCAGGATATCGTGGGCGTGATGGTGGACGCCTACCGCTCCCGGCGGGACGCAGCGATCGCGGAGCTGGATGCGGCGGGTGTGCCCACGGTGCGCCCGGGTGGCTCGTTCTTCCTGATGGCGGACATCCGCGGCGCCGGCCTGGGCTCCTGGGCGTTCGCGCAGCAGCTCCTGGAGCGCACCGGCGTGGCCATCGTGCCCGGCGCCGCGTTCGGGCCCGCCGGGGACGGCTACGTGCGCATCTCGCTGGCCGTGGCGCAGGATGTCGTGGTCGAAGGCGCCCGACGGCTGGGTGGCCTCGTGCGCGAGCTCCAGGCCGGATGAGCAGCCTCACCGTCGACCGCGGGGTGACGGTGACGATGCCCGACGGGATCCGCCTCGCGGCCGACGTGTATCGGCCGGCCGGCCCGGGCCGCCACCCGGTCGTGCTTCTGCGCACCCCGTATGACCGCGGCCACGCCGCGGCCTTCGGACTGCAGCTGAACGCCGTCGCGCTCGCGTCGGCGGGGTATGTCGCGGTCATCGGGGACGTGCGCGGCCGGTTCGGATCGGAGGGCGAGTTCGATCCGTTCACGGGGGAGGCGGTGGATGGCGTGCGGACCATCGAGTGGGCCGCCGAGCAGCCCTGGTCCAACGGCGTCGTGGCCATGGCGGGCATGAGCTATTGCGGCTACGTCCAGGTGCTCGCGGCACGGGAGCGCCCGGACGCGCTGCGGGCCTGGATCCCTGCCTTCTGCCCGGTCGACGTGCGCGAGGACTGGATCTATGACGGGGACGCGTTCCGGCTGGCGTTCGACCTGTCGCTCATGGTCGGCACGCTGGCGCCCATGGACGCCCGGATCGCCGACCCGACGCCCTTCCGCGCCGCCTTCACGGACTGGGACCGGACGCTCCAGCGACCGCCGGATGGGCACCCCGAGCTGGCGGGTACCGCACTGGGCCGCCACTACCGGGACTGGCTCGAGCGCGCGGACGACGCCGGCTGGTGGGCCGATCGGAGCGGTCGGGGTGCCGGTGCCCACGATGCGCCGGTGCTCGTGATCGGCGGCTGGTACGACCTGTTCGGGCATGGCACCTTCGCGCTCCACGAGGAGCTGCAGCAAGGGCCGGCCGCGGCCTCCCTGCTGGTGGGCCCCTGGGACCACTCACCGCTGCCACTCCGCTCGGGGTCCGGCGACCTGGACTTCGGGCCGGCCGCCGCGGTGGACCTGCCGGGCACCCAGCTGCGCTGGCTGGACCACGTCCTGCGCGACGGCCCATCTCCCCTGGCGGACGCGGTGCGCGTGTTCGTGACGGGCCTGGACCGTTGGCTGGACCTGCCCGCGTGGCCGCCCGAGCACCGGGTGGAGACGTGGCACCCGTCGCCCGACGGGCGCCTCGCGGAGAGCGCGCCGTCGCACGCGACGACCTGCGGCTTCGCCGTGGATGCCGCCGACCCCACCCCGACGGTCGGTGGGCGGCTGTTCGCACGCCCCACCACGTTCCGCGCCGGGCCGCTGGACCAGTCACGCCGCCAGGCCCGCCCGGACGTGCTCGCGTTCGATGGCCCGCGCGTGGACCGGGAGCTGCTGCTCGCGGGACCGGTCCGGGCGACGATCGTGTCAGGCAGCTCGTCGCCCACCGCGGACATCGTGCTCACCCTGTCCGATGTGCGCCCCGACGGGCGCGTGCTGCCCATCGCGGATGGCGTCCGCCGCCGCCACGGCCTGGGCATCGATCCGGCCGCGTTCGAGGTGGACCTGGGCCACGTCGCGCACGCCCTGCGACCGGGTCACCGGCTTCGACTGGACATCGCGGGTGCGTCGTTCCCGGCCATCGACCGCCAGCCGCCCACGGGGACCGCGCGGCGCACGGTGGTGCTGGGTGGCGCGACCCCGTCACACCTCAGGCTGCCCGTCGTCACGGGCGGCGATGGACCACCTCACCATCCGAACGGAGCAGGCACGGGATGACGTTGCGGCTGGGCATCATCGGCTCGGGGGGCATGGGCCTCACCTGGGCGGAGGCGGGGGCGCGCTACCTGGGGGACCGGGCGGCCATCGTCGCGTTCGCGGGCGGCAGCAAGGTGCACGAGCTCGCGTCGCGGTACGCGGCGGACGCGGAGCCTTCCGTGGAGGCGCTCCTGGCGCGCCCGGACATCGACGCCATCGTGGTCACCTCACCCCAGCCTCACCACCACGAGCACGTGCTGGCGGCGGCCGCGGCAGGCAAGCACATCCTGTGCGAGAAGCCCATGGCGGCGACCCTCACGGAGGCAGACGAGATGATCGCGGCGGCAGAGCGCGCCGGTGTGACGCTGGGCGTCGTCTCCCAGCACCGATTCCGGCCCACGCCCCTCGCCGCCAAGGGACTCATCGCTGCGGGCGTCATCGGCGAGGTGCGCATGGCGCAGGTGCGGGGCCTGATGCCGCCCTGGGACATGCCGCGCAGGAACCTTCCGTGGGCAGACCTGGGCGCCCACCTGTGCGACATCCTGTGCTGGCTGGTGGGCAGCGAGGTGGCCAAGGTCGCCGCCCAGTTCCACGACTTCGGCCCGGGCGATCCATCGGGCCAGACCGCGTTCGTCATCGTTCGCTTCGAATCGGGCGCGCTGGCCCACATCTGGTTCAGCTACGAGATCACCGAGCCCGGCCTGGGCTCGATCATGCAGTTCCTGGTGACGGGCTCGAAGGGCATGATCGACCTCGACTCCTACGCGGCCTGCAGGCTGGGCAACGAGGATGGCTGGACGACCATCGCGGAGCAGCAGCCACCCGACCCCCACGACGCGCTCGACCCGCTGCGCATGGAGCAATACGCCAACCAGCTGGGTGATTTCGTGGATTCGGTCCACGAGGGCCGGGCGCCACTGGTCAGCGCTCGGGACGGGCGGGCCACGATGGCCCTGCTGGAGGCGGCGATGCGATCCGCCCGGACGGGGACGTTCGTGGCGCCCGAGCGATGACGGGCCTCGCGGATCGCTGGGCGACGACCACTCTGGGGCGCCTGGACGCGCTCATGGCGACACAGCGGTCGGCGGTGGACCGAGCGGGTGCGGCGGTCGCGGCGGCCATCGGCGGCGGCCATCGGGTCTGGATCACGCAGACCAGCCATACCCTGCACACGGAGGGCACACGTCGGGCGGGCGGGCTGATGGCGGTCCATGCGCTCGAGGACACGGCCGCCATCGAGGCGGGTGACGTGGTCATCGTGGGCACCACCGCGGGTGTGTTCTTCGACCCCATCAAGGCGGCCATCGTGGGCCGCGCGGCAGGGGCGGCGGTGGTGGCGCTCATCCAGCTGGAGCATGAGCGCGACCCGTCCCTGCGCGTGCAGCATCCGGACGGCCGCCGGGTCCACGAGCTCGCGGACATCGTCATCGACCTGGGCGGACGCCTCGGCGACGGGGAGATCGACCTCGCCGAGACGGGCATCGCGATCCTGCCCAGCTCGGGTGTCACGGGCGTGTTCGCGCTGTGGCTCGTGTTCGCGGACGCCGTGGACCGGCTGCTCGCGGAGGGAAAGGTGCCGCTGGTGTACCAGAGCAACCTCCAGGATGGAGCGCCGGAGGCGAACGCCGCCCGGCTCGACGCGTACACTCGGACGCGCATGGGATCCGTGGCCTCGGACGATCGGTGAGCATCAGCGGTGCGCCGCTACCGTCCGCCCGCGCGTCCTCGGATGACTGGCAGGCCGCGGGCGATGAGCTCGTGGAGCTGGTCCGGGAGCTGATCCGGATCCCGTCGATCGTGCCCGTGCCGGAAGGCGGTGACGGGGAGACGCGGGTCGCCCGCCACATCGCCGGATCGCTCGCGGAACTCGGTGTGCCGGCGGAGGTCCTGGAGCCGTCGCCGGGTCGAGGCTCCGTCGCGGCACGCCTGCACGGCTCGGACCCTGATGCCGCGCCCCTGCTGCTGCTGTCCCACCTGGACGTCGTGCCCGTCACGCCGGACTGGGTGCACGACCCGTTCGCGGCGGATGTCGAGGACGGCTGGATCTACGGGCGAGGCGCCGTGGATATGAAGGCCATGGTGGCCATGGAGCTGGCCGTGATGCGCGGGCTCGCGCGCGAGACGATGGCCGCGGGGCGTGACCCGGCCACGGACCCGGTGCCCGGGCTGACGCGCGGCGTGCTGCTGGTGTCCGCCGCGGACGAGGAGGCGGGCGGCCTCCAGGGCGCGGGCTGGATCGCCGCGCACCGGCCGGAGCTGTTGCGTGCGGCCGGCGCCCTCAACGAGTGTGGTGGCGTGTCCGTCCAGGTCGCGGGCGTCACGCTCTACCCGGTGCAGGTCGCGGAGAAGGGCGTCGCGATCTACCGCATCACGGTCAATGGAGAGCCGGGGCACGGCTCCATGCCGCGCGAGGCGAATGCAGCGGTGCTCGCCGCGGAGGTCGTCCGACGGCTCGCGGTGCCCGGGCCGGTGCGCCTGACGGCGACCGTGGAGCGCTTCCTGGAGGACGCGGCGGCGGCGCTGCCCGCGCCGACCGGGGCACTCCTGCGGCTGCTCGCGACCGATCCAGCGCGCGCCGAGCCGATCCTGGCGCGCACCTGCGACCCGTCGTGGGCGCGGCTGCTGCGGGCCATCGTGCGCGACACCACGAGCCCCAACGTGATCCACGCGGGCATCAAAGGCAACGTGATCCCGGGCACCGCCACGGTGGAGGTGGACATGCGCCCGTTGCCGGGCATGACCGAGGCGACCACCCGCGCCGAGCTCCAGGCGCGCATCGGAGCGGAGCTGATGGCACGCTGCGTCGTGGACCTCGACTGGTTCGGGGCGCCCGTGGAGTCGTCCGCGGACACGGACCTGTACCGCACCATCGCCGCGACCGTGCGGGCACATGACCCGGGCGCCGTCGCGGTGCCCATGATGGCGCCCTTCTCGACCGACGCGAAACACACCGCGGGCACGCTGGGCATCCCGACCTATGGCTTCTCGCCGCTCCGGGTGCCGCCCGACGAGCCGTTCCTCGATCGCTTCCACGGGATCGACGAGCGCGTGAGCATCGATGCGCTGCGCTGGGGGCTACCGGTGCTGTACGACGTGGTGCGCCGCTTCTGCGCCTGACACCGGCCGTCAGGACGCGGCGGGCCGCTCGTCCATGCTGCTCCGCTCGTCCATGCTGCTCGGGGCATAGCGCGTGCCCCGGGCGCGCACGAGACGTCGCGCTGGGATGCCGCGGGGATGCTTCCCGATCGCGCAGCACCTCCCGGATATGCCCCGAGTGGCATGGCGCACGCACCCGCAGGTCCCTCGGGCGCGGGCCGCGGGCCGGCACGAGACGTCGCGCGCGGGTGCTTCGAGATCGCGCAGCGCTGCCGGAAATGTCCCGAGTGGCATTGCGAGCTGCCGCGCGGGAAGGACGCGGTCAGCGGCGGGGGCGGGTGACCTGGCGGGCGGGGATGACCTCCGGGCCGCGATGCTCGCCCACGGCGGCGAGCGCCGTGCGCATGCCCGACTGGAGATGCGCGATGGCGGCGCGACGGGCGACGCGGGGCGGTCCGGCCACGATCACGTCCAGCAGGCCCTGGTGCGCCACCGCCTGGCTGAGCGGCGAGGAGCACGACTCGGTCCGGCTGGCGATGAGGCAGAGCGCAGACTCCGAACGCAACTGGAGGTAGGCGCGCGACAGCCGCTGACTGCCGGCCGCGTCCACGAGCGCCTGGTGGAACGCGGTGTGGGCATCGCCGAACCCGGAGGCGCCGCCCGCGTCCGCCAGCTGGAACAGCCGGTCGAGCGCCGTCTGGATGAAGCGTGCACGGTCCGGCTGGGCGGCGATGCAGGCGGCCGCCTCGCCCTCCACGAGACCGCGCATGTAGAACACATCGCGGATGTCGTCGGCGGTGAAGGACGGCACCCACACGCCGCGGTTGGGGGCGTGGCGCAGGATGCCCTCGTGGACGAGCTCGGCGAGTGCCGAGCGGAGGGTCTGGCGGCTCACCCCGAAGGCATCCGCGATCTCCGCCTCCACCAGGCGGGCGCCTGCCGGGATCTCGCCACCCAGGATCTGGCGGCGCAGCTCGTCACGCAGCGCGTCGGGCGTGGACGACCGATCCAGGCGCACGGGGCGCACCACGCGCGGCGGACCGTCGACGGGCAGCGGAATCGTGCGCAGCTTCACGGGTGGTCTTCGGCGCGGTGAGTCATGGACGACCGGCGCACGTCGTTCTTGCATCGCCTCGGGAGTGTAACCGGAGCGGCTAGCGCAGGGCGAAGTACTCCGCCTGCCACTCGACCTTGACCACGGTCGAGTAGTGATGGACGAGCACGCCGCCGCCGGCATCGGTGGGTGTGCGTACCAGGAACTCCGCGTAGTCGAAGCGGTTGGAGGCCACGAAGGCCAGCTGGGCCATGGAGATGAGGCCCGCGTCCCCACGCGACTCGAAGGGCACGAGGATGGGGCCGGAATCGATCTGGTACTCCCAGTCGCGCTCGTTGACGTTGAGGCACGTCACGGGCATGTCCAGGCGCGCCTGCACGCCGTTGAGCGCGAACGAGGCGTGGACGGCGAGGCGGCGGCCCTCCAGCGTCGCGTCCACGATGTCCTTCGGCGTGGGCAGTGGGTCGGCATCGACCTCCACCCAGCGCGCGAACACGTCGTCGAACGCCTCCGCGCGGTCGGCGAACATGCGCTCCGGCTGGATGCCCGAGCCGGGCGGCCAGAGCGGGATGCCCATGCCCACGGCTGGGTACGTCTTGACCTGCAGGAACGTGGTGTCACCCAGGATCGGCAGCATGTCCGCGTTCTGGGGCATCCACATGTCCGCGGGCACGCCCACGTACTCGGTCTTGCAGGGCGCACCGAGCGAGAGCCGATCGGACTCGCCCGTGGCCGGGTCCGTCAGTTCCAGGATGCAGTCGATGGGCGTGCGCGCGTTGTTGAGCGTCCGCGGCGGCTTGTGACTGACCGTGGTGGGCGGCTTCTTGAGCATGTCCACGCGCCACTGCACGCACGACGCGGCATGATCGATGACTCGCACCATCCGGGCAGCACCTCTTGGTGATCCGCGGTCCTCGCGGTGTCGGATTGTCCGACAACTCACAGGAGCCGTCGGGGCATGGAGAGGCGCACGGTCGGAGGTTCCGACGGTGGATGTCTGAATGTTACCTTGTCAGACATGACGGAACGCATCGAGGTGGTGGGGTCGGGGACCCTCTGGCGCAACCCGGATCCAGACCTGCGCTCGCTCCACGGGTGGCATCCCACGCTCGCCCGGCTGGGTGGTGGTCGCTGGCGCGTGTCGTTCGATATCGCGGCGGCGGCGCTGTCCCACGACTACGCGACCTGGACGTCCGAGTCGGTCGATGACGGCGCGACCTGGTCGGCACCCGAGCGGCTGGCCCCCTTCGAGCCCACCGACGGGCCGGACACGCACTCGATCCGGATCACGGCGCTGCCGGACGGGTCGTTCGTGGGCGCGGGCGGGCGCTGGAAGCGTTCCGGACTGTACGCGCGCGGCCTGAATCGGGAGACGAGCGGCTGGTGCCCCATGGACCTGGTCGTGACGCGCAGCGCGGACGGCCGGACGTGGTCCCCGCTCGAGGTCATCGAGCCGCCCCTCGTGGGGCCGTCCTTCGAGGTCTGCCACCGGATCGTGGCGCTGCCGGACGGACGCTGGCTGTGGCCCATCTCCACGTGGCCGGGCTGGGACGGCGACCCGGGTGACGGCCTGCGCGCCGTGGCGCTCGTGTCCCGTGACGAGGGTCGGACGTGGCCCACGTTCGTGGACGTGCTCGATTCGCGGCCGGCGGGGATCGCCCATTGGGAGCAGTCGATCGTGCCGCTCCCTGATGGGCGGCTCGTGGCCGTTGGCTGGGCGTTCGACCCGGCCACGTCACAGACGCACGAGCTGCCCTATGCCATCGCGTCGGGCGATGGCTCGTTCACGGTGCGCGGCCTGACCGGATTGCGAGCGCAGACGACCAAGCTCGCGTCCCTGGGCGACGGCCGGGTGATCGCGGTCTACCGGCGCGACGACCAGCCGGGCCTGTGGGCCACCGTGGCACGCATCGACGGCGATGCGTGGGTGCCCCTCGGTGAGGCTCCGCTGTGGGAGGGTGCCATGTCCGGCATGCGCGGGCAGGGCCGGACGGTCGCGGAGGATCTCGCCGGGCTGGCGTTCGGGGCGCCCAACCCGGCACTCGCGGAGGATGGCACGGTCCTCGTCGCGTTCTGGGCGCGCCGCGAGTGCGCCTATGGCATCGACTGGATGCGCCTGGGCATCAGGGGCTGAAGCGGGGACGCCCCAGGGCCCGACCGCGGACGCGACCGGAGGCTCAGGCGGCCTCGTCCTGCGCGAGGTGGACGAGCATCTCGCCTGCCGCGACGCCCCGGCTGCGTCGCGCGACCATGACCACGCCACTCTCGGCAGCGACCAGGTCCTGGGAGTGGCCGAACCAGGGGTCGGTCCAGCGCGCGATCGGCTGCCCGGCCTCGACGCGATCCAGGGGCTGGACGCACACCTCGACGAGGCCGTTGCCCGGCGCCCGCACGGAGCTGTGATCCAGGTCGCCCGATCCGGCCAGGCGGCGGGTCGGGGTGACCGCTCGGGGCGCGTCATCCGCGTGGATGAGGCCCTCCACGGCCAGGAGTCGGAGCACCGCGCCCAGGTACAGGTCGCTCACATCGTCGGCCTCGGGAGCTTCTGTGTACAGGAAGGGCACCCCACGCGCGAACGCCGCGCTGCCGGTCCGGCCCATGGGCATGGGTCCCGGATGGCGCCAGGTGACAGGCATCGCCATCGCGTCGGCGGCGCGCGCAGCCCGTGCCGCACCCGGACTGTCATCGTCCGGGTAGCCCGCGAGCTGGGCGATGGTGTAGTGGACGCCCGAGCTGTGAAGGTCGACGATCAGGTCCGCCTGGCGGAGCACCTCCTGCTCCAGGAGATGGGCGAGCTGCTCCGTGGGCGTGCCGTCCGGCGAGCCCGGGAAGACGCGCGCGAGGTTGCCGCCATCGATGGGGTTGACCCGCGAGCTTGCGTGGAACGCGGCCTCATGGGCCACGGGCACCACCAGCAGGCGCCCTGCGACGTCCGACCGGAACGCGGCCGCGGCGACCTTCATCGCCGAGCGCACCCCCTGGCTCTCATCGCCGTGCGTGCCGCCCAGCACCACGATGGTGGGTCCGATCCCGTCGCCGATCTCGTGCAGCCGGAATCCGACGCCACCGCTCGCGGGCCGGCCACCGATGCGTCGGGTCACTCGGGTCGCCATCGTGTCTCCTGTGGGTCTTCTGGATCAGCGCCGATTGTGACCGAATCGCAACCTGTGCGCATACCGATGGCAACCCATCAGTCGTGCTCGCCGACGGCGGCGAGCGCGGTGCCGAGGCCGATGATGAGGTGCTCCCGCGCGGCACGACCGGCCGCATCCGGCAGGCCGGAGAGGATCGCGTCCAGGAGGGCGCGGTGGGTCGCTGCCAGGCCGCCGGGCGCGGACGAGGGGTGGTCGCGTGCCGCGACGAGCGCCAGGGATGCCTCCGACCAGAGCAGCGAGTAGGCGCGCGACAGGCGCGGGCTGCCCGCGGCGTCCACCATGGCGCGGTGGAACGCGAGATGCGCTTCCTGGGTCAGCCCCCACGACGCATCGTCCTCGAGCGACCCGAGCCGATCGAGCTCCGCGCGCACCGGGCCCACGCGATCGGGCGTACGCGAGAGCCGCGACGCCGCCTCCGCCTCCAGCACCCCGCGCAGGTCGTAGATGTCGCGCAGCTCGTCCGCCGTCAACGCGGGCACCCAGACGCCGCGGTGCGGCGCGCGGCGCAGCAATCCCTCGTGGACGAGCTCCGCGAGCGCGGCCCGCAGCGACTGCCGGCTGACCCCGAACGCGTCTGCGATCTCCACCTCACGCAGGCGGGTGCCCGGACCCACGGCGCCGCTCAGGATCTGGCGGCGCAGCTCGCGCGCGAGTGCCTCCGAGGTCGACGGGCGCTCCAGCGGCCGCCCTTGCACGACGCCGCGGCCCTCCTCACCCGGGCGCATGGCGGCTCGCCATGGCTGCGGGTGCTCGTCGGTCACGGTCATCCCCTTCCATTGGGCCGCCTGGCGGAGTACGGTGCCCAGTCTTGACGGTTTGTCAGACGAGTCTACAACCCGGGTCGCCGCGTGGACGGCGGACGGACGATGCGGAGGTCGCGCGTGACGACGGTGGGTCTGCTCATCCCCCAGGGCTACTTCGGGGAGTTCGACGGCTGGCACCCGGTGAAGGCCTGGGAGCGGATGCTGGCGCTGGCGGAGCGGGGCCGGGCGCTCGGCTTGGGTTCGATCTGGACCGGCGAGCACGTGCTGTCCAAGTGGGACCCGACCGCGATGGTGTTCGATTGCACAACGATCGCGCCCGCGCTGGCGGCCCGGGTGCCGGACGTGGAGATCGGCTTCACGGTCATCAACTCCACCTTCCGGCTGCCCGCCATGACCGCGAAGTTCGCGGGCACGCTCGATGCCATCTCGGGCGGGCGCACGATCCTGGGCCTGGGCGCGGGCTTCAAGGTCTCCGAGGCGGACGCGATGGGCGTCCCCTTCCCGGGCACCGGTGACCGACTGAAGATCCTGGCCGAGCACCTGGAGATCATCAGCCGGCTGACCCGGGCCGGGCACGAGCCCTTCAGCTGGTCAGGCGATCACGCGTGGGTCAAGGGCGCCGCGAACTCGCCCACGACGGGCGGCCGGGACCACATCCCGCTGCTCATCGGCGGGCATGGGCCGAACGTCACGTTCCGGCTTGCGGCGCGGTACTGCGACGAGATCAACATCGACCACATGCCCGCGGACATGCCGGAGGCGCTCAAAGTGCTCGCCGATCGGTGCGAGGAGATCGGGCGCGACCCGGGGACGCTGCTGGTGTCCGTGGGCATCAATCCCGCGTGGCCGTACGTGGGGATGCGCGTCAAAGGGCGCCAGCGGATGATGGAGCAGGCGGACGTGCCCGCGATCATGCCCGCGACGACCGCCGCTTCCGGGACGCGCGCGGAAGAGCTGACGGCGTGGCGGGAGATGGGCATCGGGCGCATCGTCGTGGGCGCGCCGGGGATGGCGGACACGGACGAGTCGCTCGATGAGCTCGCGGAGGACATCCGCGCCGCGGGCATCGAGCTGACACCGCCCGCAGCGTGAGCTGGACGGCGCCCGCAGCGTGAGCTGGACGGCGCCCGCAGCGTGAGCTGGACGGCGCCCGCAGCGTGAGCTGGACGGCGCCCGCAGCG
>Ga0105047_10002023_pt1 | contig 36366 bp, 34 predicted proteins | sample MAT04_FD_78384 | JGI IMG/M metagenome (GOLD analysis project Ga0105047, IMG submission 78384) | Freshwater microbial communities from Lake Fryxell liftoff mats and glacier meltwater in Antarctica - MAT-04 (megahit assembly) | ecosystem: Environmental > Aquatic > Freshwater > Ice > Liftoff... | reverse complement strand
CCGGGGTCTGGAATCACGATTGTCTCGATGGTCACCGGCGCACCCTTGCTGCGCGCCACCACTCCACGAACCTTCTGCGGCATTGCCCCTCCTCGATCTGCGAACCCGTCCGACACTACTGAATCATGGGACGTTCGTGCGAGGAAAGCCCGGCGAGGAGGGTGTCGAGGGCTGTTCGGAAGCGGTCGTCGGCAGTGCCTTCGTAGAGGTGGTCGGCGATGGCCACAGCGTGCGGGAACTCAGCGGGGTCCAGTGCGGCGTACAGCTCTTGCCACTCTCGATACGTGCTGCGGCGAACGGCTGCTGGCTGTGCGGCGAGTTCGGCGTCGATGGCGGCGGAGCCGACGGTCAGCTCGATCAGCGAGTGGTAGGCGGCCGCAGCCGCAGCTGCGGTGAAGCCGCCACGTGACAGTTCGCGCAGAAGCGCTTCCGTGATGCGCAGCTCGTTGGTCAGCCGAGTGGGCGCGGCCCGAACCAGCGCGGCCAGACGTGGTCGGCGAAGTTGCACGGTACGCAGTTCGATGCATATCCGCCGCACCGCCGTCTCCCACGACTCACTATCGCGTTCGTCGACGCGAACGGCGGCCAGCAAGTGGTCACCCACCTCACGCTGCAGCTCACCCATGTCGGAGAAGTGTCGGTACAGAGCCGAAGGGTCACAGCCCAAAGCCTCGCCCAGTCGTCGAGCGGACAACGCGTCGGCACCGTGCTCGCCAATCAATGCGGCAGCGCCATTCACGATGCGCGCTCGGCTCAGCGCCGGCGGCCGACCCAACTAGTGCCCCCGCTCGGAAGTTGGATGAACCTGGGTCATGTCGCAAGTTCGGCGTTGCCGCCATCCCCAATTGCTGCTCGTCCTCGTTCATATGAGGCGACACGCATGCCTCGTCGACTGGGCGCGAAACCACGACCACTCTGTCTGGGTTTCGCGCCCGTGCGTGCTGAGAACGCCAATAGTGTCTGGCTTTCGCGCCCAACTAGTGTCTGGCTTTCGCGCCCAACCGACGCCGAACTGAGCTTCATCCAACTTTCACTGCGCCGGCGCATCTCGTGACGGCCCATCTCGTGACGGCCCATCTCGTGACGGCCCATCAGTCGTAGAGGCCGGCGCGGGCCAGGCGTTCGGTGCACACCTCGGCGCTCCATGGCAGCATCAAGCTGCCCAACCGCGAGTCGCGGTACATGCGTTCCAGCGGCAGCGCCTTTGTCATCGACTGGCCGCCGCACACCCGAATCGCAGTGCTGGCGACTTCGGCAGCGTGCTCCATGACCGTCACGGCCGCCGCCCAACCGCGGACCAACTCGTCCTCGGTGGGGTCGATCACGGCTTCGTCGATCGCGCGGTAGAGCATCGCTCGCGACTGCTGATGCTTCAGCTGCATCTGTGCCCACCCAACCTGCTTGATCGGGTGATCGCGCCGCGCTCCGGGTGCCATCCCCGGCAGCTCACCGCGCAGGTACAACCTGGTTGCGTCGATGACACCACCGGTGAGGCCGAGGTAACTGGGGCACAGCGAGAGGAACAGCCACGGGTAGCGCAACGCCGCCTGGTTGTACATGCCCGCAGGCATCCATTCGTTGGCGTGCGGCACGAACACGTCCTTCATCAGTAGTGTGCGTGAGACGGTGCCGCGCATGCCCAGCGGATCCCAGTCGTCGACGATCTGCACGCCTTCACCGTTGCTGGGGACCCCCAGCAGGCGGATCTCGTCCTCACCGGGCACCTGACAGGTGACGTTGTAGAAGGTGGCCGCGCCGGACAGCGAGGCGAAGATCTTGCGGCCGGTGACCAGCCACCCGCCATCGACCGGCACAGCTTTGGTGGCGACGCCGGTGGTCGCGCCTGGGGCAAGGCCTTCGGAGAACGGCTGACTGTGGATGTCGCCGCGCTCGATCACGCCGCGGAACATCTCGGCGCGGACCGCTTCGTGGCGCTCGCGCTGCTCGGGCGTCATGTCGAGCAGGTCACTGACTTCGCCGCACCACAGCATGGTGGCGTTGTGCATGTTGAACGTCAGGCCGCTGGCACCACAGTGGCGGCCGATCTCCTCGCTCACGCGCACGTAGTCGGCATAGCTCGCACCCAGCCCGCCGTGGCTCGTCGGCACGCACACACCCATCAACCCATTGGCACGGAAGTCGGCGAAGTTCTCGAACGGGAAGCTGGCTTCCAGGTCGTACTTCACGGCCCGTTCCTTCATCGTCGGGCCCATCGCCGCCACCAGGGCGACCATCTCGTCACGTGTCATGGGAGGCACTTCACCACGACATCGTTTGTTTGTCAACACTGTTGACAAACTGGTTCCGTCTGACATACTTCCGGACATGAATGTGGCTGCGACCGCTGACGCGCGGGACCTCGAAGTGGGCGGCTACGCATGGCGCGAGTGCGGTGAGGGCGAAACAGTGGTTTTGCTGCACGGTCTCGGCGGTAGCCGCATCGCGTGGGACGCGCAGATCGCATCATTGAGCGCTCACTGGCGAGTGGCCGCCTGGGACATGCCCGGGTATGGCGCAGCCGCCCCCCTGCCCGACGAGCCACTGACCTTTCCCGCACTCGCCGATACCGCCGCAGGGTGGATCAGAACGCTCGGTGCCGGGTGTGTGCATGTGGTCGGCATCTCGATGGGCGGCATGGTTGCCCAGTACCTGGCTGCCTGGCACCCCGAGCGTGTGCGCTCGCTGGCGCTGCTGTCATCCAGCCCGAAGTTCGGAATGGATGGCACGACCGCTAAGAGCTGGAGGGCAGGTCGCCTCGCTCCTCTGGACGCCGGCTGGGAGCCGGTCGAGTTTGCCGAGCGCGTGTTGCGCGGCATCGGCGGCCCGAACATCACGAGCGCCGCGTACGAAAGCCAACGCGCGGCGATGGCCCGCGTCACCGGGCGTGCGCTTCGCCGGTCGATCGACTGCCTCGTCACGCACGACGCGACTGCGCTGCTCCCAACGATCACGGCGCCGACGCTGGTGATGGTGGGCGAACTCGACAAAGAGACGCCGCTTCTCTACTCGCAGTACCTGGTCGATCACCTGCCCAACGCACGGCTGGAAGTCGTGCCCGGAGTAGGCCATCTGTTGAATGCCGAGGCACCTGACCAGGTCAACCGACTGCTCGCTGAGCACTTCACCGCCGTGGAGGCACCGTGACCACCGAATGGCGCTACATCAAGGCGTTCGCCGCCCATCTCGCCCGGTGCGGGTTGGTGGAGGGTGAGACGGTGGCGGTGCTCAGCGAGTCGCAGAGCCGCGCCGTGCTGGTGGATACGGCACGACTTGCCGCGCAGTCGTTGGGTGGGCGCGCCTTCGATGTTGTCGTTCCCACTCCCCCGTCCGCACACGCGGTTCCCATCCGCTCCACCGGCGCCTCGCAAGCACTCGCCGGGCACCCTTCCGTCATCGCCGCGCTCGCCAGCAGTGCGTTGGTGATCGACTGCACCGTCGAAGGCCTGCTGCACGCACCGGAGCTGGGGGCCATCCTCGGCGGCGGCGCACGGGTCCTGATGATCTCCAACGAACACCCGGAGATCCTGGAGCGAATCGGTTGGGACGACGACATGCCCCGCCGCGTCGAGCTGGGTCACGACTGGCTGTGTGCAGCATCGGTCATGCGGGTGACGAGCGCGGCGGGCACCGATCTGACGGTGAAACTCGTCGGCGCGTCGTCCGCTGCGTCGACCGGCCTGACCTCGGGCCCCGGTTCGATTGCGCATTGGCCCGGCGGGTTGGTGGCCGCGTTTCCTGCGGCGCACTCGGTCGACGGCACCATCGTGCTCGCACCGGGCGATACGAACCTGACGTTCAACACGCTCATCCAGTCGCCGATCACGCTGCGCATCGTCGACGACCACATCGACACGATCGAAGGCGACGGCACCGACGCGATCCTGTTTCGCAGTTACCTCAGTGCCTTCGGCGACAGGGAGAGCTACGCCACCAGTCACGTCGGTTGGGGGATGAACGAGCTGGCCCGCTGGGACTCGTCGCAGCTTTATGACCGCCGCGAAACGTGGGGCACCGAGGGACGTGTGTACGCGGGCAACTTCGTGTACTCCACGGGCGCCAACGAGTTGGCAGGTCGTTACACCGCCGGCCACTTCGACTTGCCCATGCGCCAGTGCACCATCACGCTGGACGACCGCGTCGTTGTTCACGAAGGCGTGTTGGCCCCCGAGTTGAGGTCTGCCGCCTAGCGCTCTTCACCGCCGAATCGGAACTCGTGAGGACTCCAAGTAGAGCCACGCGAAACTGTCTGCGTGACCACTGTCTGGCCGATGACAGCGCGCTGGAGGATCTTCGGGCAACTCGGTCGCGCCCATGGGGAAGGCGACATCGGCGGAGTCGTGATCACCGGTCCGGCGGGAGTCGGCAAGACCCGGCTTGCTCACGATGTGATGGGTGGTCGGTGCCATCGAGGGCGAAGTAGCGCAGTGCTTGGAACTGGGTGCGGCCTTTGTGGGTGACGACGTGGCCGTAGAGACGATCGGTCGAAAAGTCGTAGCCGGCCATCAGATGCCGCACCCCGTGGGGGCGGGTGTAGGTCGCCCGCCGGCGACGCCGCCGCGGAGCTGTGGGGTCACCTCTTTCGGACGCGACCGGTGCCCGTTGCTTGCCCGGATGCGGCTGCAGATTCAGCGGCCCGAACTCGTCGATGCAGATGATCACGGTCGGATCGTGCTTGCCTGGCTTGGCTTTGCCGTCAGCGATCGCGTAGAGATCGAGGATCCGGTTCTTCTTTGCTGCCTGGTCGGGGTGGTTGGATTGTTTGAACGTTTTGATCACTTGAAACGACACGCCCTCCTCTCGGAGAAGAGGCGTAGGCCCTCATGGCTGATGTCGTCGACCACCCCCTCAGCCACCACGAACTCTGCCAACTTCGACAGCGACCAGGTGGAGAACGGCAGGCGATGATCCTGCGGACGAGACAGAGCGACCTTCTTGATCTGCTGACGCTGCGGCAACGTGAACTTCGGTGGCCGACCACCCGCGTACTTCGGGTCCAACGATTCGAAGCTGTTGGAGTTGAAGTTGTAGATCACCTCGCGGACACGATCCTGCGACGTGAACGCGATCCGGGCGATCGCCGGCACGTCCATCGCCTGCGCCGACCACGACACGATCTGCGCTCGCCGCCAGCGGACCACCGACCCCGAACCACGCCTCACCATCCCGAAAAGCTTGTTGCCCTCCACCGGAATGAGGTCACGAACCTGCACACGTTCAGCCATCACCCAAGTCTGCGCGACCACGAACCGCGAGTGGTGGACGCGACCCACCACCGTTGCCGGTCACGGCACTAGCTGCCGCGTGGGAATTCGCCAGCCGATCCCCCCAATCTTCCCTCAACCTCGTTCGCCAGGCGCTCGAGGACATCTCGAACGTGCCACCGCTGACTCGCCTCACGCTGCCAGGCAGCGCGCCGCGGCTCCTGGCACAGCGCGACCCGAGCGTCGCCGATCGAGGGCTTCTCGACCAGCTCGATGCCTCATCCGCTCGGCGGAGCTTCGTCGATCTGATCCCCCTGTCCTACGCAACAGCTCTGCTTGCACGCGTCGGTCACCCGAGCGCCCGCCCGGCACTTGCAACCATGGCGGTCTCTCCGATAGCGCCCCACCAGTCGATGATGGACTTCGTCGACCTCGCACGCCAGACCGCAGCGGCCAGCAACCCGATATCGCTGGTCGACCTCGAAGTGGTCGTTCGCCACGCACTCCGAGAGATCGCCGAAGGTGACTTCGTGCCGGTGCTGGCGTTGTCGGCGACAAGAGGCTGACCCGTCAAGACGGGTTTCACTCTGATCGCTGTCAGCCGACCACCATCGACAGCGTCACGGGTGTGCCGTGTGACGTTTGGCTTGACGTGTGGTTCAAACCATGTTCTACTCAACATGGTTTAACAAACAGGAGAACCCGTGTTGGTTCAGCAAGCATGTATCGAGATCGAATCGGAGGCTGGCAGCGATGATGTCGCCGCCTTGCTCAGGTTGCTCACGTCCGGGGGGCCATTCACGGTGTCTTCGGTCGAGGCCGTCGGATCCGGGCGCCACAGCTGCTTCTTCGGTCTGGTCCGGCCGGACCTCGCGGTTGGCTATCGAAGCGTGATCGAGCTGCAGCATCGGATCGACCGTGAATTCAACATCGTCAGCGTCGAGCACCAGTCGACTCACTTCCCGAACAAGGATCTTGTGCCCTCATGACCGCCTCTACTCCTCGAACCGTGACCGTGATCCCCGGTGACGGAATCGGTCCCGAATGTGTCAACGCAGCAATCGACATCGTCAACGCGGTTGGCGTCGATATCGACTGGGAGGAGCGCCACGCAGGTGAGCGGATCTTCGAAGGGGGCGTCGCGTCGGGGGTTCCGGAGGACACGATCGAGTCGATCAACCGGACCCGCGTCGTGCTCAAGGGGCCACTCGGCACACCGGTTGGTTACGGTGAAAAGTCGGCCAACGTCACCTTGCGGAAACTGTTCGAGACCTACGGCAACATCCGGCCAGTACGCGAGCTGCCCGGCGTCAAGACCCGCTACAGCGGGAGCGGGATCGACCTCGTCGTAGTCCGCGAGAACGTCGAGGACCTCTACGCCGGGATCGAACACATGCAGACCCCTGGCGTCGCCCAGTGCCTGAAGCTCATCTCGCACAAAGGTTGCGACAAGATCGTTCGCCTCGCCTTCGAGTTCGCTCGCAGCGAGGGCCGGCGCTCGATCGCCTGCGCCACCAAGTCGAACATAATGAAGCTCACCGAAGGAGAAATGAAGCGGGCCTTCGAACGGATCGCCCCGGAATACCCGGAGATCGAAGCCTGGCACGTCATCATCGACAACTGTGCGCACCAACTGGTGAAGAAGCCCGAGCAATTCGACGTGATCGTCACCACCAACATGAACGGCGACATCATCTCCGACCTCACTTCGGCCCTCGTCGGTGGGCTCGGGTTCGCGCCGTCGGCGAACCTGGGCAGTGACGTCGCGATCTTCGAAGCCGTGCACGGCTCGGCCCCGAAGTACGCCGGTCGAGACGTGATCAACCCGTCGGCAGTGGTGTTGTCGGCAGTGATGATGCTCAAGTACCTCGGCGAGTTCGACGCCGCTGAGACTGTCGAACACGCCGTGCTCTCGACGCTGCAACAGGGAACATTGACCGGTGACGTCGTTGGCTACGACCTTGGTGTGTCGACCAGCGACTACACGAAGGCGATCATCGGCAACCTCGGCTCACGTGTCGACGGATACACCGTGCGGCGCGCCCGACCGATCCAGATTCCGCCTGCCCCGCGCGATCCCGTCACCATTCGTCCGGCGACCCGAGAGATCTTCGGGACCGACATCTTCGTCGAGAGCGGTTTGTATCCCGAGCAGCTCGGTCCAGTGCTCGAGCGTCTCGCCGAGGGCAGCGCGTTGAAGCTGAAGATGGTTTCCAACCGCGGCACCAAGGTCTACCCGGACGGCAACCGCAACATCGACATCGTCGACCACTATCGCTGCCGGTTCGTCCGCCGCGCCGACCAACCCCTTGCGCTCGCTGAGGTCCGCGAGCTGATCGGTCGTGTGGAGGCCGAGCTGGCATGGTGCCACGTCGAGCTCCTGCAGTACTTCGACGGTCAGCCCAGTTTCACAAAGGCCCAAGGCGAAGACTGAGCACAATGAGCTCGGTCCCGGTCGGTTACATGGGCGAAGCCGAACCGGCGCATAGGTTCCGGGAGGCGGCCGCAGATCTCGGCATCGAGTTGATCGTTCTCACACCCGACCCACCGTCGCCGCCCGGCGCGGCCGAGAAGGCATTGAAACCTTTGGGCGCTGACACGCTCGAAGAGCTGATCGCCAGGTCCGGTGTGGTCACTCTCGGCCACGGGTGCGATCACAGTACGTACGCCGCGCTTGTGGGTGCCGCCGGGCTGGCGCTTCGGCCCAACCCACCCACGATTCGAGTGGCCCATGATCCACTGGCAGCCCGGTATGTCTTACAGGACTGCTTGTTCGACTTCGCCGAGTTCGAAGAGGTCGACTCCGGCGACACCGAGGCAGTGGCACGTTTTGCGCAACACCATGGTTGGCCGGTCCGCCTCAGGGCAGCACGTTGGGGAACAACCGAGCCTGCAGTTCACCTCCTGCGGCCCTACAGCGCGCTCGACCATGTGTGGGGGGCCGACGTCAGTGGAAAGCTTTGGCTGCTCGAAGCGTGCGAACCATTGGCCCCCCAACTCGCAGTGGTCATCGCCCGTCGCCCCTCCGGCCAGCAGCTTGTCTGCTCGGTGATCGAGACCAACGAACAGGACTGCCGACCACAACGCCGCTTGCCGGTCACCACATCGATCGCCACCCGCTCGACTGCGACCGCAACCGCAATCGTCGACGGGCTCGACGCAACTGGAATCGTCACTGTGAAGTTCCTGCTCAGTAGTGACGGTCGGCTTCTTGTGGAAGACATCACGTATGGCCCCGAATCCAATCCTGCGACCGAGCCCGCAACCGACCAATCGCTGTACGCAATTCACCTTCGTGCCATCCTCGACTGGCCCCTGGATGCCCCCGACAACTGAAAGTGCCGCTGCCCTGACGACGAGCAACGGCCCATTGGGGGGACCTTCCGTACATCAGGCTGAGCCGGATCACAGGTCCGCCCGCTAAGATCCCAAAAAAGTTTTCTGGAGTGCCGGGAAGTCGGGTCGGCGTCTGTATTGACGACCCCCCACTGTTGGAGCCTCCATGATCGCCATCGTTGTTGCACACCTCGTGTTCGGCGTGGCAGCGATGATTGCCGGCCGTCGACTCGGGCACCGAGTGTTCCTGGTGGCGGCCGTCGCTCCGCTTCTCAGTGTGGTGTGGGCGGCCACGAAGGTGGGCGAGGTCCGTTCAGGCGGCGCAGTGAGCGAAACGATCCGGTGGGTACCGGAGCTCGGCATCACCATCGACCTGCGGCTCGACGGGTTCGCGCTGCTGATGCTGGCCCTCGTGTCCGGCGTCGGTGTGCTGGTGTTCGTCTACGCCTACCGATACTTCGACCATGGCGTGGAATCTGCTGGCAGGCTGGCGGGAACCCTGGTGGTGTTCTCCGGGGCGATGCTGGGGCTGGTGCTGGCCGACAATCTGCTGTGGCTCTATGTCTGCTGGGAGCTGACGTCGGTGACGTCGTACCTGTTGATCGGCCACGATGATCGTGATCCCAAGGCGCGTGCAGCAGCGCTGCAGGCGCTGTTGATCACCGGAATGGGCGGCCTGGCGATGCTCGGTGGCTTCGTGCTGCTCGGCGTCTCGCAGGGTACGTTCCGCATCAGCGAGTTGGTTGCCAGCCCGGCGTCGAGTGCCCTGATCACCGCAGCGGCGGTGCTGGTACTGCTCGGTGCATTCACGAAATCGGCGCAGGTGCCGTTCCACAGTTGGCTGCCAGGTGCCATGGTCGCCTCCACGCCGATCAGCGCCTACCTGCACTCTGCGGCCATGGTCAAGGCCGGCATCTTCCTGGTGCTGCGGCTCGGGCCGGCGTTCGCCGAGACAGCGACATGGCGCAACTTGGCCGTCGGGTTCGGCGTCGCGACCATGCTGCTGGGCGGCTTGCGCGCTCTACGACAGCACGATCTAAAATTGTTGCTCGCCTTCGGCACGGTGAGCCAACTGGGCCTGCTGATGACACTGGCCGGCCTCGGGCACCCCGACGCAGTCATCGCGGCATGCGCGTTGCTGCTCGCCCACGCGGCGTTCAAGGCTGCGCTGTTCATGGTGGTCGGCATCATCGATCACCACATGCACACGCGCGACCTGCGAAAGCTCGGCGGGTTCGGCCGTGGGTGGCGGCCCACGATCGTTGTTGCGACCATCAGTGCAGCATCGATGGCGGGTGTCGCACCGTTCGCCGGATTCATCTCCAAGGAAGCGGCGCTGGAGGCCGTCGTCCACGGCGACGCGTTGACCAAGGTCGCTCTCGTCGGCATCGTGCTCGGCTCGATCCTGACGGTGGCCTACAGCATCCGATTCGTGTGGGGCGCCTTCGTCACAAAGCCAGCCAGCTCGCCGGGCGGGAGTGCCGCCGCTGCCGCAGCGGCACCCTCGTTGTCGCTCCTTGCTCCGGCCGCCCTGCTCGCTGCCATCACCGTGCTGTTCGGCATCTGGGCCGGCGTCTACTCGGAGTTCGTCCGGGTTGCGGCACAAGCGATCGACTCTGCAGCCAAGGCCAAGCTCTCGCTGTGGCACGGGCTGAACCTGCCGCTCCTCCTCTCGCTGACAGCACTCGCCCTGGGCGCAGTCACGTTCACCGCTCGCGACCGGGTCGACCCGTTACAGCAGCGAATGCGCCCGAGGTGGACTGCCGCCGGTGGATTCGATGCGTCGGTTCGGGGCTTGCTGAGCACCGCCGACCGTGTCACGAGCATCGCCCAGCCGGGTTCGCTTCCGATCTATGCAGGCATCATCCTGCTCACGGCCGTGACCGCCCCGGGCGTCGCCCTCATTGCGTTCGGCGTGTGGCCAGGTTGGCCCGAGTGGCTCAGCACCACTGCCCATCTGCCGGTTGCAGCCATGCTGCTCGTGGGCGCGGTCGGCGCGGCCAGGGCGACGCGCCGTTTCACCGCGGCTCTGTTCCTCGGCCTGGTCGGTTACGGAATGACGTTGCTGTTCGTCGTGCAGGGAGCACCCGACCTGGCGTTGACGCAGTTCGCGATCGAGACGCTCACCGTCGTGCTGTTCCTGCTGGTGCTGCGCTTTCTGCCCGATCGTTTCGAGCACCGGGCATCGGGCATCAACCGCACATTCCGGATCGCCGTGTCGGCCGCGGTGGGTGTCTTCGTGTTTTCAGTCATCGTCATCGCCTCCGCGGCGAGGACTGCGCCGCCTGTGTCGAAGACGATGGTCGAGCAGTCGCTGCCGAACGCCGGCGGCCGCAATGTGGTCAACGTGATCTTGGTCGACTTTCGAGGGTACGACACTCTCGGCGAGATCACCGTGCTCCTGGTGGCTGCCATCGGCGCGGTGTCGCTGGCCCGAGTGGGCCGCGGGCGTGGCACCGAACCACCGTCGGCGGTTCCTGAGAAGGTCTCGGCATGAGACGTTCAGTGATTCTGGACACGTCGATCCGTCTGGTGTACCACCCGGTGTTGGTGTTGTCGCTGTACCTGTTGTTCGCCGGCCACAACCAACCTGGTGGCGGTTTTGTCGGCGGGTTGGTGGCCGGCATCGCGATTGCACTGCGATTCATCGCCGGTGGCATCGACGAGGTCCGCGCCGCGCTGCCTCCGCAGCCGTGGAGCCTCCTCGGCTTCGGGCTGGTGATCGCATCGGTGACCGCCGTGGTGCCGTTGCTGTTCGGCGGCGCGCTGCTCGAGTCCGGCAAAGTGCAGTGGGATGCGCCGCTCATCGGCATGATCAAGACCACGAGCGCCTTGCCGTTCGACATCGGCGTGTACCTGGTGGTCGTGGGGCTGGTTCTGATGATGTTCGAGGCGTTCGGCGAGCCAACCGCGCCCGCAGCCGCCCTACCCGAGGACGGTGAAGGGTCATGAGCCTGCTGCTCGCGTTCTGCACCGCGACGCTGTTCTCGTTCGGCACCTACCTCGTGCTACAGCGCCGACTGAGCCGCATCGTCATCGGCATCGGGCTTCTCGGCCACGGCGCCAACCTGACGCTGATGCTCTCTGCCGGCGGACGCGGACGGCCGGTCTTCATCGGTTCCGAGGGGGACTTCACCGATCCGCTCCCACAGGCATTGACGCTGACGGCCATCGTGATCACGTTCGGAGTCACCGTGTTCCTGCTCGCCCTGGCATACCGGAGTTGGGTCGTGTCACACGACGACGAAGTCGAGGACGACGTCGAGGATCGCCTGATCGCATCACGACTCGCTGCCCATGTGGCGAAAGAGGAAAGCGGCGAGCCCGTCCCCGACGAGGTGCAGTCATGAACAACCTCATCGTGCTGCCCGTCGCGTTGCCCCTCATCGGGGCCGGGGTCTGCATTCTCGTCGGCAAGTCCCGTACCGCACAGCGATTCGTCTCCATCGCGACGCTGCTGGCGGTGGCGGCGATCGCGGTGTGGATGGTTGTCGACGTGGACACCAATGGAACATTGGTCACCCAAGCAGGTGGGTGGCCGGCACCGATCGGCATCACCCTCGTTGCAGATCGGTTCGCGGCGATGATGCTCGTCGTCTCGGCCATCGTGCTGTTGGCGGTGCTGGTGTACGCCGTCGGACAACGCGATGCCGAGGGCAGTCATGTGGGCTTCCACCCGGTGTACCTCGTGTTGTCCGCCGGCGTGGCGTCGTCGTTCCTCACCGGCGACCTGTTCAACCTGTTCGTGTCGTTCGAGGTGATGCTCACGGCCAGCTACGTGCTCATCACGTTGGGCGGCACCAAGGCTCAGGTGCGAGCCGGCATGACCTACGTGGTCATCAGCCTGCTCGCGTCCACGCTCTTCCTCGCTGCCTTGGCCATCACCTACATGGCCACCGGCACGGTCAACATGGCCGACCTCAGCGGACGCATTGCCGAACTACCCGAGGGCCTCCGTTCGGCGCTCGGCCTGCTGCTCATCGTCGTGTTCGGAATCAAGGCCGCGTTGTTCCCGCTCTACTTCTGGCTACCCGACAGCTACCCGACCGCACCCTCGCCCGTGACCGCGGTGTTCGCCGGCCTGCTCACCAAGGTGGGTGTGTACGCGATCATCCGCAGCCAAACGCTGTTGATCCCGGCGACAGACCGCGCCGGCACAGTCCTGCTGGTGGTGGCTGCCCTCACGATGCTGGTCGGTGTGTTCGGCGCCATCTCGCAGAACGATGTGAAACGAGTACTCTCGTTCCACATCGTCAGTCAGATCGGCTACATGATCATGGGTCTTGGCCTGTTCACCGTCGCCGGCTTGGCCGGTGCCCTGCTGTACATCATCCACCACATCATCGTGAAGACCACCCTGTTCCTGACGGCTGGGCTGATCGAGCACACGGGCAGAACCGGTCGACTCGCCCGCATCGGAGGAATCGCCCGACGGCTGCCGGTGCTCTCCGCGCTGTTCCTGCTACCAGCATTGAGCCTCGCCGGAATCCCGCCGTTCTCCGGCTTCGTCGCGAAGCTGGCGCTGGTCTCGGCAGGGCTCGACGCCGGCGAGTACACCGTGGTTGCAATCAGCCTGGTCGTCAGCCTCTTCACGCTGTTCTCGATGACGAAGATCTGGGCCGGCGCGTTCTGGGGTGGGAGCCACGGCGACAACGATCAGGAACTGATCATCGAGGGGCGGCTCGGCACGCCGCGGGTGATGACCCTCGCCACCGGTTCGCTGGCTGCCCTCAGCATCGCCATCGCCGTCGCTTCCGGCCCGCTCTATCGCTTCTCGGAGCGTGCATCGGACGATCTGCTCCACCCCGCCCGTTACGTCATGGAGGTGCTGGGTCGATGAAACACCTTGGAGTCGGGGCCGGGCTGGTGGCTTTCTGGGTCGCGCTGTGGGGCGAGGTGACACCGGCCAACGTGCTCGGCGGTGTCGTGATCGCAGCGGTCGTACTTGTCGCAGCGCCGCTGCCGCGACCGTTGCGTGGCGAGTTGGTCATTCATCCGCTCAGGGTTGTCGTGTTCGCCGCCTTTTTCCTGCGCGAGTTGGTCGAGGCCAGTCTCACTGTTGCTGTCGCGGTTGTTCGACGGGAGTCGACCACCTGTTCGGGGATCGTCGCCGTGCCCCTGTCCGGCAACTCCGACGCCCTCACCACAATCATCGCCAACACGGTCAGCCTCACGCCCGGCACACTCATCGTCGAGGTCGACCGCCAACCACCCGTGCTGTACGTCCACGTGCTACACATCGCCGACGTCGAGCAGGTCGAGGCCGATGTCGCGACGCTCGAACGTCATGTCACTCGAGCATTCGGGTCCCCCGCCGCCATTGCTGACGTGATGGCCCGCAGCGTCCGGAGAACGTCATGATCGCGGTGGCCCTCGTGCTGCTGGGCATCGGCGGGTCGCTCTTCCTGATCCGGCTCGTGCGCGGCCCGAGCCTCTCCAGCCGCGTGGTAGCGCTCGACGGTCTGATCATCACGATCATCGCTGCGATCGCCACGGACGCGGCACGGACTGGCTCGGCCATCTTTTTGGATGCAGTCGTCGTGGTGGCGCTCGTCGGGTTCGTCGCCACCGCGGCGGCAGCTCGCTACATCGAAGACCGGGGGGACTGACATGGTCGACACCATCGCCGGCATCATCGGCATTGCGGGCGCGGCGCTGGTGGCGCTCGCCGGGCTCGGCGTACTCCGCTTCCACGACCAGTTCAACCGCATGCACTCCGCCACCAAGGCGTCAACGCTGGGCATCTTGCTGGTCGCTACGGGTGCAGCGCTGCGACTGGGCGACTGGGCGGGAGGCCTGAAACTCATCGCTGCCGTATCGTTGATCTTCATCACAGCGCCGATTGCCGCCCACCTGGTCGGACGGGCTGCGTACCCAGATTGGAAACGCGCCCAGCCGCCCGGTGGGCGCGACGACCTCGCCGGCAGAGCCGAACCTGACCCGGACCAGAGAGGCGAAGCGGCCCCATGAGCGACGGCAGCGCGACCGGTATCGAGCGATCGTCACCGCTTCCGATGTCCGCGGCGTCGACCGCTCCAGAGGAGGCAACAGCAGGCGAAATGCTCGCCACGCAGGTCGGATGGGTGCTTCCTATCCTCGGCCTGTGGGCCACGCTGGGCGTGTCGGCGGCGCTGCTACTGCGCCGTCGTGGTCATGAGTTCCCGCCGGCCGCGTTACTGGGCGTCGTGCTGGGGCCGCTCTTCATCCCGCTCGCACGCCGCGATCTGCGAGAGCACACACCAGGCGAACTGTCGATCGTCCTCCACCCTGCGCCGCTCACCGACGGGGGCATCGACGTATTGGTCGCGGCCGATCTCGCCGACACCGACGATGGTGTTGGCGGCGCCATCGAACGACATATCGGCCACACCTACGGTCGGCTGGTGATCGGTGCTGCGATCGACTACGAGTCGGCGGCGGCGGGCGTGCTTTCGAGGCGTGCGCTCCGGACGGCGCACGACCTCGAGGTCTCGGCGCTCATGCTCCTGCCGTGTCACCCTGCGGGCAGGGTGCGGGTCGCCGGACCGCACGTCGAAGCGCTACTCGAGTACGCCACTCGCAACAACTACGAGATGGTCATTCTCGGCCCTGGCGCCCGGTTGCGAGAGCGTGCTCCCGATGGCCCACTCGTCGTGCGCGCTGGTGCAACCTGACCCGAAACTACTCACCCACGACGTAGGCTCGGCCACGATATGAGCGAACCCACCATTGAAGCCGCACACGTCGTGCTCCCCTGTTCCGAGCCGCTCTCGACCACGCTCAACTTCTTTCTCGACCTCGGTTTCAAGGTACGCACCATCGTCCCCGCCGACCACCCTCGCATAGCGGTCATGCAGGGCTTCGGCCTCACCATTCGTCTCGACTGCAGCAGCGTCGCCCCGCCCGCGCACCTACGGCTACTCACCACCGAGGATGCACCACGTACGCTCGTCGCGCCGAACGGCTCCGTGATCGAGTTCGTGCCCAACAACCCGCCGCTCACGATCCCACCGCTGCTCGAAGAGTTCGTACTCACCCGCGCACCTGCCAGCGACAGCGAGTTCGGAGAAGGCCGCGCCGGCATGAACTATCGCGACCTGATCCCCAGCCGACTCGGCGGGCGATTCATCGCCTCACACATCATAATCCCTCACGGCGGCCCAGTCGCCGACTACGTGCACTTCCACAACATTCGCTTTCAGATGATCTACTGCTACCGCGGATGGACGCGGGTGGCCTACGAAGACCAGGGCGAGGCCATGCTTCTGCAGGAGGGAGACTGCTTCCTGCAGCCCTCCACCATTCGTCACCGTGTGCTGGAAGCGAGCGATCGGCTGCAGGTCATCGAGATCGGCTGCCCCGCCGAGCACGAGACGTGGGGCGACCCGACCACAACGCTGCCCACCGGCCTCACGCTTCCCGATCGCGGCTACGGCCCCGACGGTCACCGCTTCGTCTTCCACCAGGCCGCTACGGCTACGTGGGCGCCGTGGCGGCTGAACGGCTACGAGTACCGCGACACCGGCATCGGCGCAGCGATGGATGGTGTCGCCGGCGTGCGGGTTGTGCGCCCGCTGACGTCGCCCGCACCCGTCACCACGCAGCACACCGCAGAGTTCGTGTTCCACTTCGTTCTCGACGGCGGCATCACCTTGCGGCGCGCCGACGACGCGCCGGTTCGGCTGGGTGAGGGCGACTCGTTCGTCATGCCCGCCCACATGCCATACACGCTCAGCGGGCCGACGCCGGACCTGCAACTCCTCGACGTCACCCTTCCGGATCTCGTTTAGGCATCGAGCAGGGCCAGCACTTGGCCCAGCCACTCGATGGAATCCGTGGTGATCGGGTCCACCACGAGCTGCAGATGGGCTGCGCCGACTGCGGCGAAGGCGGCCAGTTGCTCGGCCACCTGCTCGGGCGAGCCGGTCAGTGCCGTGACCTTCGCATTCGTCGGATCGCCCATCGTGCGACCTTCGCCACCTGGCACACGGACATAGACGCAGGCCGTCGCCTCCACCTCGTCCGGGTTGCGACCAACGGCTGCCGTACGAGCACGAACGTCGTCCACCACAGCTGCCAAACCCTCCGGCGTGTTCCCGTAGATCGTCCACCACACGTTCCACTGATGCACGTGAGGCAAGCCGATGGACAGCATCCGCGGACTGTTCGAGCCAAGCATCAACAACGGGCCCCCGGGCCGCGCGGCGGGCGGATCGACCAGGCAGCGATCGAGCGTGTGGTAGGTGCCGGTGTGCGTGACGGTCTCGCCGGCCAGCAACCGACGCACCAGCCCGAACGCTTCCTCGAAGCGGTCGACACGATGGTCGTAGGCGATGCCGTAGGCGTTGTACTCGCGCTGGTTCCAGCCGGCGCCGACGCCAAGGATCAGTCGGCCACCGGAGATGGCATCCACGGTCGCTGCCATCTTGGCCAGCATCGCCGGCTCGTGAAAGCCCAACGATGCGACCAGCGAACCGATCTGCACCCGAGTCGTCGCAGCGGCCAGTGCCGCCATCGATGTGAACACTTCCCACGGTCCGCGAACACTGCCATCGGGGAGGTCGTAGAGCAGATGGTCACCCAGCCAGATCGAGTCGAAACCAACAGCCTCCGCCGCTCGTGCCATCCCGACCAGCTCGGGCCAGGGTACGAACCGTTCCACTTCAGGAAGCTGCACACCGATCTTGCAAGGGCGAGTCATCCCCACACCCTATTCAGCCGCGGGAGGCCCTTCCTGACTTGCCGTCGGACCGCCGCGTAACGCACCGAGAGTCGAGCGATAGTCGCCGTGGGAGATCTCGCTGCGGGCAAGCCGCTCAGCGAGGATCGACTCCGCGCCGGCCGTCGTCGACGTGGGCGTAGCGATCGGCGCCACCGTGGCCGTCGGGGCCGAGCCTCGACGAATCACGAGCCACGTGCCCACAATCGCCGCTACAGCTACGGCGACCATCAGCAGGATGCCGGACAATGGGTGTTCGTCGCGATCGTGACGCATGACGGGGTCGGGGCCTCCCTCAGCCAGTGCCGTGCCGGCGACCGCGAAGACCGCAGCAGTAGCGAGCGTTGCGGTGAGAACCAGCTTGCGAGTCATCGTTGCACTCAATCGTTCGAATCGGCGAAGTTGCCGCACCTGCAAGGTATCCGTCAACGCGGCTCTCGTTGGTGAGAGCGGTCCGTGAAAAGCGTGTGAGCGGTCAGCCGAGAATCGACTTGACCGCGGCCTCGATGAACGGCGAGAGGAACTCAGAAGCGGTGGCCGTGATGTGGCTGTTGTCGCGGTACATCAGCACATTGCCGATCACAACCGGGCACGCCGTGTCGGTGCAGATCCAGTCGCTGGTGGGGATGAAGTTGGCGTCGTACTTCTGCGCCACCTCACGCTCGACCGCTAGGCGGCCTGGCCTCACCGCGTTCTCGCGAGAGGACATACAACTGCCAACGCTGGACAGGTTGCTGGCGAGACAGCTGGGAATGTCGTCCTGCGGCGTCGGGCTGTCACCCAGCAGCAGCAGGTGGGTGGTCAGCGGGCGCACCTTGGAGACCGTGAGGTCGATGCCTTCCTGCCACACCACATCGGGGTCGCGGCCGGAGGCAGAACCAACCTGCTTGTAGCGATACGACGACATGATCACCATGTCGGGCTGGATGCCCGCAATCAAGTCGATCACGTCGCGCCGCCACACCGCGCAGTCGCTGCCGTTGGGGTCCTGGGCCGTGGGGATCTCCGCGTCGGGGCAGGCCTTCTTGGTGTGCACGATCAGCCGCCAGCCGTTCGCGGAGGCAACCTTGTCGAGCGCCGGCATCCACTCGGCTGCATGCGAGTCACCGAAGAGCACGATGGTGGTCGCACCGTTCGCATCGCCGTAGATGCACTGCTTGGGCGAGTTGTCACCGACGTCGAGAATGCACTTGTTGTCGTAGATCGCAGGAAGGTCGTCGCGCGCGCTGTTGAGGCTGGGCAACAGGTTGCTGGGTACCTTGCTGGTGCCAACCGCCTCGGCCAGTACCGGCAGGTTGGCGGTGATCAATGCAGCGAGCGCCGGTGGGTTGTCCTTCGAGGCGTCGGCCACGACGACGGGCACCGCAGTCGTTGTCGTTGCCGGGGCCGTGGTGGTGGTCGTGGTGGTGGTCGTGCCGGTCGGGTCTGTCGTGCCGGGTACGGTCGTGGGGGCCAGGGTTGCGCCGGGCACCGTGGTTACGACCACCAAGGTCGGCGCCGCCGCCTCGCCGCCGGCGGAGAGCGTCGGCGGGTTGTTGATCAGCAGCGACGCCCCACCGACCCCGATGAGGCCGATCCAGGCGCCCATCAGCAGGCTGCGCAGCGGCATCGAGCCCAGCCAAGGAGAGTGGCGGACGGGGTTCTCCACGAAGTGGAAACTCAGTGCAGCCATGCCGAACGAACCCGCAAGCAGTGCCAGCCGAGTGCCCACCGGCAACGAATCGATCTCGCCGCTCGTGCCCCACTTGGCGGCCGCGAGCACAAGCATCGGGAAGTGCCAGAGGTAGATGGCGTACGAGCGGGCACCGATCCACTGCAGCGGCTTGGCCTTCAGGATCATCGCCGGCCCGTTCGGCAACATGCCGGCGTTGATGATGAGCGCGGTACCCACCACCGGCAACAGCGCCGCGAACCCAGGGAAGCCGGTGGTGATACTGAACGCCAGGCTGGCGACGCCAATCATCGCCACGCCCATCCAGCCCAGCACACCTGCGAGTTGACGATTCGAGCGCAGCACCTGGCCACCGGCGAGTGCCAAGGCGGCACCGGTCAGTAGCTCCCACGCGCGGGTGGGCAGCATGAAGAACGCCCACGGCTGCTCGTCGTGCGTCAGCTTCACGCAGGCGATGAACGACACCAGCCACATCACACCGATGACTACGGCGAGCGCCTTGCGCGAGAGCCGAGCGAACCGCACCAACAAGATCAGCAGGCCCGGCCACACAAGGTAGAACTGCTCCTCCACCGCCAGCGACCAGAAGTGCAGCAGCGGCGATTCGCGCAAGCCTTCGGAGAGGTAGTCGGTACCCACGTTCCAGAAGCGGATGTTCGCCACGAACAGGCAGGCGGCGATTGCGTCACGGCCAAGGTCGCCCTGTGAGAGGCCATCGAGCATGAACCTACCGGCGATGAGCGAGACGACGATGACCAAGCCGGAGGCAGGCAAGAGTCGCCGGGCGCGACGCGCCCAAAAGTTGGAGAGCGAGACCGTACCGGTGGTTCCCAGTTCGCGTAAAAGCAGCGAAGTGATCAGGAAGCCGGAGAGCACGAAGAACACGTCGACGCCGACGAAGCCGCCGTCGAGAATGCCGAACTGGCCGTGGTAGACGAGCACCAGCACGACAGCGAGCGAGCGCAGGCCCTCGATGTCGGGCCGGAAACGCGTACTCTGCTCGGAGCTACGCAATGCGTGCGGAGGGATCGTGGGCGGGTCGGCGTAGGCAATCCGCGGGCCTGGTTCTGAGCCGGATTCGTGGCGCGACCACTCTGCCTTCTTGATCCACCACACGGTGAACAGCGCGGCGAAGGCGATGCCCACCAGTACGGATTCCACGGGTGCCGACGTTACCGCACGGTGCGACGCAGCCCCCTGATGCCAAAGATGGTGACCTCGTCGACGCAGTGCGTTAACTCACTCAGAGTAGTCGACTTACCGAGAAGCGTGTTGACACCTGAACGAATCTGATATATCGTCATCTCCGGGTCGGATGCGATGCAGATGGCTCTCAGACGACGAAGCGGTCCGGACTCGGATGCCGAGCGGGTCGGAAAACCAAGCGTGGAAAGCCCTTCGAAGTACCCTCCCTCGGGAGGGGAAACGTGCGGTCGGAAGCGACTGGCAAGTACGGCTACGCAATGCTGAAGAGCCTGGATCGGGACGGACTCCGAGAGTCTCCTGGATCGCATCCGCCTAGCTACTTTGGAGGCAACCATGGGCCTTGGCGGGCTCGTTTCGCGACGCACAGCAATCTCACTGTTCGGTGGTGGCGTGCTCGCTGCGGCGATCGTGGGTAAGGCCGATGCTGCGCCGGACAGCCATACCCTGTGGATGCTCGATCCCGATTGGGGCAGCAGCCTGACGACGGATTCCGGGTCCGACACCAAGTTACGGTGTCGCTCACGCGCCTGCCACCTCGCTGCACCGCATCGCTTCTTCCTCTCGCGGTCCGATGCCATCTCCGGTCGGCTCCACCCATGCTGCCTGGCACAGCCCGTGGCCGTGAAGGTGTGCATCGACTTGAACCTGCTGCTTCCCTATTACACGGCGCGGCTCGGCGGCGTCGACACGCGCTGCGCGCAGCTGCCCGCTCCGCTGCGGTCAGCGCTGACCGACCGGTCCGCCTGTGAAGTTCCCGTCCCTGATTCGGCACCAACCACGACAACTGCCCCTGACGAGGCAGCTGTGCTTCCCCCGGCCGCCACCCTGCCTCCAGCCAGCACGGTTCCCTCGACCGGTACCGGGGCACTTCCTGCGACCGGCGCCAGTCCGGCGACCGACACCCGGGCATTGGCCAGCAGCCTTCCCTCGACCGGGACCAGCGCCGCCACGCTCGCCCTCGGAGCAGTGGCGGCAGTTGCGGCCGGTGCTGCGCTTCTCGCTGCGACCGACCACTCTGACACGATCTAGACATCGAACACAGCCGGGACCGGGACCTGGACCTGGACCCCTCAGGTGTTCAACCGATCAGGATGGGGTCGGCTCGCCGGCGATCGTGAACAGTGGACGCCAGGCGGAATCGGGTCCGACCGGGAACAGCGTCGACGGTGCCTCGCCCTGGTTCGGCCAGCGCGCCTCGTACGGGAGGCCGCCGAAGAGCACCTTGTCCCCGGTGGTGTAGAGCGGTAGCGGGGTCCACTCGGGATGTGTGCCCGGCGGGACCGTGGTGAGGGTGAACGGCACGTCGTCGGGACTGACGGGACCGATCAGCGCCCACGGGGTGTCCCACGAGTTGGGAGTGACGGCCGAAGGGTCGAAGCCCTGCGTGTACCACTTCGCCTCATAGACCATGCCGCGACGAACGACCTTGAAGGAATCGGGGTACTGCGCGTCTGGCCGCCAGAGTGGGTATGGGCTAGCGGCGGGGTCGTCGACGATGATCGGTGGCCTGGTCACGGTCACGGAGTTGCCCTGCGGCAATGACGAGGTGCGACCGACGAGCACGGTGAAGACTCCGGCAAAGGCAAGCGGATCCTGCTCGACGCTGCTGCAGGTGTTGGAGAGCACCATCACGTCGGCAAACGAGGCACTGCACTGCGAGTCCCGGTTCAGCGACCAGATCGATACCCGGCCCAAACCCTTGGTCAGCGCAAAGTCTGACAGACCTTTCGCGTCGTCGAGCGTGAATATCTCGCCGGCGACGTCGTTCTGACCGATCATCGGAGTCGCTCCGAGCATCGCCCAGCGCTGCGATTCGTCGAGGTTGACCCCTTTGCCGCGGTAGATGTCGGCCAGTTGGGTGGCAGTCGCCTCCAGTGCTGATTTTGTCGCAGCCAGCATGTCGCCGATCGGGGCATCGGCGCTGCCGAAATTCATCGTCATTGCATTGACGCCGGTGAGAACGGTCCCACCTTCGAGCGTTGCGGTTACCAGCGCGATCCCATCCTTGGTGAGACCGCCGGTGGAGACCGGAAGAGTGATCCACACGTCGAGCTGGTCACCAGCCGCGGAACGGTCCTTCTGTACGGCGGCGATCGCCAGCGCGCGTCGTTCGATCGACGCGGTGTCGGCGAGGTCGGCGTTCTCGATGTCAAGGTCGATTGCGTGCAAGTCGTAGCGCTCGATGACCGAGCGGTATGCGTCCTCGAGCTTGGCCTGGTCGGAGCACGCGTACGCAAGCTCCTCGTTCGCCTGTCCGCCGAACGAGACCATGATCTCGCCACCGGCCGCACGTAGCTGTGTGATCCGCCGATCGAGCTCGAGGTCGCCGGCCGCCTGATCCATCGTGTATGTGCCACCCCAGCTGGGAGTGCACGGCTCCTTCGGGTCGGCAACGACGAACGCCAACGCGATGTCGCGAGCGGGGTTCGACTGTGGGTTCTGAAACTGATACGCGGGGGTGAGCGTCACGTCGATGTACGGCACACTCCACGACGTGTCGAGGATCGGGTCAGTCGTCTGCAGCTCTCGAGCACCGTAGGCGATGCCGCCGGCGATGACCCCGGCGACCGCCACAGCAGCCGCCACCCGGGACCAGGAGAGACGCTCAGCGGGAGCGACCGACAGTTCGTCGACCTGATCCTCTTCGTGGTCACTCTCGGTCGCGCTGGCCGACTCGTCGGCACTCCGCGCAGTTGCGCCCGTGTTCCTGTTGCGTCTGAGACCCACCGAACCCTACTTCCGAACTCTGCGCGAGGCCGCGCAACGTCTCTCATGAATCATCGGACAATCGCGCGACAAACCTGAGACTTTCTTGAATTTCTCTCATTTCGAGAGCCAGGTCTGCCGATACCAAAGTGCCGATTCATCCGACGTGCGGTGGCGGCGCGCGAGAGAGCTGTCGGTGGGCAGCGGAAGAGAGATGACCGATGGCCAGGAAGCGGACCAGACGAACCGAAGGTGGCGCGCGACGCCAGTGGGGCAGTGATCACCGCGACCAGCCGATCCCGGCAGTGGCGCCACCGATCTCGGATCGCCGGATCATGATCGGGCGCATGGCGATCGTGCTCACGGTGTCCGCGTGGTTCGCCTACCTGTTCCTCACGATCGTCCAACAGTTCGTCGAAGGCGAAGCCTCGAGCGCCCGCCTGGTGATCGAGGCAATCGTCTACGTCGTGGTGGTCACGGCGCTGACGGCATCCGCGATGGCCTACCTGATCACTCGCATCGGGTTCTTCTACCGCGCTCGCGCCCACCGCCGCGAACCTCGCGCAGAAATCGACCACTTCTTCACTCAGTCCGTGCCCACCGTGACGGTGCTGGTGCCCTCCTACCAAGAGGACGAGCGGGTCGTTCGCACCACCCTGTTGTCGGCGGCACTGCAGGAGCACCCGCACCTGCGCGTCGTGCTCCTGATCGACGATCCGCCGAACCCGACGACCGCTGCCGCAAGGACACTCCTCGAAACGGCGCGAGCGCTGCCGGCCAAGATCGAAGGCGAACTGTCTATGCCCTTCACCCACGCGGTCGAGGCCTTGGAGCACTTCGAGAACCTGCAGATGGGTGATCGCCAGCCGTCCACCGACGACATGCGTGAGCTCGCATCGCACTACGAGTTCTCGGCGAACTGGCTTCGTGAGCTCGGTGACCGCCAGGAGATCATCGACCATGCCGACACGTTCTTCGTCGAGCACGTCCTGGGAGATCTGGCCGTCGACCTCGAGACCATCGCCGGCGCGTTGAACGCCGGCGCCGACGAGGGTGCGAGCCTCACCACCGACCGCCTGCTCGAGCTGTATCGACGGTTGGTTGCCACGTTTCGCGCCAAGCTCACCAGCTTCGAGCGCAAGCAGTACGTGTCGTCGTCGCACGCTGCCAACAAGGCAATGAACCTGAACAGCTACATCTCCCTCATGGGTGGGAGCTACCAGGAAATCGCCACGCCGCTGGGTCGCGCACTCGTACCGTGCTCGCCGCGTCATGCCGACCTCACCGTTCCCGACCCGGACTACGTGCTCACGCTCGACGCCGACAGCGTTTTGCTTCCCGAGTACTGCGTGCGCATCCTCTATCTGCTCGAGCAGGCAGGTCACGCAAAGGTCGGTGTCGCGCAGACCCCCTATAGCTCGTACCCCGGCTCGGCCACTCGCATCGAACGCATTTCCGGTGCCACCACCGACCTCCAGCACATCGTGCACCAGGGCATGACCCACTACGACGCGACGTTCTGGGTGGGCGCCAACGCACTGCTGCGCAAGCGTGCGCTCGACGACATCGTCGAGATCGACCACGAGGGCAACTGGGAGATCAAGCGATACATCCAGGACCGCACCGTCATCGAGGACACCGAGTCGACCATCGACCTGGGAATTCATGGTTGGTCGTTGTACAACTACCCCGAGCGTCTGGCGTACAGCGCCACTCCTCCGGACTTCGGTTCGCTGGCCATCCAGCGTCAGCGGTGGGCGAACGGCGGTCTGCTCATCCTGTCCAAGCTGCGTGAGCAGTCGAAGGCTCGCCGCGAGCGGGGCGAGCGCAACCGGTTCGGCGAGGTGTTTCTGCGCGTCAACTACATGGCGTCCATCTTCTGGTCGTCGCTGTGCCTGCTGATTCTGTTGGTCTACCCGTTCAACAGCGGACTACTGAAGCCAGTGCTACCTCTCATCGCGCTCCCCTACTTCCTGATGATGGCGAGTGATCTGCGCTACTGCGGGTACAAACGCCTCGACGTGCTGCGCATCTACGGGTTCAACCTGATCCTGCTGCCGGTGAACCTGTCCGGCACGTTCGCGTCGGTGCTGCAGTTGATCACCGGCGAGAAGAGCACCTTCAAGCGCACTCCGAAGGTTCGCGATCGTACGTCGGCACGCGCCCTGTTCATCCTCGCTCCTTGGGCGTTGATCGTGTACTCCGCCTACAACGCGGTGCTCGACGTGCAGCGTCAGCAGTGGGGTCACCTGTTCTTCGCGGCGCTCAATGCATCGCTCGCACTATACGCAATGGTTGCGTTCGTCGGGATCGGCAACAGCATCGTCGACCTCTGGTTGCAGCTGCGCAGCTGGTTGTACAAGCCGACCACGCCGAAGCTCGCACCGGTGGCCAAGGGTGCCGCCAACATCCAGACGCCTTCGGGCGCACTCGGTGACTGGGCGTCCGTGTTGCACACGGGCACTCTCGGCGATCGGGCGCGGGTCACCGCCAACCCGTCACGCCCTGCTTCAGCAGATGTCACCGCCGAACCGGCTCCGCCGTTGCATCGTCGCCGGCCTGCGACGGGCTCCAATCAGCGTTCGGAGGTGTACGAGGAGTACACGTTCTTCACCGTCTTCCAGCCCATCATCGATCTGGTCACCGAACGACCGGTCGGGTACGAAGCGCTCACCCGTTTTGCCGACGGACAGTCTCCGCAGGAGAGCCTCGCTGCCGCCGACAGTGCTGGCATCGGGATCGAGCTCGACGCGGCCCTTGCGCACGCCGCGCTCGCCTCGGCGCACGCGCTACCGTCGGGTACCTGGCTCGCCATCAATGTGTCCGCCGGCTTGGCCCTACAGGGCGAGCTGCTCGCAGACATCGCGGCGCAGGCACCGTGTCCATTGGTCATCGAGGTCGACGGTTCCGTCGACCTGGCCAGCCTCGTCGACGGCCCGCTCGGGAACCTCCCCGGCGTGATGATCGCGATCGATGACGCCGGGGCCGGCTACGAGAGCCTGGCTCGCATCGAAAAGGTGAAGCCGTCGTTCATGAAGCTGCACCGTGATGCGGTGACCGGTATCGAGAGCGACCCAGCGAGGCGCACGTTCGTGAAGACGCTCGTCACGTTCGCCGACGAGTACGGCTGCAAGATCATTGCTGAAGGTGTCGAGACCGAAGCCGAGCGCAACGCGTTGCGTGATGCTGGTGTGCACCTCGGTCAGGGCTACTTCGTGGGCCGCCCGGTTCCCATCGACCGTATGCACAGCGACATCTCACAGCAGTAGTTCTGCGCGATGCGGGTCGAGTGCATCACAGGCCCTCGATGGAGAACTATCGTCCTGCCATGGCAATGGTCGATCATGAGACGAAGTGGCACCTACGCGGCAACTGGGCGCCGGTGCTCGACGAGGTCACCGAGTCGCAGTTGCGAGTCGATGGCAACATCCCCATCGAACTGCAAGGCGTGTACCTGCGCACCGGCCCCAACCCGAGCACCGGACGTTCGGACCATTGGTTCTTCGGCGACGGCATGGTGCACGGCGTGCGTTTGGCCGGTGGCAAGGCCGAGTGGTATCGCAACCGCTTCATCGACACGCCCAACATCAGCGACCCGCTGGCCAACCCGATGGAGGGCATGGGCGACCTCAGTCGCGGCACGGGCAACACCAGCGTCCACGTGCACAACAAAGAGATCCTGTGTCTGGAGGAAGGGCACTGGCCGTGGCGCATCGACCACGAGCTCAACACCGTCGGCGTCCAGAACTACGGTGGTCTGTTGACGTGCGGTATGACTGCGCACCCGAAGATCTGCCCGATCACGGGCGAGCTGCTGGCGTTCAGCTATCTCAACCCGGGGCCCGAGCCATTGCGCTACATCCGCGTCAGCCCCGATGGTGTGCTGCAGCAGTTGGAGAGCATCGCGCTGCCGAAGATCGTGATGATGCACGACTTCAATGTCACCCGCAACTACGTGATCTTCATGGACCTGCCGGTGTGTTTCGATCTGTCAGCGCTCGCGACTGGCCTGCCGTTCAAGTTCGACCGCGACAACGGGGCACGCCTCGGCGTGATGCCCCGCAACGGCGGCAATGCCGACATTCGCTGGTTCGAGATCGACCCGTGCTACGTGTTTCACCCGGTGAATGCGCACGAGGCGGGCGACACCATCGTGCTGCACGTGTCACGCATGAACGAGGCATTCGGCAGCAGCAACGATGACTACGCCGAGGTCGGTCGACTCACCAGGTGGACCATCGACCTGGTGGCCGGCACGGTGACCGAGGAGGCAATCGACTCGCGGGCAGGCGACTTCGGCCGTATCGATGATCGCCTCGTCGGTCTCGACGCAAAGTACGCATACCTGATGGCGTTGGCCGGCGAAGGCAACAGCGAAGAGCCTGTCTACGGGTCGTCGCTGTACAAGTACGACCTCCGGACCGGGGCATGCGTCGAGCATCATCTCGGCGAAGGTGTACGTGGCGCCGAGCCCGTGTTCGTGCCCGCGTCGACGACCTCCGGTGAGGACGAAGGCTGGGTGCTCAGCTTGGCGCACGACACCACCAGCGACCAGTCGAAACTGCTGATCATCGACGGTCAGCGCTTCAATGCCCCGCCGGTGGCCGTCGTTCACCTCCCCCGCCGAGTCCCCTACGGAGCCCACGGCAACTGGGTGCCCGACACCGCAGTCGCGAACTCGTCCAGCAAGGGGTGATTTCAACCCTCCGGTGAGGACTATCGGTCGGACCTGTGGGACTGAGCGACCGAACGCGTCGAGCCTCAACTACGTCGCCGGCTCGACGGTGCCCAACGGAGTGGCCGCCAAGGTTGGATCCAACGCGAAGGTGTGCCTCTTCGTATCCGATGGCACCCACCTGCTCACCGATGTGGCGGGCTACTTCACCTCATGATGCGAACCCGAACGGTCTCCTGGCCTAGGTAGCCCGCCCGCCTCGGACCATCCTTTGCCCAAGTTCACCTCTTTCAGATTTGCTTCGTCGCTTCGTGGCGAAGGCCCGTCTGATCGAGGTGAACTTGCGCGTACACGGTCGCGTCCGCAGGGGCCACCGCGTCCGAATGAGGTGAACCGGGACCCACACTTCACCGGCGGCGTACGCCAAGGTCGACCGAGGTTGCAGCACGCCAAAACGCAAATGACCAGCGCCTTCGCGCTGGTCATTTCGTGTCGAAGGGGGGACTTGAACCCCCACGAACCTAAGTTCACCAGCCCCTCAAGCTGGCGCGTCTGCCTATTCCGCCACTTCGACGTGGTGCGCTACGAGGCTATCGCAGCGGGGTATTCACACCAACAGGAAACTCAGTGCGATGATCGTGCCGATCCACAGGATGCCGAAAATCGTGGTGATGCGGGTGAGGTTGCGCTCGGCAGCGGTGCTGCCAAGCGCCGTCGACCCGGTGCCACCGAACATGTCGCTGAGGCCGCCGCCGCGACCGCTGTGCATGAGCACACCGGCAACCATGCCCGCCAACGACAGCACGTTGACGATGATCGAGAGATAGGTGATGAAATCGCGCACGGTTCGAAAGGCTATCGGTCAGAGAGCGGCGCTCGACACGCCAACAGACGTGAGCGAGGGAAAGTGGCAGGCCACGGGATGGCCGAAACCACGATCGATCAGCGCCGGCTCCTCCATCGCACACAGGTTCTGTGCAATCGGGCAACGGGTCCGGAAACGGCAGCCGGTCGGCGGGTCGATGGGGCTGGGCGGGTCGCCCTGCAACATGATCCGATGGCGAGTGCGCTCCAGTTGCGGATCCGGCTCGGGTACGGCCGAGAGCAGCGCTTGCGTATACGGGTGCGCCGCGGCGGTGTAGATCTCTTCGGCCGGGCCGACCTCCATGATCTTGCCGAGGTACATCACCGCCATCACGTCACTGATGTGGCGAACCACTGACAGGTCGTGTGCAATGAACAGGTAGCTGAGACCCAATCGGTCCTGCAGGTCGTCGAGCAGGTTGACGACCGCACCCTGCACGCTCACATCGAGCGCCGACACCGGCTCGTCGAGCACCACCAGCGATGGGTTCAGCGCCAACGCCCGAGCGATACCGATGCGCTGCCGCTGGCCCCCTGAGAACTCGTGGGGGAAGCGTTGCGCATGGTCGGGCGCGAGGCCTACCAGCTCGAGCAGCTCCTGCACTCGTTCCTGGTGATTCCCCTTGATCCTCTGGATGCGCAGCGGCTCGGCGATCGCCGAACCCACCGTGAGGCGAGGATCAAGCGACGCCTGCGGGTCTTGGAAGACGATCTGCAGTTCATTGCGCAACTTGCGCATCTCGCCACGATTGAGACCCACTATCTCCTGGCCCTTGAACTTGATCGAGCCGGAGGTTGGCTCGGCCAGGCGAAGCACCGTGCGGCCTACCGTGGTCTTGCCACTGCCGCTCTCCCCCACCAAGCCAACGGTCTCGCCAGGCATCACCTTGAACGACACACCTGACACGGCGTGCACAATCGCCTTGGTCTTGCGCAGCCCTCGCGAACCGCTGACCGAGAACTCCTTCACCAGATTGGTGACTTCCAGAACTGGCTCGGTCATGCCTTCACTCCAAGAGTCAGCTCGGCGGCGCGAACGCACGCAGTCATCGACGGGCCCAGCGGTGCAAGCTCCGGTAGCCCCTTCAGGCAGACATCGGTGGCGTACTCACAGCGGGCGCTGAATGCACAGCCGTCAGGCGGTCGCAACATGTTGGGCGGGCGTCCGGGAATCGGCTGCAGTCGGTCCTGGCCGACTCGGGGCAGCGAGTTGAGCAGGCCCTCCGAGTACGGATGCGTGGGGTGCGAAAACAGCTCGTCAACGCCGGCACGCTCGACCACGCGACCGGCGTACATCACCTGTACACGATCGGCCACACGAGCGATGACACCGAGGTCGTGCGTGATCATCACCACAGCCTTGTTCATCTCCTTCTGGATACGCTGAATCACTTCCAGAATCTGCGCCTGCACAGTCACGTCGAGAGCGGTTGTCGGCTCGTCGGCAATCAAGACGTCAGGGTCGTTGGAGATTGCCATCGCGATCATCACGCGCTGGCGCATGCCGCCGGAGAACTCGTGCGGGTACTGCCGAGACCTTTGTTTGGGCTGCGGAATGCCCACGATGTCGAGCAGTTCGACGGCACGATCACTTGCTGCGCTCTTGGACATGTGCTGGTGCGACTGGATCATCTCGACGATCTGATCGCCCACCCGATAGACCGGGTTCAACGCCGACAGCGGATCCTGGAAGATCATCGCGATCTTCTTGCCACGAACTGCGCGCATGGTCTTGTTCGGGGCACCCACCAGCTCAACACCGTCGACGGTTGCCGAGCCGGAGATGATCGCTGAGTTGGGCAGCAGGCCCATCACGCCGAGGAAGGTGACGGACTTGCCCGATCCGCTCTCGCCGACCACGCCAACCATCTCGCCGGGGGCAACGTCGAGGTCGACACCGCGTACGGCGGAGACCTGCCCGTTCATTGTTTGGAAGGTGACCCGCAGGTCCTTCAAGGAGAGCAGTGGTGCAACCATCATCAGCCCCCGATGTCCATCTTGGCGTCAACCGCGTCGCGCATTCCATCACCGATGAAGTTGATGCAGACGGCGAGGAGCACCAACGCTCCACATGGGAAGACCACCATCCACCAGTTGCCCTGCTTGGCGCCTTCAGCGGACAGTTCGACCAGTTGGCCGAGCGACACTGCGTCGGCGCCGGGTTGCGGCCCGAGGCCGAAGAACGACAGCGTCGACTCACCGACGATGGCGCCGATCACCGACAGCGTCAGCGCGATCAGGATCGGGCCGACGGAGTTCGGCAGCAGGTGGGACATGACGATGCGCGAGTTGGACGCGCCGACGGCTCGAGCCGCTTCGATGAACTCGCGCTCCTTCAACGCCAGCACCTGGCCACGAACGAGCCGCGCCACACCCATCCAGCCGAAGATTGCAAACAGGGCAATGATGAACCGGATGGAGGAGACGTCGCCGATGATGCCGGTGATCCACGGCACGGCGCCAAGGAATGCCCGCATGATGATGATGATCACGATGAACGGGAATGCCAGGAACAAGTCGGTGACCCGCATCATGATGTCATCGAACCAGCCACCGCGCAGGCCGGCGATGGCACCCACTGCGGTGCCGATGATGACCGACAGGATCGCTGAGGAAACGCCAATGAACAGCGACGTTCGCACACCCCAGATCAATCGACTGAAGAGGTCGCGGCCGATCTGATCCGTGCCCATCCACGCAATGGACCGCGGCGACAGGTACTGGTTCTTGCCCTCGCTGATGTCGAGCACCTGCTGGTTGACGCCGTACCGGGCGGTCAACGGGGCGAAGACCACGATGAGGAGAAGGATGGTCATGATGACTGTGGAGGCGGCCGCGCCCTTGTGGTGGAAGTAGCGTTTGCGGGCCATCTGAAACGGCGACAGACCTTTGACGTTGAGCGCCTCGCGGGCGTCAATGTCCTCCAGGGTGTCATCGGCGGGAACTGTGTCGTCAGTCAAGTCGGATCCTCGGATCAAGAAAGGCGTAAGTCACGTCGGCGATCAGGTTGAACAACAGGATGGACGTGACGATGATCACCATGTACGGCATCAGCTGCGGGAAGTCGCCCTTCCCCGACGCATTGATGAAGAACACACCCATGCCGGGATAGTTGAAGATCTTTTCGGTGATGATGAGGCCACCGATGAGAGCACCAATGTCGAGTGCCAGCACGGTGACGATGGGGATCATCGCGTTGCGCACGCCATGGCGGAACAGCACGGTGCGCTCGGACAGACCCTTGGCCCGAGCGGTACGCACGAAGTCGGACGACTTCACATCGAGCAGGGAGGCCCGCATGTAGCGGCTGTAGCCGGCGACAGTCTGGATGACGACAACCAACACCGGCAGAATTAGGTGTTGGATCATCAGCACCAGGTCGAAGCCCTGGTGGCCTGGCGGGTAGACGCCGCCGACCGGCAGCCAGCCGAGCTGGACGGAGAAGATCAACTGCAGAACGACGGCCGACACGAACGGCGGCACCGCGCCGGCAAAGAACGCTGTGGTGTTGGCGATGCTGTCGAACCAGCTACCGGGCTTGCGGGCAGCGAGGATGCCGATGCCGAGACCCACAGGAATACCGACCATGGCGGCGATACCGGCGAGACGCAACGTATTGAAGATGGAGTAGCGCAGTGGTGGCCATACTTCGGCTCGGCCCTTGATACTGCGCGGCCACGCGTCGGGACCCTGCAGGAACTGCCACAGCCAACGGAAGTAGCCGCGCACGTAACCCCACGGCCCCTCGTAGAGACCGTTGATGTCCTTGTACTGCTGCACCTTCGCTTCGCTGGCTCTTGGGTTGGCTCGCAAATAGGACGCAACCGGGTTGAAGCCGATGCGAATGGCGATGTACACGAGAAACGTCACGAGCGTGATCGTCGGCACAACCCACAGCAATCGCCGGACGATGAATCTGAGCAAAACGCAGCCCCCTACAAGAGTCTCTCTACAAAAAGGAAACAGGGCCGACCCCGAAGGGCCGGCCCTGTTTCACCAATGTAGGTGAGCTACCACGAAGAGGTCAGAGGACCTCGATGGTCGCTTCCCCGGTCAACATCTCCGACGGGACGAACTTCTGGTCGTTGGTGGTGTCGTACGTGCCCGGCAGGACCGGGAACGAAATCAACCACACGTACCACGACGAGTTCGAGCACTCGGTGATGGGGTTCGGGCAGGCGGCATCCGGGAACTGCTCGGCACCGATGATGATCTGGCCATCACCGTCGACGTCAGTCCACTGGTACCAGTCGTTGATTGACCGGTAGTTGGCCAGTTCGCCATAGGCGTTGGCCAAGCGGTCGGTGCGGATGGCACCGATGTTCGGAAACTGCAGCAACGGCAGCATGATGTGATCGGCAGCCATCAGGTCGATTGCCTTCTTGACTTCGTCGATGCGCTTGGTTTCGTCGAGCTCAGCATCGGCAGCGATCAACTGCTTGGTTGCCTCTTCGTTGCACCAGCCGTTGCTGTTCTGACCCTTGAATTGGTTCTCCTCGGTCGGGATCTGGTCGCAACCCCACGTACGCAAATAGGCGGGGTCCGGTGCCACCGTGTTGATGAACATCGCCATGTCGTAGTCCAACGACGGGAGGCGAGTTTCAAACACGCATGGGAGGGCTTCGCAGTTGTCGGCCTTCACGTTGAAGCCGGCCTCGGCCAGCTTCGGGATCAGGAACTCCTGCGTGCTCTCACGGCGGGTGTTGCCGGTGTTGACCATCCAGCGGATCTCGGGGACCTTGCCGTCCTTGTCGGCCCACATGCCACTGGCGTCCTTTGCCCAACCTGCGTCGGTCAGCACCTTCTCAGCACCGGCCGGATCGTAGGTCTTGGCGAAAGCGTCGTTGCAGTACGGGCCAGGAGCGATCGGGCCACAGTCCAACAGGGGCGTGCCCTGTGCGAACGGTGCGTAGATCTGCTCGTAGATGGCGTCGCGGTCGATGGACTTGCTGAAAGCCTCACGGAAGACGGGGTCCGCGAACGGACCCTTGTACGACTGGAAGTAGAAGCCTTCGAAGGAGCCGCTGAGTGCGGTGTCGTAGTCGACGTTCGGGTCGGCCAGTTCCTGGTCGATGCCGGTGTATGCCTGTGGGAAGATGAAGTCGACAGAGCCTGCCTTGAGGGCGGTCGGGCCGTCCTCGGCCGGGACGAAGACGACCTTCTTGACGCCGGGAACGTACTTTCCGGTGTAACCCGGGTTCGGAACCAGCACCAGCTGCTCTGACGTCCACGAATCGATCTGCCATTCACGACCGGAGAACGGGATGCCAGCGTCGAAGCTTTCCGACACGTCGTTGCAATCATCGAACGCTGCTGCCTTCAACAGGCCGCCGAAGACGCCCTTCCAAGGTGCGTACTTCGACTTGTAGGTGGTGACGATTTCCTTGGGGTTGGCGCCCTCCTCGACCGAGATGATCTGGTCGTAACCGGTGGTGCTCAGCGAACCAGGCGTGTTCATGGTTGCGTCGAGCGTGCACTGGAAGTCGGCGACGGTGATGTCCGAGCCGTCCTCCCAAACTGCCGTGTCCGACAGTTCATAGGTGATCTTCATTGCCGGCTTGTCGGCGGGAACGGTCGTGTCGGTGCCGCCGCCTGCGGTGGTCTCGGTACCGCCTGCGGTGGTCTCGGTGCCACCGCCTGCGGTGGTCTCTGTGGCTGCATCGGTGGTCGTGCTCGACTTGTCGTCACCGCATGCTGCGGCGACGAGAGCGAGACCGACGGCGAGTGCAACAAACTTGCTGCGCTTCGTGGTCCTCACGTGGATGGTCCTCCTGGGGTAACGGAGGGAAGGAACTGCGGTAGCGCCAGGGCGCCACCAAAACTCGTATTGTCCTCCCCGATCAATACGGGCGCTGGAAAGCTATCACGCACCACTACCGAGCGATAGCCGTTGCGTTCCACCCTGTACGAAAAGTTGGTCCAAACATTCCAGTAATGTTTCCGCGGCGTTTACGTTCCGCACCGAAACTCACGCCCCGAGTTTGCAGATCCGTGCGAACTCGTCGGCGTCGAGGCTGGCGCCACCGACCAATGCGCCGTCGATGTCTGGCTGCGCCATCAGCTCGGCGATGTTGGAGCTCTTCACGCTGCCGCCGTACTGAATGCGCACGGCTTGCGCCGCGTCGTTGCCCCACACTTCCGCCACACAGGTGCGAATTGTGCCGCAGACCTGCTGCGCGTCGTCGCTGGTGGCGGTGCGACCGGTGCCGATGGCCCAGATCGGTTCGTACGCGATGACCAGCGCAGCGACCTGCTCGGGCTTGCGGCCGGCCAGGCCGGCGCGCACTTGGCCCAGCACCTTGGTCTCGGTGTCCCCTGCCTCTCGTTCGTCGAGGGTCTCGCCGCAGCAGAAGATCGGGGTCATGCCGTGCTGCTGGATGGCGGCGACTTTTTTGTTCACGATCTCGTCGGTCTCGCCGAAGATCTCGCGGCGCTCGCTGTGGCCCGCGATCACGTACTGCACGCCCAGCTTCGCCAAGAACACCGGCGACACCTCGCCCGTGTACGCGCCCTTCTCCTCGAAGTGGCAGTGCTGCGCGCCCAGTGCGTAGCCCAACTTGTCGCTGTCGATGACGGTCTGGACGCTGCGGATGTCGGTGAACGGCGGATGGATGCTGACATCGGCGGCCTCCAACTCGTCCTTGCCCACCAGATACGCCAGCTTCTGCACCGATTGGATGGCTTCGAAGTGGTTGTGGTTCATCTTCCAGTTGCCGGAGATGAGTGGCTTGCGAGTCATGCGTTGGGTGCCCCTCTGAGTGCCTCGAGCCCGGGCAGGTCGCCCAGCTCGAGGAGTTCCAGCGACGCGCCGCCGCCGGTGCTGACATGGTCGACTTCATCGTCCAGCCCGAACTGCGCGAGCGCTGCGGCGCTGTCGCCGCCACCCACAACGGTGAACGCCTTGGTGTCGGCCATCGCCTGCGCCACGGTGCGCGTGCCGTTCTCGAATCGTTCGTCCTCGAACATTCCCATCGGCCCGTTCCAGAACACGGTACGGGCATCCATGATGACGTCGCTGAACGCGGCCGCAGTACCTGGGCCGATATCGAAGCCCTTCGCACCCTCGGGCAGGCGAATACCGAACGTGGCGTAGTTGCCCGCCGCATCGACACCGGTCAGGTCCTCGGGAAGGTGGATTGTCTTGCCGTTGGCCTTGGACAGCACGAGCAGTCGCTTGCAGGTCTCGACCTGGTCTGGCTCCCACAGGCTGTCGCCGATCGGATAGCCCTGTGCGGCCAGGAAGGTGAAGCACATGGCGCCGCCGATGACCAGCGCGTCGACCGTGTTCAGCAATGCCTCGACCACGCCCAGCTTGTCGCTGATCTTGCTGCCACCCAGCACCGCCACGAACGGGTGCTTGGGGTTGTCACGCAGACCGAGCAGTACATCGACTTCCTTCTGCAGCAGCAAACCCATCGCGGACGGCAATGTCTTCGGCGGGCCGACGATGCTGGCGTGCGCACGGTGGCAGGCACCGAACGCGTCGTCGATGTACATGTCGATGCCATCGACGAGCCGGGCCACGAACGCGGGGTCGTTGCCTTCCTCGCCGGCGTTGAAACGCAGATTCTCCAACAGCTCGACACCAGGTGCCAGCTCTGCGAGCCGGGCGCGCACTGCGTCCATCGAATACTTCGGGTTCGGCTGGCCCTTCGGCCGGCCAAGGTGCGACGCCGTGACGACGGTGGCGCCGCGCTCCAGCAACCAGTTGATGGTGGGCAGGGCAGCGCGAATGCGGAAGTCGTCGGTGATTTCACCGTTCTCCATCGGAACGTTGAAATCGGTTCGAACCAGAACGCGCTTGCCGCTGACGTCGCCGAGTTCGGCGAGCGTCGGGATGCGGCCGGCCACTGCTACTTCTTCGACTTCGACTTGGACTTGGACGTCGCTGCGACCTTCGACCCCGCGTAGAGGGTGGTGTCGATGAGGCGGTTGCTGTAGCCCCACTCGTTGTCGTACCACGACATCACCTTGACCAGCTTGCCCATGCTCATGGTGAGGCCGGCAT
>Ga0105047_10002022_pt1 | contig 36378 bp, 23 predicted proteins | sample MAT04_FD_78384 | JGI IMG/M metagenome (GOLD analysis project Ga0105047, IMG submission 78384) | Freshwater microbial communities from Lake Fryxell liftoff mats and glacier meltwater in Antarctica - MAT-04 (megahit assembly) | ecosystem: Environmental > Aquatic > Freshwater > Ice > Liftoff... | reverse complement strand
TATCCAGATGGCTCGGCCCGCCCTGCAGAAAGATGAGGATGACCGACTTGGCCTTGCCCCATCCGCTCTTGTTGGCGTTCGCCGAATCATTCTCGCCCGCATGCGCCTGAAGTTGCAGCACCTGGCTGAGCGAAAGCCCGAGCAACCCCGCGCCGCCAACACGCAGAAGTTCCCGCCGCCCAAAGACCGAACCACCGTTGCCGTCGCAGGTTGCGCCGGAGATACCGGGGATGGAAAGCATGAGTTACCCTCCTGAAGTCTGAACAGCAAATTCCAAGAACCAAGATCGCAAGAACCAAACAAATTCTAAACAGCAAAAAGGCAAAACGACGACAACGCTGCGCGTTACTTTCGCTATTCGGCCTTTCTCACTATCGAACTGAAAATCAGCATTAACTCCGTGCTTTCTTTAACGAAGTTCTTCGCGCTCGGCTTCATCCGTCACCGTCAACAAACGAAGGAAGTAGCGGCTTTCCTTTGCTTCCTTCTTGCAGATCTTGATGTGCATCAGAAAGTCCTTCTTGCCTAATGACTCATTCGCTTCAATGTAATTGGCCCCAACGTATCCCGACGATCGCACCAACTGTTTCGCATCCTCAAAGTTTGAAATGGTTTTGGGCAAAGTCTTCAGAAACTCCCGAACACGCTTCGCAAACGCAAATGTTCTATCGTCCAAATCGTACTGCCGCTTACCCTCATTGTTTTACACCCCGCAGCCCCTTCGTTTCCCGCCTTGCTGTTTAGCCGTTCAGAATTTGTTTGGTTCTTGCGTTCTTGGTTCTTGGAATTTTGCCGTTATCTTCACCGATTGAAAATGAATGCCGGACTATTCATCAGCGCCCAAGCCAAATCCTGCGCCCCCTCCAACCGGTTCGCCCCCAACTGCATATCCACCAGCTCCTTCTCCGTCGGCATGCGGCACAGGATGGATAGATAAATCATCTCCACCACTTTCTTGTCATCTTTTTCGGCGAGAATCATCTTCTGCAGCCGTCCATTTCCGATCAGCGCGTCGCCGATCATCGCGCCGTTGATCAGGTTCAGCGTGTGCGGCAGGCTGATGTTGTTGGTTCGTTCGCACTCACAGGAGGACTCGCGGCCGGGGCGGCCGAAGAGCGTCAAAAAATCGTTGCCGGTGATCATGCCGTCGGGCAGGTCGACGGCGCGCATGTTGTCGGGCATGCCGGGCATCTTCGGTCGCACGCCAGTGGCCACGGCCACCGCATCCAGCATCTGTTCGGCGCCCAGGCGGCGGGGGATAAAGTGCGAGAAGTTCGTCGTGTCGTCGATGTTCCACTTGTTGGTCTTGATCGAGAGCTGATACGTGCGGCTGGTGCAGATGTCCCGGATCAGCTTGCGCATATCGAAATTGTTCTTCACGAACTGTTCGCCCAGCGCGTCGAGCAGCGCGGCATTGCTCGCCGGGTTGCTTGCGCGGATGTCGTCCACCGGATCGATGATGCCGATTCCGAAGAAGTAGCTCCACACGCGGTTGGCCGTCGACTTGGCAAAGATCGGATTCTCTCTCGAGGTCATCCACTCCACGAACGGCTCTCGGCGATCGTCTTCAGTGGCGGTGTCTTTGGATGTTCCAAACGGTACCGTCGGCGTCACGTCTTTGTCGCTCTTGGGATGCTTGACCTCGCCTTTGTAGCTGCGGTAGACGATCTCCTCGCCCTCGGTCTGCCCCTTCTTGAAGTTGACGCGGGCGAAGAACGCGCCGAATTGGTAATACTGCGCCTGCGTCCATTTCTCGAACGGATGGTCGTGGCATTTGTTGCAGTTGAAACGCACGCCCAGGAAGGTCTGGCTGACGTCTTCGGTCATCTTGCCGGGTTCGCGCAGCACGCGCATATAATTGACGGCTGGATTTTTGAATGAGCTTCCCTTCGCCGTCAGCAGTTCGCGCACGAACGCGTCGTAGGGCTGGTTGTCGGCGATGGCGTTGCGAATCCATTCGCGGAAGACCCAGACTCCTTTTTCCCCGAGCGCCTTGCCATTGCACTGCAGCAGGTCGGCCCATTTGTTCGACCAGCACGCGATGTACTCTTCGCTGCCGATCAGCTCATCGATCAGTTTCTCACGTTTGTCGGCGGCGGTGTCAGTGATGAATGCTCGCGCTTTTTCCGGGGTGGGCGGCAGGCCGGTCAGGTCGAGCGAGACGCGGCGAAGGAAATCGGCGTCGGTGCAGAGCTCCGAAGGCTCAATCTGCATCGCCTTGAGCTTGGTCAGCACGTGCTTGTCGATGTAGTTGTTGGTGGGTGCATCTTTCCACACGAAGCCGGTCCGGTTGCCCATCACCGTCACCTGCCGCGAGGTATACAGTCCTTCATAGCGCACCAGAATCGCCGACTCGCCGCGCCGTTCGGCGCTGACTACATTATTCTTGACCGTGGCCACATCTTTGTTGCTGGTTGAATAGATCGATTCGCGCGTCACGTCGCGCAGCGAGCCGTCCGCGAATTTCGCCAGCACCACAATCTGCTGCGTCCGGCCGGGCAGATCGAAATCCACAGTCGCCGGAAGAACTTCTAGCGCCGTCGCACGTCCTTTTACGGCCTCCTCATCTTGAATGCCTTCGGCGATCCATTGCAGCAGCAGGTTGTAATAGCGCGAGCCGACCTTGAAGACTTCCTTGCCTTCGTGAGCCACCATCGCCGTCGGTTTGAGCAGCATCAGGCTCTGCGCCGGATCGACGCGATTGAAGCGCCGGCCGGAGATGTCATTAATGAGCGACTGGTAATCGTACTCCGGATCGTATCCGCGCAGAGAGAGCTTGAACCCGTTCTTCCCCTGCGCCGCACCGTGGCAGGCGCCCGCGTTGCAGCCGGCGCGTCCAAGCACCGGAAGAACATCGCGCACGAAGCGGATCTTTTCCACGACTGCGCTTTTGACGGTGACTGATAGCTGCGCCTCTTTTCCGGCGGCGCTGACGACAACTTTGGCTTCCCCGGGGATCTTGGGAACGATGTAACCTTCGAGCGTGATCTCAATATTAGGCGAGGTGCTTTTAAGAACAGCGATCGAAGTCAGATCGATTAGAGCGCCTGTGCTTGTTTTGCCGATGACGAGAATGCGCCGCTCGTCGCGCGAATCGTTCAGCGTCAGCGTGGCGGGCTCAAGTGTCAGCGTAGCTATCGCTGGCATGGGCGGCGGCGGGACGCGTTGCTCGTCCATGCCTCCGGTGGCCATGGACCACGCAGGAACACTAAGAAGGAGAGCGAACACGGCAAGACCGATTTTGTGGCGCATCGGAAGACCCCTCTGGCGCTTCGGAAATGTTGCTGCTCTATGAACAGAACTAAAAATGCAGAGTCACAAATCAAAAACATAAAATGACCGCAATTTCGGGTTTTCCTGCGCCTGCAGTTCCGTTCACGGAATTCGGAACGATTGCATCTGATTAATGAGTACACCAAAGCTACGCACAATGCGAAGAGACAGACATAAAATCCCGAATTGAACACGCGCTTCCTCTATACATAATCGCAAACGATTTTCAAAGACGTGGCATGGTTGTTGAGACATGTTTTAGGAGTAAAGTGGGCGAATCTGCTCTAGTTTGATTCCGGCCAATTCAGGCCGGATCGATAGTCGCCTCCGGTGCGGGCGCATACGTTGCGAACAAGCCGGCGGACGAATAATTATGGAGGACGTATCATGAAAATGAATATCTGTCTTTTTGCAATGGCGTTGGTTGTTGCTGCACCTGCAACGTTTGCCGCTGATCACGACGAAAAAGTAGAGGTCAAAACAGCGACCGGAGGCACCGAGTTCAAGATGAAGGTTAAACGCGGCGATAACAATAAGTACGTCGGCATGTACGAAGGCCGGGAGTACGAATTGCGCGGCCAGAATCTGCGCATCGATGCCGATGGCGAATATGTCGTGCATGGCACCATGTCGACCGACCGAACCTACATCGACACTCGCGAAGTGCGCCCCCTGACCGTCGAGACGCGCACGACCACGACCGAGAGCCGCCCCGTCGTTCGAGAGCGCATTGTTGAGCGCCCCGTGTACATCGAAAAGAAAGAACCGTTAATTAAGCTGCCGGGCATTGAGATCAATCCTTAATTCAACATTATGAAATGAACGAAACTCCGGGCTGCCGATGGCAGCCCGGAGTCGTAAACGCCCCGTCCCGTTTTTCACGCCCCGCTTGCCCTTTCAGTTGTTAAAAACCGCAATGACGCCGTTCGAGGCTGGAATGCACTAAACTACAACACCCCGCGTCCACCGGACGTGGGTATCGCATTCTTGCATCTGGATTGGCATAGCGATCACCTGAGGCTTGGAAATTTATCTAAGGCCCTTACGTTTTACGTTTCATTTTTGATTCTCTACAATCCGTAATCTTCGATCTTCTTGCGCAACGTCGTGCGATGAATACCCAGCAGGCGGCTGGCCTTCACCTGGTTTCCGGCGACGCGCTTCAGCGTCGTTTCGATGATCACTTTTTCCATATCCGTCGCGATCTCGTTGTAGGCATTGCCTTCTTCGAGGCCTTCGGCGACATCCAGCGCCCGGTGCGTGCGCTGCCGCAGCAACTCTTCGAGCGTCTCGCCTTGCCGCGGATCCTCGCCGCGCAGGCTCTGCAGAATGTGCGACGGAAGATGCTCGGGCATGATCGTTTTGCCGCGCGCGAGGATTATCGCATGCTCGATCGCATTCTTCAGTTCGCGAACATTTCCCGGCCAGTCGTAACGCTCCAGCAGCTTCATTGCTTCGCCGCCGATCTCGGCGGGCTTTTCATTTGCCGGCGTTGAATTTGTAGAAAGAAAGCGCGCCACCAGCAACGGAATATCGTCCTTGCGCTGACGCAGCGACGGCAGATCAATGGACACAACATTCAGCCGGTAATACAAATCTTCGCGAAAGAGCTGCTTCTTGATCTGCAGCCGCAGGTCGCGATTGGTCGCTGCCAGGATGCGCACATCCACTTCGACGGACTCCGTGCTGCCCACGCGTTCAAATCGTTTTTCAGCGATGAAGCGCAGCAGCTTGGCCTGGATCGGCAACGGCATCTCGCCGATCTCATCCAGAAAAAGCGTGCCGCCGTCGGCCACTTCCGCCTTGCCGGCCTTGTCGCGAATGGCTCCGGTGAACGCACCCTTGACGTGCCCGTAGAGCTCGCTTTCCAGAAGCGCCTCGGGCATCGACGCGCAATTGACCGCGATGAATGGGCCTTGCGCTCGGTCGGAGTAACTGTGAATCGCCTTCGCGACCAGCTCTTTGCCAGTCCCTGATTCGCCGGCGATGAGCACCGAACTGCTCGACCCCGCTACCGCGCCGATGCGTTTATAAACGTCCTGCATGATCGGCGATTTGCCGGCAAGCGACGTCTCCAGCCGACCCACTTCTTTCAGTTCTCGCTTGAGCTGCGTGACTTCGCGAGAAAGGCTGCGCCGCTCCAGCGCCGTGCGGATCTGATGCAGGGCATCTTCGTTATGCAGCGGCTTGGTCAGATAATTATACGCGCCTTTGCGCGTGGCCTCGATCGCCGTCTCCATCGTGCCGTGCGCCGTCATCACCAGCACCGGCAACTCGATGTTCAACTCTCGGAACTTCGGCAGAGCTTCCAAGCCTGAGATTCCCGGCAGCCGCACATCCAGCAGAATCAGATCGGGTCTTTCTTTCGCCGCGATCTCCAGTCCCTCTTCGGCCGACGCTGCGGTCAGAACCCGGTATCCCTCGGGCTGCAGCAGTTGCGTAAACGCCCAGCAGATGGACTGCTCATCGTCAACGATCAGGATTGTGTGCGGGTTGGCCATAAGCCCATTAGAGATTGCCGGAGGCAGAATGCAAAATGCAAAATTAGATTCGGAGGCGCAATCGAAAACTATTTCGAGACCGTGGGCGACTGAATACGCGCGTTGCCATCAATGATGATGACGATGTCGCCTTCGGTCCGCAACGGCGTGGCGCTGCGCGCGACGATCCGGTCGTCGACGGATATTTCCAGCGACTCGCCTTTGATCGAGATCGACGCAGAATGAATTCCAGCCCCCATCGGTGCGCTGCCGACCTTCAGCGGATACTTGTCGAACATCTGGCGCAGCGCCGGTCCCAGCGACGCGCCAGTATTCTTGTCTCCGAAATATGTCGCGACTCCGCCTTCGACCTGCACGCCGTAGCCGGGGCCACCGACCAGATTATTATTCTCAATTTTTCGGCGGATCGATTTCTGAATTTCATTCTCCGGAGGATGGCGCACATAGACTCCGATCGTCGCGCCCTCCTCGAGCATGAATCGCACTTTGACCTGGCCATCCTGCTGAGCCGCGTAGAGATGTCCGCCGCCGACAACGTTGTACAGTCCCTTCGTCTTCGGATCGGGAAGCCAGGTTCCTTTGATCTCCGACCAGCCGGCCTTCTTCAATTCCGCGGCGCCAATGGCCGCCAGATCGTCTTTCTTCTCGGCAGGCTTCTCGGAAATTTCCTTAACCTTCTCCGGCACCACCGCCACCACCGGTTCTTCGCTGCTGGTGCTGGGCACGCTCAGCTCTTGAAGTTCCTTCGTGTGAGTTTTGACGAACTGCGTGTCGGCGTACTCGCGCGCAAGCAGTTGAACCGCCTTTTGCAATCCGTCGCGGTCCTTTTTCGCATGCGCCGCTGTGGCAGCCGCAAACGTGCTGCGGGCGAGCGACTCGCGGTCGGTCGATGGCGCCGGCTTGAGGATATGCAGCGGCGCTTCGGCCAGGCTCTTGAGTTTTTCGTCCAGCTTGACGGCCTCTTCGAATTTCTCGCAGGCCAGGGTGTTTGAACCGGCGGCGAACGCCAGCGCGCCCATGTTGAACAGATCGGTGGCGCTCCGCCCGGGAATCGTGCGCGTGGCCTGAGCGATCTGCACCAGGTTTTCGCCGGTCACCGCTTTCCACGGAACGCTCTGCGCCTGCGACAATCCCGCGGGCTTGAAGGACAAGCCGCGGTCTTCCCAGGCCATCAACTGACCGGCGCCATATCGGCCCAGGCTCTGCAATTCAGTTGTCTTTCCGCGCATGCGTCCGAAGAGCTCCGCCGCGCGCGTGAAAATCACTGCCAGACCTTCAGCCTCTTTCTTAGCGCCGACACCCTTGAGCGACTCGGCGCCTTCCTTAAGTGTGTGCGCAGCCGTCGCAAAGTCGTAGCGCTTGCCGCTGACCGCGTCCGGCTCACGGCACTGTGCGTAGGCCGTTTCAAGCAACGTATTCAGCCGCTTGGCGTCGGCATCGGCCAGCACTTTCTGCTGAGCCTGTTCGAGTCTGAGTTTTTCCAGATCTACCTTCAGCGGCGCGGCCAAGTCATCGGGCATCTTGCTGATGGACGCAGTGAGCATCTCTTCGGCTTTATCAAACTCTCCGCTTTCGGCCAGCGTGGACGACTCGCGGCGCAGACCATCAATCATTTTTCCGAGCAACGCTTTGGCTTCAACCGCCTCGCTGGTGGTGGCGTGCGCCTCGGAGAATTCCAGCAGCGCAAAAAATGCCTTGCCGCGCCGTCCGGCGGCCATCTGCTCCTTTATGTACTCCTGCGTGCTTGTCCAGCGCGCCTCAAGCTTGGACTGGGCTTCGTGCGCCTCGTTTAGCATCGCGGTGGCGCCCAGCCTCGTCCGCTGGAAGGAATGCTGCTTCTGAAAAGCTCCGATCTTTTCGATGACGTGACGTGGATTTTTATGAAGAAGCGGCACCAGCTCCGCCCGCAGACTGCGCCATGCCTGCATCGCCGCAATCATTTCAGGTTTTGCGTCGGGCGGAAGTACTTCGGGGTCCGCAACGACCGCAGGAATAGGGCTGACCGGTTTGTCCGTCGGCACAATGGCCACAGGCTTCTTATCGTCGGGCGCCGGCTTTTCGATCGCCGCCGGCGGTAGCGGAGCGGGCTCCACCAGTGCGACGGGCTTGTCTGGCGTGCGCGAACGCAGCGCCATTCCAACCAGCACCAGAGCCAGCACTGCCGCTCCCGCGCCGTACATCGCGAGTCGCACTTTAGACGGCGACGCCGCAACCGGCGCTGAGCCATCGACCGGATCCGGCACCGTCTCATGAGCGGCGTTGCGTGTGACTTTGGCGTGCCCACCGGTCACGGGCTTGTATGTTCCCGATTTTACTTCTTCGATCGCCTGAAGAATCGATCCCGCGTCCTGGAAGCGTCTGGCCGGATCCTTATGCATCATCTTTTCGATCACAGCAATAAATCCGGGAGTCAGTTTCGGATTCCATTGCTTGATGGGGCGGGGCGCTTCGGTCAGAACTTTCACCATCACCGAAGGTCCGTTTGGTCCGTCAAAGGGCGTCTGCCCGGTCGACATCACATACATCGAAACGCCCAGACTATAGAGGTCCGCGCGGGCGTCGATCTTCTCGCCCTTGCACTGTTCGGGCGCCATGTAATGCGGCGTGCCGAGCGCGGTGCCGTTCTGAGTCAGCTCGGCCTCATTGCTGCCATCGGCGCCTTCAAAGCGGGCCAGGCCGAGGTCTGCCAGGCGCGCGCGGCCGGCGGTGTCGATTAGAAAATTGTCGGGCTTGATATCGCGATGCAAAATTCCGCGCTCATGCGCCATCTTCAGCGCTTCGGCGATCTGGCCGGAAATGTCCAGCGTCACTTTTTCGCTGTACGGGCCGCTCTGGCGGATGTGGCTATGCACGGAGTTGCCGTCGACGTACTCCATGGCGATGAAATACAGACCCTCCATCTGTCCGGCGTCGTGCACGCCAACGACGTGCGGATGCGCCAACTTCCCTGCTGCCTTGGCTTCTCTAAGGAAGCGCTGTACTACTTTTTCGTTCTGAGCCAGACGCGTTGGCAGAAATTTCAGCGCGACGACGCGGTCCATCGAGAGCTGCTTGGCCTTGAACACAACGCCCATGGCGCCTCGGCCCAGCTCTTCCTGGATCAGATAATTTCCGATCGTTTTCCCGGTCAATGTCGCCATGGTCTCTTTTCTTGCCGCCGCCCGCGTGGGAATGCTCATCCTACTCTAAGTAGAGACTGTGGTTTTTTCCATCATGCTGCGTCCAATACCCAGCTTCTTAGCAAGGACTCATATGACGGGCTCAGCCTACTGCATTATCTGAGCCAACAATGTGGGCAACAAAAATTTGAACATTCAGAACGGAGCTCCGGTCACACATTACGCCTATCGCCATTCCGTATCGAGAGGTGCAGAGCCCATTCCTACACTGTAAATTTCGGCACTCCATAGTATGAAGAGCCCTGTTGAGCTCTATTGCTGCATGTGTTTTGTTTCGATTTTTTAACTGCTTTACCAGCAAGGCTCCAAGACACGAAGCTGCACTTTAATCCGTTGCTGTTCGTCGTGAATCTGTGTGTCTTCGTGCCTGGTGGTAATCTGTTGAAGACGATCACTGAATCAGCGTCACGTCAATTTCCGGAGCACCATTTTGGCCTACCTGACTTTTCATTCCGCCGGCGAATCCCATGGGCGGGGCTGTTTTGCGTTTGTCGAAGGACTTCCCTTCGGCGTACCCGTCGACCTGGGGTTCATCAACAATCAGCTCGCGCGGCGCCAGAAGGGCTACGGCCGCGGCGGCCGCATGAAGATTGAAACCGATAAGGCCGAAGCGCTCTCGGGCGTACGGCATGGCCGAAGCATGGGCGCGCCGATCGTGCTGGCCGTCTGGAATAAAGACTGCCGCATCGAGACCGCGCCGGAGCTCGACTGTCCGCGACCCGGCCACGCCGACCTCGTCGGACACTTGAAATTCGACGCACCGATCCGCGATATACTCGAACGCGCCAGCGCCCGCGAGACCGCCGCGCGCGTCGCCGCCGGTGCGCTCTGCCGCTTGCTGCTGAAGCAATTCGACATTGAAGTGCGCAGCCATGTCGTGGCGCTGGGCGAGGTCGAAGTGCCCAAGGATTTCCAGCCCACCTGGGAGCAGATGGACCGCGTCGACGAGAGCGAAGTGCGCGTGCTGCACAAGCCTTCCGAAGAGAAGATGATCGCCGCCATCGACCAGGCGCGCAAAGACGGCGACACGCTCGGCGGCATCTTCGAAGTTGTCGTCCACGGCCTGCCGATTGGACTTGGCGATCACACGCAGTGGGACCGCAAGCTCGACGGCCGCATCGCTCAGGCGATGATGTCGATCCAGGCCATGAAGGGCGTGGAGATCGGATTGGGCTTCGCTGCCGCGCGACTGCCGGGCAGCAAGGTTCACGATCCGATTGAATACAAACCCGCGCGCCTGCCCACCGGCACCGGCGGATTCAGCCGGCCGACCAATGGCGCCGGCGGCCTGGAAGGCGGCATCACCAACGGCGCGCCGCTGCTGGTGCGGGTGGCGATGAAGCCGATCAGCACATTGATGAAGCCGCTGATGTCGGTCAATCTCCAGACCGGCAAGCCGATGAAAGCCGACATCGAACGGAGCGACTTCTGCGCGCTGCCCGCCGCCGCTGTCGTCGGAGAAAACTTTTTATCGTTCGTGCTGGCCCAGGCGCTCTGCGAAAAGTTCGGCGGCGACTCCGTAATGGAGATGCGCCTCAATTACAAAAACTACCGCGAACTGATCAGCCGCGTGCGCAAGCCCCAAGAGGACGACGAAGCCAGCGACGGTATGCACGCCGAAGGCGACAAGGAGTAAAACTAGGGTTGCGGCGGCGCTTTGCGTTTGGCCTGATAAACCGTCGCGCGCGGATAATTTCGCCAGACCGTTGGCGCGCCGTACTCATCCATCCCCGGCATGTCCGAATAAAGGCGCTCGACCGTCTGCCCTTCTCCCACGACCAGCAAGGCCTGCTGGCATGCACGGCTTTTGTAATCGGTGAAGAGCCTGTCGGGCGGACAATAGAGGATCAGGTAATAGGCCAGCGGCGGCCAGGTCGGCACCTGGTTGTCCCACACCAGCGCCGTGCGCGAATTGTCCAGCTCTGCGCCAAGGGCATCTTTCACAATCGACTCGGCATCCACAAGCACCGCAGAATCTTCACTGATTAAATATGGATTGGCCAGAGTCTTCAGGCCCGCATCGACGCTCACTCCAAGAAAGAGCAGCACAAATAGCGGCGCTAAAATGCGTTGCGAAAATCGTGTCGATTGCGCAAGCCACGCCCACCCGCAAGCCGCATATACCAGCAGCAATGGAAGCAGAAACAACCACACGCGAGGGTAGGGAAGCAGGCGCTGCGCAAGAGTCATGACGACGGCCGTGAGCGGAAACAAAACCGGCGTGCAATGGAGCAGTGAGCGCTTTTTAATCCCGTACACAAGACTGGCCACAAGTCCCGCAACGACCAGTGCCGCCCACAGAGTCGATGTGTCTCGCAGCCAATGCCCGAGCGTTTCCATGCCGATCCTGGGAACGCCGGCGACGACTTCAGAAAAGGCTTTTGGTTCGATCCACTTATTTGCAAGCAGGCTGCGCCAGCCGTTAAAGTACAGAATTGGCGAGTACAAGATAAGCGTCAGAAGCACACTGCCGGCAACGGTGCATCCGATCTGAACAAACGGGAAAAACTGGAATGACATGCGCGTCTGCAGTGCGATCACCATCAGGAAGAAAACTGCCGGGAAAAGCATGATCGGCATAAAGAACGCGCCGAATGCTGCCGTCAATCCCCACGCCAGCCACGGCAAACGTTCGCGCGGCGCCTGTAGAATGCGATGCGTGCAGATGGCCATCAGCAGAGTCATCAATGCCACTGGCCCATAACCTCGCGCGTTGACCGAGTACTCAATTAGAATACTGGACGTGGCCGCGAGCATGCCTGCGCCCAACGCCGCAAGCAGACCGTTCATCCGCCGCGCCAGTTCCGCCGCCGCCGCGACCAGTGCAACACCGATCAGAAGCGTGGGAGCGCGAATAATTTCAGGAGCCATGCCACCCAGCGCGTAGCAGGCTCGCACCAGCAGCGTCAGCAGAACGTGATTGTTCGGATTGTAGCGTTGAAACACGCCCCAGGGCTCATCGGGTCCGGCAAAATAGAGGAACGTATACGATTCGTCGAAACGCATCGGGTGGCCAAGCTTGCTGATTCGAAGCCATGTCGCAACACCGACAGTGAGAAGAAGAATCAAAAGATAAAGTTGCTTTGCGCGTGCGGCGTTCTGTTCCGGTGCGATGGGATTGGTCACGCAAGAAAACCCTGGAATAGAGGCAATACCCGATCATAGAATCAGTGTAACCGATCAGTGGAGCGGGCCTCTGTGCCGCACGAACGCCACTCCAGAATCTTTGCGCGGGCAGAGACGCCCGCGCCACTATCACGGACAGAACCGTTACGAATCATTTACTTCAGCTTTCGGTGATCAGCCGGAGGTCTTCGGTCAACAGTTCGCGGTACTGGCCGGGTTGCAAATCTCCCAGCCCCAAAGCGCCGAGGCTGACGCGCTTCAGCCGGGTGACTTCATGATTGATGGCCGAGAACATGCGCCGGATCTCGCGGTTCTTTCCTTCCAGTAATTGAACTGTCAGATGCGATTCTTTCCCGCTCGATTTGCGCAGCACGATCTCTTCGGCGACAAGCGCCTGGCCCGCGTCGATCAAGCCCGCGCGCAGCGTGTCGAGCGCGCTTTCGCTGACTTTGCCGCGCACCGAGACCAGATACGTGCGCCGAATGCGGCTGGCCGGATCGGTCAGCTCGGCCGCCAGTCGCGTATCGTTAGTCAGGATCAATAATCCTGAACTCGCCCAGTCCAAGCGGCCGACCGCGATCAGGTGCAGGCCGCTTTCCTGTATCAGCGAGAAGACCGTGGGGCGTCCCTTTTCATCGGAACTCGTGGTGATCACGCCGCGCGGTTTGTAGAGCATGAACGTGCGCGGCTCGGCTTGCGTGACAGGCTCTTCGTCAACGGCAATCCGGGCCGTCTCTGGAATGACGGCGAAGAACGGATCTTTGCGGAGCACTCCGTTGACGCGGACTTTTCCGGCGAGGATCAGTCCTTTAGCTTTGCTGCGCGAGGCGATGCCGAGCTTGGAGAGCGCGCGCTCCAGAGGCACGTGCCCAGGCTTCATTCCCTGCATGGAGAAATCCTTTAAGAAGCGCGCCGAATTCGGCGGCGCTCAGGCCTTGGCGGTGCCGTCGGGGTTCCAGTTTCGGCGGACTGCGGGGAAAAGCTCGTAGGCCTCTTGAAAAGTCGTCTCACGTTCAACCGAGCCCTTGGATCGCCCCTGCGACCCGGTGCCTTCAATGATGAGACTGTAGGACTCTGGCTTGCCGTCCCGGTAGCAGATTATGGCGCGTTGGCATTTCATGGCGCAGAGTATAACGTCAACGCCTCGAAGATGGGCAGTGCGATCTGCAAATTTCAGCGCAGGCCGTAGTAGTGGCGCGGGCGGCTCTGCCCCGGCGCGAAGAATTTGGAGTGGCGCTTCGTGTGGACGTCAGAGGCCCGCACTACCGATGCGGGTCGCAACGAATAAAGTAAAGGTAATGGCGGCGCCCGCTATCCAGCGTTACATTAGTAATGCGTCGCGCAGTCGATAACCTGTGTCTGTCGCCCCCTGCCTCCGCACTGGTGTCAGGCAACTTCTCGGAGAATTTATAAAGATGGCAACAAAAACATTTGAGGAACGTAAAGAAGCTCTGACGCGCCGCACCTTGGGCAAACGCGCGAAGATCACGCTCTGCGTTCATGGAATCAATTTGAAGTTCTGCGAATTGTGCGCAAAGAAGCCATCCAAGTCCGCCAAGAAAGCCGCCGAAAAGGCCGCCGAAAAAGCCGCCGCCGCCGCAGAAGTCAAGCCCGACGCCAGCGCCGAGTAGCACTGCTCCCGCCGTCAGCTCACCGGCCTTCGAGCCGGTTGAAGCTCCCGCGCTCAAAAACGAATAGACCCTGGCGTATCCAGCAAACAATCAATCGGGTGCCGCGCACTTCAAGCGAAGTGCGCGGCCTTGCTTCTTTGGAACCGGATTTCGGGCAAAGGCGGAATAACTTAGAGCCGCATAGTCGATGCATACTCCGGACGTTATCAATCGACGTAACCAAACTCAGGTTATTAGCGACGACGAAGTTCTCCCGCTGTGCGACACTTGTGTGCGCGGCGAATAGCGTTTTCTCACAAAAGTGTGCCGGCTCAGCCATTTTCCCCCATCGGTTTAAGCGCCAGGCCATTTGAATTGTGATGCTGACGCAGCCAATTATCGAGCGTACTGATGCCCATGCCCAGGTTCTCGGCGGCCTGCTGACGGGTGTAACCCTTTGTCGATGACCAGTGCGACTGCTGAGCGTTTATACTCAGCCGTGTAAGTGCGGCGTTTCATGTGAGAAGTTTCTTCCAGCGGATGTTAATCCACTCGTTCGCCGCGTCCACCCGACGTGGGGAAGGTCAGTTTGTTAAAGAATTGTGGATCCTCCGCTGCGCGAGCCAGGTTGCGCAACATGCCGCGAAAAACCAGCGCGTGTAATGGAAAAATTCCGTACCAATAAAACAGGCCCCAGATGCCCAGAGGGTCAAAAATGGCCGTCTGCCGGATAATCGAATGCCCGCTCTCACCAGGCGATGGCGTGACTTCAAATTCCAGCCAGGCGCGGCCGGGCAGTTTCATTTCCGCTTGCAGCAGCAGGCGACGGCACGGCTCGTAGGCTTCGACGCGCCAGAAATCGAGTGGATCGCCGACTCGCAGATTCTCGAGATCGCGCCGCCCTCGGCGCACGCCGACTCCGCCAACGATCAGATCCAGGAGACCTCGCAGCGACCACAACCAGTTGCCGTAATACCAGCCGGTCCGCCCCCCAATGCGACGAATTGGAACGAAGGCTTCTTCCGGCGGCACATTGACGGTGATCGTGCGCGAATCAACAAGCCGCGATCCAAACTGCCTGCCACCCCATGTTCGTGGCGCTCCCGCTGAGGACCTGGCGTCTGTCCAGCGTGTTTCTGCAAACTCACGATCCTCGTTCATCAAGGCACGCGCGATGGCGTCGCGAAACGATAGGGGCCGGATTGAAAAAGTCGTTGCGCCCCGGGTATTGGAAACGAGCGTCGGATTGCGAAGGCTCTCGACAAGTTTCTTGCCAATTCGCGCATACAGCGGCGTCACCAGGCCCAGCCAGAGGCTCGACAGGCGCGGCGTCAGTAGCGGCACGGGAATCATCCAGCGCCGCAGCCCCCGTTGCCGGGCATATTCCTGCATGATCTCGCTATACGAGACTTGATCGGGTCCACCGATTTCGAAGATTTGCGATGAACCGGGCGGCATCGCCAGCGCAGCCAGTAAATACTCCAGCAGATCTTCAATGGCGATGGGTTGCGCCTTCACCTGAACCCAGCGCGGACAGATCATGATCGGCAATCGTTCGACCAGCGCGCGAATCATCTCGAAGGAAAGACTGCCCGATCCGATTACAATCGAAGCTCGAAATTCAATCACTTGGGGATGGTGCGCTCGCAGCGTGTCCCCCGTTTCCTGGCGGCTGCGCAAGTGTTTCGAAAGATTCTGATCGGAATCTCCAAGGCCGCCCAGGTAAATGATGCGACGGACTCCAGCGGCGGAAGCGGCCTGCGCGAAGTTCATCGCAGAGAGCTGATCCAGCTTCTGAAAATCACCCACCGCCCCCATTGAATGGACGAAGTAGTAAGCCGTGTCGATTCCGCTTAGCGCGGCATCGAGCGAGGGTCGGTCAAGCACGTCTCCCGCGACAACTTCGGCGCGCAGACCGGCCCTTCCTTGCAAGGCCTCCGGGCGGCGGGTCAGGCAGCGAACCCGGATATTGCGTTGCTCCAGCAACAAAAGCAGACGGCCCCCTACATAACCCGTTGCGCCGGTCAGTAGAACCAGGTCGCCACTAGCGGCGTCCGCCGCGGAGTTCAGGGGCTCGGGGATGTGTTGTCGATTCATATTGATCAGACCGTTTGAGAACTCGACTGCTGGATCGTGAGACTTGCCGAAAACGAAACCAGGTGCGCAAAGGTATCGCAGAACGCAGCGTAGCGAATGCGCGCTCGAATCTCCGGAGTCAGCGCGTTACCGCCCAGCACTACCGCGACGTGTAACTCCGTGGCGCTGTCGTAGAGCGCGTCGTACTCGCGCAGAAACGCTTCAAGAGACTCGATGAAAGAGACACTCAGCCATAAAATCCGCGGGCGTAAATTCTTCATCGCGGCGCAGAACGATTCGCAGGGCAAATTCGTGCCCAGGTTCTGTGCATTCCACCCGGCTTCGCGCAAGACCACTTCAGCAATTGAGGTCGGGACGAGATACATGTCGCCACTCAACGTGCCCCCGATGGCGAGCGGCGCTGTAGAGGGAAGCGGCTTACTCAATTTGCGCAGTTCATTTAGAACAACCTTGCAGATTTCGCAAGCGCGGCGTTCCTGGTAAACGTCAATTGTGCCGTGCTCCCATTGTTCGCCGATTCCTTGGAACGCGGGGGTGATCGCGCGATCACAGATTTCACAGATGCTCTTGCCCGACATGTAGAGATTCAGGACCTGCCGGCGAAACAACTCCTCGTCGCCGAGTTCCAGCGCATGCTGAATGCTTGCCACCTCACGCACAATCAGCGCTTCACCTTGCCCCGTCACCGATGGCAAACCAAGAACCTCCGGCTTGACGAGCACGCGGCCGGTGGAGCGCAAATACTGAATGACGCCTTCCAGCGGCAGTCGGCGATGCCCACCTGCCGTTCGCTGCGTCGGCAACAGCCCCTGATCGCACCAGCGTTTTAGCGAAGCCTCACTGACCCCAATCGCCTGGGCCACTTGTTTGGGTGTTAAAGAGCGCTCCATCCGTCGACCTCGTGATTGTTTTGAGCGAATCTTAGTTCTTTCGAAGATGACTATACTCGATCTGAATTCACCGCGCAATACCCAAGCAGCATTGGGGGCAAATAATATAAGATCAGCTCTATTATGGGATTGCTTAAACTATAAAATAAATGGACGATTTGAACGAATTTAATTTGACGATTTCAAAGTTATGGAGTACTCTATGGACGGAATGAACGAATTAAAAAAGGAGTGACGAGTGATTGACTTAATGACGAGCCCGATGTCTGACGCACGCGAACTGGCAACGTTCCAGAAAGCCAAGCCCATGTTCGACCTCAAGCGCGCTGAACACGCAGTTCGTGAACTGCTGATCGCCGTTGGCGAAGACCCGGATCGGGAGGGCTTGTTGGAAACGCCGCGGCGCGTCGCACGCATGTACAAGGAATTGTTGGCGGGTGTTCAAGCCGACCCCGAAGAGCATCTTCGCCGCACCTTTAAAGAGCCCTACGATGAAATCGTGCTCCTGCGAGACATCAACTTCTCCTCGCTATGCGAACATCACCTGTTGCCATTCCTTGGCAAAGCACATGTCGCCTACCTGCCTAAAGACCGGGTGGTAGGGCTCTCAAAATTAGCTCGAACGGTCGACGCTTTCGCGCGCCGCCCGCAGATTCAGGAGCGCCTCACCGCGCAGATTGCGGACGCGATCATGCAGCATCTCAATCCGCAAGGCGCATTGGTGGTGATCGAATCAGAACATCTCTGCATGAAAGTTCGCGGAGTGAATAAGCCGAACAGCGTCATGGTCACTTCGGCCGTGCGTGGAATCTTCAAAACAGATCCCGCCGCCCGCAGTGAAGCCATGGCTTTGATCAAGAGTTGAACGGAGTTCCGTCACAACAGCGCCGGTACTGTGCCGGTCGCCATACAAACGCCTCATTCTCGAAGAGGCATTTTTTTAGAGGAGTCTCATTGTGAAGAAAAGCATTATCGTACTTCTGAGCTGTTTCACGTTAGCGCTATCGGTCAGCGCGCTGCGAGCTGCGGAATTAAAGGACGTAGTGGACACCGCCGTGAACGCGGGCTCATTCAAGACGCTTGTCGCGGCGGTCAAGGCTGCCGGACTGGTGGAAACCCTGAAAGGCGTTGGTCCATTCACCGTATTCGCCCCGACGGACGAGGCGTTTGCCAAACTTCCAGAAGGAACGGTCGAGTCTTTGTTGAAACCCGAGAACAAAGACAAGCTCGTCGCCATTCTCACGTACCACGTCGTCGCCGGTAAAGTCATGGCCGCAGACGTCGTCAAAATCACCGAAGCCAAGACCGTCAACGGAAAGTCGCTCACCGTAAAAGTGGATGGAGGGGTGATGGTAGACAACGCCAAAGTCGTGAAGACGGACATCGCGTGTTCAAACGGCGTGATTCATGTCATCGATGCAGTAGTGCTTCCGAAGTAACTGCAAGAGCGACTTTTCGCTCAAGAGAGTCCGTCCCTGGGGTGCGCCATGAGTTCCGAAATCTTCTCTTTCCGTTCGGAATTAAATGTGCCGGCTGATGTTGCTTTCGCATGGCACGCGCGCCCCGGGGCTTTCGAACGATTGAATCCTCCGTGGGCGCCCGTGCGAATCGTTGAAAAGACAGGCGGAATTGAAACGGGTAGCCGCGTGGTCCTGGCGATAAATTTCGGCCCGTTTTCCTTTCGATGGGTGGCTGAGCACCGGGATTACAACGCGGGCAGGCAGTTCAAGGATGTGCAAATTGCGGGGCCGTTCGCCCAGTTTGAGCACACGCATAATTTTATATCAAGGGGCAGGCACTGCATTCTGGAAGATCGAATTGAGTATCAATTGCCGTTTGGCATCCTCGGGAAGATTTTTGGAGGTCCCATGATCAGGGCAAAACTAAAGAACACATTTGAATACCGGCACAAGGTCACACAGTCGGATGTTAACTCCGCAAGCGCAAGAATGGCCGGGAACATGAATATTCTGGTCACAGGCTCCAGCGGCCTCGTGGGTTCGGAACTGACTCCCTTTCTGACGGCTGCAGGACATAAAGTGAATCGCCTTGTCCGGCGAGCCGCCGTGCCCGGCAGAAACGAACTTCATTGGAATCCTGAGTGCGGCTTACTGGATCGGGCGAGTCTGGAAGGCATGGATGCCGTCGTTCACCTGGCCGGCGAGAACATCGCTGGGCGCTGGTCAAAGGCGAAGAAAGCGGCGAGTCGCGAGAGTCGTATCAAGGGCACGCGACTGCTGGCGGAATCTATGGCTCGTTCCAGGCGCAAGCCCGCGGTATTTATCTGTGCGTCTGCGATTGGCTTTTATGGAGATCGCGGTGACACGCTCGTTGACGAACGAACGACTGGGGGCTCGGATTTTCTCGCAAACGTTTGTGAAGAGTGGGAAGAGGCAACCTGGCCCGCAGCGGACGCAGGAATTCGCGTCGTAAATCTGCGACTGGGAATCGTGCTCACGCCAGCGGGCGGAGCGCTCGCCAAAATGCTCACACCCTTCAAACTCGGCGTGGGCGGCGTCATAGGCGACGGAAAACAATTTTGGAGCTGGGTGGCCATCGATGACGTCATCGGCGCCATCGATCACGCGCTGGTCTCGGACAACTTGATCGGACCGGTGAACGTCGTTGCACCCGAGCCTTCCACGAACCGCGAATTCACGAAGACGCTTGGCAAAGTGCTTTCACGGCCGACGCTTCTACCCATGCCTGCCTTTGCAGCGCGTCTGGCATTTGGAGACATGGCAGACGCCTTATTGCTCTCCAGTACCCGTGTGGACCCGAAACGGCTGCAGGAAACGGGCTATCACTTCCGTTTCCCGCAACTCGAGCCTGCGCTGCGACACATTCTGGGCAAGTAGCACGAAAAACCATGAGGATGCGATCAATGACTTATTCTTTACTCAGGGGCAGGAAGATGATGATTCTCATTCCACTCTCGATTCTTATAGTGCTTGCAGTGGTGTACTGGAGAACTTCTCGATTTGCTTACGAAAGCGTTCCGTACGTTGTCGTAAGTTCCGATGCGGACTTTGAGATCCGCGATTACTCGGCGCTCGTTCTTGCTGATACACCGATGTCAGGCGGAACGCAAAACAGCGGCAGCAGTTTCCGCAGGTTGTTCAATTTCATCGCCGGCGCGAACAACGCGAAGCAGAAAATTGCGATGACGACGCCCGTTTTGATTGACAGTGAGTCCTCTGCTCCGCGCATGTCCTTTGTGATGCCGGCTGGAATTCCGTTAGCTGAAATGCAAAAACCCACGGATCAATCCGTGGCCTTGCGCGAAGTCAAATCCTGCCGTTATGCAGTTTTGAGATTCGCAGGTCCGATATCGGAGAAGATCCAAAACGAATACTTTCTTCGACTGACAACACGAATGAAAGCTAAAGGATTGGAGGCGCGCGGCGTGCCGCTGTACGCTTTTTACGATCCGCCGTGGACCCCGCCTTTCTTGCGGAGGAATGAAGTTCTAATCCAGATTGCAGAAAAGGATCAGAAAAAAGTTCAGTAAAAAGAAAGAAGGAGGGGGAATCCATGTGATTGAAATTTCTGCCAACGCTCATACTCGCGCATAGCGTTCCGTTTTTTTGCAAAAGCCAACGGCGATTGGATTCGCGCGACACCAGCATTCGATGGCGAACGACTTTACGTGGCCGGCATGCGATTTGTATCCTCCCCATTGGTTGATGGTGACGGCGTTTACTGCCAAGCTGGAGCGTCCATTGCGCGAGTCGATAAGTTGAGCGGAAAGATCATTTGGCGTGCACTGCAAGATGGCGGTGGAATGGGGGGCAGCGCATTCTCATCCCCGATTATTGCAACACTGGCAGGGAGGCGCCAATTGGTGGTGCTCACGCGTGAGAAACTGGCCGGGCTTGGTCTCGATGACGGCGTGGTGCTGTGGGAACAGAAAGTCGAAGCGTTTCGCGGCATGAATATCCTCACACCGATCGCCGTTAACGATGCGATTTTCACGGCGGCGTATGGTGGCAAGACGCAGCTTTTTGGAATTGAGAAGAATGGCGAAAGCTTCAAGGCTGCCGAGCGCTGGCAACATAAAGCTCAGGGCAATATGTCTACGCCGGTAGTCGTCGACAACTGCGCGTGGCTGCTCCAGCGTAGTCAGCGACTGGTCTGCATAGACCTGACAAATGGAAATGAGCGCTGGCGGAAGCTAGAATCGTTTGGCCTGTATTGGAGCATTATTGCATCTGACGGAAAGATTCTGGCGATGGATGAGCGAGGTATTCTTTTTCTGCTAAAGGGCAGTGCGGAAAAATTTGAGCAACTTGACACCATGAAGGTAAGTGAAGAAAGCACTTGGGCGCACTTAGGTATTTCAGGCAAGCTTATATTTGTCCGCGATTTGAAGGGTCTCAGTGCCTGGATGTGGGAGTAATGATTTGGTTGAGCTGGGCTGCGGCATGACGGAAAATGTGTAGGGAGACCGCTACCTGTAGTGGTTTGGGCAGGGACATTCACACTCGTTGCGCGAGTTAATAAAAAAACGACTTTTTAATCCTTTGCTCCGATAAGGCTTATACGATTTTTAAAAATTCTTGGGACAAATCGAAAACGCTAATCGTTTAGTATGGATGAGAGGAGGGCGCGTACAACTCGTCGCCGCTCTTCTTGCCAGCACCCTGTAAAAATGTTATGACGCCTGCGGCTCGCCTTGGTCTTATTGGGTGCTTATGAATTATCCGCCGGGAAAGGCTCCGCTGGCTATTTTGCTGATGGCGATCATCAGTGGTGTTCTGTTGCTTGTTTTCCCGGCGCGCAAAGTTGAAGGCAATATGCAGCTCTGGACGTTTGCCGATAGCCATTATCGCGCGTTTCAGAGTGTCATTCCCGACTACGAGGCGCGGCATCCCGGGATTAAGATTGATCTTCAATACGTCAACATGCGCGCGGTCACGTCGCGGCTGCGGTCTGCGTTTGCGGCGCCGGATATAGCGGGTGTGCCGGAAGACGGCTTGAGCTCGCTTTTTGCTCCCAAACCGCTGCCGATTCCCGATCTGCTGGAATCCGAGATCAGCGTGGCGGGGACGTTTTTCATGGGGCCGCTGGAGGATATTGGATTTGTCGATATCAGCGGCGAATTGCATAAGCCGCGCGGGGATGGGCCGCCGTGGATCGAGCGGATAGTGCGTTCGCGTTTTGCTCCGTATACGTCGCGGCGAGTTCATCCCAATGGCGAAGTGGTGGACCACATTTTTGGCCTGCCGCAGGATGTTCATCCGGTGCTGCTGGCGTACCGGAAAGATATTTTCGACAAGTATGGCGTCGATGCGGAGAAGCTCGATACGTGGGATAAGTTTCTCGCGGCGGGGCGCGGGATTCTCAAGCAGATGAATACCGGCAGCGAGATGGATCACTTCCTGCTCGACCTGAGCGAGTCGACGTTCGAGCATTTCGAAATACTGCTCTTTCAGAACGAAGGCGGATATTTTACGCGGGATGGAAAGCTGCGCGTCGACGACGAGGTCTGCGCGGCGACGATGGAATGGTATGTGCCGCTGGTCGCGGGGAAAGAGCGCGTCGGCGCGACGCTGGGGATGAAGTGGGAGCTGCTCGAGAAGTCGGCGCAGAAGGATTATCTGCTCGCGATCATGATGCCGGATTGGCTGAGCGGGTATTACGAAAAGTATGTGCCGAGCTTGAAGGGAAAGATTGCGCTGATGCCGCTGCCGGCGTTCGTTCCGGGCGGGCGGCGGACCAGCACGCGCGGCGGGACGATGATGGGTTTTCCGAAAAAAGGAAAGCAGTTTGAGAAAGCCTGGGCGCTGGGGCTGGAACTTTATTACGACGTTCCGTCGCGCATCGAACAATTCAAGCAGTCCAATATTCTGCCGCCGTTGCGCGCGGCGTGGGACCATCCAGCATTTAAAGAACCCAATCCGTATTGGTGCAATCAGCCGCTGGGGCAGAAGTATGCGGAGCAGGCCGACAACACGCCGGCGCAGTACAGCAGTCCGTACGTCGAGCTGGCCAAGTCGAAGATCGGCGAGTCGCTCTGCGATTGCGTGGCGTATTACAAGAAGAAGGGGAAGGAAGGATTCAAGGCGTTTGTGAAGGCGCGACTGAAGAAGGCGGGCGATGAAATTCGGATGCAGATGACGTTGAATCCGTATCAGTGAGAGTAAAACGTGAAACGTAAAACGTAAGGGGACGTTGCATTACAAATGTCGATGGATTGGCGAAGTTTTTACGTTTTACGTTTTACGTTTCACGTTTTACAACGGGTCATTTAGATGAGCAACTCGGGCAATTACTCTTATTGGAAGTACCAGCAGAAGCTGGCGCCTTATTTGTTTGTGGCTCCGTTTATGATTTTGTTTGCGGTGTTTGGGCTGTATCCGATCTTGAAGAGTTTGTATCTGGCGTTTCATACGACCAATGGGCCGCGCTCGGTGGTGTTTACGGGGCTGGCTAATTTTAAATTTCTGCTGCAGGATCCGGATTTTTATACGGCGTTGAAGAATACGGCGACGTTTGCGTTCTTCTCGATTTTTCTGCAACTGCCGCTCAGCCTGGGCCTCGCGATGCTGCTCAACGCGACATGGTTGAAGGGGCGCGATGTGTATCGGTTTGTTTTCTTCAGTCCGCATCTAGTAGGGGCGGTTTTCGTGGGCGTGCTGGGCGGGCTGATCTTCGCTCCGCGCTTCGGGATGATTCCGCGCTTTCTTAATTTTGTAATCGGTACGAGCTTGGAGACGCGCTGGCTTGAGGACGCGAGTTATGTGATGCCCACGCTTGTGTTTACGGCGCTCTGGATGTATGTCGGTTACAACTGCATTTATTTTCTGGCGGCGCTGCAATCGGTGGATCGCGAGCTTCTCGAGGCTGCGGCGGTGGACGGCGCGGACGCGCGGCAGCAGTTCTGGCACATCACGCTTCCGGCGATCAAGCCTGTGGCGCTCTTCGTGGTCATCACCAGCACGATCGGGTCGTTTCAACTTTTCGAATTGCCCTTCCTTCTATTGCAAGGGACGGCCGGGCCGAATAATTCCGGGCTGACGATCGTAATGTATCTGTATCAGCGCGGATTCAACATTGGGAATCTGGGCTACGCGTCGGCGATTGGCTGGTCGCTGGCGTTGATCATGCTCTCGATCACGCTCTTCCAGAGGAAGGCATCGGGGGCGCTCAATGGGAATGAGTGAGCGGCTGGAGGCCGAGGCGGAGATCGTCGGTCGGCGCGGTGTTTCGCCGGTGCGGGTGCTCTCGTATGTGGTGCTGACGGTCGTTGGCGTCTTCACGCTGGTGCCGCTGGTCTGGCTGATCTTTGCGGCGTTCCGGAGTAGCCAGGATATTTTCAGCTTCACGTTTGTTCCTTATGGAACGTCGATCGGCGGGCAGTGGCAGTATGACGACGTGGACGCCTCGCGGATTGTGACGCTGAAGAACGGCAAGGATGGCATTGTTCTGGCGGACGGCAAAGAGGCGGAGGTGATCAAGCATGCGTTTACGCTGAAGAATTTTCGCGAGCTGTTCAGCCTGCAGAGCAGCAAGAATATCAAGGAGCCGCGGCGGCAGTTCGGGCGCTATCTGCTCAACAGTTTTTTCATCACCAGCACGGCGACGTCGGTCTCGCTGCTGCTTGCGTCGCTGGGCGGGTTCGCTCTGGCCAAGTACCGATTTCGCGGCAAGAATTTCCTGCTGACGCTAATGCTGGCGACGATGGTGATTCCGCCCAGCGTGCTGCTGGCGCCGAACTACGAGCTGCTCTGTCAGATGGGATTGATGAACAGTTACGCAGGGATTCTGATTCCCGGCGCGGTGGGCGCGTTCGGCTTGCTGCTCTTCCGGCAGGCGATGCTGGCGGTGCCGGATGATTTGCTTGAGGCGGCGCGCATTGACGGCTGCAGCGAGCTGCGCATTTACTGGAGCATCGTGATGCCGATCGTGCGGCCGATGTCGGGCGCGTTCTGTCTGATCGCGTTCATGGCGAGCTGGAATAATTTCCTGATGCCGATGATCGTGTTGCAGTCGGAGGGGCTCTTTACGGTGCCAATTTTCTTGAGCCAGCAGGTCGGGCAGAGCGGCGATAATCAGTACGGGCTGTTGATGGCGGGGACGCTGCTGGGGGTGCTTCCGCCGGCGGTTCTCTTCTTTATTCTGCAGAAGGAGTTTATTGCGGGACTGACGGCAGGGGCGGTGAAGGGGTGACGGATTGGTTTCTATTTGCGGTATTTCGCGGCCGCTTCGAGGTACTTCGTAAACGAATAGTAGAGCACGTTGACGCCGAGGTTGAATGCGGCCTGGGCCTTTTCCGGAGAGATTCCGGAGCGGCCCGTTTTCCATGCGTCGTTCATGTCGCCGGGAAAATAGAAGACGATCCAGCGCCCGTTGTGGCGCACGCCCATGGCCCGGTTTCCACCGTGATGCCAGAGCGGCGGGGCACCGTTGGGGAAAGAGTAGGGCGCCTGAAAAATCACGTCGTCGTCGGAGATTTCAACGAGTTGTTTTCCGGGCAGCATTGCGGGAATCAACGCGCGGAAATTGCGATCCCATTCGGGGCTGCCGCAATCGGCGAGGAGCATGCCGCCATCTATCATGTAATCGCGCAGACATTTGAGATCGTTGGGGCTCATGTTGATGCCGCCCGAACCGGTGATGAAAACAAACGGCGGGGCTACGCCTTTATCATACTTTGAAAGGAAGCGCACAGGATGGCTCTCGCCTTTTGAGGCGACGCGGAAGCCGGTGATCTTGTTGAATTCCTGCAGGAAATTGACGTCGGCATTGGCGTTAGCGGCCATGCCGTCGTCCCAGTCGGGGCCGTTGTATTCCAGGCGGATGAAGCGGATCACCGAGTTCTTCATGCCATTGGGCCAGCCGCCCGGACCGGTGCCTCCGGCGCCGATTCCGCCGGCCTTATTTCCCGGGCCCGTTCCACCGCCGGTTCCCGTGCCCGTGCCGCCGATGACAATGTTGGTGTCGGCCTTGTAGGTCAGTTCGGTGAGCTGATCGAGCTCTTCCATCATGGCTTCACTGCGCGCAGATGAAGTAATGCTGCGGCCGGCGTCTGGACTGAAGATTACGCCCTTCAAATTCTTGGTGGTCCGCGCCGGTTTCTTGGGCGCGTTGAGACGGACCTTCATGACCTTCTTCTCTTTTTCTTTCTCGCCGGTCGATTTCTTTGTTCCGGCCGAAATCTTCTTCGCGCCACCGCCCGCGTCGGGAGAGCCCTTGCCGTGCGGCAGCAGATAAGGCGTCACCGCGCCCATCAGTTGCATCAGTAATGGAAGAATCAAAATCATGAAATGCAGTCCGGCGCTGAGTGCCACGCTGCGCGTTTGCCGCAGTGCGAGCTTCTCGGCCAGAGTACCGATCAGGCGGTCGCCGACTGAAATATCGTCGGCCTCGATACGGCGATAGACGAACTTGGTGTGCCCGCGGTAAGCGTTCAAGAGCAGCCGAATGTTCAGCATGCCGACCACCAACGCGGGTATCAGGTATTTGCAGTACCAGGCAAGCCGCTGATCGGCGTTGGGCGCGATACCGTCGACCGCAGTGCCAGTCGCGGACAGTACGCCGACGGTAGAGAAGACGGCATACGCATAAAAAATAAGCGCGCTAAAAATGGCAATGTACGCATGCCGGACAATGAAGAGCACGGGCGGGAAGGGGATCAACGCGAACACCGCCACGCCGACGTAAATCAGCGCGACCCATTGCGCCAGATTGCTGCCGCTGACGATCAAATCCCGGATGCCGCCCTGCCGGAAGACCGCGAGCAGCTTCGGGTCATCGAGAAAAAGTTCGTTCAGCGATGCGGGCGCGACGCTGCCAACCGTCCAGAGCAATCCCGCAAAACAGAGCAGCGGGAGGCTGAGCTGAACCTGGACGGGCAAGCGGCTGAGAGCGCCAAGCATGCCGCTGAGGAGTACAAAAAGTTTCTTCATTTATGAATCGGTTCGCTGCTCACTTAGCCTTCAAAATAGAATCGATATCGCTATCGGGAGCCGCCGGGATTTCGCCGGGCTTGGCCACATCAGGCTTCTTGCCATCCACCGCGGGATTGGGCAATCGCCTGGCCGGGTCAGTGCTGTCAGCTTTCGCCGGTTCGGTTTTTGCGAGATCGCCCGGAACTGCGGGTGCGGCCTTGACGTCCTCTTTCTTCTCCGTCTTTTCGGCAGACTTCTGAGATTTTTTCTCGCTTCCCATGATCATGTATCCACCCAGGATCGCACCGTGTAACAGGAACGCACAGACGATGGACATGATGATCTGTTTGCTCGAGTACCCGGACTTGAAGGCATCGGCCATTGAGTCGTTTTCGATTGCTGCGCTGTCGCTCATTTTTCAAATTCCTAAGTAACGTTTTATTTTGAGCCCGGACCGCCGGGTGGGCCGGCGGTGTCGACGGTGACGTTGATTGTTTCCACCCCCGCGCTGCGAATGGCGGAGACGAGTTTGATGACTTGTTCGTATGGAAGCTTGCGATGCGCGTTCAAACTGTAGGCCTGCTTTTCAGTGCCCTTTAGCATGCGCGGCAATTCTTCTTCGGCCTCAGCCAGTTCCATCACGCGGCCGCTGATATGCACGCGTCCTTCGGTATCGAGACTGATTTCGATCGGCGTCTTGCTGCCATCGTCGGCGGTGCCGTTGGCTTCGGGCAGTTCGAGCGGGATCGTTTCGCGCGCGGCCTGAACGGTGATCATGAAGATCACCAGCAGCACGAGCATCACGTCGACCAGCGGCGTGACGTTGATCTCCGGCGAGTGCGATTTCTTGCCGCCGCCGGACTTCTTTACGCCCATGCTCATGCGTGGCCTCTTCCTTTTTGAGCGGGCTTGGAGGCCGGCTTGGCGATGAGTTCGTCGTCGTCGTCCGTGTCCTCGTCGTCATCATCGTCGTCGTTTGCGGCGACGGCCTTGGGCGCCGCTGCTTTAAGTTGAACGACGGGGCTGGCGATTTTGGCGGGGGGGACTGGAGCGGGAACTGTTTTCACGGCGCCGGAGGCTACTTCCAAAACCGGCGTGTTGACGCGAATCAACGCCATCATCTTTTCGATAAATTCATTCGAGGCATCGCGCAGTTCGTCGATTTCGGTGTTGAATGAATTGCAGGCAAAGACGGCCGGAATGGCGACGGCCAGACCGGCGGCCGTGGCCACCAGTGCGCCGGAAATGCCGGGCGCGACGACCTGCATGCTGGGGGCCTTGGTCATGCCTAGATCGTGGAAGGTGGTCATGATGCCGACGACCGTTCCGAACAGTCCGATGAATGGCGTCGTGCTGCCCAGCGTGGCCATCAGGCTGAGGCCCTTCTGCATATGAAAGAGATATCCGGCCGAGGTGTGCTGCATGTTCAGAAGGATCAATTCTTCAGTCGTATTCTCAGGCTTGATTCGGAAGTTCGACGGCGACACTCCTTTTGCCGACGGCGGCGCGGGAACGCGTTTCCCCTGGCTGGCGGCAAGAGCGGCCTTGAAGACGCGAAGATGGACGCAGTCGTTCTCGGGGCGATCGAGTTCCTGAAGGTTTGCAAACGACTCGCTTTGATGGAAGCGTTCCAAAAAGCGCGCGCTGTTCTTCTTGGCGGCGTAGATCTCTGGAATCTTCAAAAACACGACCGCCCAGAGCGCGATCGAGCTGATCGCCAGGACAATCAGAATAAATTTTTCCATGCCTCCGGCTGAGGAGACCATTTGTAGCAAACCGTCGTTCATGCCTTGCGCTCCTTGCTTAATCACTGGGTGGAGCAGACATTCCTGTCTGCTCGATCCGGGCAGAAAGAAATATCTGCCATACCCAAAAAATCCGTTGCCGTTCTCTATGAACTCCGTGGTGAAACTTTTTTACTTACCTTCAACCTGATCGACGCTCATTTTCTGGTACTGGTCTTCGGCCAGCTTGCTGCGTGCGAACTTGGCCCATTTACTGGCCGGGTAATCCCAGGTGAGCTTGATCAGCATGCGGTAAGCGTCGAGGAATTCCTGCTGCTTGGCGTAGCAGTCGGCGCACCAGTACATCGATTCGGCGATGAGGTCCTTGTCCAGAGCCGGATCTTTCATCGCCGTCGAGAAGATGTCGATCGCCTTCGGCAGATCGCCGGCATGGATGAAACACTGCGCCGCAATCACGCGGGTTTTTCCGGACAATCCATGCGCCGGGAAGCGCGCGGAGAGCCGTCCGAAGACCTGGCCGGCGGTCTTGTACATGTCGCGCGCCTTGACGCGAATCTTCTCGGACTCAACCAAATCCTGCTGGCCGTCGGCATCCTTCAGCATCGCCTTGCCCTTGTTCCAGAAATACTGGCCCAGCCGCGCGATGGTCTCGGCGACCAGCTCGTTATCCGGATAGCGGTACGAAAGCTTGACGTACTCTTCGCAAGCCTGATCCATCTGTCCCATCTTTTCGAGCGTCAGCGCCTTCTTGAACTGCGCTTTCGGCGCGTAGGTGCTCTCCGGATAGTTGCGTACGTAATCGGTGAAACGCGTGATCGCTTCGATGTGATATTTCTTCGCTGTCTCTTCGTCGGGTGCGTCGCCGGCAAATTCCAGCGCGAGATTGGCGAGCAGATAATCAACCTGCGCGCGGGCCTCGGCGTTGGGGTAATCGCGCTGCGCTTCCTCGAGGATGTTCTTGCCCTGCGCGATTTCCTTGGCCGAAAGTTCGCGCTGTCCCAGGTCGCGGTGGCGTTTGGCCTGTTCGAAGTAGGCTTCGGCCAGCGTCAACTGGGTCTGCACGGCAATGGTTGGATCTTTGAAGCGCTTCGTCAGCGTCAGTACTTTTCCATCCGCGCCTTTGAAAACCTGCAATTCGCGCTTTACGGGCTCCTTTAGTTTCGCGTGCGTGAAAGTGGCTATGAGCTGATCGCCATAATTAACCTGGAACGTATCGGGCTCAGGCTTCTCGACTTTGTCGTCGGCGTAGGTCAGCCGGACGAAGCCTTTGAAGATGCCCGAATGCGTCGTCGATTCGCTCAGCTTGATCGTGGCCTGTTTGCCGGACGAACTGCTCAACGCCAGTTCGATCGCATCTTTCTGATCGGTTGTGTCGGACTCGGGATAGATCACGCGAAAGTAGATCGTCTCGCCGATGTAGGCGCCAGTGCGTTCGTCCTGGTAGCGGCGATCCATGATGTGGAACATGACGTCGCTGTTCAGGATTGCCTTCTCGACGATCCATTTTTTCTGCCCGGCCTCTTCGTACTCAAACCCAATGAAGACTTCGTCGCTGCCCCATACGGTCAGGGGCGTCTGGGCGAGATCGCTCTGATCGTTGATACTTGCCGGCTCTTCTTCTTCGATCAGCGTCTTCTCCGGCTGGATGCCGAGCTTAAGCGGGACATAAAAAAGGAAGCGGCCGCTCTCCAGCGGATCGATGCTGGCGCGATCGCCTCGGAGTAGAAGCTCGCGGTAACCCACGGGCGTCGGCAGCTTGGGCAATTCCCTTGGCGTGCGAACAAGCTTCAGCGTGCCGGGGATTTTGATGTCGAAGGCCGTCTCCTTTTCCTTGCCTGCCTTCTTTCTTGCTGAACCGGCCTGCACGTAGATTGTGGCCGTGCTGCGCTTGGACTGCGCCAGCGACGGATAGCGCAGTTCGTAAACAAGCGGGCCCATCGAATTGATCGAGGTGCCTTCCTTGATCGGCGCGTCGGGCACGGCGGCGATCATGTCGCGCGCTGCGGGAATCATTTCTTCCACGCCCAGTGTCTCCTGCTTGCGCTGCTTCAGCCACGCTTCCTTAATCTCAGCGTTCAAGTCCTGGGATTTGACTTCGAAGATGCGTAGCTCGGGCGTTTTGTCGGCGGACTGCTCGACCACATACGTGCGATCCCAGGGCACGCCGGGATCGGTGTTTTCAATGTCGCGGTACGTGATGATGATGTCGTCGCCGGGGACCACGGTCATCTCCACATCGCGCGCGGGCTTGCCGGCGACAGGGAAAATGTTTCCGATAAAGATGCCCGAATGCGGCTCGGTCTCCAACGCGCGGAACGAGACGCTCTGGCCGTTCGGCGACTTGGCCGTGAAGGTGGCCTCGTCCGGCTTGTCGGTGATGTCCATGTCCGGATCGCTGATGAAAACATTGATCTTATCGCCGGCCTTGAAGCGGCGCATCGGGATGTACTCCGGATCGCGCAATTCGCCGCGCTTGATGTACTCAACAAAACAGGCGCTGAGCTTGGCGTTGTAAAACGTCGCGGTCAGGAAGGCTTCGGTGTGCTCCTTGCCCTTGCTGACGGTGACGGGGTCGTCGTAGGCGATACTGACGCGGTCGCCGGGGACTATCTCGAGCGTCTGGTTCTTGCGCAGCGACGAGAAGTCCTCCTTTGTCGGCAGGAATTTTTTGCCTTCCGGATCCTGCATCGAAATCTTCTGGATCGCCGGCGCGTCGGTCTCGTAATCGGTGATCATCATGCGCAGGGATCGTGAGCGCGCGTCTTTTCCGAAAGTGATATCGAAGGCACCGCCGTCGGCGCTGGCCTGCACTTTCGCCGGCTCGAAGTAGATCGCTTTCGAAATTTCAGGCTGCTTGGTGACGTCGAACATCTCCGGCGGGCAGGGCGCCATGAACGGCGGCTGGTCGCTGTCGCAGAGAATCTTGATCGATGGATTGGCATGGCGCCAGACCTGCATGTAAAGATCGAGGCGGTGCACGCCCTTGATCAGCGAGCGCTGCAGTTCGTCGGGCTTCTGGCCGATCTGTCCGTCGATGGCCAGCATCGCGTTGAAGCGCTTCTTGTCGCGGCCGGCGATCTCGAGCTTGAAGGTGCGCGTCTGGCGTTCATTCAGATAGAACGTGCCGCGCAGATGCAGCACGTACTGGCTGCCTTTGCCATCGTTTTCGAAGGCCAGGGGTTGTCCCTTGCCATTGAGGTCCTGGTCGAACTTGAACGAGAGGGCGGGGGGCAGCGAAATGCGCGGCTGTTTTTCTTTCATGAATCCGACTTCGTCGAACTGCTGGAAAAGCGCCAGAGTGTTCAGCGCGCCGTCGCCGAAAAAGCAGCGCGTGGCGGTCATCTGCAGAGCACCGTCCCACGGCTTGAACTCTTCGGGATATTGCCCGACGGTCTGGAAGTCGCGGCCGTTGAGCGAGGTCTGAAGCAGGAACGCTTTGAGCTTGCGGCCGGGGATGTTGGCGTCGATGTGCATCTTGCCGAGCTGCGCGCTGTCGTTCAAATCGATGCTGAAACTCTTGGGCTTGATGGAGTCCGGCAGGGCGCTCCAGTAAGGTTTGTCTTCGGCGCTGATTACATAATTGGGATCGCGCCCTTCTTCGGAGTCGCTTGCAAAAGCCATCGCTTGCGCCGAGGCGGTCAGGACCGCGCCTTCGAAAACGCCCGTCGTCGGGCCGGTCTCCTTGAGCACAAATCCGGGGATGCGGTCGCCGCTGGTGGAGGCCACCGACACGGTGATCGAGTCAATCTCGGGGGTCATGTTGCGATCAACGTCGACCACGCGCACGTTGATGGCGTTGCCGGGCTTGATCTGGTTGTCGTCGCGGACCTTGCTGAGCGATTCCTTGTTTACTTCGGTATTACCGGTTTCGGCGCGCAGGCGCTCGCGCACCATTCGTTCGAGTGCGCGCTCTTCCATCTCTTCCTTGGAGAGAATCTTTCCCGACGAGACGAAAAGTTCGGAGTTGCTAGCGACCAGCATGGAGCCGGCGTTGGAGTCGACGATCTTGTAGTTTTTCTTGAACTTGTCGGAGAAGTCGTAATGAATCTTGTCCTTGCCGAAGACCTGCAGCGTCTTGTCGTTCTTCTCGACTTTGCCGAGCGCCGTCGGCAGGCGGCCTTCGAAGGTCGTCTTGGAGTCGCCGGCCGGCAGCAGCATGAATGATTCTTCGTCGCCCGAATCGGTCCAGGCGCGAATCTCGATCTGCACGGCCTGTCCGACGACCGAGAGATTCTTGTCGTCGAGCGTGATCTTCAGCGGTCTGCCCGGAACGAGGATTTCCTGCGTGGACGCCTGTCCGATAGCCAGATCCATCGCCGTCTCGTAGCGCTTGGTCTGGAGCGCCAGCTTTCCTTCGAGGATCTTGGCGGGCGGATGATTCCGGTTTCGGCTGAGCACCTGCTGCAGGTAGCGCTGCGCCTCGGTCCAGTCTTCCTGATCGAACTTGACCAGCGCGAGCTGGAAGAAGGCCTCGGTCTGAAGGAAATCATCTTTGCGGCGTGAGAGTTTTTCGAGCTGAGCGATGGCGCGGTCGAAGCTTTTGGTGCGGCGGTCAACGTCGGCGATGCGCAGCTCGGCCTCGCGCTTGGTACGCGTGCCGTCGTACTCTTTTGTTTCCGCGATGCGTTCATAATGCGCGCGTGCGCGAGGGTATTCCTGGCGTTCGAAGGCGATGTTGGCGTAATTTAAGAAGAGGCGCGCGCGCGTTTCGGCTTCGAAGCCGCCGGGCGTGGCTTCGAAATATTGCATCATCACCTTGGCCAGATATTCGGCGTCATCGAACTGGCGCGTCTCAGTGTTTTTCTCAATGACCCAGAGCACGAAGGAGGCGTCGAGTTCCTTGTAGTTGTCGCGCAGCACCTGCTTGTGCGGCAGGTAAAGCTCCCAGGCGCTCTGCAGTTTGCCGGTGAGAAATTCCGCCTGCGCATTGCCGATGCTATAGCGCGGATCGCTGCGCTTAAAGGGATTGACGCTGCCGACGCTGAGCATCGATTTGGCGCGCGCCGTGCGCAGCGTGCTTTGCACGTCTTCGGCCATGCTGCTGCCGGCGATTTCCAGTCCTGCCGAGATGTACACCGTGGCCAGTTCGTGCTTGCCTTCTTCGGCCAGCGTGCGGGCGAAGAGAGCGAGCTGGCGCTGGAAAGCGGCGTTGCCGGCGTCGCGCGAGATCTTCCAGAAGTGCGGCACTAGCGCGAAGAGTTCGTTGCTCCGGTTTTTCGCGACCAGCGCGGAGTGCAGCGCGGCGGCGAGCGTCTCGTTGTGGTTGTTCTGCTGCCAGCGGCCGGGGATGCTGCCGGGGAATGCATTGAGCATCGCGGCGATCTCTTCGTCCGTGAACGTCTTGGCGTCGGTGATCCTGCTGAGTGCCTCCATATAAGGCGGGCCGACGCGGGACGGATGCGACTTAACGCGTTCGAAGTATTCGTTCAGGCGCGTGAAGAAGACTTTGCGCGGCTCGGGTTTGTCGACCTGCGCCAGCGCGCTAAAGTAGGCACTGCCGAGAGCGTAACCGTCGAAGCGAGTTTTGCCGTAGTAGCCTTCGACCTTCTTCAAGAACGCATCGCGGACCGCCGGGTCGGCACCGATTGCGCGGCGGTGCCATTCCCATAAATCGTTGCGCTCGTAGGCGCGCTGGTTGGCCTCGTAACCGAAGGGGACTTTCTCCATGTCCGCCAGAATCGGCGCGGCGGCGTTGGCGACTTTGCGAGCTTCGTCGCGGCCGAATTGCCAGTAGGCGCTGTCGAGCAGCTTGGTATTCTTCATCTCCTCGGAGAACATGTCGTCGAACCAGCGTTCGTGCGGATACTGCTTAATCAAGCCCTGGAATTCGCGGGCGATTAGCCATTGGTAGCTGGATGAATTCGAGCGCACCCAGCCTTCGGGAAAGTATGACGAGAGCAATTTCTTTTCGATCAGTTTGACGAGCGCATCGTTGTTCATGCCCTGATCCTGCCAGTTGTTGCCGCGGCGCGTGGCGCGGTACAGGCTGAAGACGTTGGGCGAGAACTGGTTTTTATCGGCCATGGCGATAATCGCGGCGGAGAGGATGTCGTTGATGCTCTTGGCGGCGGCCTTGCCGGAAGTCGGAATCGTCCACCAGTTCCACGCGTTGCGCTGCCAGCCCTTGCGGTTGAAGACGATCGCGTCGCAGACATCGGCCAGCGTGCGGTGCGTGCCGTTGACGTCGAGCGTGGCGAGCTGGTCTTTGAGGCATTCAAGCTGGAATTCGGCGATGTCGAAGGTCTGCGTCGTGCAGGCAAAGCGCAGGATCTGCGAGCCGAACGGCGTCTTCTTGGCTTCGTAATCACGGCTATACGCGTAGAGTTCTTTGGAACTGGCCAGGAAAACATCGCGATTGGCGGTGCGGCTGGCGTTCAGGCTCAGCGCCAGCTTCTGATAGATCGGATTGGGATTCTTGGTCGCGTCAAACGTTTTCGGATCGAGCGCTTCCTTAAAGGCCTTGTCGAGCGCGGTGATCTGCTCCATCGATTCCTTGGCCTTCGGATCGTCCTTCTGCTTTCGAACCTGCTCCGCCCAGCCCTTGACCTGTTCGTAAACCTGACCGAAGACGTGTTTGCGTTCGGCTTCGTTGTAGGGAATCCAGCCGAGCGCCTGAATGTACGGGATGAATTTTGTGCGCGTATCCTTGCCATGCCACGCATTCCAGAGCGCCTCGCGGGCGGCGTTGGGATCGAAGAGCGCGATGGGCGTCTGCAGCACGGTCTCGATGCCGGCTTCGGCCATGGCATCATTGAAGACCTGATCGTTGACCTGTTTGTCGGCGGGGCGGTCGAACTGTTTGAATGCATTCCAGACGCGGTTGCGGATGATCTCGTTGAACTCGCTGCCCTGCAGGTGCCAGGATTCTTTCTGGACCAGGTGACGCAGCACGTCGGGCAGGTTATCCGCGGCGACAACTGAACGGCTGACGGCGGCGGCGCGCGAGGCGACGTTGTCGAGCACCTCGGCCTGCTTCTTGTAGAGTTCCAGCGGCGCTTTGTCACCTTCGGTGAAGGGCATCAGCGAGCGCGAATAGACGGAGTAGAGTTCGGGCTTCTTCTTGATCACGTCCGCCCAGTCATTGCCCGTGCCGGTGTACTGAATGGCCCAGCGGCCATAGGGTGCCCAAGCGACGGCCTGCTTCTTGTCGTCGTCACTGAGTTTGTCGAAGGCGGCGAAGAGCGACTGGCGCCGCGCGTTGGGCGGCGTGTTAAAGATGCCGTCGTCGAAGCGGTTCTGGCCGCCAGCGTAGACGATCAGCAGGTCCTGATAGATGCCGATGGCAGGACCACTATCGACGTAAGCTTTGGCAGCCGCGAGAACCGGCTCGAATTCAGCCGTAGCGCGGTCTTTGTTCTGATGAAAATTGCCCGAGTAGTAGGCCAGGTATGCCGAGTAGAAGTTGCAGCGCGCCGCATAGCGGGGCGTGTCGCGGATCAGCGGCGCCAGCGCGCGCAGCGCTGCAAGCGCGGGGTAGTGCTCGGGATTGGCGTGGCCGACTTCTTCCATCACCCAGTCGAGATGATGCCAGAAGTAGAGGCGCTCTTCTTCGAGCGGCATCTTGTCGGCGAAGACGATGGCAAGTCGTTCCGCGGCGCCGGCGTAATCTTTTCGGGCGCGCGTCTCGTCGAGAAACCAGGAGTCGAATTTTTTGGCGATCGGATCTTCGCGGTACTTCGCGCCGGCCTGTTTCATGAACTGAAATGCGTCGTCGGCGGTGGCGAGAAAATCGACCTGGATAGTGTACATGCGACCGGCGGCAGCGGACGATTCAGGGTTGCTTGGCGCTGTCTTCAGATAGGTCTTGTAGCGACCCACAGAGGTGCGGTAATCGCCGGCCATGTAGGCGTTTTCGGCGGCGGCCAGCAGCAGCGCCGGATTGGGGCTCAGGTTCTGCTCGAAGTAGGGCTTGATCGCCAAATGGGCGGAGTACGGCCGGCCCAGTTCGCGCGCCTGTTTGAAAACGGCCTTCAAGTCGTCTTCGCTGGTGGCCGCGCCGCTCTGCTGCACTTTCTGGCAGAGCGCGTCAAACGCCGAGGGTTCTTCGGCGGCGTGAACAACGCC
>Ga0105047_10002021_pt1 | contig 36385 bp, 30 predicted proteins | sample MAT04_FD_78384 | JGI IMG/M metagenome (GOLD analysis project Ga0105047, IMG submission 78384) | Freshwater microbial communities from Lake Fryxell liftoff mats and glacier meltwater in Antarctica - MAT-04 (megahit assembly) | ecosystem: Environmental > Aquatic > Freshwater > Ice > Liftoff... | reverse complement strand
GTTCGAGGTGGTCTGGAAATGCAGGACTCGCCACGACTCGAGCGGGCTTGCGGTGGAGTTATCCTGATAGGTGAAGGTGACGGTTGTGAGTTGGCCGCCGGTGACGATGACGGGTTGTGCGGAAGGCACTTGGAAACCTTGGATGGTTTTGAACGAGAGGCTGTAGGTGCCGGGAGAGAGGCCGCTCTTCTCCCGCGGATTTTCTCGGCAGCGGAGTTGAGCAACTCGCTGTCGTCCCCTGAGTCGGAGGCGAGGTATCCGCCGTATTCGCCACGGCCCGCTTCCTCGACGAAATAGAGTGCGGCATAGTCGAGGTTCTGGGACAGGGCGGAACCTTCACCGGGGCTGTTCCCATTCGCCCCCCTTCCTCCAATCGTGCTTATTCGTTGGGGACTACGAGGCAGGGTCACGACGGCGGATTTAGTTCTAGTAGTTCTTACGGTGTTGCCCGGCCTCATCTTGGGATTTCACGAGGCCACTAGACCTCGAAGCCCCAATGTTCCGTGGTTGGCACCATTACTCCTTGTCTATCTGCTCGCACCAATTTTAGTCGCGTGGCTGCGGGTCCCGAATGGCAGCTCTCGTCATGAATTACTTCGTCAATAGAACAAAAAAGAAGCCCAACAAGACGCGCCAGAGCAACCCCTACCAGCCGCCCAGTTTCGATGATCTCCCGTAACTCCAACATCAACCCCGCGTTCAACGCTCGCCCCCGCTGGTAAGGGTGCCTACGCTAGACGTTGGCAAAGAAATGATAGACTCTTCAAGCGCAACCTCAGCAATCCACAAACTTACAGCTAGTGGCCTCGGTGGTGAATCGCGGCCGTATTCGTGCAGGCTAGGTAATTCCGAATCCACTTGGACTACGACTGGAATGATGAAGACGCAACTCGAGAGCGAGGGGCGTATCGTCCTAGAAGCGCTTACTCACGTTTCCTTCGACGGAGTTGTCGTTCGCGTTTATCAAGAAGAACCGTTAATCGTCATTTATGCGAAGCGCGCATCAACTCAGTCCCGAATCGACACTATTACGCAAGAGGCTGTCGTCGTGTTCGAGTCACTTCAGGGACATCTTGAAGAAGCAATAGAGCAAGAGATGCATGATTTTGGAATAGACCTCGCCGAATTGCTCAATCCAATTCCTCCCCCTTTCATGATCGAAGAAATAGAAGATGCAGAAGTCGGAGCAGGCGAGGCCGAGGGATCCGTCTGATTGAATTTGCCTTCCCCACGGCGCGCCATTCCTCTACCGGCAAAGAAATGGGCTTGCTTCGATTGGCTCTTGTTAGCCCGTGGCGGGCGTGATTTTCTTTTCCCGCGCCTATGATTTCCCAAACCACCCGCGAACGTTGGCTTCTGGACAGGCAGGAGTTTCTGAAAGACGGCGCGGCGGCGCATGGTCTGATGAAGCGGACGAACGGGGCGGGGGAGCATCTGCTGGCGCTTGAGATCGGCGAGACGCTGGTGGCTGATGGGGAGTTTCCCGACAAGGTCCCGGTCCTCCAACAGATGGCGCGGGCGCTGGCGGTGCTGGGATCGAGCGATGAGGCGAGGAAGATTCTGGAAGGGATCGCTGCGGGACGCGCGGACGAGGCGGAGACTCTGGGGCTGCTGGCGAGGGTGTGGAAAGACCTTGCGGCGGTGGCCGGGGATGCGGAGGAGAGGACGCGGTGTTTCACGGAGTCCCTGCGCTGCTACGCGAAGGGATTCGACTCCGCGATCGCGCGGAACGATGCGGATGGCGCGGCCTACTGCGGGATCAACGCGGCGGCGGTGGCGTTGTGGCTGGACGATGGGGAGAAGGCGGCGGGCTACGCGGGGAAGGCGTTCGAGTTCGCCGCGAAGGACTCGAGCTACTACGGGATCGCGACCCGGGCGGAGGCGGCTTTGATTCTGAAACGCGAGGAGGAGGCGAGGCTGCTCTACGGGGAGGCTTCGGCGAAAAGTGTTTCGGAAAAACGCTGGGCGGACCTTGCCTCGACGCGCAAGCAGTGCCGCGCCCTGTGCCTCAAAATCCATGGGCGGCGGGATCAGTTCGACGGCTGTTTCACCAGTGGCTCTGTGGCGATCCTTTCCGGCCAGGAGTCGGAGGATTTCCCGGAAGACGCACGGGGCAGGATCAAGGCATGGTTGATTGAAAACGAGGTCCGACATGCGTTCGTGGGGGCGGTGGCCGCTTGGGATAGAGAGCTGGCCGGTATCGCGCAGGAGCTGGATATCGAGACGCATCTGGTGCTGCCATTCGGCGCGGCGGTGCCGGACGGGGAGTTGGGGAAGAAGGCGGTCTCCATCACGGTGCTGAATTCCGTGACGGACGCGGGGAGCAAGGGCGCGAGGAATTTCACCCATCGCATGATCGCGGCAAGGGGTGTCCTGTTGGCGGGGCATCTGGGTGTGCCTTTGAAAGCTCTGGCGGTCGGGGACGATCCGGCGGCGACGGGCGCGCCAGTTTGGCTGGGATCGCACATCGAGCCTTTTTCCATCCACCCGACCCAGCCTGAGCAGGACGGAATCCCGCCCAAGGACGTGCCGCCCGATCCGATTCCTTTTCCCCGGACGATGGGAGTGGGGATGGACAAGGAGCCGGTCATCGCCCTGCTGCATCTGCATTTCCCCGGCTATGGGAAGCTGGATGGGAAAGGCTACGCGGTATTCCAGAAGGCGGTGCTGGACACGCTCTCCGTGCGGCTGGCCTCCGCCGAGCATCCGCCCATTTCCCGGCATGGCCATGGCGGGGAGTATCTGTTCGTTTTCGGAAATCTCTATCCGGCGGCGCTGATGGCGATGGATTTCCTGAAAGAGCTGGAGAAAACCATGGCGGGCACCGGCCTGGAGCTGCCCTCCATGTGCCTCCACGCGGGGCTGGTCCGGATGGATGTGAACCCGCTGCTCAATATCTACGCGCCCGCCGGGGAAAACGTTTCCCGCACCGGCCTGATCGCCGCGGGGTTGCCTCCCGGGGCGATCTGCGCGACCGAGATTTTCACCGCACTCTCCGCCCTTGAGCTGCTGCGCGGCTTCCGCTTCGAGCACTCGGGGAATATCCTCATCAACGGGCGGGCCGACCGCCTTTTCCGCCTCCATCCCACTGACCGACCATGAACCGACTAGTCATCGTCCCGGACGAGAAACACGAATCCCTCGGAGCCGAGCTGAAGCCGAAGCTCGCGGCCATCGCGCGTGAGATCACCGCGAACAATCTCCCGCAGCTCATGGGCGAGCGCACCCTGGCATTGCTGGAATCCATCGCCGCCCGCGAGACCTGCGAGCTGCTGCTGTGGGGCAGGGAGGGGAATGGTTACGCCGTCGCTTGGGCGGGAAAAGCCTGCGAGGCGGATCTCAGGGGTAAGGCCCGGGCCGATGCCGGAGAGGGCATGGTCGCGCGGGTGTTCGAAAGCGGCCGCTCGGAAACGGAGGTCGCGGAGTTTCTGGAAATTTCCGAATGGAGCAATCTCGCCCAGTTGCTGGGGAAATCGCTTTCCTCCATGTCTGCCAGCCCCGTGCAAGTCTTCGATGGCTGCGCGGTCGCCGTCACCAGGGTCAACTACGGCGCGGGGGAAACGCCACCGCCATCGGAGACCGCGTCGCTCCTTTCCCGGCTCATCGAGGACAGGCTGATCCGCATGTCCATCGGCCTCGAACCCGCATGAACCACCGCTCCACATGGGTGACGCCCGAGCAGGCGCGCGAGGCTCTGGAAACGGGCAGGGGACGCGGCGTGAAAATCGCCGTCATCGACTCCGGGATCGAACTCTCCCATCCCGCGATGTCCGGCCTGCGGCTGGTGGACGACCTGGCCTTCGATCTCACTCCGCAGGGGGTGGTGAAACGGATTCCGGGAAAAGGGACGGATGTCTTCGGGCATGGAACTGCCGTCGCCCATGCGATCCGTCGCATTGCTCCGGAGGCGCAGATCGGCAGCTTCCGCGTGCTCAATGGACTGCTCGGCAGCAAGTTCCAGATCATCCGGGAGGCCGCCGCGCTCGCCGTCGATATGGGATACCAGGTGCTGAATTGCAGCTTTGGCAGCGGGGCGGACCTTTCCCGCATTGAGCACTTCAAGCCCTGGGTCGATCTCGCTTACCGCCGGGGAGTCCACATCGTCAGCGCCTGCAACAACGACGACTTCCGCAGTGCCGAGTGGCCCGGCCATTTCCCCAGCGTCGTCACCGTCAACATGGCGAAAACCCTCAGCGATGATCTATATTTCCGCTGGGACGAGCCGGAGGGGGATTTCTCCCGCCACCTTGTCGAGTTCGCGGCACGGGGGGTGGATCTGGATGTGCCGTGGAACCGCGGGCGTTGGAAAAACGAATCCGGCAGCAGCTTCGCAGCGCCCCACGTCACGGGCCTGCTCGCCAGACTGCTTTCCGAACATCCCTCGCTGAAACCTCCTGTCGCAAAGGCACTGCTCCAGGAAATCGCCCTCCCGTGGGAGCCCGGCATGCGCGGGCCGAACAGGTGAGGTCACGTGTCACGAGTCCCTGCTTGTTTCCGGACGGAAAATATGAGAGTGATATTCCCCATGAAGCGCAGGCATTTTATGAAAATCACTCTCCCCCTCGCGATTGCCACGGGCGCACGCGCAGCAAGCCCAGAGGAACCCGATCTCGTCTTCGGGGTCATCGCGGACCCGCAATACGCGGACGCGGAGCCGAAGGGATCCCGATTCTACCGGAACTCCCTCGCCAAGCTCGATGCCGCGATCACGGATCTCAACCAGCGGCCGCTGGAATTCGTGACCACGCTCGGCGATCTCATCGATAGGGATTTCGCCAGCTTCGCAAAGGTCATGCCTCTCTATGCGAAGCTGCGCCATCCGCATTTCCCGATCTGCGGGAACCACGACTTCGAGGTGGCGGAGGCGGACAAGGGCAAGGTGCTCGCCACCATGGGACTGGAAAAAGCCTACTACTCCTTTTCCAAGGGAGCGTGGCATTTCATTTTCCTCGATGGCACCGACATGGCGGTCTGGCGATATCCGGCGGACGATGCGCGGACCTCCGCGGCGAAGGATGCTTTGGAAAAACTGAGCGCAGCAGGCGAGCCGCAGGCGCAACCGTGGAACGCGGGCATAGGCGCGGGACAGTTGGACTGGCTCAAGTTGGAACTCGATGCGGCACAGGCAGCGAACCGGCGGGTGATCGTTTTCAACCACTACCCGGCCATCCCGGAAAAGGATGAGCACAATCTTTGGAACGCGGCGGAACTCGTCTCGCTCCTGGATAAATACCCGAACATCGCGGCCTACATGAACGGCCACAACCATGCCGGGAACTACGGCACCCACGGTAGCTGCCACTACGTGAATTTCAAAGGCATGGTCGAGACTGTGGACGAGACCGCCTATGGGATCGTCCGGTGCTTCGCGGACCGTCTTGAGATCACCGGCAGCGGCCTGGAACCGGACAGGAAGCTCGGGAAAATCTGATGCCTGAAAGCCCGCCTGATTTTATTTCTCGCCATACCCGGTCTTTCCTGATATTTAAGAGACCGTAACTAACCGAATGCCGATGAAATTGATTTTTGCGATAGTGGCCATAGCGGTGGCGGGAATGTCCGTTTCCTGCCAAGTGAATCCGCCTCTCGACCCGCATACCATGGAGCCTTCCTGCAAGTGCTGCCCGCAAAATTACGTCCACGGCCATCCTTCCTCTTGCGAAAGCTGCGGGAGATTGATTGAGTATTCGAAATGAGTTGCCGCTTCCGCCCCTGCATCGATCTCCACGAGGGCAAAGTGAAGCAGATCGTCGGCGGGAGTCTCCGAGATGACGGTCCCGGTCCGAAGGAGAACTTCGTTTCCGAAAAATCCCCCGCATGGTTCGCGGAAAAATTCCGTGAAGACGGCCTCACCGGCGGGCACGTCATCATGCTCGGAAAAGGCAACGAATCCGCTGCGGAAGATGCGCTGCATGCGTGGCCGGGTGGGATGCAGATCGGCGGCGGCATACGTGCGGAAAATGCCGCGCGATGGCTTGAAGCCGGGGCGAGCCACGTCATCGTCACCTCCGCTCTGTTCGATGCCCAAGGGAAATTTCTCCAAAACGCTCTTGACGATCTCGGCCGCGAAGTTGGGAAGGACGGACTCGTCATCGATCTTTCCTGCCGCCGCACGGAGGACGGCTGGCGCGTCGCCATGAACCGTTGGCAGACTCTGACAGAGCTATCCGTCTCGTCGGAAACACTGGATAATTTGCTACCTTACTGCGACGAGTTCCTCATCCACGCCGCGGATGTCGAGGGACTTTGCGGCGGGGTCGATGCGGATCTCGTTTCTTTTCTGGGAGGGTGGGGGAAATGTCCCGTCACTTACGCCGGAGGAGCCGCCACCATGGCAGATGTCGAGCTAGTCGCCTCCGCAGGCCGGGGGAATGTGGACGTCACGGTCGGCAGTGCGCTGGATCTCTTCGGAGGGAAAGGGATATATTATGCGGAACTGGCGGCAATGAGCCGTGCGGACCGCTAGTCGTTCAGAAAGCGCGATGCGTGCTTGTCAAGAGCCGCCGGATTTCTAGAGTTTGTTCACTTCGCTGATTTCCACACACACCGGCGGGGTGCAACTTTTATGAATACCAAAGCACTATCCACCGCCGCAACCGAAGCCCGTGGCCTCGCCATGGACGCCGTCCACGCCTGCAACTCCGGCCACCTCGGACTCCCCCTCGGCTGTGCCGAAATCGGCGCCGTCCTGTTCGGCGAGGAAATGACATTCAACCCCGATGCCCCCCGCTGGCTGAACCGGGACCGCTTCATCCTCTCCGCCGGCCACGGCTCAATGTTCCTCTATAGCTGGCTGCACCTCTCCGGCTACAAGGTTTCCAAGGACGATGTAGCCGGCTTCCGCAAACTCCACTCCATCACCCCTGGCCACCCCGAGTTCCATGAAACCCCAGGAGTCGAGGCCACCACCGGTCCCCTCGGCCAGGGTATCGCCAATGCCGTCGGCTTCGCCATTTCCGGAAAACGCGCTGCCGCGAAGTTCAACACCGCCGAGCACACCCTCTTCGATCACCACGTCATCGCCCTCCACGGGGACGGCTGCCTCCAGGAAGGTGTCGCCAAAGAAGCCATCGCCTTCGCCGGCCACAACGGCCTCGATAACCTCATCCTCATCTACGATAGCAACGACGTCACCCTCGATGCCATGGCCGAGCTCACCCAGAGCGAAAATGCCAAGCAATACTTCGAGTCCCAGGGCTGGGACGCCCAGCAGATCGACGGCAACGACCTCGAAGCCATCCAGAAAGCCCTCCAGGTGGCCAAGGCGAACAAGGACAACAAGCCCAAGGTCATCATCGCCCGCACCCTCATCGGGAAAGGCATCCCGGAAGTTGCAGGCTCCGCCAAAGCCCATGGCGAAGGCGGCGCGAAATTCATCGCAGAGGCTCGCTCTGGTCTCGGTCTTCCAGCGGACGACCACTTCTTCGTCTCAGAGGAAACGAAAGCCTATTTCGCCGGGCGCAAGGAATCCCAGGTGAAAATCTTCACAGAATGGCAGGCCACCTACGACGCGTGGGCGAAAGCCAACCCCGACCTCGCGAAGGAACTTACCGAAGGCGTTGCCTCCGCCACACCTTCCGATCTCTCCTCGAAAATCCCCGAATTTCCGGCCGACTACAAGGACGCCACCCGCTCCGCCGGTTCCAAGGTCATCAACGATTTGGCGAAAGCCATGCCGCAGTTCCTCACCGGCAGCGCCGATCTCTTCGGCTCCACCAAGAACTACCTCGCCGGCGAGGGTGATTTCTCCCGCCTCAATGCCACCGGGCGGAACATCTGGTTCGGCATCCGCGAGCACGCCATGGGCGCCATTTGCAACGGAATTTCCTACGATGGCATCTTCCGCGCCAGCGGAGCCACCTTCTGCGTCTTCGCCGATTACATGCGGGCCTCGATCCGCCTCGCCGCCCTCTCGAAGATCCCGACGACTTTCATCTTCACCCACGATTCCGTGGGAGTCGGCGAGGACGGCCCGACCCACCAGCCGGTGGAAACCGTCAGCGGCCTGCGCGTCATCCCCGGCCTGGATGTCATCCGCCCCGGCGATGCCGAGGAAACCGCCGGAGCCTTCATCGCCGCCATGCAGCGCACCGATGGGCCCACCACTCTCATCCTCACCCGCCAGGCCATCCCCATGCAGAACTCCGTCTCCGCCCAGGAGCGCCGCGATGGCGTCCTCCGCGGGGCCTATGTTCTAGTGAAGGAAAAAGCTGCCCTCACCACCATCCTCATCGGCACCGGCTCGGAGCTCCAGCATTGCGTCGAGGCCGCCAAGGAACTCGGCGATGGCGTCCGCGTCGTCTCCATGCCCTGCACCGATCGCTTCGACCGCCAGTCTTGCGATTACAAGGAAAGCGTCCTTCCGAAAGCCTGCACCAAGCGCGTCTCCATCGAGGCCGGTGTCACCGATCTCTGGTGGAAATACGTCGGCACCGAAGGCAAAGCCCTCGGCATCGACCGCTTCGGCATCTCCGCCCCAGGCGATGTCGTCATGAAAGAACTCGGCATGACCGCCGCCGATGTCGTCGCCGCCGCGAAGTAACAGCAATTCCAAACAAGGCTCCGGGAAAACCCCGGGGCTTTTTTTATGAAGGAGAGCCGGCAGTGTCGTGACTCAGGGTCGATTTTTTTCCTCGCAGGGGCGGCTCCGCTACCTAGTGTGTAGGCAATTCTAAAAACCTATGGAACGCAGAGATATTCTGAAAATGATGGCGATGACCCTCGGCAGCAGCCTCGCGTTGCCTGAGAGTGTGTTCGCGAAGATGGGCGATCCCTTCGACCCCGCCGAGCTTACGTTTTTCACCCCGGAGGAAAGGGCGCGTTGCGCGGCTTTCGCGGAGGCGATCATCCCGAAGACGGATACGCCGGGAGCCATCGAGGCCGGGGTGCCGGGCTGGATCGAGGTGATCGTGAAGGATTGCTACACGGAGCAGGACGGGAAGGCGATCAAGGACGGGCTGGCCGCCATCGCGAAGGATTGCGAGGAGAAGACCGGGAAGGCCATCGACAGGCTGACGGGCGAGGAGCAGGTGGCTTTCCTCAACGCATACAATGCCAGGGGAGGAGCGGAGCAGACTTTTCTCCAGCAGTTCAAGGAGCTGGTAAAATTCACTTACGTGAACTCGGAGGTGGGCGGGACGCGGGCGTTCCAGTTCGATCTCGTGCCAGGGAAATGGGTGGCCTCAATGCCGCTTGAACCCGGCCAGAAAGCCTACTCGATGTGAACCTTTTACCAATCAATCCATGAACCTGAATCTCAAAGGCAAGGCGGAGCACACGTTTGACGCGATCGTCGTCGGCTCCGGTATCTCGGGCGGCTGGGCCGCGAAGGAACTCTGCGAAAAGGGCCTCAAGACCCTGGTGCTGGAGCGCGGCTTCGAGCTCAAGCACATCGAGGACTACAAGACCACGAACTCCGCGCCGTGGGAACTCCAGTGGCAGGACAAGACCTCGCTGGAGATGCTTTCCCGCCAGGAGAAGCAGAACCGCACCGGCTACACGGTGAAGCCCTCGCGCGGCTACCTTTTCGTGGATGACATCGTCCACCCGTATGAGGAGGAGAAGCGCTTCGACTGGATGCGCGGCTACCACACCGGAGGCCGCTCCATCATGTGGGGCAAGCAATCCTACCGGATGAGCCCGATGGATCTGGCGTCCAACGAGAAGGAGGGCATCTCGATCCCTTGGCCGGTGAAGTATGAGGAGCTTGCTCCTTGGTATGATTATGTGGAGAAATTCGCAGGGATCAGCGGGGCGAAGGACGGGCTGGAGCAGCTCCCGGACGGGGTCTATCAACCGCCCATGGCCATGACGCCGGTGGAGCTGGACCTTAAAGCGGCGGTGGAGGGGAAATGGAAGGGGCGCAATGTCATCATCGGTCGCGCCGCCCACCTCACCAAGCCGACCGAGGAGCAGATCGCGCTTGGCCGCTCCTCCTGCCAGTACCGGAACCTCTGCATACGCGGCTGTCCTTTCGGCGCGTATTTCAGCAGCCAGGCGGCGACCCTGAAAGCCGCGGCGAACACGGGGAACATGACCCTGCGCACCCACTCCATCGTCCACTCGGTCATTTTCGATGACCAGAGCAACAAGGCCGTGGGCGTGCGCCTGATCGACGAGAAGACGAAGGAGACCACGGAGTATTTTGCGAAAATCATTTTCCTCAACGCCTCCACTGTTGGCTCCACTTCCATCCTGATGAACTCCAAGTCCAAGCGTTTTCCCAACGGGATGGACGAGAGCGGATCGCTGGGCGGATACCTGATGGACCACCATCTCGGGGTCGGCGCGAACGCGGTGCTGGACACCCACGCGGACAAGACCCACTTCGGTCGCCGCCCGAACGGCATCTACATACCGCGCTACCGGAATTTCTCCGAAAAGCCGAACGGGGAATACCTCCGTGGCTTCGGCTACCAGGGTGGCGGGATGCGCCAGAACTGGTCGCGAAAGATCGAAGGCTTCGGGGCGGATTTCAAGAAGGAGCTGACTTCCTTCGGCCCGTGGGGGATCAGCATCGGCGGCTTCGGCGAGTGCCTGCCCTACGAGAACAACCGCATCCGTCTCAGCACCGAAAAGACCGATCAATGGGGCTTGCCTCTAGTCGTGGCGAACGCGGAATTCCAGCAGAACGAGATCAATATGCGCGTGGATATGATGACCGACGCGGCGGAAATGCTGGAGGCCATGGGCGCGAAAAATGTCAATACCTTCAACAACCCGCCGTCCATCGGACAAGGCATCCACGAAATGGGCACGGCGCGGATGGGAAGCACGCCCAAGGAGTCCGTGCTCAACAAGCACAACCAGGTATGGGGCGCGACCAATGTTTTCTGCACCGATGGCGCGGCGATGGTCTCCGCCGGTTGCCAGAACCCGTCGCTCACCTACATGGCTCTAACCGCGAGAGCGGCGGACTATGCCGTTTCCGAAATGAAGAAGGGGAATATCTAGGAGTCACCACACTTCTGTGGTGGGCGGCATTGGTAAAAGGGCGTGAAGGGGGCGTTTCAGCCCACGACAAGTGTGTCGTGACTCCTCACGCGGGCTGCTCCAGCACTCCCTTGGCTCTCGGCCAGGCATTGGCGGCCTCGACCAATATCCACGCTTCCAAGGCGAGAGTGGCGATGCCTATGGTGGCGAGCAGGAAATTGGGATTTTTCCCAGTGATCCATGCCGCGTCTCCGATGAAGAGCTGGGAGACCATGGCGAAGGCGGGGAGGACAAGCATGAAGACCGCCGGGATGGCGACGAACCAGATGGGGAGGTTTCTCCGCCACATCCAGAAGAGGATGACGAGAAAAGCGAGGCCGCCGAGGAGCTGGTTGACCGCCCCGAAGAGCGGCCAGAGGACAAGTCCGCCTTTCCCCAGGGTTGCCAACTCCCATTTGTCCCCCGCCGCCGGCATGGCTGCGATGGCCCCGGCGACCAGGACGGCGAAGACGGTTGCGACGTGCTTGTTAGTCAGTGGCTTGATGCCTGTGGCAGCACCCAGCTCCTGGGTGACGTAGCGCTGGAGACGGCAGGCGGAGTCCATGGTGGTCGCGGCGAAAGAGGCGACAAACACCCCCATGAGCGCGACGGCGAATTTCCCCGGAAGGCCGAGGGCGCGGATGAAATTGGCGGAGCCCTCGACAAAGGCGGAGATGGCTCCTTTGGTCGCTCCTCCCCATTCGGCGTATTTCACGGCGTAGGCCGCGGTACCGGTGAGGGTGTTGCCGGTGGCTTTCCCCCCGATCATTTCAGGAACACCAAGTCCGATGCCCGCGACGCAGGCGAGGATGACGAGGACGGCGAGAAATCCCTCGGTAAGCATCGAGCCGTAGCCGACGAACTGGGCGTCGGTCTCGCATTTCAACTGCTTCGAGGAGGTGCCGGAGGAGACGAGGCAATGGAATCCGGAAATGGCTCCGCAGGCGATGGTCACGAAAAGGAAGGGGAAAATCCACGGAGCGTCCGCCGGTGCGTCCGCCCCGAGACGGATGGCGGGAGCGACGATTTCCAAGGCTTGTTTCTGCTCCCCGGCACCGAAGCCGAAGATCCCCGCGATGACCAGCCCGAGGACGGCGAGGCCGAGCGCGGAAAGGAGTTGGAGGGAATTGATGTAATCGCGCGGCTGGAGCAGGATCCAGACGGGGAGGACGGAGGCGATGTAGGAATAAAAAAGCAGCAGTGCGACCCATGCGATGACAGGCCAGGCGGCAAGGGTGGTATTGAAGGCGTGGAGGAAGCCCCAGTCTCCGTAGGCGACGCTCAGGTACATAATGGCCAGTGCGAAGAGCGAGGGGATGAGTAGGTTGATGCCTTTCCTATGCAGCCATACCCCGATGGCCACAGCGATGGGGGTCTGGACGAGGCAGGGGAAAATGGAGGAGGGGAACATCCTGAAGACGTTCGCGATGACCAGCCCGAAGATGGCCAGAACGATGGTCAGCGCTAGGAACAGGATGGCCAGGAAAAGGATGCGGGTGCGCGGGGAGAGGATGCGCCCGGACATGTCGCCGACGGTCTGGCCTTTGTTCCGCATGGAAACGACGAGCGCCCCGAAGTCATGCACCGCGCCGATGAAGATGGAGCCGAAGAGAACCCAAAGCAGCGCCGGAAGCCAGCCCCAGATGACCGCGAGCGCCGGCCCGACGATGGGACCGGTCCCAGCGATGGAGGTGAAGTGATGGCCGAAGACCACGCCCTTTGAGGTCGGCACGAAATCATCCCCGTCCGCGAACTCGATGGAGGGGGCTTTGTTCGAGGGATCGAGCTTGAATATTTTACGCCCCAGCCACCGTCCGTAGGTGTGGTAGGCGATGATGTAGAGAACCAGCGAGCCGACGGCGATGAGCAGGGTTTGCATAGCGGTGGAGCAAAGCCGGAAGGGGGCGGGATGCGAAGCAGAAAATGCGCGCGTCCCTCGACCGGGGGATGGCATGGCGTAAAGGTTACGTAAATTCCCTGCGTTCTGGTGAGAAAACTGCTGGAGTTGCGGCGTAAGCCTGTCAGAGTGCTGACAACCTTTGTTGGCGTGAAAGCGCTCTATCTGAACGATGTCCGCAATCCCACCCGCCACCCGCAGCGCGATCCCCGATAGCTTGAGGAAGCAGCTTGAGGAATTCCGCAAGCAACTCTGGCGCAGGAAGGTGATGGAGGCAGTGGCAGCGGGATTGATCGGGCTGCTGGTTTCCTTCCTTCTCATCTTCGGGCTGGACCGGATCTGGCAGACTCCCGGATGGGCGCGCCTGATCATTCTTGTGGCGGGCGTCTCGCTCTTCGCCGGCTTCGCGCCCTACTGGCTGCACCGCTGGGTCTGGGGACACAGGCATGAGGGTCAGCTCGCCAAGCTGATCGCCAAACGTTTCCCCGGACTGGGCGACAGGCTGCTGGGCGTGATCGAGCTTCAGGAACAGCGTGAGTCCGACGATTCCCTATCCCCGAGGCTGCGTGCCGCGGCCATGGAAGTCGTCGCTGCGGAGGCCGGGAAAAAGGATCTCGATACCGCTCTGCCCACGCCGAGACACCTGAAATGGGCGCTCTGCGCAATCGTGCTCATGGGGGTGGTGGCCACGGCTTTCGTGCTGACCCCCAAGGCCGGTCTCAACGCTCTCCAGCGCTGGGTGATGCCTTTCTCCGAAGTGGAGCGCTACACTTTCACGCAGTTGGATAATGCGCCGGGCTACCTCGCCGTGCCTTATGGTGAAGCCTTCGAGGTAAGGCTCAAGCTTTCCAAGGACTCCGAGCAGAAACCCGAATCTGCCCTCGCCCAATATGGCCTCCAGCCCGAGCTGAACACCACTATGCGTGGCGACGGGTATGTCTTCAGATTTCCCGGCCAGCAGGAATCCGGAACGGTCGTTTTCAGCATCGGCGATCTCAAGCACCTGATGAAAGTCGAGCCGATGCAACGACCGACAGTGGCCAAGACCCGGGTGCTCGTGAAATCGCCCGCCTACATGGGCATCCCGGAGCGGACCGTCGATCTCACTTCCGGGGAAATCAGCGCGGTCGAGGGCAGCGAACTGGTCTTCGACATGGACATGAGCCGCCCTGTGCGTTCGGGAAATTACGGTCCCAGCAGCGTCACCGGGGAAATGACACAGAACGACACCTTCACCGCAGCGGAAGGGAAACTTGTCATCAACGGGGCGCAGATCCGCACGGGTGGCATCCCAGTCGGCGCGGTGCCCTTCGAGCTTCCATTTTCCTGGCTGGATGAATTCGGACTCTCCGGCGGAACGGATTTCAAATTACGCGTGGATGCCGTGAAAGACACTCCGTCTGTCGCCTACACCCAGGGTCTGGAGCGGCAGAAGGCCATCCTGCCCGAGGAGTCCATCGACTTCGAGGTTCTCTGCGAGGACGACTTCGGACTGAAACGAATCGGCATCGAGTGGGAAAGCCTCGGCTCGGAACCCGGTGCCGCGCCCGAGACAAAAGGCGAGCTGGTCCTCGCCAAGGGCGGCCCCGAGGAGCGTCGTCTGATGAAGCCGGTGGTGTTCTCTCCGTCCGCCTTCGGCATGGGTCCGCAGAAACTTCTGCTCAGGGCGTTTTCCGAGGATTTCTTTCCCGGACGCGAGCGCTCGTATTCCGAGTCCATCATCCTCTACGTGCTCAGCCGCGAGGAACACGCGCAACTTCTGAAAAGCCAGTTCGACCGCACGATCAGCGAGCTGGAGGATCTTTCCCGCAAGGAACTCAACCTCCTCGATGAGAACCAGCGCCTCGAAAAACTCGATGGCGAGGAACTGCAGAAGGAGGAGAACCAGAAGCGTGTCGATATGCAGGAGCAGGCGGAAAGCGACAACGCCCAGCGCATGGAGGAACTCACTGGGAAAATGGAGGAGCTGATGAAAGGCGCGACCCGTAACGGCGATATCGACAAGGAGACCTTGAAGAAAATGGCCGCAGCGCTGAAGTCCATGCAAGAGCTTTCCCAGAAAGACATGCCGGATGTCCGCGACGAGCTGGGCGAAGCCCAGGAACCCTCCAACACCCCCGAGAAGACGGACCAGGACGTCACTGAGGCGGTCGAGAAACAGAAAGACGTTGTCGAGAAAATCAAGAAAGCCCTCGAAGATGCGAACGATGCGAACAAGCGCTTCGAGGCCAGCACCTTTGTCGCCCGTCTGAAAAAAGCGGCTGCGGAACAGGGCGGTATCGCCGGGTCTTTGGTCGGGAATTTCAAGAACCTCCTAGGGATGCGCGAGGACGAGATCGATCCGAGTGACCGCAGGAAACTGACCGATACCACCCGCCAGCAGATGATCACCGCCGCGGACGTGCGTTGGATCCAAGAGGATCTCGGCCACTACTATGCCCGGACCCAGGAGAAAACTTTCAAGGACATCCTCGACAAGATGCGCGATTCCAAGATCGATACCGGCCTTGAGAACGTGCGCGGCAAGCTCCAACAGAACCATACCTATCTTGCCACGGAAGAAGCGAAGCTCTGGGCCGCCCGTCTCAGCAAATGGGCTGCAATCCTAGGCGACGAGATGAACAAAAGCGGCGGCGGCGACGGCGGTGGGGGAGGCGCTCCGAATTCCGAGGACGAGGACTTCGAGTTCATGCTGCGGGTGATGAAAATGATCCAGCAGGAACAGGATCTCAGGGCGCGCACCCGGGTCCTTGAGCAACTCAAGCGCGACGCGGGAGCCTCCGCCCGGAACAACCGGTGATATGAAGACTTTTTCCAAAATCATACCTCTCCTTCTCATACCGTTCGCGTCCATCGCGGAGGAGGAGGCCACCGACGCGAAGTCCATGATGACGAAACACGCGGAAGGCGCGGAGAAACTTGCCGACGAGCAGGACGAACTCTCCGCCGATGTCCAGCAGCTCATCCTTGAGCAAACTGCTCCCCAGGTGATCGAACTCCTCAAAAAAGTCGATGACATCATGGGCGAGACGACCGATTACCTCGCTGAATACGACACCGGCGGTGAACCCATCGCCGCCCAGACCGAGATCATTGAGAAAATCCACGAAGCCGCAAAAGCCCGCCAACAGCAGCAGGGCGGAAGCAAGGAAGGTGGCGCGATGATGGACATGATGGAACGAATGATGGGGAAAAAGGAAGGCGAGGGCCAGGGCAAGAAGCCTGGTGACAAACCCGGCGACACAGGAGGCCAGGGCAAGACCGGTGACTCCGATGCCGCCAACGAAGCCGATGGCGGAGCCAGCGGCGGGAATGCCGGGGAAAGGAAAGTTCCCAAGGCCGGCGGCACAGCCGGGAAAAGCCTGCCCAGCGAGTTCCAGCAAGCTCTCGACGCCTACAACCGCGGACTCGGGGAGGTGGGAAAATGAAAACTCCCTTTTTTTCCAAATGGCTGTTCGCCTTTTTCCTTTTACTCAACCTCCCCGTCCACGCCCAAGGTCTCCTCAACCGCCAGGACGACAAGATCCCCGCGCAGCTCGATCTTATTTACGAGCGCGGCCTCCGCTACCTGGCCGACAAGCAGAACGAGGAAGGTTACTGGAGCGATAGCGCGGGCAGTGAGCCAGGCGTTGTCGGCCTCTGCGTCGCCGCTTTCCTGGCGCATGGCGAGGATCCGAACAATGGCCCCTACAAGGAAGTGATACGCAAAGGGATCGATTACATCATTTCCAAACAAAGCACCACCAACGGCTACATCGGATCGAGCATGTACAACCATGCCTTCGCCACCAAGGCGCTTGCCGAGGCCTACGGAGTGATCGATCATCCCAAGATCGCGGAGGCATTGAAGCAGGCGGTGGAACTCATCCTCAGTGCGCAAAAGCGAAACCGCTTCGGCGGTTGGAGATACACTCCGGAAAGCCGCGATGCGGACACCACCTGCACCGGTTGCCAGGTCGTAAGCCTTTTCGCAGCGCGCAACGCCGGCATCTCGGTGCCGGACGAAGCGATCAAGAAAGCCCTCTCATATCTGTCCAGTTGCCGCGGCAGCGATGGTGCCTATGGCTACACTTCCGCAGCCGGCGGCAAGCCCACGCTCACCGCCATCGGTTCGTTGAGCCTTTCCCTGGCCAAGGAAACGGACTCCAAGGGCTATAAGGCAAGTCTCGCCTATCTCAAGAAAAACCTCGATTACCGGGACCGCTACTATCCGTACTATTACGAATACTACATGTCCCAGGCGCTTTTCCACGCGGACGAGGAAACATGGAACGAGTGGAACCTTCGCAACATCCGCTACCTTGGCACCATCCAGTCGCCCGATGGATCGTTTCCCGGGAACCAGGGCCAGGCCTTCAGTACGGCCGGCGCGCTTTTATCGCTGGCGCTGAACTACCGCTATCTGCCAATCTACGAGAAATGAGATTCCGCCAATTCATCCTCCTGCTGCTCGCCACCCCCTGCCTCGGCGCGGAGGATAGGGACGACATGCTCCGCTTCGACAATGGCGACCAGCTTCACGGGCGTTTCACAGGCATGGGAGCGGGACCTTCGGTGTTGTGGAAACGCGATGACATCAGCGACGAAGTGAAGTTCGATTCCGCGGATCTCCGCCAGATCGTCTTGCGCGGCGGCAGACCGGCGACGGCGCTCACCAGCCTTTCCCACATCGGCACCATCAATGGCGACCGCATCCCCGGTATCATCCGCACGCTCGATGACAAGCACGTCACCATCGAGACGGAGTTCGCCGGGATGCTGGAGTTTCCACGTGACCAGGTCGGCCTGCTTGCGCCCAATCCGCTGGGTGGGCGCGTCCTCTACAACGGCCCCTTCGACGCCTCCGAGTGGCGGAATATTAGCTACGAGCACCCGGAGGGTCTGCCGGAGGAGAAGGAAGACGCCAAGCCGGACGACAACTTCCCGCGCTGGGAGTTTTCCGGCTCCGCCTGGTACTGGCAGAACGAAAACATCGGATCCGCACTGGTCAGGAAAACGGGAATGCCGGACCGGGCCATCCTCCAGTTTGACCTCGCTTGGAAAAACCGCCTCTCCATGGCCATCGCCTTCCATTCCGATTTCACCCGCCCGGCGGCCGACAAGGATGAGGCGCAGCAGAACCAAGCCAACCTCGCCGGTCAGCCCGCCTCGCTTCCCAGTCTTTTTGGAAACAGTTATGTGATCCAGCTCTACGCGAACTACGTGCGCCTCTTCCGTACTTCCTTCGATGAGGAGGGTCGCCCCCGTATGGATCCCGTGCAGACCGCCAATGGCAACATGCGCCTCGGCGAGTCCGGAAACGCCCGTATCGAGCTGCGCGCCAACCGCCTCACCGGCGAGATCGTTCTCTTCATCGACGGCGAGTTCGTCATCCAGTGGAGCGAGCTGAACCTCGGCGGGGGCGTTCCTGCAGCCGATGGTTATGCCGGGAAAGGCAATGGCTTCGGCTTCGTCGTGCAAGCGGAGAATTCCCCCGCCCGCATCTCGGAAGTCGTCGTCGCGGAGTGGAACGGAATGCCTGATGCCGCCCGCAGCCTCCAGGTCGATGACGCGGACATCGTGCTGCTGAACAACGGCACCGACCGCTTCGCCGGAAAAGTCACCGAGCTACGCGATGGCAAGCTCAAGCTTGAAAGCCGCTACGGCGATTTCGCGTTTCCCATGGAAGATGTCGCCGAAGTCCGTTTCGCGAAATCCCGTTTGGCGGAGAAGCAGGAGGATGCCAGCGCTTCCCTCAAAGTACGGCTCTATCCGATGGGACGCATCAGCGGCCAGCCACTTGGCGGCGATGACAAGCACCTCCGCATCATCAACGCGGCCGCGGGCGAAATGAACATGAGGCTCGACTCCGCGGTGATGCTGGAGCTTCACTCGACCGATAGTTTCCTTGATGACTGGGACACGGATTTTTGAGAAAAAACTGAAACGCTGAAATGCTCCGATACTTTGTCATTTTCCTTTCCTGCGTCCTGCCCGCCATCGCGGCGGATGTTTCGCTGACGGGCGATGGCAGGCTCACCGGAGAAATGACTGCCATGTCCGAGGACGGCACGATTACCCTGGTTTCCCCCATTTCTGAAAATCCTATCGAGGTGGATGGCGAGCACGTCAAAAGCGTAAAGTTCGAGATTCCCAAGGACGCGGGCGCCGTGCCCGACCAGCGGGTTCGTCTCGTCAATGGCGACGTCCTCCCGCTCAAAATCACCGGCATGGATGCGACCGTCATCCATGCCAGCTCGGACGACATGGGGGAGCTGGACATCCCTAGGAATTTCGTGGACTCCATCCAGCTCGGCATCATCCCACAGAAGCTCGTCTACGCCGGTCCGCAGGATTTCGAGGGCTGGATCCGGGATGAAAACGGCTCGCGGAACTGGACCGTCACCGATGGCGAATTCCTCGCGGAGGGGGAGGGGACGGTTTCCAGAAAGATCGATCTTCCGGAAAAATTCATAATCCGCTTCGATCTCGGCTGGACCAACCATCCCAATTTCCGCTTCACCTTCGCAGACCCTCTCAAGCCCGCCAACGAGCCCGCGAACAGGTATTTCCTGGAGTTCAGCGGTGCGGGAGTGAATGTGAAACGCGAGTCCACCGGCCTCACCCGTTACACACCCATTGTTCTTCTCAGCCGCACTCCGGACCAGTTCCCCGGCGACCGTCTCACCGTGGAGATACGCGTGGACCGCAGTCGCGGCCTGCTGCAACTCTACCTCAATGGCGAATTCGAGGGACGCTACAGCGATCCGGTTCCGGAGATCCCGGCCGGCTCGGGCATTTCCCTCCTGAGCCTCGCCCCCCGTGAAAGCGAGCAAACCGTCAGCCGCATCAAGGTGATGGCGTGGGACGACCGTGGCGACCGCCACCGCAGCGAGGACAGGGGCGATGGCAGGACGGACTCGTTGATCGGGCGTTTCGGTGAGCGCTTCGGCGGCAAGCTCAACGGCGTCCGCGCGGGAGCGGACGGACCCGTCTATCTCTTCAAAAGCGATTTTCAGGAAGAAATCATCGAGATGCCGGAGAGCGAGGTCTCCACCGTTTTCCTCGCAGGAGACAGCAAGGATCGCAATCCTGATGAACAGCGTGGACTGGTTCTGCGCCTCCGGGGCAAGGGCGAGATCCGCGTCTCCTCATGCGTGTTTTCGGAAAAATCCGTGAAAGTCGTCCATCCTCTGCTAGGCTCCATGGAGCTTGCCCGCGAGGGTGTCACCCTGTTGGAAAGGCGGCAGATCCCCAAAGCGAATGCTGTCGAAGACCCATGAAATTTTTCCTCACCTTCCTCTGCCTCACAATCTCCTGCATGGCGCAGGACGATGGCGCGGTCGTACGATTCTCCAATGGGGACCAGCTCACAGGAAAGGTCATGTCGCTGACACTGGAGAAACTCGTCTGGGACTCGCCCATCCTCAAGTCACCCGCCGAATTCGATCTCAGGCATGTGATCGACCTCACCATGCCGCCCGGCATGAAAGAGCCGAAGGAAGCCATGGCCGGACACCAGGCGACCCTCGAGCTTACCAATGGCGATACGATTCACGGTCAGCTTTCCGGCCTCAGCGATAAGGAAATACGCCTGAAGACATCGTATGCGGGCGAGCTTGCCTTTCGCCGGGTCAACGTCGAAACCGTCACCATCAACCGCGCTTCGGACTATTACTACCGCGGCCCGAACAATATCGACGAGTGGACGAAGGCGGACAACCCTGAAGCCTGGATCTTCAAAGGCGGTGCCCTCCACTCCAGCGCTCCGGGCGGCATCGCGCGCGAAATCGATTTCCCCCAGGACTGCTCCATCTCCTTCGATGCCGCGTGGCGCGGTGCCTTCCGCCCCAAAATCATTTTTTACTCCAACGATATCGCCACCACGAATCCCGCGGGTGGCTATGAAATGGTTTTCCAGGGGAACTCCGTGCATGTGAAGAAATCCGGCTCCAACAACTGGCTCGGACACTCCACCAACGCCGGGGATCTCAGGGAAAACGAGAAGGCGCATATCGAAATCCGCGTCAGCACCCGCACCGGCAAGATCCTCCTCTTCGTCGATGGTGAACTCATCGACCTGTGGGAGGATGACGAGGTGGAAAAAGATGGCCTCGGCAAAGGGTTCCACATCGTCTCCCAGGACGCCTCTCCGCTTCGCGTCTCCAATATCGAGGTGACAAGCTGGGACGGTTTTGTCGAGGATCTCCCTAACCGTCAGGAGCGCCTCCGTGACCGCGCTTTCCGGGGAGGATTTGATTTTGACAACGGGGAGGACGTTGGAGAGATCACCGAGGAGGAGAAGATCCCGGAAGGCCGCATGGTGCTCCGCAATGGCGACAACATCGACGGTGAGGTGACCGGCATCAATGGCGAGGAAATCACGATCAAGACCCCATTGTCCGAAGTCGCGATACCCATCGCGCGTCTGAAGAATCTCGTCTTGAAAAAAGCGGACATGGAAACTCCCAAGCGCTACAAGGGCGATGTCCGCGCGACCCTCGCGGACGGCTCCAAGCTTGTCTTCCGTCTCGATGGAGTCGAGGGTGACAGTCTCATCGTTTTCACACAGAACTTCGGCCTGGCTAAATTCGCCCGCGACGCCTTCAAGCGCATCGAGTTCAATATCTACGACCGCGACATGGAGGATATCCGCGCGCAGGAGGATTGGTGAAAAAGGCCTTCAGGCGCTGGCCCTGGGCAGAGAGCGAGCCAAAATCAGCCCCATGGCCAAGCTGTGGTGAAAATCCCGATAAAAACATTCTCATTGGTTTGGAAGTCGATCAGTGTTGCTGCTTCCCTCTCATGTCTCTCTCAGAAAAAGGTTACAAGACCCTCAACCATCGTGACGTCCAATACCGTTGGATCATGAAGAACCGCAATGGAGTCAATGAACTATCGCTTTATACAAAAGCTGCGGTGGGTGGGCGTGAACTTGTCGCTGAGCTACCGCGGATCGTAAGCTTGTCCATGGTCATGGATGCGGCCGATTTCGGTCACGCCAACGACTGGAATCCCAACGAGGCGGGTGAGCCATTGCGCTGCAAGCACACACGGAGAGGTTTCGTGTTGGCGGATTGAAGGTTTTCCCGGAAAATCGCAACTTTCCATTCCGCTTCCGTTGGTTGCACGAGTGAGGGCAGGATTCTTCCCGACGGTGCTTACGCAAACGGAGATCAAATTTTCCGAACCAACAGGCTCGCACCCCCGCCGATGAAGATGAAGCCAGCACCGATTCCGCCCAGCCCAGTAGGCACGAACCATGCTCCAAACCACGAATCCGTGCCTCCGCCGACGGTATTGTCGCTGCTGGCAAGCCTCGCCCTCCGGTCCGGCCCAATGGTTGTTACTGGAGGCTCCCGCCAAAATTTAATAGCAGGAAGACCTTGCTCAGGCGGCAAACATGGTGTGGCGGGCAACGAGTCCCAGTAAGACTGAATTTCGATTGACGGCGGTGAACAAAAATCGTGAAACTTCGCGGTCGGAATACATCTGCGGTCTACCATATTCGCCAATCCCATGAAAATCATTTTTTCGTTCGTTTCGCTTTCCGCAACGGTTCTCGCTGCCGAAACCACATTCAGCCCATGGTCGTATACGGAGAAGGATCTCTTCCCAAGTGCGATAATTTCGACAGCCACCGTCGATTGGAACGGCGACGAAGAAACCGCTGAGAACAAGAAGACCGAAGACGATCCGGAATTGGAAGAGGATGACATCCCGATCTACGGGGATGAGAACGGGTGGCTTGCGGTGGATTTGGGAGGGCTCCCCAAGGGTGCGAATGTGGAAGTGGAGATTTCCGTGGACGGTTATATGAAGCCATCCAAATGGAAGGGTAGGATCAGAAAGACAACGGAGGATGGTGAAGTGCGTGTTTTCCCGAAGGGTCTATGGGATTACTCCGCCTTGATGAGGGTCCGACAGCAACGTCCCGTGAATGCCACGTTCAAAGTAACGGTGAACGGCGAGACTTTGGATGAGGAAACGCAGACCTGCACGATGAGGTCGCTCAACGATTGCGCGTTCTATGTACTGTGGGAAGAAGACGGGGAGGAATTTGACGATTTTTCATGGCTCTTCTCCGCCTATGTGAATGAGAATCATCCTTGGGTGGACGGGATTCTCAAGGAGGCGTTAGATAGCGGTTTGGTGAGTTCGTTTACCGGATATCAATCTGAAGATCCGGAAGAAGTTATGGCTCAGGTTTTCGCAGTTTGGAATGTTTTGCAGCGCAGAGGCATAAAATACAGTGATGTTTCCACGACGACCCCAAGCAAATTTGTGTTCAGCCAGAACGTCCGTTTTCTAGATCAATCGATTAAGTCCACACAGGCGAATTGCGTGGACGGATCCGTGCTGATGGCCTCGGTTCTTCGGAAAATCGGTATAAGTCCGTATCTTGTGATGGTTCCCGGACATTGTTTCCTGGCTTTTGATACGGGCGATGACGAGGACTCGGAAATCATCGGGTTAGAAACCACCATGATTGGAAATGCCCAACTCAAACCCCTGAAAGTGTTTGCGGATTTGTCAGAGAAAGGGAAACTGCGTGAATTAAAAATCTCTCACGAATCATTCACCGAGGCGATTGAAGCTGGCAATGAGGCGATTGAGGAGAATGCTGAGGCGCTCGATAGCGAGGAGGATCCGGATACACAGCTGATCTCCATCTCCGAAGCTCGTGAACTTGGAATTATGCCAATCGCTTTTGATGAGAGCGAGAAATAGCGGCCTGTAGCACGCCTATGAAAACAGAAAAACTGAGGAAAGTCACCGTGCAGATTCCTGCGGGTCTCCTTGATCACACTCAGGAGGCGACGGGAGTTGGCGTCCATCACGGCGGGTTTCACACGACACCCCTCCCAATGCCTGAGATGGTGATTACCGGCATTTCGAGGGGCATTTCGGTCTGAAACTGTTGCCCGAGTCCGGGTGAGGCCGGATCGCCTGCCTTCGCTCCCATAAGCAGCGGCCCTACGGTTGTCCCATTTGAATGCGGACTTCCTATTGGAGTTGCGCCGTGGAGGGCGGGAGTTGATGATACTCCGCAGATGATTTCAGTTTCGGAAAGCGGTGGGGGGACGGACATGGTGGAGGAGGTGCGGCGAATTTTTTCCGCGAAGGGGCCGCTTTCGGGATCCAAGGATTTCGAGTACAGGAAGGAGCAGGAGGATCTTGCAGTGGCGGTGGCGGAGAGTTTCCTCACAGGGCATCCTCTGGTGGCGGAGGCTGGGACGGGGGTCGGGAAGTCGCTGGCTTATCTGGTGCCCGCGGCGAAGTTCGCGCTCCAGACGGGGAGGAAGGGGGTGATCTCGACGCATACGATCAATCTTCAGGAGCAGCTTGTGAGGAAGGACATCCCGCTGGTGAGGAAAATCCTTGGAGAGGAGCTGCCGGCGGTTTTGCTGAAAGGGCGGGGGAACTATCTCTGCCCCGGGAGGTTGCGGAGGGCATGGGAGCAGGCGGCGGATCTTTTCACGACAAGTGAGAGCGAGGAACTGGGGCGGATACGGGATTGGGCGGATGCAACGCGGGACGGGACTCTGAGCGACATGCCTTTCCAGCCATCGATGAAGGTGTGGCTGCAGGTGTGCAGCGAGGCGCATTCCTGCACGCAGAGGTATTGTGGACATCGTGGAAACTGCTGGTTCCAGGAGGCGCGGAAGGCGGCGGCGGATGCGAAGCTGGTGGTGGTGAACCATACCCTGTTTTTCGCTCTGCTGAATACGGGCGAGATGGCTCGCGACGAGGAGGGGGAAAAAATGCAGGGCTTCCTTTTTCCCAATGACTTCGCCGTGCTGGACGAGGCGCACACCATCGAGCAGGTGGCGGCGGTGCAGCTCGGGCTGAGGATTTCACAGGCGGGGCTGAGGTTCGATCTGCAGCGCTTGTACAATCCGAGAACACGGAAGGGGATGCTGAAATCCTACGGCAAGGCCGCGCCGATGCTGGCGGTGGAGCGCAGTCTGGTGGCTGCGGAGAAATTTTTCGGCAGCGTGGGGGATGCCGCGAAGTTCGGGGAGTGGAGCAAGGAGTTCCGCGTCAGGAGACCGGAGCTGGTGGAAAACTCATTGGGCGGGCCGTTGCGCGATCTGTGGCAGGAGCTGGACGATCTGGCGCAGGATACGGATCACGAGGCATCGCGGGCGGAGCTGCAGGACGCGGCGCGGAAACTGCGGGAGGTGCATGGGGCGGTGGGGGAGTTTCTCGATCAGAAGGATGAGGGCTGCGTGTATTGGGTGGAAAAAAGCGGGCGGGAGGAGACGCAGTTCAGTTGCCACGGAGCGCCTGTGAATGTGGCCGACAGGTTGCGACCTCTGCTTTTTTCCGGAAAGAAATCCATGGTGATGACCAGCGCGACCTTGGCCGTGGGCGATCCTGAGCTTGCCTATTTCCGGAAACGGGTGGGGGCGGAAAAGGCCCGGGCCTTGTTCATCGGCAGCCCGTTTGATTACAAGAGACAGATGAAGGTGCTGATTTACAAGTCCATGCCGGATCCGAACACGCCCAAATACGACGAGGCGATGGCGAAGGCGATCATGGACGCGGTGACGCGCAGCGACGGGCGCGCCTTCGTGCTTTTCACCAGCTACAAGACCATGCGGGATGCGGCGGAGAGGTGCGGGAAATATTTCAAACAGAAGGGATGGCGGCTGCTGATGCAGGGCGAGGGGATGCCGCGCCACCGTATGCTGGAGGAGTTCCGCGCGGATCTGAACAGTGTGCTGTTCGGGACGGACAGCTTCTGGACTGGCGTGGACGTCCCAGGCGAGGCTCTCTCCAACGTGATTGTAACGCGCCTGCCTTTCGCGGTGCCGGATCATCCGCTGACAGCCTCGCGGCTGGAAGCGATCGAAGCGGCGGGCGGAAACCCTTTTATGGAATACTCCGTGCCGGAAGCGATCCTGAAGCTGAGGCAAGGAGTCGGCAGACTGATCCGGACGAAGCGGGACCGCGGCTGGGTCTGCATCCTCGACAACCGCATCGTGACGAAACGCTACGGCGGTGCGTTTATGAAAGCCCTGCCGGACGCACCGGTGGAGATCGTTTAAAATTCAAAGTTCAAATTTCAAGGAAGACTGGGGAAGCTAATTCGCGATGAGACTGGTGCTGTTGATGGTGGGGCTGGGTGTGTTCTTTCTGCTCGGGTGGTGGATGTTCGGAGAGGGGCTTGAGCAAACCTGGGACATCCACGGGCTGGCCGGTCGCTTCGAGGAGGCGAAGGCGTGGGCATGGCTTGCCGGGATAGGGCTGCTGCTCGCGGATCTTTTGCTGCCAATCCCTGGAACCATCGTGATGTCGGCTCTGGGGGCGGTTTACGGATTCTGGCTGGGAGGTCTGCTGGCCTCGGCGGGTTCCATGCTGGCGGGCATTGCCGGATACGGGGTGGGGAGGATTTTCGGAGAAGCGACGGCTAGAAAATGGCTGGGCGAAAAGGATTTTGAAAAAGGGAAATCTCTTTTCACGCGGCGCGGCGCATGGGTGGTGGCAGTGAGCCGCGCGGTTCCAATTCTGCCGGAAGTCCTTGCCTGCATGGCCGGCTTGCTGAGGATGCCATTTAAAAAGTTTTCCATCGCGCTTGCCTGCGGATCGCTGCCGATGGGTTTTCTGTTCGCATGGGTCGGGACGGTTGGAACCGAGTCTCCCGCGTGGGGATTGACTTTCAGTCTGCTGATTCCGGCGATCCTGTGGGCTGCCGCCAGTTATTTAGGAAAACCTGATAATTAAGTTTTTTGAAATAGTTCTCGACCTAACGTAAAATTTTACGCATTGTCGTCCGTATGAACTTGGTTCCTCCACTGAGCATCCTCGCCGCGTATCTTTGCCTAGGGTTTTCACCCCTGCATGGGCAGGTCGAATTCTGGTCGCGATCCGGCACCTCGGATGTGGATGACGCGACTGATGGTTTCACGGTGCCTGACCATTTGAGGTCGAACAACTATCAGGGATACGTCGGGGAAATGGCGCTGATGCCTACAAACCCGAATCTCCTGAATGGACTTCCCCCGAGTGCTCCGGGATTGATCACTGCGGACAGCGGCGACACCTACAGCGGTGTGAGAGGGATCGCCGGGTTCTGCATCGACTCCGAAACTTCGTTCAAAATTTCCAGCAGTCAGGCGGATCGAAAGACTTACCTCGCGCTGACCTACGCGCAGGCGAACAGCCGCTACGTTGCCGACGGGGTGCTGCACTATCTTCCTGGAAACCTCCTCCGTGCGGCCTACATGATCGACAAATTCTATCAGCAAGCTCACGTCGGCGGGAATATCGAGGCTGCGGCATTGCAAGCGGCGATCTGGGAGGTGCTGCATGATTCCACCCCGAATACCAATACGGGCAATGGAAACTATTACGTAAGGAACAACACCGGTGACGCGGCTCTGGACGGCCGGGCCAACCAGGTGACCAGTTTCACGAATACCTGGTTCGCGGCGGCCGTCACGGACAACTGGGGTGGTGCGAGCTACGACCCGACGAATCGGGTGATTTTCTGGCTCGATCCGACCAACGCGACGCTCAACCAGTCCATCATCACGCTCAATCCGTGGGGCGGCCTGGTTCCGGTGCCCGAAAGCGAACCGGTGTTGCTGCTTGCGTTTGCCACCGGGGCGCTGGCGTTTCGTCGGCGCCGGGTGGCTTAGTTCACTTTTTCTCGCAGAATGTGAGGGCTATTTCTCGCAGAACGCCTGTGCCGCCTGTCTCGCATCCGTGTCCGCGCGGAGGATGGTGTCGAGTGAGGGTGACTGGATCGTTCCGTGCTTTCGCATTACTTCGGCGACGCATTCCCAGATCTGCGGGAAACGGATTTTGCCGGAGCGGAAAGCATCCACCGCGATCTCGTTTGCAGCGTTGAAAACGGCAGGAAGCGTGCCTCCCATAAGCCCCGCCTCACGTGCGAGCGTGAGAGCCGGGAAGTCTTCAAGACGGGGAGCTGAGAATTCCAACTTGGAAAGCCGCGCGAAATCCAGTGGCTTGAGCGCGCCTTTTTTCCTGGCTGGGTAGGTGAGGGCATACTGGATGGGAAAGCCCATGTCGGTGCGCGAGAGCTGGGCGAGAACGGAACCATCGGTGAACTCGACCATGGAGTGGACGATGGACTGCGGATGGATGACCGCCTCGATGCGGCCCATCCCGATGCCGAAAAGCCAGCGGGCTTCGATCATTTCCAGACCTTTGTTGAAAAGTGTCGCGGAATCGATGGTGATCTTCGGCCCCATCTCCCAGGTGGGATGCTTCAGTGCCATTTCCGGACTGACATCCCAGAGATCCGCGGCAGGAGTCTCGCGGAAAGGCCCCCCCGAGGCGGTGAGGATGAGTCGGGAAATTTCCGAATTCGGACCGCGATGGCCCTCCAGACATTGGAAAATGGCGTTGTGCTCGGAATCGACGGGAAGGATGCGGACGCCTTTTTCCGCGGCTCGCTCGGTGATGATCTCGCCAGCCATCACGAGGATTTCCTTGGAAGCGATGGCAAGGTCTTTCCCTGCCTCGATGGCTGCGAGCGCGGGCTGGAGTCCGGCGGTGCCAACAATTGCGATGAGGACGATGTCCGCTTCCGCGAGGCTGGCGATTTCGGAAAGACCTTCTGGACCGATGTGGATCTTCACTCCGGATGGGAGGAGCGCCCGTAGCTCGGACTCTTTCGAGGGATCGTAGATCGCGACGTGTTTCACGCCAGTGGCGCGGACTTGCTCGGCGAGAACCCCCACACTGGAGCAGGCGGCGAGGGCGATTATCTCGATTTCCTCCGGGAGGTTCTCCGCGACTTTCAAAGTGGAAAGCCCGATGGAGCCGGTGGAGCCGAGGAGAACGACGCGCCGTTTTTTTCCTAGGCTCATGTGATATTGGGAATAAACCAGACGAGGTAGAACCAGAGAGCTGGGGCGGTGAAGCAGATGGAATCGATCAGATCCAGCCCGCCACCGATGCCAGGAAGCATGTTCCCGGAGTCCTTCGCATGGACGGAGCGTTTCACCACGCTTTCGGCGAGATCCCCGATCACAGCGAGGACTGCGAGGATGAAACCGAGCGCGATCACATGTGGCCACGAGTGCAGGGCCGCGAGTTTGCCTGGAAGCAGAGCGTAAAGTCCGCAGGCGGCGAGCTGCGCGAAAACGATGGCTCCGAAAAACCCTTCCCAGGTTTTCCCCGGAGAGATGTGCGGGATCATCTTGTGCTTCCCAATCAGGGAGCCAGTGAGGTAGGCGCCCATGTCGGTGAATTTCGTGACGGTGAGCAGCCAGAGAAGGACGAAAGCTCCCGGCACCGCGCCCTCGCCGGGAAGGCCGAAGGAGATGCGGGCGGCGAAGTTGAAGAGAAAGGCGATGTAGATGAAGCCGAGCGCGTTCGCGGCCACGGAGAGCAGTGCCTCCACCCCTTTGATCGAATAACGGAGCTGGAGCGTGAAAGCTCCGGTTACGGCGATGAAAATGGCAGCCGCATCAAGAATATGCGGGATGTCCTTTTCCCCTGAGAGAAATCCACGGTAGGCAAGCAGGCAGTAGAGGATTGCGACGATGATTCCGAAGCGCGGGAAACATTTCACCCCGTCCGCACGGAGCATCTTGAAATACTCCATCGTCGAGATGATCGCGAGCACACCGATCAGTCCGAGGTAAGCGGCGGGCACCATGCTCCAGAAAATGGTGACCACCACCCCCCACAATAAAAGCGTGCTGAAGCCCCGGCGCAGGAAGACGGCGGATTTGCTGGGGGCGGGTTTGGGAGCTTCGTTTTCCACAGGGTGAAAGGATGCAAGACGGACGCACGCGCGGTGGCAATCCTTTCCCGAAATTTTTTCCGCACCGACCACGCAACTTTCTCGTAGGCGGCGGGTTGGTAGATGGCGTGAGAGCAAGAGCAACTCATCAACTCAAACCACAGGATAAAAATATGAAAACGAAATCACTGATTGTCATCGCAGCCTCCCTCGGCCTTATCGGAGCCGCCTCCGCAGAGGGGGAAAAACCCAGAGGGGAGCACCGCAAGCTACCTCCTGAAATCATCGCCAAGTTCGATAAGGACGGCGACGGGAAACTCAATGACGAAGAGCGCGCGGCCGCCAGATCCGCCCGTGAGGGAATGATGGAAGCCCGCAAAAAAGAGATGCTCGAGAAATTCGACACCGACAAGGACGGCACCCTCGATGATACCGAGAAAGCCGCCATGCACGAGGCGCGCAAGAAAATGATGCTGGAGAAGTTCGACGCCAACAAGGACGGGACGCTCGACGACACCGAGAAAGCCGCCATGCGCAAGGAAATGGGTGATCGTCCAGGCGGCCCACGCGGCTCACGCGGTGAAGGCGGCAAGGGCGGAAAAGGCAAGCAAGGCGGCGACGCCGAAGCCCCCGGCACAGTAGGACGGTAAGCGTCCGATTAACCGATTCAGAAAAAGGCCATCCGGAAACGGGTGGCCTTTTTCGTGAGGAACTCGGATGTTCGGCAGCAGGTCGGAATACTTATGGTTTTCATTGGAGCAACCACCGCGATCGCAAAGCGAGCGAAAGCAAGGATGGCGACTACGACGACGAGCCGGGGAGCGATTCACACCCCGAAGCGCTTGGCCTCTCTAAAAATGTGCGGCACAATGGCTCTCGTCGGAGTCCCGCGCTTATTTCTTTTCCGCTTTCTCCATCGTTTCGATCTCGGTGACGACCAAGGTCTTCTTACCGTCCTTTTCGGTGACTGTCCCGGTGGCCTTCACTTCTTTCGGGGCCTTGCAGATTTTCTTGTGCCATTCCATGTCCACCTTGCCGGCGAGTTGGTAGATGACAGTTTTGTCGCCATCCTTGACCTGCAGCACGTTGCCGCATTCCTCGGCAGTGCCCAGATCGCATTTCGGACAGGTGGCAGTGCCTTCCAGAATCACGGGTTTGGCCATTTCCTCCTCGGCGGAGGAAATCATGGGGCTGAGTGCGAAGCCCGCCAGAGCGACGGACATGATTGATGTGATGATAGTTTTCATTTTCGTTCGATTTGTTGGTTGAAAGAGAATCAACCTTCAAAAATTAGAGCAGATTTTTCACCGCGCAAACGAAAGTTGGGCTAATCCGGGATCGGGTTCTGACTGAAGACCAAATCATTGATCGCAATCGCCGGAATCTTCGCCCTCTCAGGCTTCGCCCATGCGGAGGAGAAAGAGAAGAAAGCCGACAGAAAGGAAGCAGCCAAGGAAGAGCGTGCCGAGATCAGAAAAGACGAGAAAATGGCAAAGAAGGAGAGTAAAGAAAAAGTGAAAGTCCCCTGTCGATTTTGAAACAAAGAGGCCATCCGGAAACGGATGGCCTTTTTCGCGCTCCTCATCCTTCCGCGCTTTTCCGTTTTCTTGCCGGGGCGATGTTGTCGATCGCGTCCATCACCCCGTCGCTGAGTTCCGGAGCATCGAGCGCGGCGATGGAATCGTCGAGTTGGGCGACGTTTCTCGCGCCGATGATCGCCGAGGTGACGGCCTTGTGTTTCAGGACCCAGTTGATCGCCATGTGGTTGATCGAGGTTCCCTGCGCGGCCGCCAGATCGCCGAGGGCACGGATTTTTTCCTGTTGGGCAATGACCTGGTCCTCCTGGAGAAATCCTTCGGAACGAGCCGCGCGTGAATCCGCCGGAATCCCGTCGATATACTTCGGCGTCAGCATACCCTGCGCAAGCGGGGAGAAAGCCACGCAGCCGATCTTTTCCTCATGGAGATAATCGAGGATGCCCATGGCTTCCGGCCAGCGGTTGAGGATGGAGTAGGGCGGCTGGTAGATGATGCAGCGCACGCCCATGTCCTTGAGAATTTTTACCGCCTTCTTCAGTTTCTTGAGCGGGTATTTGGAAATGCCCGCGTAGAGCGCCTTGCCGGAATTCACAGCGGTGGCGAGCGCGGACATGGTTTCCTCCAAACGCGTCTCAGGATCTGGACGGTGGGAGTAGAAAATATCCACGTAGGGCAGGCGCAGGCGTTTCAGCGATTGGTCGAGAGAGGCCAGCATGTGCTTGCGAGATCCCCATTCTCCGTAAGGGCCGCTCCACATGTCATGCCCGGCCTTGGTCGTGATGATCAACTCGTCCCGATGACACGCGAAATCCTCGGCAAGGATACGTCCCACGTTTTCCTCGGCGGAGCCGGCGGGCGGGCCGTAGTTGTTCGCGAGATCAAAGTGAGTGATACCCGCATCAAAGGCGCGCCGCATGATTTTCCGCGATTCCTGGTAATCGTCCACATGGCCGAAGTTGTGCCAGAAGCCGAGGGAAATTTCAGGAAGGAGCAGGCCGGAGTCGCCGCAGCGTCGGTAGTTCATGCGGGGAACTTTCAAATTTTAAAATTCAAACTTCAAGCAAGAAGGCAAGGAGTGGCTGTATTATGCTGGCAATCGCAACGAAGAGAAGATGGAGGGACATGAAAATCAAACCTTCCCTCTAATAGGAATGGAGAAATAAGTAGAAGGACCTTTCCAAGCCCTTGCTCAACCCCAGCCCGAAAGAGCCCCATCGGCAAACGCCAGCCCGAAGTGTGCGGCAGGTTCTCTTCGCGATTCCCCGCTCTCCTCCGGTCTTTTCTCCTTCCCGTATCCTACCCAACCGTTAGAAAGAACCTGAGACATGTCGAAACCCGATTTCCAAACCTTTCTCCGCGAGCTCGATAAAAAGCTCTGGACTGCGGCCGACAGGCTCCGGTCGAATCTCGATGCCGCTGTATATAAGCACTCGGTGCTTGGCCTGATCTTCCTGAAATAATTTCTCTTTCCCCATGTCCACCGAATCCCACTCCCAAATCGCCAACTTCATCTGGGGCATCTGCAATCTGCTCCGCGGCCCTTACAAACGGAACGAATACCGCCGCGTCATCTTGCCGCTCACCGTCCTGCGGCGCTTCGACTGCATTCTTGCCGGGACCAAGCCCGCCGTGCTGAAGGAGCATGCCATGATCAAGGCAAAGCCGGAAACGATCATCCGCCACAAGCTGGAAGGCATTACCGGCCGCCAGTTCTATAATCTCTCCCGGCTGGATTTCGCGAAACTCCTCGACGACCCTAACCAGCTCGCGCCGAACCTGAACGCCTACATCAACGCGTTCTCGCCCAACGTCCGGGCCATCATGGAGAAGTTCAAGTTCGACCAGGAAATCGCCATCATGGCGGAGAAGAACCTGCTCTACGAGGTGGTGAAAGCGTTCACCGGGCCGAACATCGATCTCTCCTACGATAAAGTGGACAACACCCAGATGGGTTACGTCTTTGAGGAGTTGATCCGGATCGGGGCGGAGCAATCGAACGAAGAGGCGGGGGAGCACTTCACGCCGCGCGAGGTGATCCGCCTGATGGTGAATCTCCTGCTCTCGCCCGAGAAGGATCTGGCGAAGAGCAATGTGGTGAAAACCATCTATGATCCGGCCTGCGGCACCGGCGGTATGCTTTCCGTGGCGGAAAACTACATCAAGCAGCTCAATACCAAGGCCGATCCCCACCTCTACGGGCAGGATTGGAACGACGGTGCCTGGGCGGTCTGCAAGGCCGACATGCTGATCAAGGGCGAGGATGCGGACAACATCCGCCTCGGTGATTCCTTCACCCGCGACGAGTTCGACCGCGATTCCTCGGGGAACAAATACACCTTCGACTACATGCTGGCGAACCCGCCCTTCGGTGTGACCTGGAAGCAGCAGGAAAAGGCGATCAAGAAGGAGGCGGACTCGCTCGGTTACGAAGGGCGCTTCGGGGCCGGGCTGCCGCGGGTGAATGACGGCTCGCTGCTGTTCCTTCAGCACATGATCGCTAAGATGCGCACGCCGAAAGCGGGCGGCAGCCGCATCGGCATTGTCTTCAATGGCTCACCGCTCTTCACCGGGGATGCCGGATCGGGCGAGTCCGAGATCCGCCGCTGGATCATTGAGAACGACTGGCTGGAGGCCGTCGTCGCCCTGCCGGAGCAGCTTTTCTACAATACCGGCATCTCCACCTACATCTGGATCCTTTCCAACCGGAAAGCGAAACAGCGCCAGGGCAAGATTCAGCTCATCGACGGGCGGGGCTTCTGGGTGCCGATGAAAAAAAGCCTCGGCAACAAGCGCCGCAAGATCGGCGATCCCGGCACAGGCAGGCCGGATGACAAGAACGATCCCGACCACGTCGGCGATCTCACCCGCATCTTCGGGGAATTCCAGGATGGGGAAACCCGGAAAACCGATGGCAAGGATCTCATCGTCTCCAAGATCTTCGACAACGAGGACTTCGGCTTCCACAAGATCACCGTCGAGCGCCCGCTGCGGCTCAATTTCCTCGCCAGTCCGGAGCGCATCGCCCTGCTGGATGAGCAGGGCGCCTTCAAGAGCCTCGCCACCAGCAACAAGAAGAATGAGGAGATTAGGATATTGGAGATTGAGGAGGGAAAGGTTCGCCAGCTGGAGATCCGGGATATTCTCGCCAGCCTCCACAAATCCACGGGCGGAAAGCTCTGCATGGATAGGAAAATCTTCCTCACCGGGCTGAAGAAACTCGACCGCGCGGAGGGCGTCCGCCTCTCCGGTGCCGAACTCAAGGCTGTCATCAACGCCATCGGCGAGCGCGACGAGACCGCCGAGATCTGCCGGAACAAGGACGGTGAGCCGGAGCCGGACAGCGACCTGCGCGATACCGAAAGCGTCCCTCTCAAGGAAAGCATAGCGGAGTATTTCGAGCGCGAAGTCCTCCCGCACGTCCCGGACGCATGGATCGATCACAGCAAGACCAAAGTCGGCTACGAGATCCCGCTCAACCGCCATTTCTACCTCTACGAACCGCCGCGCCCGCTGGAAACGATTGAAGGTGAGATTAGGGATTTGGAAAAAGAGATTATGGAAATGCTCAAGGAGGTGACGGCGTGAGCACGGGTTTGATTCTTTATCAGACCGATGACGGACTCGCCCGTGTGCAGCTCCGTGCCGACGAAGGCAGCGTGTGGCTCACCCAGCTGGAAATCGCCGAGCTGTTTGCCACCACCAAACAGAACGTCAGTCTTCACGCGAAAAACATCCTCGCAGAAGGGGAATTGACCGCTGATCGAGCTGTCAAGGAATCCTTGACAACTGCCGTCCTCGTTAAACTCTCAATTCAACGCCTCCTTTTCAATGAAGCCGGAGGCTTCTCATCCTGTAGCCGGTGGTTGAGCAAAGCGACACCACCGGACCCCGTATTTCCCGAAAACAGCACCCCGGCAGGGGTGCCAGCCAGCACTCGCCATGCCTTCTACCCATACCAGCCTTCATTACCATCTGATCTTTGCGACGAAGAACCGCGAACCGGTGATTGCCCCGCCCTGGCGCGACGAACTCCATTCCTACCTCGGCGGCGGCGTCAAAGGTCTCGACGCATTTCCGCAGGGAATCGGTGGTGTCGCGGATCACGTTCACCTTCTGGTCGCGCTCAAGCCCACTCATTGTCTCTCCAATTTCATGCGGGAATTGAAGAAGTCATCATCCTCATGGATTCAAGAATCTCATCTTCCTGCATTTCGTTGGCAGGAAGGTTACGCAGCCTTCACCGTCAGCGCATCGGCGCGGGATTCAGTGAAACAATACATCGCCAACCAAGAGGAACATCACCGGGTCAAATCGTTCCGCGAGGAGCTAATCGGGTTTCTCAAGAAATCCGGCGTCGAGTTCGAGGAACGATATCTCGATTGAACCTCCCGCCCGCTCCGATGCCGGAGGCATCTCATCTTGTAGCCGGTGGTCGAGCGAAGCGATACCACCGGAACCCAACGTCATTATGGTCCGCACCCCGGATGGGGTGCCATCCATTCTCGGTTCGCCGCCGCATGATGGCATCCCTCCGGGATGCGGATTCATTGATGATCCATTGTCCGGTGGTGTCGCTCGTGCCTCGCTCAACCACCGGCTACAGGATTGGATCCCTCCGGGATCTCCTTGCCAGCCCGTTCTCTCTTTCCAAATGACCTCATTCCTCAAATTTGATCGCTACGAAATTCGCATCCCGCAAGCCGGAGGCTTTCCAGCCATTAGCCGGTGGTTGAGCGAAGCGACACCACCGGATTGCCGTCGCAGCGAAACCATCCCGCAAGCCGGAGGCTTTCCAGCCATTAGCCGGTGGTTGAGCGAAGCAACACCACCGGATTGCCATCGCCGCGAAACCCGCATCCCGGCAGGGATGCCAGACATCGAAACCCAAGCAAAGGGGAAAGGAGGCGCGAGGTGAACGCCAAACCGTATCCGAAATACAAACCCAGCGGGGTGGAGTGGCTGGGGAATGTGCCGGAGCACTGGGAGGTGAAGCGACTTAAATGGGTAGGTGAAGCTATTATCGGATCGCGGTAGGTACCGCCGTTACCGGCGACCCCCGCTCAGATCCGTACGTGAGGAACTACCTCATACGGCTCCTGCCTTGAGTCGGGCGCGGAACCTTTGTTCTGGATATGGATGGATAATATGGGATCGGGGAAGGTGCTTGCGGCCGAGCCGCCGCATCCTTTCCCATGTCCAGGAGTTCTTCCCTCTTTGGCTGCGCCTTCTGATCGCCCGGAGCCAATTCCGGGTCACTTCATCGATAAAACGCCG